>WBZR01000467.1_pt1 | contig 65206 bp, 56 predicted proteins | sample 5204231 | NCBI WGS metagenome assembly WBZR01 (sample SAMN12412403, study PRJNA552823) | activated sludge metagenome | isolation source: activated sludge from anammox sidestream of wastewater treatment plant... | place: USA: Virginia | collected 2017-08 | reverse complement strand
TTCCAGTGAGCAAAAGACTTTTATCAATCTCGAACCGCATCGCGTTTTGCCCCAGTGGAATTACACGATCATCCCTCACAAGTAGATTCACGAAACAGAAAAGTTATTTTTCTGCCGTGACTAAGTCATGTCTTTGCGAGAAGGGTTCTTGTTTTTCCCGACGAAGCAATCCCGTGTCTGCCAGGAGACCGCTTCGGCAAGAACAAGGGCGCCTCGCGCGGCATAATTGAGACTGGGGGTGGACGGCGCTGAGCAGTTACTACATTTCTTGACCTGTGTAAGCCGCCAATTGACCGCATCCTGCGTTGATGTCCACTCCGCGTCTCATGCGGATCGTGCATGGGATGCCTTCCTTCTCGAGCGTTTGCTTGAATGTTTGGGCGCGCGCGCCATTGGACGCTCCGCCATGATACCCATGCGTCGGGTTGAGCGGAATTACATTCACATGACAAAGCAACCCCTTGAGTCTCGAGGCGAGACGCTTCGCCGCCTCCGGCGAATCATTGACGCCCTCGATCAGCGCCCATTCGAACGTCACGCGGCGGCGGGTCTTTTCGATATAGTATTTGCAGGCTTCGATCACATCCCTGATTTTATACTTCTTATTGATGGGCATGATGGTTAGACGTTCTTCATCGTCCGCGGCGTGCAGGGAGACGGCGAGGTTGACCTGCCGCATTTCGTCCGCGAAGCGTTTGATTTGCGGAACAAGCCCCACGGTTGAAATCGTCATCCGGCGCGCGCCGAACTTGAACCCGCCCGGGTCGTTGAGGCGGTCAATCGCCATCATGACGTTTTCGTAATTATGGAACGGTTCGCCCATTCCCATAAAGACAATATTGCTGACCGGTTCGTTTTGCGCTTTCAACATTTGCGCGTAATACATCGCCTGAGCCACGATCTCTCCGCTGGAAAGATTGCGCTTGAATCCCATTTGTCCCGTCGCGCAGAAGACGCATCCCATTGCGCAACCGGCTTGGGTGGAGATGCAGAGCGTGCGGCGGGTTTTTGCATTACGCGCTTCATGATCGTCCGCCGGGTCGCCGTATCGCATCAACACCGCTTCGATCAAATTTCCGTCCGGCAATTGAAATAACGTCTTGCGCGTGGATTTGTCCGCTGAATCCAAACACGTCTTCACCGTGAACGGCGGGAAGGTGAATTCCCGCGCCAGTTTCTCCCTCAGCGACTTGGAAAGGTTGCTGAACCGTTCCGGCGAATCGTAAAGATGCTGGTACAGCCCCTGCCAGATCTGCCTGGCGCGATAGGCGGGTTCGTTCCATTCTTTGAGAGTGTTATCGAGCGTCGTGAAGTCGAGATCGTAGATGAGCATTGAAATTCCGATTGCGGAGGAATTTTACCTTACCCGCTCCGGCATCCGTACGATAATAGCAGGGAAATCGTAGGGAAGGCAAAATCTTCTCTTATCTGTTTTTCACCTATAATCGTTATCCTTGCGCGGAGGATGCGCGATCGGCGTTCTCCCTGGACCGTCCAGAACAGGCTAACGCCGGGGTCGCGCGATGGCAATAAAATAACGCGAGGGCTTCGCATCTTATCGGATGCCCTTGCGTAAAAAACAAGGAGAAATGATGCTAAAACCAATGAAACCGCAGACCGGTATGCCGAGGAATCTCTTCCTTTGGATACTCGTCGGCTTGCTCGTTATCTCAGGCATTGTCGCGCTGGTCTCCGCCTTCGGCGGGGGAGAGAGCGGCGAGGATGAGGTCAACGCCGTGTACACCAACGCCGCGGCGACGCTCGCCGCACAGATGGAGGCGACGCTTCAGTCCACCCCCACAATGACCGCCGGGACGCCCACCCCGACCGCGACTTTCCTTCCGCTCCCCAGCCCGACCCTGTTCACAGCGCCGATTCTTCCCACCAACACCGCCGGCGCTGTCTCAGGCGCGGTGGGATGTAATAATTCAGTCTGGGTCGCCGACGTGACCTTTCCGGACAATACAGTTGTAACTCCCGGTCAAGCCATTGCAAAGACCTGGAAATTGCAAAATACCGGTTCGTGTCCCTGGACGCCCACCTACAAAGCCACTTTCCTATCCGGAAACGCCATGGGCGGCGTGACGACTCCCATCGGCATCACCGTCGCCCCCGGCGCGACCGGGGATATCACTGTAAACATGACCGCCCCAACTGTTGCGGGCGACGTTAAAGGCACATGGATATTAACCAATGACAGCGGTCAGAATTTTGGCACATGGTTCACCATTGTAGTCAAGGTCGGCGCGGCCGCCGCTACCGGGACGACAACGGCAACTGCAACAACGGCGCCGGCGCCTGCCGCGCCAACAGGCTTGGATATTTCGCTTACTTGCAACCTTGGCGGAACCGGCGGAATCCAATATGAGTACGTTGGGACTCTTATTTGGACGCACGATTTGATCAATGTGACTGGTTTCAACATATATGTAAATGGCAACCCGGTGGCATCGGTGGCGAAAGATATTGCATCGTATACCCTCCCGGCAGGTGTGTATTTTGATCCTTCAACCCCGACGTTTGCCGTCGAAGCCGTAAACAATGGGATAAAATCGGCGCAAGCCACCGTCTCCAAGCCATGTCCATAGGTTAATCAACAAAAACAAGCCTGCGCCGATGACGCAGGCTTGTTTTTTCATTCCACCAAGGCGGATAAACTCTCCGCAATCAGAGTCGGATTCCACCCCTCCGCCTCCTCGCGCTTCGAGACCCCGCTCAAGACCAGCGCCGTCGGGCATCCCACCGCCTGACCAGCCGCCACGTCCGTTTCGAGCCGGTCGCCGACGACGAGGGTCTCTTCCTTCGCGGTTCCCAAACGTTCCAGCGCGAGTTCCATCAAATATGGAAAAGGCTTTCCCGCAACCATCGGTTCAACGCCGGTTGCGCTCGTCACCACAGCGAGCCACGACCCCGACCCGGGAATCTCCCCGCGCGGGGTGGGGAAGGTGCGGTCTGTGTTGGTCGTGTAGAACGGACGCCCGGCTCGCACGAGAAGCGCCGCTTCGGCAACCTTCTGAAAGTTGATTCCGCGGTCAATGCCCATCACCACCGCTTGGGCTTGGGGCGCATCCTCCACACCGACGACGACAAACCCCTTTTCCTCCAATGCAACGCGGATGCCATCCTCGCCGATCATGAAAATCTTCGTTCCAGGCGGGTGTTTTTGCGCCAGCATAAAAGCCAGCCCCAAAGCCGATGTGACAACCTGCCGCGCCTCCGCCTTCACACCGAGCGCGGCAAGTTTTTCGCAATACTCTTCCGGCGTTTTCGTCCCATTATTTGTGGCGAATACAAACTTCAACCCTCGCGCGCGGATTCGACCGAAGATTGCAGGCAGGTCGCCGATGGGCGCGTCGCCCTTCCAGATCACGCCGTCCATGTCGAGGATCAACCCCCGGATGCGAGGCGGAATCATGGCAAAAACTTTTTCTTCAAATACTTCAAAACCGGCTTGTCCACCCATTGACCGTTGGGATCGGCGCGTTCTTCAAAATTCTCGTTGCCGATGAAAGCGTTGAACGCGCCCGCAAACGTTCGATGTTTTTTGAAATAGCCCTGCCGCTTAAGAATGGCCGTCATTTGCTCCAACGTTTTGCCTTTCAACGCCGCGCGTTCTCCCTCCGCGCTTTTCCCGAAATACAGGCGGTGCAATTCCAGCAAATCGCCCAGCCGCAACACCGGGTCGTCATGATCATCCACGCGATAATCCACCCAGCGATCTGTGTAACCGCCATACCCCCCATGAGGCTTTGCAACATAGATGGCCGCCGACTGCCTGCCCCGCCGGTCGCCGCGCGCGCGATCTCCCGCCAACAGAGCCGCATACAGACGGGTTGGCAGGTCGCCCGCAGTTTTGAGGAAAGCCTTTTCCATCGCCTTCGTCACCTTCGCCCCCGCAAGAATATTCCCTTGAATCGCATACCCCTTCCCGGCCACGCCCCCCGCCCACGGAAAACATCCCTCCCCGGTAAACGTGACCGCCCGTCCCTTAAAATCCACCAGCCCAACCTGGCGCAACTCACGGTCGCGGTCGTTTCGCAACAACGCCGCCAGCGTGTCCTTGGCCGACATCCCGTTGGTCATCATCTCCAGCCCGGCGGGGCCGAAGGCGATATTCGCAAACGATTGCGTCGCCACCGCGCCGACGCCCGCTTGCGCCCAGGGGACGACCGCTCCCACCGCCGGAAACTTTGAAGCGACCGCCACGCCCCACGTTTTTTCCTTCAAGTCGCACGCAACAATTGAAAATGTCATGTCTCAAATCCGTTTCTCTGAAATTATGGCGAGCGCCATCGCGCCGCGCCCGCATTGGACGTTATCGGAAATAAGTCAACGTTCTTTTGTCGGACGCAGATAAACGCGGATTTACGCTGGTAAAAGAGTAAAAAAAGTCCGCGTTTTCGGCGCTTGTCCGCGTCCAAAATAAGTTCCGATAAAGTTCATTATAAAATAAACGCAAGACCCCGAAGATTCTCTCCTCAGGGTCTCCCTGTTCACTATTCACTGATCTCTATTCGCTATTCACTATTCACTATTCGCTATTCACTATTCACTATTCACCGCACTACTTAAACGTCTTCTCCGGCGTCTCGATGATCTGATCCGCCAGCCCGTACTCCACCGCCTGCTGCGCTTCGAGATAAAAATCGCGGTCGGCGTCGCGTTCGATCACTTCCAGCGGCTGTCCGGTATGTTTCGCAAGCACGCCGTTGAGCAGCGCCTTCAAACGCAAAATCTGCTTGGCTTGAATCTCGATATCGGTCGCCTGCCCCTGCGCCCCGCCCAGCGGCTGGTGCATGTGAACCGTCGCATGAGGAAGCGCGTAACGCCGCCCCTTCGTTCCCGCCGCAAGCAACACAGTCCCAAACGAAGCGGTCACGCCCACAGCCACCGTGCTGATCGGGTTCGAAATGATCTGCATCGTATCGTAGATCGCCAGCCCCGCATAAATCTGCCCGCCCGGCGAATTGATATACATGCGGATTTCCTTCTCCGGGTCCTCATGATTCAAAAACAACAACTGCGCCACGATCACATTCGCCACCTGATCGTCAATCGGCGTCCCCAAAAAGATGATGTTGTTTCGCAGAAGCAACGAATAAATATCATAGGCGCGTTCGCCGCGCCCCGTATTTTCCACAACCATCGGCACTACATTTTTAATTTCTGGAATCATGGTCAATCTCCTTTATCCGGTCAATGCTAAAGGGAGTCTGTTGGATTTGCATTAGAGTTCGATAGGCGTTCTTGAAGCGCTTCGCGCCCGCCTCATCCCCGCGCCAAAGCGGACAGCCTTCGAGAAGCCTTTTCCTACTCTGCCGCTTTTTCCTCGCCAGCCTCCGCCGGAGCCGGTTCCTGTTTCGCAGCAGCATCCTCCGCCGCCTGCTTCGCCTCAGCCTGGCGCTCTTCAAACGACTTGTAATTGCCCGTCGCAATGCTCTTGAACATCTCCAGCGCCTTGCGCGTCATCACCCGGCTCGCGGATTCCATGGCGATCATCTGGCTCAACTCGCGCTGGCCCTTTTTACCGCCGCGCACCTTGCTAAAATCCATGCCCTGCATGGACAGGCTGTTGACCGTATTGCCGAATTCCGCGTTCAACGCCTCGTCGTCCATCTCGATCTTTTCCACGCGCACGATCTCATCCAAAAGTAAACTGCGTTCCAGGCGCTTCTTTGCCACCGGTTTTACCTCCGATTCAAAGAAAGCCTCCTGCGTTGTGTCGCGTATCTTGAAGTAGGTTTCCATATCCATATTCTGCCGGGCCAGGCGCTGGGCAAGGTCCTGCAGGACATGCCCGCCTTCATGCTCCAGCGTTTGCGCATGATATTTGATCGTCGCGACTTCCTTGACCTTTTCGAGCAATTCCACAAAATACTTGTCGTCGTATGCGCTTTGCGAGCGGGCGTTCACGTCGCGTCGCACCGCTTCCTTAAGTTCCTCGACCGTCTCGCCCGCGCCGGTCGTTTTGGCAAATTCGTCGTTGAGTTCCGGCAGAGTCACGCCGCGCACAGTTTTGACCGTGACGGTCATCTGCGTGTCCTTGCCGCGCAACTCCTCCAGTTCCCAGTCTTCCGGAAAAGCGTGCTGGACGGTTTTACTCCCGCCCGCCTGCAACCCGACCAGTTCCTTTGCGAACCCGTTATACGGCCATTCGGTATCCCGATCCTCTTCGCGGATGAACGTGGCGAACCCTGTGCGATTCAATTCCGGCGTATCGGAAACGACGTCAACGAGAAGATAATCTCCCGGTTGGGCGGCGCGTTCCACCGTCTCGGTCGAGGCGTACATCTGGCGCAGATCTTCGAGCGCCGCGTCCACTTCCTCCTGCCCGGGCTCCTGCCACTCGTACGGCATCCGCACGGAAAGATAATCTCCCAAATTCGTCTCCGGCGCAAGCGGCACGTTGAAGACGAATTTCGGCGGGTCGAGGCTTTCGATATTTTCCAGGCTGCCCGACGCGCCGGGGTTTACGTCCGCCTCTTTGAGGAGGTTGGAATATTCAGCGTCTATGAACATATCCACGGCCTGTTCGGTGATCGCGCCGGCGCCATAGGTGCGTTCGACGATATGGTAAGGCGCCTTCCCCGGGCGGAATCCGGGAATATTCCCGCGCTGTGAAATTTTTGCGGCGGCCCGCTTTTTGTAAGCGTCCATTTTCTCCGCGTCCACTTCCACAATTAATTTGACGGAGTGGTCTTCCTGATATTGCTTCTCGATGTTCAAAGTTACCTCTCGTTTTTCAAACCGGGCCGGGTTGAAGGCCCCGCCGGGTTTCTTGAATTTTATTTTTGTGGGGATGGTGGGAGTCGAACCCACACGCCTTGCGACACATGATCCTAAGTCATGCCTGTCTGCCAGTTCCAGCACATCCCCGTGCGGTTGCCTGTCAGGGCGCGGCAATTATACCGTAGGGAGGATGAGAATCGGCGGTTTTTAAAAAGAGGGAAGCGGCTAAGAACCTACCCGAATAACAGGGCGGAGTTTTCGCAGGTATAATGTGGGCATCTTTCATTGGAGCGAACTGCGTGCCCATCTCTTCCGGAATCCCGGCCCCTGACTTTGAATTGTTGGACGATACGAATACCCCGCGCCGGCTGTCCGACTATCGCGGACAGAATGTTATCCTGTATTTTTATCCAAAAGACGACACGCCCGGATGCACAAAAGAAGCCTGCAACTTTCGGGACGATTATTCGGCTTATGAAAGAGCCGGGACTGTCATCCTCGGCGTCAGCCCGGATTCGACCGCCGCGCACGCCAAATTCAAAAAGAAGTTTCAACTTCCATTTCCGCTGCTTGCCGATGAAGGGCATAAAGTCTGCGATGTATACGGCGTGTGGGGTCCCAAAAAATTCATGGGAAAAAATTACGAGGGCGTTTTACGCACAACATTTCTGATTGACCCGCAGGGAATCGTCAAAAAGGTTTACGAGAATGTGCGCCCCGCCGGGCATAGTGTGGAACTGCTCGCCGAACTGGGCGCAGCGTGAAACGTTTGCGCAACATGGCGGCGAAATTTGTGTTATCAGGAAAAATTGCCGATGGAATTGCGTCTGTTCGACGACAGGTCAGGGGCGGAGTCGAAAGTCCCCCGACGTTCACGGCAAAGGCAGAAGGTTTTGCAGCCTGAGATGACAACCTTTGCGCGCGCCGTTGTTTTGCGAATAAAGTTTTTGATATAATCGCGTTTTGCGTGTTTCGGATAAATATTAGCAGGATTATCCGATTTTAAGCGAGTCTGTGCGTTATCGGGGTATTCCCCGAAAAATATTTTTAGGAGGTAAGTCTATGGGACATTTTGGCATTGTGGGGATTTTGGTCATTCTCATGACCGTTCTCACATACTTCGGTCTCGATGCCGCCGGGCTGGCAAAACAAATGCATCCCGTCGCAGCGAGCGCGCAAGCCGCTTCCATTGACCAGTTGTGGCATTGGGAGATGATGGTCATCTCCTTCCTGTTTTCGCTGATTGTTGTGCCGATGGTGTACAGTCTTGCGGTCTTTCGACAGAAGAAGGGCGAACTGAAGGACGGCGAACACATCGAAGGCAATACCCAACTTGAGATTACGTGGACGGTCATCCCGCTCTTTACCGTGATTGCATTCGCCTACTTTGGCGCGTACTCCCTCGGCGAAGTCCGCCGCGTGGACCCGGACGCTTTTGTCGTCAATGTCCAAGCCCGGCAATTTTCGTGGACGTTCGAGTACCCGGAATATGGCGTTGTCAGCACGGAGTTGCATTTGCCGGTCGGACGCCAGGTCGTCCTCAAAATGGAATCGGCGGACGTCATCCATTCGTTTTGGGTTCCCGAGTTTCGCGTCAAGCAGGATGTTGTGCCGGGGCGCGTGACCGAATATCGCATTACTCCGACAAAGGAGGGCAGTTATAAAGTCCGTTGCGCGGAGTTGTGCGGCGTTTCGCACGCCTACATGGAAAACAAGGTGATCGTAGACTCTCAGGCGCAATACGAGGCCTGGGTGGCGGAACAAGTCAAACTTGCGGCAGAGGCGCAGACTCCCGAAGGGCAGGGAAAACTTCTCGCCACGAAGAATGCCTGCGTGGGCTGTCATTCCGCAGATGGGACTGCCATGACCGGGCCGACCTGGTTTAACCTGTACGGTTCGCAAGTTTCTCTGGCGGACGGCTCGACCGTCACGGCGGACGAGGCTTTCCTGACCGAATCCATCCGCGACCCGAATGCGTCCATTGTGGCGACGTTTGCTTCTCCCTCTGTCATGCCGCCCTACCCGCAACTGACCGATGAAGAGATTGCAAACATCATCGCGTACATCAAAACGCTGAAATAGTCGAGGAGGAATTGATAATGAAGAATATGAATCCATTTTGGCGCGGCATGTTGGCTTTGCTGGTATTTTCGCTTGCCGGCTATGGCGTTGGGCTGGGGCTGGATGTCCTTGCAGACGGCAAGGTGAATTTTTCGGGCCCCGTGCCGGGCGTCTTTGCCCTGTTCTTTGGGTTTACCGCTTTCTTTCTGGGCGTGTTCGGCTATCGCGGAATTACGCGCGGGCTGGTCTGGCAGGTGGTTGGGACGTTGATCGGCGGGCTGTTCGTCGCGCTGATCCGCCTCGTCATGGGCTTGCCCGCTTTCGGCGATTTCTTCTTCACCGAACCGTCCTGGGTGTTCGGCGGGCTGACGGGCGTTCTGTCTTTTATCGTCGGCGTCGGCGTTGTGGACGATTGGATCAAGTGGGCGCGCGGGCTGGATACCCCGGAACATCATGAGGAGCATTACAGCGACTGGCGGAAATATTTTGGCGTTTCGGTGGACCACAAGGTCATCGGCGTTCAATATACTGTCACGGCTCTGTTGCTGATCGCCGTGGGCGGTTTGTTCGCGCTGATCTTCCGCACCGAGTTGGCCGCCTCCAAACTGCAATTTCTGACCGACCAGACGCAACTGTTCGGACAGAACGGCCCGCAACTGTTCAATACGCTCATGTCGCTTCACGGCATGATCATGATCGTCTCGATCCTGCTGGGGATTTCGGGCATCATCAATTATGTCGTTCCGCTTTTGCTGGGCGCGCAGGATATGGCCTTCCCGCGCCTGAACGCGTTTTCCTATTGGATCGCCGTCCCTGCGGCGGTGTTGTTGCTCTCCAGCCTTTTCCTCGGCGGGTTTGATACCGGCTGGACGGGGTACCCGCCTCTTTCCGCCCGCGCCCCGGTCGGGATGCAGATGTTCTTCCTCGGCGTGTTTGTAGCGGGCTGGTCGTCCGTCCTCAGCGCGTTGAACGTGCTGGTGACCGTCGTCCGCATGAGGTCTGTGGGGATGACCGCCATGAAAATGCCGATCTTCGTCTGGGCTTCGGTGGCGACTTCGCTGATTGCGCTGACCGCCACGCAGTTCATCGGGCTGTCCTTCCAATTGGTGATGTTTCAGCGCCTGTTCGGCATGGGCTTCTTCGATGCGGCAAAGGGCGGCAACCCGATCCTCTTCCAGCATCTTTTCTGGTTCTATTCGCACCCGGCGGTGTATGTGTTCGTCCTGCCCGGGCTGGGCGTCATCTCGGAACTGCTTCCGGTCTTTGTCCGCAAGCCATTGTTCGGCTATCGCTGGGTGGCAATGTCCTCGCTCGGCATTGCGCTGGTCGGCTTTTTGGTATGGGCGCATCACATGTTCACCTCCGGCATGAATGAATACCTGCGCGTGCCGTTCATGTACAGCACCCTGCTGGTGGCTGTTCCCACCGGCGTGAAGTTCTTCTCGTGGGTCGCCACGATCTGGAAGGGACGCATCTCCACCCCCACGCCCATGCTCTTCGCGCTGGGCGCGATTGTGGTCTTTCTGCTGGGCGGGCTGACGGGCCCTCCAAACGCCACCGTCTCCACCGACCTGCACCTGCACGACACCTACTTCATCGTCGGGCATTTCCACGACACCATCTTCGGCGGCTTTGTCTTCCCGTTCTTTGCCGCCCTGTATTACTGGTTCCCCAAAGCCACCGGGCGCAGGATGAACGAAACCCTGGGCAAGATTCACTTCTGGCTGATGACGCCCTCGTTCCTCTTTCTGACCCTCGGCATGATGTACGTCGGGCTGATCGGAATGCGCCGCCGCATCGTGGACTACGACCCGGCGCTGTTGATTGACGGCTGGCACCTGGCGCTGACTGTCTCCGCCTTCCTGATCGCGATCTCCGTGCTGGTCTTCTTCTACAACTTCTTTTACAGCATCAAAAACGGCGAAAAAGCCGAAGGCAACCTCTGGCATTCGCGCTCGCCCGAATGGCAGGTTCCATCCCCCATGCCGGTTCACAATTACGACCGACCCTTCGAGGTGGTGGGCGAACCCTACGATTACGGCTTGAACGACGCCGGATACGTCAAATTCATCGAATCTGCCGGCGGCAAACACGGCTAAAAGGCGAGGAGAGATATACATGGCACATTCACAAGATAAACACTCCGCGCTTGGGCAGGGCGTGACGATCTTCATCTACCTGGCGATCCTGACCCTTCTGGAATACTTCGTCGCCGTTTCGTTCAATGCGACCTCCCTGCTGGTCGTCATGGCGGTCAGCAAAGCCGCGCTGGTCATGTACTACTACATGCACATCTACAAACTCGGCGCGGACGACGGCGCCGACCCGCATTCCTACGCCTACAAGACCGGGACGAATCGCTTCGGGCTTTGGCTCTTCCTGCTTTCAGATGGATTCGTCTTCGCCGGTCTGCTGGCGACGCGCATCAACCTGCTGGGATTCACCCGCCCGCACCAACTCAGTCAGATTCTTGGGCTGGGCGTGACCGCCGTTTTGCTGATCTCGTCCTTCTTCATGAATCGCGGCGAGACCGCCATGAAGTACGGCGACCGCAAAGGCTTCATGCTCAACACCGCCATCACCTTCCTGCTCGGGCTGGGATTCTTCATCGGCGTGATCTTCGTCGAATGGCGGCTGGCCGCGGCGGAGGGATTGACCGCCTCCTTTGGCAACCCGGCGGACGGCCCCATGGGAGCCGTGTTCTACATCATGACGGGAATGCACGCCTTCCACGTCCTGACCGGCTTGATCTTCCTCTACGTGGTCTGGAACAACGCCCGCAAGGGCGTTTACACCGCCGAAAAACATTGGGGCGTGGAAGCCGCCGCCGTGTACTGGCACTTCGTGGACCTGGTGTGGATTTTCTTCTACCCCGCACTATACCTGATCGGCACGGCTGTATAACAACCGAATATCACCGCCGCCGACAAGGCGGCGGATTTTTTTCAGAGTCGCATACATGGATCGAAAACTGATTTACACAGGCAACGCCATCCTCATCCTGCTCGTCCTGGCGGGGACGCTGGCATACTTTCTCGCAAAGCCCGCCGCCTTTCGCGGCACGTTATACGCCGAACCCCTGCCGCCCGCCGGAGAGATCGAACTGGCAAAAGCCGACGGTCAAACCTTCCGCATGAGCGAACAACGCGGCAAAATCGTTCTGCTTTTCTTCGGCTACACCTCCTGCCCGGATGTCTGCCCGACCACGCTGGCAGAGACGAAACAAGTCATGGAAAAACTCGGCGACAAAAAAGACAATACGCGCGTCGTTTTCGTCTCGGTGGACCCCGGGCGCGACACGCCCGAAAAAACGCAGGAATACGTCTCGCGCTTCAGCCCGGACTTCATCGGGTTGAGCGGTTCGCAGGAAGACCTCGAACCGGTCTGGCAGGCATACGGAGTCTTCCGCGAGGAAATTTCGGGCGCCACCGCGGCCGGATACACCGTCAACCACACGGCGCGCACCTATCTCATAGACGCGGACGGCAACCTGCGCCTCTCCTATGCCTACGGAACGCCGGTCGAAGACATCGTCCACGACCTGAAACTTTTGCTGGATAAATAAGGATGAACTTTTCGATCAAGCGAATTACGCTCTCCTTCCTGCTTGGGCTGGCGCTCGGTGCGGCGATGACCGAAGCCTCCTACTTTCTCCTGAAAAAGGAAAACCGCGAACCGGGCGTGATCGAACTCATCATCCCGGCCGGGACGGGCGGCCTGATTCGCGCCGGAGAAACCCCGCCGGATATTCCCAAAGACATGCGCTTCGTGGTGGGCGACACGCTCAAAGTGATCAACGAAGACGGCGAAAGCCATCAGTTGGGCCCGTTGTGGATTCCGGCAAACGCAACCGCCACCTTGAAAATGGAAACCGAGGAAAACTACATGTACGAATGTTCGTTTCAGACCGGCAGTTATATGGGCGTCACCATCATGGAGCCGGTCACATGGCGCACGCGCATCTACGGCGTGACCTTTGCGGGCTTTCCGCTCGGCGCGATGTTCGCCGTTTATAGCGGGCTGGTCGGCGGACGGAAACGCAAAACGCCATGATGAAAATATTTCGCAAGATGTTTTCGCGGCAATGGGCGCTGACCACGCTGCTGGTCCTCGTCGGCGCCGGGGTTTGCGCGCGGCTGGGGCTTTGGCAGTTGGACAGGCTCGAACAACGCCGCGCCTTCAACGCCCAGGTCGAAACCATGCGCGCCGCAAGCCTGCTGAATTTGAATCTCGAAACCCCGGCGGACATCGCTTCGATGGAGTGGCGGGCGGCGACAGTCTCCGGCGAATACGATTTCGAGAATCAGATCGCGCTGAGGAATCAATATCACAACGGCATATACGGATTCCACCTCATCGCCCCGCTTCGATTCTCAGGGGGAGCGGTTCTGGTGGACCGGGGCTGGATCCCCGCTGAAAGCGATTCGACATCCGCAGACTGGCGCGTTTACGACGAAGATGGGGAGACAACCGTCACAGGGCAGATCCGGCTTGGGCAGGGCAAACCAGCCTTCGGCGGGGTGGCGGATGCGCCGCCGATGGACGGGACCCGGCTGGAGATTTGGAACAACCTCGACCTGGAGAAAATCTCCGCGCAGATTCCCTATCCCGTTCTTGAAATTTTTATTCAACCCAACGCGCAGACGACGGACGACGCGCCGCCCATCCCGTATCAGCCGGTTATTGAATTGACGGAAGGCTCGCACTTCGGGTATGCTTTGCAGTGGTTTACGTTTGCGACGATTTTACTGGCTGGTTATCCATTCTATTTGCGAAAACAGGACGATTGACGATGAAGCATTCCATGAAAACTTCTTTTGCCCGTTGGACGGTGGCTCTTCTTCTGACGGTTTTTGGGTTGACGGTTGTGGGGCGGGCGACGACGGTGACGAACGCTTCGGCGTTTTGCGAAGGCTGGGCTTTGTGCGTTCCCTCCGCGCCGATTGGGTTTTTGAAACTGGCGCATCTTGCGCTGGCGGGCGCGGCGTCGCTGGTGATGATCGCGCTCTGGCGCAAAGCCTGGCGCGAACAGCGGCATCATGCCGGTTTGCTGCCGCTGACGACTGTGACAGGCGTTTTATTTTTTGGGCAGGCGTTTGTCGGCGCCATCGAGGCGACGGGCGGCTATCCTGTTCATATTGTTGTGCTTCATACGCTGACGGCGATCTCGCTGTGGATTTCGCTGGGGGCGCTGGTCTTCGTCTCCGGCGCGTTGCAGGCGGACGGCGTGGCGGATTATCAATTCGGCTGGCGGCAAAGGGTGAAGGATTTCTTCATTTTGTCCAAGCCGTTGATCGTGGGCTTGTTGCTGGTGACGACCTATGGCGGGCTGGTGGCGGGCGGGAAGGCGTGGCCCTCAGCCTCCCTGACGTTTTGGACCTTGCTCGGCGGGGCGCTGGCGGCGGGCGGTTCGAGCGCGTTGAATCAATATATTGACCGCGAGTTGGACAAGAACATGCAGCGCACATCCCGGCGCCCGCTGGCGGATGGGCGTTTGACTCCCGCCGAGGGACTTTCCTACGGGCTGGCGTTGTGCCTGCTCAGTTATTATCTGATGGCGGGATTCGTGAATCTGCTTGCCGCCCTGCTTTCGCTGGCGGGAATCTTTTATTACGTTTTCTTTTACAGCGTCTGGTTGAAGAAAAAGACGGTTCAGAATATTGTCATCGGCGGGGGGGCGGGGGCGATTCCGCCGATGGTGGGCTGGGCGGCGGCGGCGGGGAATCTCAGCCTTGGCGCGTGGATTTTATTCGCGATCATCTTTATGTGGACTCCGCCTCATTTTTGGGCGCTTGCCATTGTGCGCCTGAAGGATTACGAGCGCGCGGGCGTGCCGATGATGCCCGTTGTTGTGGGGGAGGAGAAAACGCGCAAACAGATTTTGATCTATACGGTGGAGCTGGTTGCGGTGACGCTCCTGCTTCCCATCTTTAACCTGGCGGGGACGATCTATCTCGTCTCCGCGCTGGTGTTGGGGGTGTGGCTGCTTTATGCGGCGTGGAAGGTCTTTCGCGTGGGCGGCAATAAAACGGCGTGGACGATGTACCGCTGGTCGAGCATGTACCTGGCGTTTATTTTTCTGGCGCTGATGATTGACGCGGCGGCGTAGATTTTATGGGTTCACACGGTATATCCTGACGTCGTCAGACTCGTATGCGATTTCCACCCCTTCGGTTTGAATTTCTTTGCCCCCGGAAAGAGCCTGTTCGTACGGTCCGAGCAGGATCCATTGGGCGGTTGTTTCAGCGAGCCAGCTGGGACTGGCGTTTCCCTTGTAATAGGAATCCACAAGGCTGAGTTTGGAGGTGTAATTCAGGGTCTCCATGCGGTGGCCAAGATATACCCGCAGGTTTGTTTTTTGAGCGATGAGAAGTCCGCTTGGAGCCGAGGCGAGGATGAAATCATCAGGCGTTGTATTTTGTTTCAGCCATTCAAATGCCGGATCGAGCGAGGCAGGATAAAAGAATTCCCCGGGATGGTTTTGCAGGAATACGCTCCGCCCGAGGGAAAGCGACAGGGCGGAGATCGTCGTCAATAACGCGAGCAGGACGACCACGCCCTGCGCCTGGCGCGCGAGAAAGGGCAATTTTCCTTCGATGAACCGCGCGCCGTGCTTCAACCCCTGCGCGGAAAGCAAAGCCAGCGGGATGGTGATGCCGTGCAGGAAGCGCCTTTGGATTGCAAACGGCGCATACGCGAGAATAAAGCCGATGATGATCCATGCAAGCATTCCGAAGAAAACGGCATTTTTTTCCCGGAGCGTGAAAACAAGCCCCGCTACAGTAAAGATCCATAGCAAGCCGAAGCCCCAGGCGTAGTAGATCGCGGGCGGCGAGAGCGTTTCATTCTGCGCAGTGAATTGACTCCAGACCGGGTCGAAGGTCAGGAGATGGACGTTGTAGACAAGCAGGGGGATTTGCGAGAGACCCATGATTCCAAGCGCAATTGCTTGAGTCATAACGACTTTTCTCTTATTAACCCAGGATGCGAATGTCATAACGATAATGGTCGTATCTACAAGGACAAAGGCGATTGGATTGACGAATTGGGTGAGGATTGAGAAACCCGCAATAAGGGCTATCCGATGCCATCCGCCCTGCTCGATAAAGTCAAAATAAAGTACGAGGACAATGCAGAGCGTGGCGGTGACGAATGAAAAATGCGGGAAGAGCGCAATTCCAAAAAAAACGTAGGCGTCTATCAGCCAGAAATCTATGGGGGTGATCGGTCCGGGGACCCAGCCGAGGATGAGTTGAATCCATCCCAGCCCCGAGCCGAATACCGCCAGCAGAAAAGCGATCCGTTGCCAGAATGATTCCCGGAACGCCCGTTTTATCAGCGCAAAGAGGGCGGCGAGCGCCGTAAAACCGAATATCCACCTGGTCATTTCAAAAAGGGCTTCGGGTTCGGCTCGAATGATGCGGTTGAACTGGCCAAGAATGACGTAGAACAGGCGCGTATATGCCGCCCGGTGCGGTTCGGTCGTGAAGCGGAATTGGTAACTCCAATCTCCCAACATCCCCGCCCGGATCATGGATATGTGAACGGCATAATCCTGCGGGTCGAAGAACGCGCCCTTGAAGATCAGCCCCTCGGTCTCGGCGGAATATCCCGCCCATTTTGGAATGGAACTGAGAACGAGCGTCAACAGAATAAGGAATATTGCGACGGCATTTTTCTTAATGAGATTCATGCCCAGACTCATTCCGCGCCGCAGGGATTGCGGACCTTGTCCGTAATGTCGAGGAAGTTATACGGCACGTCGAAGAGCGAATAATAGGTTTTGTCTGGAAGAAGATCGAAGGAAGTTTCGAAAAAGGCATTGAAGACGGTTCGGAACGAATTGACGGGTGAGATGGCTGGATAGAGCAGGTCGTCATAACCATCGGGCAGGTAATACGCGTTCAGGATCGAGGCGCGTTCCCACAGGCAGGCGTCGGGACGGTCGCCGCTCATCAAGAGCAAGCCGGGTCCGTGATCTCCTTGAATGATGATGACGGGCGGCCCTTTCGATTTTCGGAGGATGTCGTCCACGGCCGAGAGGATGCGTTTGTTGAGGTATTCCACCTGCCCGATATATCCCTGCTTGTAATATTCCTTGTCCGAGACGAACGAGGCGCCGTCGCCGGTGACGTAGGGATAATCGGGGCTGAGTGGATTCCCCTGGGAATCCAGCACAAAGGGAGGATGAGGCGCGATGATGTGGGCGAAGACGAATTTCGGTCCGTCAAGATCCGGCGTTTGGGAAAGTTGATCCAATGCGTCGAGCGTAAAGACCCGGTGGGTGGCGTATCCGGCGACGGGCAGATATTCCTGCAACGCCGGCGTCATTGATAGTTCCGGCTGATATAACGCGCCCAGCGCGGTTGTGCTATAGAACCACATCTCGAACAGGTTCGGGGTTGTGCGAAAGGGCGTGATGAATACGTCCGCGTCGTAGAAACGGGTGAAGGCGCTTCCGCTGTCTATGAGGACGAAGCGATAGCCCGCCTCGGTCAATAAACGCCGCGCGCGGTTGTTGCTTGCCAGTTCGAACATGGGCAGGCGGTTGGTGGACTCCGCGCCCGCCAGGTCGGCGGTGAAATTGATGTATTCCATGTTGAGGGCGGATGTGATGGAGAGGGACGTCCGCAGGTAGTTGCTCTGGCTTTGTTCTGCGATGAAAAATCCGCGCGTCTTTAATCCTTCGAGAAAGGGTGAATTGTCGAAACCATACAGGGAGGAAAGGACATCGGCTCGCCCGTACCCGTCGAGGATGACGTAATAGATGTCGGGCGTGTCTTCGCCTCCGAGGCTTTGCGGCGACTCGTTCGCCCCCACGTAGCCAGACCAGGGGCGCGGGGCATCGTCCGCCGCTTCGACGAGAAACCCTCCGATGTTGAAGATGGGAAACAGGATCATCGCTATGGAAACGATGTTGAGGTAATCCGCCGCGATCTTGCGCCGTCCCTGCGGCATGTATTTATCCCAGACCATGCGGCTTGCCAGAAAAAGGAACATGGGGGTTACTGCAACCAACAGGACGCGGTGGAACGATTCACTCAACCCTTTAAAGGCATAGCCTTCGATCAAGCGGTAAACCAGTTCCGACGATGAATAGAAAAAGACAAGGAACGCGGAAAGAAAGGCGGCGCGATCGCGGTCGCCCATTGCGCGGACAAGAAGCAAATAGGCGAGAGTAACGATACCCAACGAGATCGCCAGCGGACGGATCGCTTCCGAGGGAAGGATCTCCGTCAGGTTTCGGGAATACAACCCCAGGACGGGGTAGAGCGCAAAAAGCCAGGGATAGATGATGAGATTCTTTTTCACATTTTCCTCTCGAGAATCATTGGGCTTTTCGAGTGAGCAGATGCAGGCGGATATCGCCCCAGGATTCGACGATTTGGAGGTTGAATTCTTCCGCCATTTCGAGCAGGTAGGGATGGTCTTCGTATCCGAGTCTGGTATATGCGTCGGTGTGTGTTTGCAAAACGATGAACCAGACGCGTTCCGCGCCTTGGGTCGCCAGCGCCGCATCGGGCATCGCGATCAACCCCAAAACTTCCTGGGTGGCGGGCGCGAGAGTGTCTGTTCCGCTCCCCGGTGGGTCGGCGATATATGTCTGCGGGAGCGACGGGTCGAAGTATGCCATGGGCAGGCGCGTGGCTTTGCTGGCGTGCAGAATCAGGTCGCCCGGTTCGGCGCGTTGGCGCAGGGAGGCGTCCAATTCCCTATACGGCGCATAGGGAAAGCCACGATATGTGATGTGTTGATACAAACCAAGTCCGACCCCGACGCCTAACAGGAGAATCAATCCATTGCGGATTGCGACGGGCAGGCGCGTTTCGAGCAACGACCACGCCAGCCACGAACAAAAGATGACTCCGCTGGGAAGCAGGGCGCGTTCGATGTAAACCGGAATCCACTGCGAGAAAAGGAAAAGAAACAGGGGCGGCGCGAATGTGAGATACAACAGCCAGAACGCGTTTTCATCCCGATTCCCGGCGCGAAAGGTTTGCATGACGCCGATCGAGACCGCCGCCAGCGCGATGAACAAACCCGCAAACAGGGCGGTTGTATTGGGCAGGGGCAGGTTCGTCACATAGACCAGCAGAAGGGTCAGTATTTTATCGAGGCCGGGACGATCCACCCAGTATGCGGCGGATATTTTTGCAACTTGCGAAGGAACCCGTATCAGCCACGGCAGGTAAAGCAGGACCGCGCACAGCCCGGCGAGAAAGACGGCGCGCAGGCTTTTCCAGTCGCGCCGCATCAGGGGAATCGCCGCCAAAGGCAGAAGATGGAACGCCGCCAGATTGTGCGTATATTGCGCCAGCGCGGCGGACAATGTAAATAAAACCCACCATTTTATTTCCCCTGTTCTTATGCCGCGAAAAAATGCAAGCGCGGCGAGCGTGAGCCACAACGCCAGGAATGAATACATGCGGATTTCCTGCGAGTAATGGATGTGGAACGGCGACAACGCCACGAACATGGATGCCGCCAAAGCGGCGCGCTCATTGAAAAAATCCCGCATCAGGAAATACACAGGCGGGATGGTCAGGACGCCCGCGATAACCGAAAGCGACCGGACGGCGACCAGCGATTGCCCGAAGATTTTCATCCATAGCCAGAGCAGGGTGTAATATCCCAACGGGTGAATGTCGGACGCCCCCGCGCCGGTCGTCGTCAACGTGCCGTAAAGCATCGCCGCCGGTCCCTTCGATGAGAAAAGAATCGCAAACGCCTCGTCGTACCAGATGGGGCGCGCGGCGATCCCGATCAGGCGGACGAATGCAGCCAGCGCAAGTATGGCGGGGAATACGCGATTGAGTCTTGGAGAAGGCATGTTATTTTCGCTTGAAGACCGATGCGATTGCGTCGGAGTATATCAACTCCCATGCGCGGTCGCGGCTCAATGCTTTTGCGAGCGGAGAGTCCGCCCGGATGATCGTCCAACGTGCGGCGTATTTCTCCAAAACGGATTCCCAGCCTTCCCCCGCCGTCAGCGCGGTTTCATATTCGCGCGCGAGCGCTTCGCCATAGAAATCCGTCTGACTGTCAAGAAAAACCTTGTCGCGCGGCCACACCCGAAATAACAAGTAACCGCCCCAGTTGAAGTCGTTGAACATATTTCCGGATTGTGGATGAGTTTCGAGCCAATCGGATGCGGCGACGGGGAAAACCTTTGGATTGAATTGCGCGTACGCCTCTCCGCGGACCTCGAAGCGGATCCACAAAATCAAGGCGGCGGCCGCGCAGACGGTTAAATTCCACAGCCCGCCCCGGAGCGTTTTTTCGACGCCGACGATGTTCGTTTCCATTGTTTTCCACCGCGGCGCGGAAGCCGTCCACGCGCCCAGCCCTTCCGCAAGAATGGGGGCGCAGGCGATTGCAAAGAGAGGGATATTGCGCGCCATGAGCAACCCCAAAAGGGCGAACCCGCCGAGCAGGAAATAATGGGCGGGCGGGATATTTTTTCCGTTCCTCGCAAAGAGGACAAGCGTGAGGCAAAGCAACGCCGCGAAGGGCAGCGCCCCAGGCTGGGTGAAATCCGCCGGCATGGTTTCGATTGTGCGGCTCAGTATGTAACGACTGTTGTTGTTCAGCACCGCTTCCCAATTTCCAAGCCCGCTGGGCGTGAGAATCGTCATCGGCAGGGAGGCGGCTCCGATCATGGGTGTTTTCCAGTTGGTTTTGCGAAAGCCTGCAATTAGATTCTCCCAAACCCACCCGGCAAAATAAGCAAGCCAGACCAGCGCCCCGAAGATGAATCCTCCGTGCATATTGACCCACGCCAGCATGAGGAGCGAAAAATGCCATAAGGGGATCGCTTCCCCCCGTCTGGCGCGTTCGAGGCGTTCGATCCACAGCGCCAGGAACAGAAACGTGAATAAATGCGGTCTCGGGAGCCAGTGCAGACTTGAAGCCGCCATCGCCAGGATCATGATCAAAAGCGTAAGCAACGGCGTTCCGCTTCGCTTTTCGGCGTCGGCGTGGGTAAGTGAAAAGGCAACCCCGAGGATCAGGGCGCACAGCAGGATCGTTCCGTCCAACCCGAGGACGCGATACGCCAATGCGAATCCGATTTGACTCAGCCATTCATACGCGGGGCGCGGTTCTCCGCTTAATGTGTGTGAGAAGATGTCGCGGGTCGGTATTGTATGCCGGTCGAGTATATAACCGCCGAGCGCGAGGTGGCGTCCCAGGTCGCTATCCAGCGACATCATCCGCGGTCCGAGCAGGACCGCGGCGATAAACACCGCAAGGAAGAGGACATCCCGCAGGCGCGGAATCGCGTATGGACGAAACATGCGGAAATTTTACCTGTTTTCAATACGGGGCAACGCAAACGCATTTTTTTCGTAAAGAAACGCCAACTTCTTAAATCAATGATGCGCGGGGAGTCGCCTGCATCATATCGCTTGCTTGAAGCCAGAACGCTCCCCCCGCCGGAAGCAGGGTCAACCGGATAGACTCTTATGGGCCGCTGTCCGAATATCAAAACGCGAAAGAATCAAAAAAAACAGCAATGCGTCTCACGACGCATTGCTGTTTTTCTCTTTTTTTATTCGCCCAGATAATCGCGCAGTTTTCTGCGGATGGAGGGGTGGCGCAAGCGGCTGAGCGCCTGGGCTTCGATCTGTCTCACGCGCTCGCGGGTGACGCCCATTTTGCGCCCCACTTCTTCGAGGGTGTAGGCCTGTCCGTCGAGCAAGCCATAGCGCAGTTGCAGGATGCGCACTTCGCGCGGCGGGAGTCCGTTCAACACTTCGCCGAGGTGTTCGCGCAGAAGGTTGTAGGTGGCGGTGTCGTCGGGCGGCGGCGCTTCGTCGTCTTCGATGAAGTCGCCGAGGACGGAATCTTCCTCGTCGTCGGTCGGGGTCTCCAGCGAAAGCGGGCGGCGCGCAACCTGGATCATGTTCTCCACTTTTTTGGGAGGCACGTCCAGCGCTTCAGCCAGTTCCTCCACGCTCGGTTCGCGTCCGAGGCGCTGGGTGAGTTGATGCTGGACGCGCAAGAGTTTGTTGATCTGGTCGCCCATGTGAACCGGCACGCGGATGGTGCGTCCCTGGTCGGCGATGGCGCGGGTGACGGCCTGGCGGATCCACCACGTTGCGTAGGTGGAGAATTTATGTCCGCGGCGGTAGTCAAACTTCTTCGTGGCGCGGATCAAGCCGATGTTGCCTTCTTGGATCAAGTCAAGGAACGGCACGCCGCGCCCCATGTATTTCTTGGCGACGGAGATCACAAGGCGCGAGTTGGCGGTAATGAGGTGTTCGCGCGCCGCCCAGCCGTCTTCGATGAAGCGGCGCAGTTCCAGTCGGCGTTTGGGCGAGACGCCGCCATGCGCCAGTTCTTCGCGCGCGGAACGCCCGCGCTCGATGCGCTGCGCCAGTTGAACTTCTTCGGTGGCGGTCAGCAACGGGACGCGGCTGACCTCTTTGAGGTACAAGCCGATGGTGTCGTCGGTGTCTATGTTGGCGAGGTAATCGTCCAGCGCGAGATCGGGCTCGGGTTCGGCTTCGCCGCTCTCTTCCACCGCGACCAATTCGTCCTCGGTGGGCTCGGGCATCAGGCTTTCTTCCACAAAGGGGATGCCGGCGCTTAAGAGGGCCGAAAACGCCTCTTCCAGTTGTTCCACGTCCTGCTCGGCTTCCGGGAAGAAATGTAGGATGTCATCCAGTGTTACAAAGGATTTTTGCCGCCCCAGTTCGATCAAACGCGCTATTGCGGAATATTCTTCTTCATCGTCTTCGCTTATCAGTATTTTATCTACATCCATTCACTCATCCAACTTTCGATAAGATTTGTCGCGCCAGAGCGCGCGAACTAACGAAACTTACGTGATTGTCTAACAACTGCCAAAATTAGAATACACGTTTTTTAACCGAAAAGCAATAGCCTCCTGATTAACAGATGCCTTGCAATGATTTTGTATTACCGCCCGTCCCTCTGCGTAGGGGCGACCCGTCCACATCCCAAAGAAACACCGGAAAATAAGGAAGGGTCGCCCTGCGCAGACGGAACAGATGTTACGTCCAGTCCAGGGCGACCCACCCATACACTAAGAATCTATCCGGTTAACCATGCTCCTGGCGCCGAGGATGGCGGCTGGCGCTTTATTCGGATAGGTTCTAAGAAATGTCACGGGGTCGTGGTCGGAGTCGCTTCCGGCGTGGACGAGGCTTCGGTCGTCGGACCCGGCGTTTCGGTCGGGAGAGGCGTGGAAGTCGCCGTCGGGGAGGGAGTGGGCGTGTTCAGGTACGGCGGCGCGGTGATCAGGGTATTGAGCGCGTCAATTCCGCTGATGGTTACGACATAGGCCTTTTCGTCATCCAAAAGCGCGTAATAGCCGGACTCGGTGGGGGTTTTGTCTCCCACTTTGAGGACGCTCGTCTTTCCATCCTCGAATTCGACAGTGATGACGTAAGCCGGCGCGTCGAAGCCATAGGTGGATGGATCGTCCACATCTTCGATCGGGGTGACGATGCGCAGCGCGCCGATTTGGGTTGCCGCCGCCTCGGACTCATCCTGGTTTGCTTCTGCTTCTTCGGGTTTGGACAACGCCCAGGCGTTTTCCGCGTTGCGTTCGATGCGGGTTGTGTTGCCTTCCGCGTCCGCGACTTCAATGGCTTGGACGATGACGGATTCGTCGAACACAAAAGTTTCTTCGGCGGCGGGGGTTTCTGTGGCGTTCGCCCTTTCCTCCGCCTGGCGGTTCATGTAGAGCGCCGCTCCAATCGTTGCGGCGAAGAGGGCGAGGGCGATCCACGTCCCCATGCCGAAGACGGGCTTCGACGGTCTCGCTTCGATCTTGACCCGAGGCGGTTTGATCGCCCGCGCGGCTTTGGCGGTTTTCTTTGATTTCGGAGCCATGTATTAACCTCGTTTGCGGCGCGCGAACCATGTTGAGACGCCGAAGAAGACGACCATACCCGGGATGACGATGACCATCGCGAGAACCAGCAAAAGGAAGCGCCAGGTTTCTGTGGGCGGCAGGAATGTGCGCGGCGTGCTGGGGCGGGTGGACAGGCTGAGAATGTCTGTCTGCTCTGCGGCCCAATCCACGGAGTTGATGAAGAAGTTGCCGTTGCCATATACGTCGAAGTTGCCGTCTATGGCGAAGAGCGAGTTGCCCACGACCACCACGCGCCCTTTGGTTGCGGAGTTTTCCCCGGCGACCGCCATGTACAGGGGTCCCTGCGTGTCGGTCTCGGAATTGAAGTTGGGATTTTCGCTCACGTTGGCGTTGGGTCTCGACCACGAATTTTCAGCGGTGCTGATCAACCCGGTGGACGTGACGTTTTCCTTCTCGCCGGATATGGTCAGACTGCGCGCCTGCGGCATGATGACGATCAGGCTGTCTGTCAGACCCTGCGTGATGGGATGGTCGTTATAGCGCAGGGAGACTGCCGCGTAGGGATTTTGGGGATTTGACCCGTCAATGATGACGTCTTTGTTGAGCGTGATGCCCCATTCCTCGGCGAGGTAGTCGGCGAGGGGGTCGTCTGCGTCGCCGAATTCGGTGAAGAAGAGCGGGTCTTCCAGCACGACCAGCGAGCCGCCGTTGTCCACATATTTCTTGAGCAGTTCCACTTCGTCTGCGCTGACAGGTTTCTGCGGTCCGGCAACGATGATCGCAAGCGCGTCTTCGGGGATCTCGCGCGTGGTCAGCAGGTTGAGCGTGTTCACGGTGTAGTTCTTGGCTTCGAGCGTGCTTTTGGCGACGCTCAGCGCGAGTTCCGCCGATTCCAAGGAGACTTCGCCGTGTCCTTGCAGGAAATAAACCGCGCGCGCGCCGGGGCTGATCAGCCTGAGCAGGGCGCGGGCAAGTTCGGTCTCGGTGGCGAAGTTGGCGATCTCTTTTGTCTCTCCCATTTGAAGTTGTATTTTGCCGTCGCCGGTCACGCCCGCCGCGCGCGCAGAGACCGGGTCGAGGTCGGGGTTGACAAATTTATAGGTGAATTTGCCGTCGCTGTTGTTTTCGAACTTTTCGAGGAGTTCTTCCGCGCTGGTTGTGTTCGAGTTCGTGGCGTAGAAAGCCGTGGCGGTTACCGGTTCTTTCAACTCGCCGAGGATCTGGATGGTCTCCTTGGCGAGCGTGTTGGACTTGTCCTCGGTCAGGTCGTAGGGCGAGCCGAGCAGGTCGGTGTTCTTGTACACGATGTAGTTGACGGCGATCAGGATGCCCACAAACGCGATGGTAAGGATCAACGAGTTCGAGCCGTAGCGCGCCTGGCGTCCGGTCAGGAAGCGGCGCACGGAATCGGGATTGAGGATCGCCGCAACCGCCAAAGAGACGATCAACAGCGCCACGCTGATTTGCAGGGCGAGGTTTACGCCCGCCTGGATGTTTTCGGGCAGGGGGAACATGCCGATCGCGCCGAGCAGGTTGGCGAAGCCGATCAAGCCTGAGGCGATACAGGCGACGAGGGCGACGATCAAGCCGATCATCGCAAATTGAGCGTTTTGATTTTTCTTTTTGCCAGCCATGTTAGCGCCATCTCCGAATTTCGATTGCAGTGGTGCCGACGAACAAACCGAGCGAGATCAGGCTGATGTAGTACGCGAGGCCGCCGAGCGTGATCGTTCCGGCGTTCATCTGGTCGAAGGGGTTTTGGATGCTGATGTAATTGAAGACTTCGCCCGCCTGCGGGAGCAGGCTTGCGGGAAGCCCGATCATAAAGTAGAGGAAGAACAACAGCCCAAGCGTCACGAAGAAGGAGGCGAACTGGTTCGAGAACATGGCGGAGATGCCCACACCGAGGGCGAGCATGGCGCCGCACAGCAGGATCAAGCCGATGTAGGAGGAAAGCGTCGCCAGCCAGTCTATGTGCGGGTCAACGAGGTTGTTCAAGACGAGGGGATATACCAGCGTGACGAGCAGCGTTGTGAGGATGAAGAGCATTGCGCCCAGCCACTTGCCCACGACCAGTTCGGAATCGCGGACGGGAGCCGTGAGCAGTAGTTCGAGCGTTCCCATGCGGGCTTCATCCGAGAGCAGGCGCATGGTCAACGCCGGGCTGAGAAAGATCATCAGAAAGGCAAACAAGCCGGTGACGGGTTGGATATCCGGCGCGGCGCCCCCGCCGAACATCGCCTGCTGGCTGGAGTAGAACAGGATCAGGCTGAAGTAAATGCCCATTGGCAAAAGCACGGCGAGCATGACCACATACGCCAGCGGCCCGTTGAAGTAATTGTCGTATTCGCGCTTTGCGATGGTCCAGATGTTTTTCATGGGATTATTTTCTCCCTTCGTTGCCGGTCAGTTCGAGGAAGATTTCTTCGAGGCTCATGCCGAGCGGACGCAGTTCGAGCAGGTCGTAGCCGTCCTTGACGACCTGGCGGGCGACTTCGGGGCGCAAGTCCTTGCCGGAGGCAAACTCGAATTCCACGCCGCCGTCTTCCAGCGATTCCACTTTGCGGACGCCCTTGACGCTCTTCACGGTCTCTGCGAGTTCGTCCGCTTCGCCGCGCACGCGCACAACGACTCTTTCCGCCCCGAGCAGGCGGGCTTGCAGGTTTTCGGTGGTATCTTCCGCGACGATCTTCCCCTTATTGATGATCAACACGCGGTCGCACAGGTTTTGGGCTTCGTTTAGGAGGTGGGTTGAAAGCAAAACCGTCCGCTCTTTGCCGATCTCGCGGATTAACTCGCGGACTTCCACCACCTGCCCCGGGTCGAGACCGATGGTCGGCTCGTCGAGGATCAAAACCTCGGGGCGGTGCAACAAAGCCTGGGCGAGTCCGACGCGCTGCTTCATCCCCTTGGATAGATTGCCGATGTAGCCGTTCGAACGATTGATCAGCCCGACCATATCGAGCGCTTCATCCACCCGGTCGTCCACGTTGGGGATGTGGCGCAGTTCGCCCATGTATTTCAGATAATCGAACACGACCATATCGTGATACAGCGGCACGGTTTCGGGCAGGTAGCCCACGCGCCTGCGCACCTCGAGCGACTCTTCCACTACATCGTAGCCAGCCACAAGCGCTTCGCCGTCTGTCGGCGGCATGTAGCCGGTCAGGATGCGCATGGTGGTCGTTTTGCCCGCGCCGTTCGGACCCAAAAAGCCGACAATTTCGCCCTGCTGGCAGTCGAAATTGAGGTTCTGAATGGCGCGGCGCGATCCGTAGTCTTTTGTTAGACCGCTAACCTTGATCATTGCTTCTCCTCGCGTTGAAATTTCATACTCTTGGGATAAACCGCAAAGAAAAGACACAGCCACAAAGAGCAGTGCCTTTTTAGTTGCCAGATTACTATACAATAAATGAAAGACCCAAGTCAAGCGGCTGTGCTGCTTCTAATCCAATCCTAATTTATAGATATGGTTGGGCGTCGTTGGGCGACCCTTTGCGGCGTAACAAGGCGTCGGATGGATTCGGGCGGGTCGCCCCTGCGGTTGACAAACGTTTATAATTTGCGCATGACCGAATTACTTTATCAGACAGATTCCTATCTCAAAGAATTCTCCGCGACTATCGCGTCGGCGGATGAAGCGAATCGCGCCGTCGTCCTCGACCGTTCCGCGTTTTATCCCGGCGGCGGCGGGCAACCCTGCGATCTTGGGACTCTCGAAGTCAACGGAATCAAATATCCTGTGGATAAGGTCAAGAAGCAGGGAGACGACGTCCTTCATTTTCTCGGCGGGAACGAGCCTTTGCCTGCGCCCAATTCCGCTTCTTTCGGGACTTTGGACTGGGCGCGGCGATATCGGTTGATGCGCACACATTCGGCTTTGCACATCCTGTGCGGCACGGTCTTCCGCGATTACGGGGCAAAAGTCACCGGCGGCGATATGGAGCCGCTCAAAGGGCGCATGGACTTTGAGTTCGAAACGATGCGCGGCGAACTCGTGCGCGAGATCGAGGCGGCGGTCAACGTCGAGGTGGGGAAGAACCGCGAGATCAGGGTCAAAATTCTCCCCAGGGAAGAGGCGTTCCAGATACCGGATCTGATCCGCACGAAGATCAACCTGCTCCCGGAGGGAATCCTGCAAGTGCGCACGGTCGAGATCGTGGGGCTGGACCTGCAAGCCGACGGCGGGACTCATGTCGCAAACACATCCGAAGTGGGGACGATCAAGGTCGTGGAATATAAAAGCAAGGGCGCGATCAACAAGCGCATTTATATCGAAGTGCAATGAAGAAAAAGGAGCGCAAAGTCTCCTGACTTTGCGCGGAAGCTGGGAGACACGCGAAAGTCAGGAGACTTTCGCGTCCGCTTAATACAATAGCCCATTTTGGGGAAACGGAATTTCCGCTCCTCATTTATAATGGCGAAATTCTGGCGGAAAAACACCGCCTTTATATATAAAGGAGAATGAGTTATGAGCACGAAAAAGTTATCCATCTTTCTGGCGTTGTTCGCGCTGATCCTTGCCCAGCTGGCGTGCGCGGCTGGCGAACCGTCCCTCTCTAATGTGCGCACCGCGAAGGACGAGGATGGGAAGCAGGCGACCTCGACCTTCGGCGCGTTCGACACCGTCTACGTCGTCGCAGACTTATCGAACGGCGTTATGGGCAACCAGGTCTCTTCGCGCTGGTTTTTCGACAATGTCCCCGGCTTCGAGTCCGGCGCGCTGATTGACGAGTCTACAATTGACATCACCGAAGACTCCTTCAACGGCACGGTCTATTTCTACTTCCCCGCCCAGACCGACGGCTGGCCCGTCGGGACGTACAAGGTGGAAGTGTATTTCAACGGGACTTTGAACAGCACGGTCAACTTTACCGTTCAGTAGAATCATGCAAGTCAAAGCGGCTGTCCGAAACGACAGCCGCTTTTTAATTTAAGCGCGTTTGATTTTTTACGTCGGTTACTCGTCGCTCTTCCCCGAGACAAAATCCTCCACCTTCTGCCGCGCGATCTCATCTTTGAATTGTTTGGGCGGAGTCTTGAAGAAGTAGGACGACGGACCGACGATGGGACCGGCCAGTTCGCGGTCGAGCGCGATCTTGGCGCAACGAATGGCGTCTATCATCACACCGGCGCTGTTGGGGCTGTCCCACACTTCGAGTTTGAGTTCGAGGTTGAGCGGCACGTCGCCGAAGGTCGTGCCTTCCATGCGGATGTAGCACCACTTGCGGTCGGTCAGCCAGGGAACGTGGTCGCTGGGCCCGACATGGACGTTATCGGGGTCAATCTGATAGGGGATCATGCTGGTCACGGCGTTGGTTTTGGAAATCTTTTTGGATTCGAGCCGTTCGCGCTCCAGCATGTTGAGGAAGTCGGTGTTGCCGCCGAAATTGAGTTGATAGGTGCGGTCTATCTTCACGCCGCGATCCACGAACAGGCTGGTCAGCGCGCGATGAACAATCGTCGCCCCCACCTGGCTTTTGACGTCGTCGCCGAGGAGGGGCAACCCGGCGTCTTTGAAGCGTTTGCCCCAATATTCGGACGAGGCGATGAAGACGGGAATGCCGTTGACGAAGGCGCATCCCGCTTCGATGATTTGCTCGACGTACCACTTGGTCGCCATCTCCGAACCGACGGGCAAAAAACTGATGACGACTTCGGTCTTGGATTCCTTCAATAATCTCGCAATGTCGGCGGTGGAGCCGGGCGCTTTTGCGACGACCTGGCTGAGGTATTTCCCCAGCCCGTCATGGGTCATGCCGCGCACGACGGGCGCGTTCAATTTTGGGACGTCGCAGAATTTATAGGTGTTGTTCGGTTCGGCGAAGATGGCTTCGGAAAGATCCCTGCCCACTTTTGCCGCGCTGATGTCAATGCCCATTGTAAATTCGATGTCGCGGATGTGATAGTCTCCCAGTTGCGGATGCATGATGCCGGGGATGACGTCGTCGCTTTTTGCGTTTTTGTAAAACTGGACGCCCTGAACAAGGGAGGAGGCGCAGTTTCCCACGCCGATGATCGCCGTGCGAACTTTTTTTCTGTGGGCCATTTGGTTTTTTCTCCTGGATGAATTACAATTTTTTTCGCCGTACAAGGGCGAATTTTCGCCCCGACCTTCTGGACGGCGCGTAGGGTGAATTACAATTTCCTTGTCGCTGTTTGCAGGTCGAATTTCAGATACGCCCGTAAAGTATAATCTTACCGTAAAGGTTTTATGAGCGTCGCGCGCGAAAATCTTCTGCCCCGCCTTCTCGAAGCCGCCCAAAGTTTGAGCGATGGGACGGATATCGCCTCGCGCTTGCGCGGAATCCTTGCCGCCGCGGCGGAGTTGACCGGGAGCGGGAGCGCTTCCCTGATCGAGTACGATGAATCTGCGTTGAATTTTCGTTATGTGTGCGCCTCGTGGCATGATCCCGATGCGGGCAAGCCCGATTCGAGAATCCCCCTGAACGGGAGCGTTGCGGGGTGGGCTTTCTTGAACCGCGCTTCACTTATTGTGGACGATGCGAAGAACGACCCGCGTCATTCCAAAAAAGTGGATGAAGTTTCAGGCGTCGCCGTCCGTTCGGCGCTGGGTTCGCCCGTTCTGTCGCGCGGCGTTCCCATTGGCGCCCTCGAAGTCTTCAACAAACCCGGGAAATATACGGATGACGATATTCTGGTCGTCGAGACGCTGGCGGCTCTGGCTTCCGCGGCGATGCGGAACGATATTCTTGAAAGAGAACTCGCTTCGACAAAGGAGGAAACGCGCGAACTCGATCGGTTGAAGAATGAATTCATCGCCATTACCTCTCACGAACTTCGCACGCCGCTGGGGTTGATCCTGGGTCACGCCACCTTTTTGAAGGAACTGCTGGCGGGGAATTACGACGAGCAGGTGGATTCCATCGTTCGCAACGCTTCGCGCCTGAAGGAGATCATCGAAAGCCTGACGAGTGTGGACAACTATCAGACCGGCGGCGCGCTGGTTCGTCCACGCCTGGTTTCCATGGCGCGGGTGATCGAGGATGTGTGCGCGACCTTCAACGCGATGGCGGAGAAGAAGAAGGTTGGGTTGAAAAAAGTACTGCAACCGGGCAGCGAGATGTGGGCGGATGTGGACGCGGGTAAGATTGCGATTGCGTTGAGCAATCTCCTGAAGAATGCCATCGCGTTTTCAAACGAGGGCGGCGAGGTCGTCCTGCGCGGGGAACAACATCCCGATTACGTCAAGGTATCCGTGAAGGATGACGGCATCGGCATCCCGGCGAAGGACCTGCCGTTTGTCTTCGACCGCTTCTATCAGGTCGAGGGGCATCTGACACGGAAACACGGCGGCATGGGCTTGGGGCTTTCCGTCGCCAAAGTGATGGTGGAGATGCACGGCGGGCGCATCTGGGCGGACAGCGAAGAAGGAAAAGGCAGCGTCTTTTCGTTCATCCTGCCGACGCATACGCCCGGATAGACCCCCTCGCCACGACGATTTCCCTCTGAGAATGTCGCTGCAAACAAAGCGACTGTCCTGAGCCTGTCTAAGGGGCGTCCTCCCGGTTTTAGTGGGAAAGAATTTGCGAGAGAAAGAGTTTTGTGCGCTCTTCTTTGGGGGCTTTGAATATATCTTCGGGGGAGCCGCTTTCCACGATCTGTCCCTGATCGAAGAAGAACATGCGATTCGCGACGGCGCGGGCAAAGCCCATTTCGTGCGTCACCACCAGCATGGTCATGCCTGATTGGGCGAGTTCCACCATTACATCCAGCACTTCCTTGATCATTTCGGGGTCGAGCGCCGAGGTGGGTTCGTCGAAGAGCATGATCTTGGGCTGCATGGCGAGCGCGCGCGCAATGGCGACGCGCTGTTGCTGTCCGCCGGAAAGTTGCCCGGGGAATTTGTGCGCCTGTTCGGGAATGCCGACCCGCTTTAATAGTTGCAGGGCGGTTTCCTCGGCTTGCGATTTGCTCCAGTTGCGAACCTGGATGGGCGCCAGCGTAATGTTCTGCATCACGGTCAGATGCGGAAAGAGGTTGAATTGCTGGAAGACCATGCCGGTTTCGGTGCGGATGGTTTCGATGTTGCGTACGTCATGCGTCAGTTCGATGCCGTCCACCACGATTTCGCCGCGCTGGTGTTCCTCCAGCCGGTTGATGGTGCGGATGAACGTGGACTTGCCCGAGCCGGAAGGACCGAAGATGACGATCACCTCGCCCTTGCTTACTTCCATGTTGATGCCTTTGAGAGCGTGAAAATGCCCGTACCATTTATGCACGTCGCGGACGGCGATGATGGTCGAATTGTTGTCACTCATGAAATTCTCCTTAGCGAACGCCGAGACCAAGGCTGGTTTCGAGTCTTTGGCTGATGTAGGACATGGCGTAACTCAGCCCCCAATAGAACAGGGAGACGAAGGCGTATACTTCGCGGTGCAAGCCGATGAATTCGGGTTGGGATAACACAGTGCGGGCGATGCCGAGCAGGTCGAAAAGCCCGACGATGGCGACCAACGCGGTATCCTTGAACATCGAAATGAATTGACCGACGAGGATGGGGATGATGAGTCTCAGCGCCTGGGGCAGGATGATGAAGTACATGGTCTTTGCGCCGCTCAAGCCGAGGGCATACGCCGCTTCGAATTGACCCTTGGGGATGGCTTGCAAACCGCCGCGCACGTTTTCAGCGAGATAGGCGGCGCTGAAGAGCGTCATGCCGACCATGGCGCGCAGGACTCTGTCAATATCTATGCCGCCCGGCACAAACAGCGGCAGCATCAATTGCGCCATGAACAAAATGGTGATGAGCGGAACGCCGCGCACCAGTTCGATGTAGCCAATGCTAAACCAGCGGATGATGGACAGTTCGGAGCGGCGCCCGAGGGCGAGCAATAAACCGAGCGGGAAGGAAAAGATATTTGCAACCACTGTCAGCAGGAAGGTGAGCAGCAGACCTCCCCACAGGTTGGTCGGCACGACGGTTAGCGCCGTGCCGGGAACATCTTCAACGGCGGGGGTGAACCCGTGCGTGAGCAGGACGAAGACCGGCAGGGCGATTAACCAGCCGACCGCCACGCCTCTTTTCAGGGACTGGGGGGCTGTGTAGCCAAGACCCCAGCCGAGGATTCCCGTAGCAGCCAAAACCCCCAGCCAGACGCGCGTTTGCGGCGCGAAGGGCAGGAAGAGCAAAAAGACGGGCAGACCGAGGATCAGGATGGCGGCGAGACGAGAATTTCTGTCCCAGATGGCGAGGGAATTGCCGGTGAGGAAAACGAGGAAGGCGAGCGCGATCCACAGCCGCCCGACTTGTTCGAGCGGGAATTGACCGATCAGGAACAGGCGCAGGTTAGCGACGATAACATCCCATTCGGCGGTGGAGATCGCCCATATCAGCAGGCTTTTGACGAGCCAGTAAATTAGGCTGGCGGACGCAACAGTGAGAAGCGCGTCGCCCCAGGTGTTGAAGAGGTTGTGGCGCAGCCAGCGCAGGGGACCGGAACGTTCGGTGATGGGCGGGAGGATGGTTTTGGAGTTTTGCATCTTAGCGCTCCACCAGTTTGATTTTGGCGTTGTACCAGTTCATGAACAGCGAGGTGACGAGGCTGAAGGTCAGATAGGTGAGCATGACGATGCCGATCATTTCCACGGCGCGTCCGCTTTGGTTGATGATGGTGCCGGAGACGTAGAATAGATCGGGGTAGCCGATGGCGACCGCCAGGGATGAGTTCTTGGTCAGGTTGAGGTACTGACTGGTGAGCGGCGGGACGATGACGCGCAATGCCTGGGGGAGGACGACAAGCCTGAGGGTTTGGAATCCGTTCAAGCCGAGCGCGCGCGCCGCTTCGACTTGCCCGTGCGAGACGGAGAGGATGCCCGCGCGGACGACTTCGCCGATGAAGGCGGCGGTGTAGAGGGTAAGCCCGGATGTGAGCGCCATGAATTCGGGGGTGAGTATTTTTCCGCCGGAGATTTTCAACCCGTCGGGGAAGGGAATGCTGAATTCGAGGGGCTTGACGGGCAGGATGAGCCAGCCGAGCGCGGCGACAACCAGGAAAGCAAGGGCGGACCAAAGCAGGGTGAGCGGGGCGCGCCCGGTGCGATTGGCGTAGGTTCGCAGGGAGAAGAAAACGATGAGGGCTAGGAAAATGCCTGAGAGCAGGATCAGTTGAAAGGTCGGGTAGGAAGCGGTTGGGATTCCCCAGGGAATGCCGATGCCGCGATTCGTCCAGTAGATCGAATCGAACCAGACGATGGCTTCCTTGATCTTGGGAAGTTTGAGAAACAAGCCCTGATACCAGAAGATCAGGAATACCAGCAACGACATGTTGCGGATGAGTTCGAGGTAAAGGGCGGCGAGGCGGTTGATGAGGAAGTTTTTGGAAAGGCGGGCAACCCCCAGGATGACGCCGAGTATGGTGGAGAAGAGTATGCCGATGCCGCTGACGATGAGGGTGTTGAGCAAGCCGACGGTGTAAGCCTGCCAGTAGGTGGAACTCCGACTGTAGGCGATGGGCAGTTCGGCGATGTCGAACCCGGCGATGCCGGAAAGGAAGGATAAGCCGAGCGTCATGCCCTGTTTTTGCAAGCCGGCGCGCATGTTGTTCAGGATGAACAGGGCGACGCCGACGACGGCAAGGAGAAAGAGTCCTTGTCCGAGCGCTTGCAGGAATCGTTCGTCGCGCCAGAAGGGCGCAGCGCGTTTACGCGCGGGGGAGTGCTGCATATCCGCCTCCGTTTTGCATTGGGGGCGGGAAGGATTCCCGCCCCCAATGGTTCTGGCGATTGTTTAGCGGAAAGGCGGGGCGTAGAGCAAGCCGCCTTCGGTGTACAGGCTGTTGAAACCGCGCGGAATGTAGGTGGGGGTGTCGGGTCCGAGGTTGCGGTTGTAGACTTCTTCGTAGTTGCCGACGAGTTTGATGATGTTGTACGCCCATTCTTCGCTGAGCCCGAGTTTGGTTCCCATGCCGGGTTCCGTGCCGAGCAGGCGCATGATGTTGGGATCGGTGGCGCTGGCTTTCACGTCGTCCACGTTGGCGCTGGTGATGTCGTATTCCTCGGCGGTGAAGAGGGCGAATGCCGTCCACTGCACGATGTCGAACCACTGGTCGTCGCCGTGGCGCACCATGGGTCCGAGCGGTTCCTTGGACATGGTGACGTCCATGATGACGTGGGCGGCCGGATCGGGCAGCGAGGCGCGGTTGGAGACCAAGCCCGATTTGTCGGTGGTGATGGCGTCGCAGCGTCCTTCCGCGTAGGCGGCGAGGGTGGCGTTGCTGTCTTCAAAAACGGCGGGGGTGTATTCGATGCCGCGCGACGCCATGACGTCGGCGAGGTTGAGTTCGGTGGTGGTTCCGGTCTGGACGCAGATTGTGCCGCCCGCGAGGTCTTCGAGGGTGGCGAAGCCGCTCTCGACCGTGACCATCATGCCCTGTCCGTCATAGAACATGGTGTGGACGAAGTTGCCGGTCAGTTCGGTGTCGCGGGTGAGGGTCCAGGTGGTGTTGCGGCTGAGCACGTCAATTTCGCCGGCTTGCAGGGCGGTGAAGCGCTCGGAGGATGTCAGGGCGCGGAATTCGACCGCTTCCGGGTCGCCGAAGATGCCGGCGGCGAGGGCGCGGCAGAAGTCCACGTCGAAGCCGGAGAAGACTCCGGCGGAATCAACATAGCCGAAGCCGGGCACCTGGGCGTTGACGCCGCAGACGATCTTTCCGCGAGCCTGGACGGCTTTGAGGGTTTCGCCGTAGCCCGGCACGGTCACTTCGACGACGGTCTGAGCGGGGGCAGGCGCGGGGGCGGGGGCTTCAGTGGCAGGCGCTTCAGTGGCGGACGATTCGGTGGCGGCGGGAGCGGGGCTTCCGCAGGCGGCGAGCAATATGCCGATGACAGCCAAAAGGCTTAACGCTTTAAATTTAAGCATGGTCTCCTCCTTTGGAGAATATAACTGAGTTGTGGTGTCTCTTCTGGAACGTGAATTCATCGTGTGCCTTGTATTTGAATACCATACCTCCTTTATTATTAGCGAGACGGCATTGCGTCCGCATCCATCTCGTAATTAATTTTTCAGATTATATGGCAAAAAGTGAAATGATGGAATGGTTGCTGTTTTCGAAAAATCATTTGATTCATGTGTATACTTTGCGCGGCAAGCCGAATCTTTAACGCGAATGCGGCGAACTTCGGCGTTCTCTCGATGTTTCGCGCCCCGAAGCATCGAAGCGACGCCTTCAAAACAGTAAAAATCATGGATGCCCGAAAATGAAACTCCACCTCGTTGACGGAACGTATGAACTCTTCCGCGCCCATTTCGGCGCGCCGCCCAAAAAATCCGCCAGCGGACAGGAGGTCGGCGCGACGCTGGGACTCGTCCGCAGTTTGTTGACGCTGTTGCAAACCGAAGGCGTGACGCATGTGGCTGTTGCGTTTGATCATGTGATCGAGTCGTTTCGCAACAAGATGTTTGCAGGGTATAAAACCAGCGAAGGCGTTGACCCAATTATCTTGAATCAATTTGAGATTGCTGAAAAAGCCGTATCCGCTTTGGGTGCGCCTGTTTGGTCCATGGTCAAGTTTGAGGCGGATGATGCGATTGCGACGGCGGCGACGAAATTCAGAAAAGAAAAATCCGTCGAGCAGGTCATCATCTGTTCGGTGGACAAAGACCTGACTCAAATGGTGGACGGCAGGAAAGTAATTTGCTGGGATCGAAGGCGCGAGATTTTTTTGGACGAAAAAGGCGTGGTCGAAAAATTCGGCGTCAAGCCAGAATCGATCCCCGATTTTCTTGCCCTGGTCGGCGATTCAGCCGACGGTTACCCTGGCGTCAAAGGCTGGGGAGAAAAATCCACTGCGGTGATTTTGGCGAAATACAAACACATCGAGTCCATTCCCAAAGACCCGAAGAAAATTCCGTTGAGTTTGGGACGCGCGACGACGCTTCTTGAAAACCTGCAAGCGAATTATCAGGATGCTTTGCTGTTCAGGGAATTGTCCACGCTTCGGCGGGATGTCCCGTTGAAAGAATCGCTCAAAGATTTGGAGTGGAAGGGCGCGCGTCAAAGTTTGAAGAGGGTGTGTGAAGAGTTGCGGAGTGAAAGTGTATTGGAGCGGGTGAAGAAGTGGGAGTAACCCGGCGCAATAACCCAGCGGGTATAATGAATCCATGCCGAGCCTCTCGGAACTCATCGCCCAAAAATTGACGGAAGCAAATGTGGATGTCGTCTTCGGCTTGCCCGGCGGCGAAAATGTGGAGGCGCTGGACGCCCTGCGGAAACGCGGCATCCAGTTTGTTTTGGTTCGTAACGAACCCAGCGCGGTTTTCATGGCGGACGCGCGCGCCCGACTCACCGGCGGGATCGGCGTCGCCCTGACCACGCTTGGACCCGGCGCGACCAACGCCTACGCGGGCGTCGCCCATGCCTTTCTCGACCGCGCGCCTGTCCTTCTTCTCACCGCGCAAACCGACCCAAAACTCATCGGCTCGCACACGCATCAAGCGCTGGACTTGCAAGCCGTCTTCAAACCCGTCACAAAATTCACCGCTTCACTCACGCCGGAAAACGCGAATGAGACCCTCAATCATGCGCTGAGCATTCTTCGCGCAAATAGACCGGGCCCCGCGCATTTGAGCGTCCCGGCGGCGTTTGCGAATCGGCCGGTCAATAATATTTCGCTTCCATCGTCGTCCCCGGCGATGGGTTTGGTTGATCGAGATCGAATCGCCAGGGCAGGGGAAATTCTTTCTTCAAGCCGCCGCCCGGTCATCGTCGCCGGGTTGGGCTTGGAACCCGATAAACCGTATTCTCAACTTCGCGCGCTGGCGGAGTCGCTCCATGCGCCCGTGATTGATACGCCCAAAAGCAAAGGCGCGCTGCCCGCCGATCATCCGTTGTTCGTCGGCACGCTTGGGCTGACGACAACCGACCCCGCTTACGAAATTCTCGACGCATCGGATTGCATCCTTGCGATCGGGTTCGATGTGGTCGAACTCGTCAAGCCGTGGAAACAGCCTCAACCGACGATCTGGATTTCCAATTGGGAGAACGACGACCCGCGCATTGATGCCGAATGTGAACTGGTCGGGGGTCTCAATTCGATTTTGGATGCGTTACTGGGTTCAACCGTCCGCGTGGATGAGACCTGGGGCGAGAAAAAGGTATCCGCGTGGCGTGAAGCGCGTCTTTCCCCGCCCAAATCGGGTACGGCTCCGAATCGTATCTCCCCTGCTGATGCCTTGTCCTCCATCCGATCCAACACACCGCCTGAAACCATCGTCACGACCGACGTGGGCTCGCATAAAATATTCACGGCGCTGAACTGGCGCGCGCTCGAACCGAACGCGTTCTTCGTCTCGAACGGACTCTCTGCGATGGGCTTCGGCGTCGCATCCGCCATTGCCGCCGCGCGCGCGACGCGCAAACCGACGGTGTGCGTCACGGGCGACGCGGGACTGGCGATGGTAATCGGCGAACTCGCCATCGCCGTCGAATTGGATTTGCCGTTGATCGTGGTCGTGATGAACGACTCGGCGCTCGACCTGATCCGCTTTGCGCAAACCAAACGCGACCTGCAAATCTTCGGCACGGAATTCATCAACCCGAATTACGAACTGGTCGCGCGCGGATACGGTTTTGAATATGCGCGAATCGAAAACAGGAATCAGTGCGACGCCGCGATTGTAAAAGCGGTCGCCGGAAGAAAACCCGCGTTGCTGGAAATGATGATTGACGCCGCCGGGTATCGTTGAATATTGCGCGTTCTTATTTCGAGGTCGCAGAAACCCATTATGCCAACCAAATCACACCTCCTCGCGGTGGATATCGGCGGGACATTTACCGACATTGTTTTATACAACCTTGAGACGAATCACATCGCCGTCGGCAAAGTCCTCACGACCTACCCAGACCCGTCGCAAGCAGTGTTGAGCGGAGTGAGTCAATTATTGAATGACCACAACATTGACCCCGCATCCATCCGCCAGGCGATTCACGGCACAACGCTGGTGACGAACACGCTGATCGAACGCAAAGGCGCGCGCACGGCGTTGATCGCCACCGAAGGTTTTCGCGACGCGCTTGAAATTGGCAACGAAGGCCGCTACGATATTTATGATCTGGGTCTGGTCAAACCGCAACCGTTGACGGAACGCCGCCTGCGTTTCGGCGTCCCCGAACGGATGACGGCCGGCGGCGAAGTCTTGCGCCCGCTGGACGCAAAAGCCGTGACGGAGTTATGCAAACGACTCAACGCCGAGGGGGTCGAATCGGTGGCGGTTTGTTTGCTCCATGCGTTCACCAACCCGCGCCACGAACTCGATGTCTATGAAATTGTCCGCGACGAAATGCCGGACGCTTCGATCTCGCTCTCGCATCAGGTTTCGCCCGCCATGCGCGAATACCAGCGCGCGTCCACGACTGTGGCGAACGCCTATGTTCAGCCAGTCACCTCGAATTATCTCGAGCGGATTCGAGCGGGCTTGTCGGAAGCGGGTTTGGACGCGCCGCTCAACGTCATGCTTTCGAGCGGCGGCACAACCGACATCGAAACCGCCACGCGCTTTCCGATCCGCCTCGTTGAGTCGGGTCCTTCGGGCGGCGCGCTGACGGGCGTGTTTTGGGGCAGGCAAAACGGCTTCAAGGACATCTTCGCCTTCGACATGGGCGGCACAACCGCAAAAGCGATTCTCACACATAACGGCGAATTGAGCGTCATCTCGGTTTCGGAGGCGGCGCACGTGCATCGCTTCAAACGCGGCAGCGGACTTCCGCTCCTCGTGCCAACCATCGAGATGATCGAGATCGGCGCGGGCGGAGGGAGCGTCGCGCATTTGAATAATCTCGGGTTGCCCGCCGTCGGACCGGAGAGCGCCGGTTCTTCCCCCGGCCCGGCTTGTTACGCTCGCGGCGGGCTTGATCCTACGGTGACGGATGCCGATCTGCTCATCGGCTACCTTAACGCGGACTACTTTGCGAACGGCTCGATTCGGCTCGACGCCTCCGCGGCGGAAAAATCATTCGAGGGTCTGGCAAAAGAACTCGATATTTCAACGACCAAAGCCGCGTGGGGCATTCATCAATTGGTGAACGAAAACATGGCGGCGGCGGCGCGCGTCCATGCGGCGGAACGCGGGCTGGATATTCAAAAGTATGCGATGGTGACGACGGGCGGAGCGGGTCCCGTCCATGCCTGCGGCGTGGCGGAGCGCCTCAACGTGCGGACTGTGATCGTGCCTCCGATTGCGGGCGTCGGTTCATCCTTTGGCTTTTTGCTCGCGCCGATCTCTTTCGACTTCACCCGCAGTTACCTGACGCGCATGGACGATGTGGACATAGCCCGCCTGACGCGCATCCTCGGCGATCTCGAACGCGAGGGACGCGGGATCGTCACAAAAGCGGGCGTGCCTGGCGAACAAATCCGCGTGACGCGCAGTGTGGACATGCGCTACCTGCGGCAGGGATACGAAATCCGCGTGCCGCTGGAGGAGGGCGAGATCAGCGCTGAGTCATTGCGTCGGTTGGAGAAACGCTTCGAGGAGGAATACTTCCGCTTTTATGGGCTGTTGTGCGAGGGAGTTCCCATTCAGGCGGTGAACTGGCGGGTGGTGGTCTCGGGTCCCACATTGGAGATCGAAGGGAAGGCGCTTACGGTTGGGGAAGAGTCGAAGAAGACGAACCAGCCGCATGGGAGTCGAAGCGTGGTTTTCGATCCCGATCGGGGCGGCGCGCAGACTCCCGTCTATCGGCGCGAGTCGCTTTCGTCGTCGTTCGAGGCGAAGGGTCCCGCGATCATCGAGGAAGCGGAGTCCACGACGGTTGTCCTGCCGAACTGGTGGGCGCGCGTGGATGAAAATGGATGTTTGGTGTTGAATAAAGCATAGGACACGTTCTCCCCTGGCGCCGCCCGCCAGGGCAGGTGTAAGGTGTCCGTTGGCGTTAACCTGCCCTGAGATTGTCGAAGGGAGACCGCCAACTACACAGGAAACAATATGATTGACTCGATTTTGCTCGAAGTGTTATGGAAGCGGCTGATCTCGATCGTCAACGAGCAAGCCGCGGCGTTGATCCATTCGTCGTTCACCACGCTTGTGCGCGAGGCGGGCGATCTCTCGGCGGGCGTGTTCGACGCGCAGGGGAGGATGCTTGCGCAAGCCGTGACCGGCACGCCGGGACACATCAACACGATGGCGAATTGTGTGCGCGACCATGTTGTGAATCAATTCCCGATTGATACGTTGCAGCCCGGCGACACGATCATCACCAACGATCCCTGGGCGGCGTCCGGGCATTTATTCGACCAGACGATTGTCTCGCCCGTCTTCTATAAAGGCAGGGGCATCGGCTGGTTTGCCAGCACCTGTCACGCCATGGATATCGGCGGCTTGACGATGGGCGGCGACGCGACCGAGTTATACGAAGAGGGTTTGTTCATCCCGTTGATGAAGTTGTTCAAGGCGGGCGAACCCAACAAGGATTTATTCGACATCATCCGCGCCAACGTGCGCGTGCCGGACGAAGTGATCGGCGACATCTACGCCCAGCAGGCGGGCAACGTGGTGGGGGGGCGCAAACTGATCGAGATGATGGAGGAATACAAACTCGACACGCTCGACGAACTCTCGAATTTGATCCTGGATCGCACCGAAAAGGGACTGCGCGACGCCATCGAGAAAATCCCGAACGGCGTGTATAAAAGCCAGGTGACGATTGACGGTTTCGACGAGCCCGTCACGATTCACTGCAAGGTGACGGTGAACGACCGCGATATCGAAGTGGATTTCGACGGCTCTTCGCCGCAGATTCGGCGCGGCATCAATGTGGTGATGAATTACACGCACGCCTACTCCACCTATACGTTGATGTGCGCCGTCGCCCCGGAGATCCCGAACAACGAAGGCGCGTTCCGTCCGATCCGCATCAAAGCGCCGGAGGGTTCCATTTTGAATTGCCGCAAACCCGCGCCGGTCAGCGCGCGGCACCTCATCGGGCATTTCGTCTCCCAGCCGATTCTGCACGCCCTCTCGAACCCGATCCCGAACAACGTCATCGCCGACGGTTCGGCGGGTTTGTGGAATACGATGTTCGAAGGCGAACTGAAGGATTCGCATGACGTGTTCGCCTACATTTATTTTTCCGCGGGCGGCATGGGCGCGCGCCCCTACCGCGACGGCATATCCGCCACCGCCTTCCCCAGCGGAATCACCGGCGTGCCTGCCGAAGTGATCGAATCCGTCGCGCCGATTCGGATGCACAAGCGCGAATTGCTGACCGACACCGGCGGCGCGGGGAAATTCCGCGGCGGACTGGGGCAGGAGATGGTCCTCGAAGTTCTGACCGGCAAGCCAGCCACGCACTCTTGCATGTATGACCGGACGAAATTTGCCGCGCGGGGCTTTCACGGAGGACTCGACGGCGCGCCCGGCGAAGTGATCCGCTCGGACGGCTACCGTCCGCACCCGAAGAGCCGCTACACCCTCGAGCCGGGTCAGACCGTGACGATTCGACTGCCCGGCGGCGGCGGCTTTTATTCGCCCCTGGAACGCGACCCGGAATCCGTGCTGGAGGATGTGAGACAGGGATATGTTTCGGTAGGCGCGGCGAAGGAAAAATATGGCGTGGTGATTGTGGACGGGATGGTGGACGAAGGAAGAACGAAAGAGGAAAGAGGAAAGATGAAGGATGAAGGATGAAGGATGAAAGATGAAAGATGAAGGATGAAGGATGAAGGATGAAGGATGAAGGATGAAGGATGAAGGATGAAGGATGAAGGATGAAAGATGAAGGATGAAGGATGAAAGATGAAGGATGAAAGATGAAGGATGAAGGATGAAAGATGAAGGATGAAGGATGAAGAACGAGAGAGGAAGGATGAGAGAGGAAAGAAGAAAAATGAGGGCTTGGGCTGAGTTGACGGAGTAGTTATGACAAACGCCAAAACCGCCGAGATCGTCGTCTGCGGCGCGGGGATCGCCGGAGTCTCCGCCGCATATCAACTTGCCGTTGTTCACAGAATGAAAAACGTCGTCATCGTTGACCCACTGCCGCCGTTGACGCTGACCAGCGATAAATCCACGGAGTGTTATCGCAACTGGTGGCCCGGCCCCGGCGACGACATGGTGCGGCTGATGAATCGCAGCATTGACATCATGGAGGGCTTGCATCGCGAGGCGCCGAACCGCCTGCCGATGAATCGGCGCGGATATATGTACGCGACCGCCACTCCTGCTGGCGTTGAAGCGATGATCGCCAATGCGAAGGAGATCACCGCTTTGGGCGCGGGCGATTTGCGCGTGTATCGAAAGGCGGGGGATGACTCGCAGTATGTTTCTGTTCGTGAGCACGGATTGTTCGACGCGCCCACAGGCGCGGATTTGTTTTTGGATCAATCGTTGATCCGAAATTATTTTCCATACGTCACTGAGGACGCGCTGGCTCTCATCCACACGCGGCGCTGCGGATGGTTCGCCGCGCAACAGTTCGGGATGTATATGTTCGAGCGGGCGATCGCTTCCGGCGTACGACACATTTCGGGACGGGTATCCGGCGTCGGCGTGGAGGGAGGCGGGGTTCGATCCGTCGCCGTAGAATCCAAAGAGGGGAGTCAGGTCATCGCGACGAATCGCTTCGTCATTGCGGCGGGTCCCATGCAGAAATCGGTCGGGAGGATGATCGGACTCGAACTGCCCATCGTTTGCGAGCCGCATCTCAAGGCGATGTTCAGCGATCATCGGCGCGTGATGCCGCGCGATATGGGGCTGTTCATCTGGAACGACCCGGTGACGTTGATGTGGTCGGACGAAGAACGCGCCGCGCTTGCGGAGGATGAAGGGACGCGCCGGCTTGTGGAGGAATTCCCCGCGGGCGTGCATGGCAGGCCCGAAGGCGACGGCGATGTGATTTTGTTGCAGTGGGGCTATCATGCAGGCGCGCTGGATGAACCTGCCTATCCGATTCAACTCGATCCGCAACTGCCCGAGATCGCCATCCGAGGCATGGCTCGCGCGTTGCCGGGCATGTCGAAATATTTCAACCAAATTCCCAAGCCATTCATTGACGGCGGATATTACGCGCGCACGCCGGAGAACCGCCCGTTGATCGGTCCGTTGTCTGTTGACGGCGCCTACATCATCGGCGGCTTCGGCGGTTTTGGGATGCAGGTCTCATGCGGCGCGGGGGATTTGCTTGCAAAACACATGCTTGATCAAGAACTGCCTTCGTATGCCCCGGCGTTTTTATTGAGCCGTTACGAAGACCCGAAATATCAGGAAGCCCTGCGCCAATGGGGATTGTCGGGACAGATATAAAAAATTACCGTCATTGCGAGGAGCGTTCCTGTTCTTTGCGACGAAGCAATCCCCCGCCTTGCGAGTAGATTGCTTCGTCGGGCTAACGCCCTCCTCGCAATGACAGAATACTCGAAAGGAAACTCCATGAAACTACAAAACAAGATTGCCGTCGTCACCGGCGGCGCGCAGGGCATCGGCGCGGCCATCAGCGCGCGCTTCGCCGCAGAAGGCGCGCAGGTCGTCGTCGCCGACATTGACGAGGAAAAATCGCAGGCGCTTGCCGGTCAACTCCATGCCTCGTATGTGCTGTGCGACGTCTCGAACGCGGAACAAGTGGGGAATCTTTTCAATAAGGTCATTGAGCGTTTCGGCAGGCTGGATATTCTCGTCAACAACGCCGCGCTTGTGCATCATCCCGCCTCCAATAAGAACTTTCTCGAACTCGCGCCCGAAGCCTGGCAGCGCGCGTTGGAAATAAACCTGACCGGCATGTTCCTTTGCAGTCAACGCGCGGCGCGAATTTTTGTAAAGCAAAACCCCGAAGGCAAATCCGCGGGCGGAGTCATCGTCAATATGAGTTCGGGCGGCGGGACGCGCGCGCATCGTCACCTGATGGCGTACGACACAACCAAAGGCGGCATCGAAGCCGCGACGCGCGCCATGGCGCTCGATCTCGCCCCGTGGAAGATCCGCGTCAACGTGGTCGTGCCGGGCAACATCACAGTGGATAACGCGCTCGGCGGCGCGACCGCTCCCGAAGCCGCGGGGCGGACCATTCCGCTCGGCAAACCCGGCGCGCCCGCCGATATCGCCGCCGCCGCCGCCTTCCTCGCCTCGGACGACGCCGCGTACATCACCGGCCAACGCATCGTCGTGGACGGCGGCATGGAAGCGCAACTCCGCTCGCCCGCGGTGGACGCGCAGATTGACCTGGGGATCGCGAATCGCCTGAAATAAAAAGCGGCGGACGACAATCGCCCCTCCCATTGTTTGGCTGACTGAAAAATAAAAACCGCGCATTCATCCGAGTGCGCGGTTCATAATACATGCCCCGCCTGTGCCGTGTACTGCCGGGTTTTGAACCTGCTTTCGCAGGTGGGTCCCTACCGGGAAACGCCGCCTTGGCTCAGGCCTATCGCGTTATTTCCGTTGAGTTAAGGACCCGTTTGAGGGGTGTTGGCTCAAAACGTAGAAGCAATATCGCGAACACCGCAGGGCATGATTCTTATACCATATTCTCAAGGACAAGAGAAGCATTGGATTAACGCCCGCTCTCATGAAACGATTGCCATTCGCCGGGTTTTATGCTATGGGATGAAAACCTCCCCGCCTCTTTCGGGACGGGGAGACTGGTTCGGTTTTCTGGAAACTTATACAGCCTGACAGGTTTCCAAAACCTGCCAGGTCTCATGTTAAGGATATATCCGCTTGATCGTGCGCGGGAACGGAATCGCCTCGCGGATGTGTTCGATGCCGCACATCCAGGCGGTGACGCGTTCGGTGCCCATGCCGAAGCCAGCGTGGGGGACGGAACCGTACTTGCGTAATTCCAAATACCACTTGAACGCTTCTTCGGGCAAGCCTTCTTTTTGAATGCGCGCCAAAAGTTTATCGGGGTCGCTCATGCGCTCGGAGCCGCCGCAAATCTCGCCGTAGCCTTCCGGCGCGAGCAAGTCCACAGACTTGCAGACTTCGGGGCGGTTGGGCCACGGTTCCATGTAAAAGGCTTTGACTGCGGAGGGATAGCCGTAAACGAAGACCGGCTTGTCGTGAAGTTTGGTCAACTCCACTTCATGCGGGGCGCCGAAGTCCATGCCCCATTCAAATTTGAGTAATTCTTTCTTTTCAGGGTCGGTTTCTTTTTCGTATAAATCAATTAGATATTTAGCGGCATCGTCGTACGACATGCGCGGGAAGGGACCTATGACTTTTTCCAGTTGCGAAATATCCCGCCCGAGGAATTTCAACTCGGCGGCGCAATCCTTCAAAACAGATTGGGCGATGTGGACAATCAGACCTTCTTCGATATCCATTAGTTGGTCGAGGTCACAGAAAGCGATTTCGGGTTCGAGCATCCAGAACTCGGTCAGGTGGCGGCGCGTTTTCGACTTCTCCGCGCGGAAGGTGGGACCGTAGCAGTAGACTTTCCCAAACGCGAAAATATTCGCCTCATTGTAGAGTTGACCGGTCTGCGCCAGGAAAGCGGAGCCTTCGTCGAAGTATTCGGTCTCGAAGAGCGTCGTCGTCCCTTCGGCGGCGGCGGGGGTGAGGATGGGCGTATCGAGGTTGAAGAAGCCCTGACCATCCAAATACTCGCGCACAGCCGACATGACGCGCACGCGCACGCGCAGGATCGCCCACTGGCTCTGCATCCGAATCCACAGATGGCGGTTGTCGAGCGCAAAATCAACGCCGTGATCTTTGAGCGCCATCGGGTAATCCAGCCCGGCGGCTTGGACGACCTGCAAGTCCTTGATGCCGACCTCGAACCCGCCGGGGATGCCGGGCGCGCGCTTATCTTCGCGGACGGAGCCGGTGATAATGACAGATGATTCCTGCGGCAGTTTGGAGATGGTCTCGAACAGTTCAGGCGAAAGGTCACCTTTGAAGGCAACACACTGAATGAAGCCCGAGCCATCGCGCACCAGCAAGAAGACCAGTTTGCCCTTGTCCGTGCGGTTATAGACCCAGCCCTTGAGGACGACGTCCTGCCCGACGTGGTTTGAAATTTTTGAAACGCTGACGTGTTCAGTCATGAAAACCTCATTTAGTGATGAATGATAACGGCGCTTATTATATTATGGTTGTGGGCGAAACGGAGTTTTTGCTGTGCCGACCTATTTTTTAGCGCGAATAACACGAATTAGGCGAATACTGCGAATGAATTCGTTAAATTCGATTTTTAGCGTCATTCGCATTAAGCCTTTTTTCTGGGATTTAAAATAAAAAAGGCGACAGCCATTTTGAAAATGACTGCCACCTGAACTTACTCTACTTCAAATACTTATCCATCCACCGCAAAATGTGATTGAGCCGCGCAATGCGCCGATCGGTTCTCCCGACCCGTGAAAGCCCATGCGGTTCTTCGGGGAAGCGCACGAACTCCGTCTCCACGCCAGCGCGTTTGAGCGCCACGAAGGCTTGCTCGCCCTGCTCGATGGGACAGCGATGGTCATGCTCGTTGTGGATGATGAGCGTGGGCGTCTTGGTTTCGCCCAAATATTTCACCGGCGACATGTTCCAGAGTTTATCCATGCTCTCTTGCGGCGAGCCAGATTTTGCCCAGAACTGGAAGATCCAGTTGAAATCGCTCGAGCCCCACATGCTGACCCAATTGGTCACACTGCGCTGTGCCACCGCCGATTTGAACCGATTGGTATGACCCACGATCCACAGCGTCATGAATCCGCCGTACGAGCCGCCGGTCACGCCCATGCGCTTGCTGTCGATGTACGGCTTCCTCGCCATGAGGTCTGCAAACTTCATCAGGTCTTCGTAGTCCGGTCCGCCGAAATCCCCCCAGATCGCCTTCGAATGTTTTTCGCCGTAGCCCCGTCCGCCGCGCGGATTGGTGAAGTACACCACGTATCCGTTCGAGGCGAAGTAGTTGAACTCATGCATGAAGAACTTGCCATACTGCGTCCACGGTCCGCCGTGAATTTCAAAGATGGACGGATAGGTTTTATTCGGGTCAAAATTGGGCGGGAACATGATCCAGCCTTGCAGGTCGGCGCCGTCCGCGCCTTTGTACCAAACCTCTTCCACCTTGGGCAATTTCACCGAGGCAAAATAATCATGGTTGATGTGCGTCAGATAACGGATGGTGCTGCCTTCCAGTTCACGCAAATGGACTTGCGGTGTGTCGTGCATGCTGCCATAAAAATACGCCACCTGCTTTTGGGATTTGTCGAACGAGATAGTTCCCAGCGCCCCGCCTTCGCCGATCACTTCCGTCATATTCTTGCCAGCGACATCGATCCGCTTCAAAACCGTGGACCCGTGAATTGCCGCCTGGAAATAGATGCTTTTTCCGTCGTTTGACCACACCGGCGGGACGGTTTCTGCTGCGCCGAAATCAGTGATGACATCGGCTGAGGTGTGCAAGTCATATTTCTTGGTCAAGTTGCGAGCCGGTTCCGAACCATCCACAGGGACGATCCATAAACTGTTGTTCTGATAATCCAGATGTTTGCCTTCGGTTCCCAGATAGGCAAGCCACTTGCCATCCGGCGAGAAAGAAAGCATGGACTTCGAGCCCAAAGGCGTATTTTCAAGTTTGCGCGGCTTGCCTCCATCCGCGGGCATGAGGAAGATGTCATCATGCTCAGGAAAAGCATCAGGCTCCTCCGAACGATTGGATACAAATGCAATCGTCCTGCCATCGGGCGAATAGACCGGATAGTTCTCATCATGCACGGCGCCGTCGGTCAGTTGCCTGCCTTTGCCCGTGCGCGCATCCACCAGCCAGATGTGAGTCCGCTCGTGGGGCAGATAGCCATAACCGTCCAGTTTGTAAAAGAGGCGCGTGTAATGCCGCGCCACCACGCCCAGTTTTTTCTTCCGCTCATCCTTTTCGCGTTCCAACTTTTCCGCATCCGTCTTGCGGACGGTACATAGCAGTTTGCGTCCATCCGGCGACCAGCCCACGAGATTGATCTCACCGTTGATGGATGTCAATTTCCGCGCTTCGCCGCCATCGAACGGGATGAGGTGAATCTGCGGAGGTTTGCCGTTGCCGTTGCGGCTGGAGAGAAAGGCAATAGTATTGCCGTCGGGAGACCAGCGCGGCGCTGAATCGGATTGGTCGCCGTAGGTGAATTGACGCGGCTCGCCGCCCCCAGTCGGGACGATCCACAAATTGCCCAATTTCTTCTCGGTTTTGCGATCCACGCGTTGCAGGCGGTAAATAACATTCCTGCCATCCGGTGAAATCCGCGCATCGGATAACTGTTGCAGGGAATATAAATCTTCGGCGGCGACAAAGCGTTTTTTTGAGACGGGCATGTGAAAATTCCTTTCCGGGCGTAGATTTATGAAGCGCAGACGAATTTGCCTGGCGTGGGCAAAACCCAATGGACGGGATTTGCCTCCGGCCGGGTCAGACCGCCGCTCGGTCATTTTTGTCCTGCAATTTTAACGGCTCTTTGGCGGCGCGCGGACACTTTGACTTCGTTCAGCGCAGGTTGTGCGTGGATTGGCGGATTTGCGCGGAAAAGTCAAAGAAAAACCCGTCTACTGGCCATATTTCGCGCGCCGGAAATGTTGAGACACGACAAAAATCATAAATTTCGTGAAAAGGTACACTTTTTCTAGGCTTTAAAAAACCTTTGTGATATACTTTCGCGGAACTGTGCAAGATTTCACACATCCGTCGAGGTGTATATGTTGCTGGAATATGTCGCCATCGGGGTGATGATTGCCGTCGCCACCCTGATCGCTTTGATCGCCATCGGGCTGGGGGAATTGTTTGGACCCAAAAAGAAATCTGCCGCGAAGGATATTCCCTACGAGTCGGGCATGAATCCGTATGGGGAGGGGACGCGGCGTATGCCGGTGCGCTTCTATCTCATCGCGGTTCTGTTCATTTTGTTCGACATCGAAGTCGTTTTCTTCCTGCCCTGGGCGATCGCCTTCCGCCAGTTGGGGCTGTTTGGCTTGATCGAGATGATCGTCTTTATTGTTATTCTGGTTCTGGGCTACATCTACGCCTGGAAAAAAGGAGCGCTCGAATGGGAGTAGAGCAAAAACTTGGCAACATGGGCGTGGTCACCACCACGCTGGAGACGACCATCAACTGGGTGCGCACAAACTCGATGTGGCCCATGCTGTTCGGGCTGGCTTGTTGCGCCATCGAGATGATGGCCGCCCAGGCTTCCGATTACGATATGAGCCGCTTCGGCATGGAACTGATGCGGGCCAGCCCGCGCCAGTCCGATTTGATGATCGTGGCGGGACGCTGTTCCAAAAAGATGGGACCCGTCCTGCGCCGCCTGTACGATCAGATGCCCGAGCCGAAGTGGGTGATCGCCATGGGCGATTGCGCTTCGTGCGGCGGAGTCTTCAATAACTATGCCATCTTTCAGGGCGTGGATGAGGTCGTGCCGGTGGATGTGTATGTAGCCGGTTGCCCGCCGCGCCCCGAGGCGTTGATTCACGGCGTGCTGACGCTGTACGAGAAGGTCAACGCCATGAAACTGGCGGAGAAAAAATAAAGGATTACGTCATTGCGAGCGGCGCTTCAGCGCCGCGAAGCAATCTCGTAATGCGACTTGAGATTGCTTCGTCGCCCTTCGGGCTCCTCGCAATGACGGAAAGCGGTGTTATGGAAAAATCCCTTGAACCCATCGTAAAAGATTTGCAGGAAAAATTCGGCGCGACGGTCGAAGAGTTTCGCGGCGAGGCGCAATGCCTTATCGGGGCGGAGCGCGTCGTCGAAGCGCTGGCGTTCCTGCGCGACGAGCGCCATTTTGAACTGTTGTCGGCGCAGACGGCGATTGATTATCACCCGCAAACTTCGCCGAGATTTCATGTGATCTATCAACTCACGTCGGTGACGAAAAATCTATCGGCGCAGTTGAGAGTCCCTGTCAACGCCGGGCGGCCCAAGGTCCCGACTGCGACGGGATTGTATAAATCCGCCGTGTGGCGCGAGCGCGAGATCGCCGATATGTTTGGAATCGAATTTGAAGGGCATCCCGATCCGCGCCGTATTCTTATGCCCGAAGGCACGGAGGGGCATCCGTTACGAAAAGACTTTCCGCTCGGCTATGAAGAGCCGCAGTTCTCCTTCAACTATGAGGAGATTGACCTGCGCAAGCCGTACGCAAAGGAATGACCATGGCGCAAATCGAAGAAGTAAGCGTAGAACAATTCAAGCATCTCGTTTCGGAGCGCGCGTTGACGGGCGAGACCATGCTGTTGAACATGGGTCCGCAGCATCCGTCCACGCACGGCGTTTTGCGCCTGTTGCTGGAACTGGACGGCGAGATCGTGGTCAACGCCGTGCCGGATATCGGCTATTTGCATACCGGCGTGGAAAAGAACATGGAAGCCAAGACGTATCAAAAAGCCGAGGTGATGACAGACCGCCTCGATTACATGAATCCGCTTGGCAACAACCTCGCCTATGTGATGGCGGTGGAGAAACTGGTCGGGTTGGATGTGCCGCCGCGCGCGCAGGCTTTGCGCGTGATCCTGGCTGAGTTACAGCGCATCTCTTCGCATCTGATCTGGGTCGGCACGTTCGGGCTCGATCTTGCGGCGATGTCCATGTTCCTGTACGCCTTCCGCGAACGCGAACGCCTGCTTGATATTTTCGAGTTATGTTCCGGTCAGCGCATGATGACGACGTATTTCCGCCCGGGCGGTTTGTGGCGCGATGTGCCGGTGGAGTTTGAAACGGCTGTGCGCGATTTCCTCAAGATGTTCCCGAAGCGCATTGACGAGTATGAAAGACTGTTGACAAAGAACCCGCTCTTTCTTGACCGGTTGTTGGGGATCGGCAAACTGGACCCGGCTGTCGCCTTATCCTACGGCGTGACGGGACCCACGCTTCGCGCCTCGGGCGTGAACTGGGATTTGCGCAAAGCCCGCCCGTATTCCGGTTATGAACAATATGATTTCGATGTGCCGGTGTTGAGCGACGGCGACACCTATGCGCGTTATCTGGTGCGCATCGAGGAATTCCGCCAGTCGCTGAGGATCGTCGAGCAGGCGTTGAATAAACTGCCGATGGGTCCCGTCCGCTCGGATAATCGTAAATTCGTCCCGCCGCCGCGCTCGGAGATCGGCGTGAGCATGGAGGCGTTGATCCATCACTTCAAGTTGTGGACGGAAGGCTTCCCCGCACCCGACGCTTCGATCTACAGCGCGGTCGAATCGCCTCGAGGCGAACTCGGGGTGTTGATGGCGGGCGACGGCGGCCCCAAGCCGCGACGCGTTCACATGCGCACGCCTTCGTTCGACAACCTTGCCGTCCTGCCCGAAATTGTGAAGGGACATCTGGTTGCAGACCTGGTGGCCATTCTCGCTTCCATTGACATCGTCCTCGGAGATATTGACCGATGAGTCTCGAAAAGAAATACCCGAAGGAAATCAAACAAATCCTTGCCAAGTACCCGCCGGAGTTTAAACGTTCGGCGGTCATGCCGCTTCTTTACCTTGCCCAGCGCGAGGAAGGCTACATCACGAAAGAGGCGATGCGGGACATTGCCCGGATGCTTGATATTACCGATACGGAGGTCGCTTCGATCGTCGGCTTTTATACGCTGTACCACGATCAGAAAGCCGGAAAGTATCGCATGCAGGTCTGCACTGACCTGCCTTGCGCCCTGCGCGGCGCGGACGAGTTTCTCGATAAATTATGCGAGAACCTGGGGATCAAAGTGGGGGAGACTACCGAAGACGGCGTGGTTACGCTTGAATCTGTGATGTGCCTGGCCGCCTGCGACCGCGCTCCCATGTTCCAAACGCAGGGACCGGACGGGATCAAGTATCACGAGTATATGACGGTGGACCGCACGATGGAACTCATCGAGGCGTTGAGGAAAGAGTAACTGGAGATTGGTAATTGGCGATTGGCAACTCGTGCAAGCGACGCTTTGACAAAAGACACACAGCCGAAGATTATGAGGATTTATGGATGTACGCGGCGCGAACCGATTCCCGCATCGAACCCATCCCCGTCGGTGAGAAGCAATTCAAGACCGAGAAAAATTCCATGATTATTGTCATCGCCCGCCGCGAAGGGCAGATCATTCCACTGGCAGAATAGAGACTTATGACACATATCCTTTTACGCCACCGGGAGATCCCGGACATCAATAAATTGAGCGTCTATAAAAAGAACGGCGGGTTTGCCGCGTTCAAGAACGCCGTCACAAAGATGAAGCCAACCGAAGTGACGGATGTGGTCAAGAACTCCGGATTGCGCGGGAGGGGAGGGGCGGGCTTCCCGACCGGCGTGAAGTGGTCGTTCATTGATAACAAGAACTGGCCCCATTACGTCGTCGCCAATGCCGACGAGTCTGAGCCGGGGACGTTCAAAGACCGCGAGATCATGGAAAACAACCCCTTCCAGTTTTTGGAGGGATTGGCCATCGGCTGTTACGCCGTCGGCGCGAACGCGGCTTATATTTACATGCGCGGAGAATTCTGGCAGGTGGCGGCATTCCTCGACGAAAAGATCGCGGAGATGGAAGAGGCGGGCTATCTCGGCGAAAAATTGTTTGGTAAAGATTACTCGCTGAAAATTTATACGCACCTCGGCGCGGGGGCGTACATCTGCGGCGAGGAGACGGCGCTGCTCGAGTCGCTCGAAGGCAAACGCGGACAGCCGCGAGTCCGTCCGCCGTTCCCGCCTGCGGTGGGGTTGTACGGCAAGCCGACCATCATCAACAACGTCGAGACGTTCACCAACGTCCCGATGATCCTCGCCAACGGCGCGGACTGGTATAAAAGCATGGGAACAGCCGACAGCGCGGGCGTGAAGATCTTCTCGCTTTCGGGACGCGTGCGCAAACCGGGCAATTACGAACTGCCCTTCGGGACGACCTTCCGCCAGTTGATCTACGAACACGGCATGGGCGTGCAGGAGGGGCGGCCGATCAAAGCCATCATGCCGGCGGGCGCGTCTTCGTCGTTGATTCCGGTGAACGAAAAAGTGTTGGACACGCCGCTGGATTACGCCGCCGTCCGCGCGCTCGGCGCCGACCTGGGTTCCGCCTCGGTCATTGTGCTGGACGATACCGTGAACATGGATTGGGTCGTCAATCGGACGATTCGATTCTTCAAGCATGAATCCTGCGGAAAATGCACGCCCTGCCGCGAGGGCAATCACTGGATGCGGCATCTGACCGAACGCATCCATCACGGAAACGGCTCAGGCGAGGATGTGAAATTGCTTTTGAACGTCGCCAAACAAATGCAGGGCAAATGCCTGTGCGCGCTGGGCGAGTTTTCCACCATGGCGGTGGTGACGGGCATCGAAAGGTTCCCGGAGGATTTCAAGAGAGCGGTGAAGGGATAAAAGATATTAGAGATTAGATATTGGAGAATAGTTGTTGTGAGCAGGTAACTACTCTCTACTCTCTACTCTTTATTCTCTATTCTCGGAGACTTAATGACAAAACAAGTCACACTAACGATCAACGGAAAGCAAGTCACTGTGCCGGAGGGTCTTACTGTTGCGGATGCGGCGAAACTGGCGGGCGTGGATATCCCCGTCTTCTGCCATCATCCCAAACTGGAGCCGGTCGGCATGTGCCGCATGTGCCTGGTGGAGATCGGGCGCCCCGTGTTGGACCGCGCCACGAATCAACCGGTGATGGAGAACGGACAGCCGAAGATTCAGTTCATGCCGAAACTGGAAACAGCCTGCACGAATCGCGTTTCTGAAGGTATGGCGGTTTTGACCCAGTCGGACAAGGCGACGGACGGACAGCGCGGCACGCTGGAATTTTTGCTGACCTCGCACCCGCTGGATTGCCCGGTCTGCGACAAGGGCGGGGAGTGTCCGCTCCAGAACCTGACGATGGCGCACGGCCCCGGGAAGAGCCGCTTCAATTACGACGAGAAACAGCATCTGGCCAAGATGATTCCGCTGGGCGAGTTGATCTATCTCGACCGCGAGCGCTGTATCCAATGCGCGCGTTGCATTCGTTTTCAGAGCGATATTGCGGGCGAGGCGGTCCTGGGTTTCGACGAACGCGGACGATATACGCAGATCATTTCGACCTCCGAACCGGGCTTCGATTCAGTCTTTTCCGGCAACACAACGGACATCTGCCCGGTCGGCGCGTTGACGACGGTGGATTTCCGCTTTGGCGCGCGCCCGTGGGAATTGAAGGCGGAGGCTTCGATCTGTACGCAATGCCCGGTGGGTTGCAACACCACGCTCAACACGCGGCGCGAGGCGAAGGCGGGCGGCGAGATCGTCGTCAAGCGCGTCATGCCGCGCCAGAATGAGGAAGTGAATGAAATCTGGCTGTGCGACAAGGGACGCTTCGGCTATCACTATACCGAAGGCAAGGAACGCCTGACCCGCCCCATGGTTCGCAAGGGCGAAAAACTCTCGCGCGTCTCGTGGGATACGGCGGTCAAGTTTGCGGCGGAAAATTTCACGGCGAACAAAAAGGATTTTGTCATTCTCGCTTCGGGGCGGCTCTCGACCGAGGATTTGTTCAACCTCAAGTCGCTGGCGGATACGGCGGGCGGCGAGGCGATTTTATATTCCGATATGGGCGGCGGCGAGTTTACGCAACTGGTCGGCGTCGGGGCTGGGACGAATCTCGGCAAAATGGGCGCGGGCGACGCGATTTTGGTCGTCGCTTCCGATCTGTATGAAGAGGCTCCGATCTGGTGGTTGAGGATTAAGCAGGCGGCCGATCGCGGCGCGACCTTGATCGTGGCCAACCCACGCCCGACCAAACTGGACCGCTTTGCGAAATATACCGTCCGCTATGCGTACGGAGATGAAGTCAAGACGATTCAGGATTTTGAAAAGAAAAGCAAAATCTCCGACGAATTTGCAAAGGCGAAGAACGCGCTGATTTTCTATGGAAGCGAGGGGCTGGGCGTGAGCGGGACCACCGCGCTGGCTTCGGCCTGCGCCGAATTGTTGAAGGAGACCGGGCATATCGGTTCCGCCAACAACGGGTTGATCGGCGTGTGGCAGAGGGTAAACGACCAGGGCGCGTTCGAGACGGGCTGGCGGCCGTCGGCGGATTTGGAGAAGGCGCTGAAGGGCAAGGCGGTTTACATCGTCGGCGCAGACCCGGCGGGGGACGACCCCAACCTCGCCAAAGCCTTGAAGGCGGCGAAGTTCGTGGCGGTTCAGGAAATCCGCGAATCGGCGACGACCGAAATTGCGAATGTTGTCTTCCCGGCGCAGGCGTTCACCGAGCGCGACGGCACGTTTGTCTCCGGCGAGCGGCGCGCGCAAAGATTCTATGCGGCGCTTCCCCCGAAGGGCGAAAGCAAACCGGACTATGCCATCACGGCCTTGCTGGCCAAACAGATGGGCGTCATTTTGCAGGGATTGGCGGCTTCGGTGGTGTTCGAGATTTTGGCGAACTCGATCGAAGCGTTCAATGAATTGAGCTACGAGACGCTGGCGCAGGTAAAGGAGCAGTGGCCCATCGTCGGGCGCAGCGACTTGTATTACGGCGGCGCGACCTACGAGAATACGAAGGGCATGGGAGTCCAGCTCATCCCGTTGGCTCAGGCCGGAGGAACGGTGAAAATCCCCCGGGTCCGGAAAGAGGCGGCTCTTCGTCCCAAAGAAAAGGAACTGCTGGCGATTCCGATCAACAAGTTATACGATCTGGGCGTAACGGTTCGCACGGCGGAATTTTTGGCGGAGCGCATTGGCGAGCCGTTCATTGCGGTGAACCCGGAGACGGCGCAAAAATTTGGCGTGCAGGCCGGGCAGACGGCGCGAATCAGTTTTGAAGGCGGGGGCGGGGAGGCGGTTCTTAAACTGGACGAGACGATTCCGTCCGGCGTGGCGTTGATCCCGCGCAGTATGGGAATTGCAATTCATGAACCTGCGGTGGCAAAGGTGAAATCATGACGGACTGGACGTTGTGGCTCGAGTGGTTTTTGAAGGGGTTGATCCTGTGTTTGATTTTGCTGGGCGGTTTCGCCTACTTGACGTTGTACGAACGCCGGGCGCTGGCGCGTATTCAGGTGCGGGTGGGACCGAATCGCGCGGGCCCGCAGGGTTTGTTGCAACCCATCGCGGACGCGGTGAAGTTGATCTTCAAGGAGGAATTGACTCCCGCCAAAGTGTATAAGGCGGTCTTCATACTTGCGCCGGTGATGACGGTTGTGCCGTCGCTGATCATCGCCGCGGTCATCCCGCTTGGAACGTCGTTCAATTTGTTCGGGCGCGAGATCACATTGTACGTTGCAAATTTGAACGTGGGCGCGTTGTACCTGATGTCCATCGCTTCGATTGCGGTGTATGGCATTGTGCTGGCGGGCTGGTCGAGCAATAATAAATACGCCATGCTGGGCGGCATTCGCGCCTCGGCGCAGATGATCTCGTATGAACTGGCGCTGGGGCTTTCGTTTGTGATCGCCATCATCCTGGGCAATTCGATGAGTATGCTGGACATCGTGAACGCCCAGCGCGGCTTGTGGTTTGTCTTCGTTCAGCCGGTGGGCGCGGCGATTTTCTGGGTGGCGACCATCGCGGAGGTCAACCGCGCGCCGTTCGACATGCCCGAAGCCGAGCAGGAATTGACGGCCGGGTACCACGCCGAATATTCGGGCATGAAGTTCGCGCTGTTCTTCATGGCGGAATATCAGAAGATGATCGTGGTCAGCATGATTTTGGCGACGCTCTTCCTCGGCGGCTACCTGGGCCCGTTTGTGGATAAGTTCCCGCTCCTTGGACCCGTTTATCTGTTTGCCAAGGTGATCGTCCTGCTCTTCGGGATGATCTGGGTGCGCGCGACCTGGCCGCGCATCCGTTACGACCGCCTGATGGCCTTCGGCTGGAAGGTTCTGCTTCCGCTTTCGCTGGCGCTGGCCTTCATCACGGCGACGGGCATTTTGCTGTCCGATATGACCGGCAACCGGCTTTATTTCTGGAGTATTCCGGTTCTTTCCATTCTTTCGCTTCTGATTTCAGTCGTCTTTGTCTTCCGCGACTTGAGGAGAAAATCTGATGGGCGTGTTTGAACCCCTTGTTGAATTGACCAAAGGGCTGGGCGAGACTCTGCGCTCTTTTCTGTTTGAGCGGACGGTCACGTATCAATATCCCGAAGAGAAGCGCCCCGTCCGCCCGCGCTTTCGCGGACGTCACGTCTTGAAGCGCTACGAGAACGGACTGGAGAAGTGCATCGGCTGTTCGTTGTGCGCCGCCGCCTGTCCCGCGGATGCGATCTTCGTCGAAGCCTCGGAGAATACGGACGAGAAACGCTTCTCGCCCGGCGAACGTTACGCCTCGACCTACGAGATCAACATGCTACGCTGCATCTATTGCGGATTCTGCGAGGATGCCTGTCCGACCGAGGCGATTGTGCTGGGCGATAACTATGAACTTTCCTTTACCAGCAGGCAGGAGGCGATCTATGGCAAGGACCTGTTGCTCGAACCCGTCCCCGCCGAGGCGATGCTCACCCCGCGCAAGGTGGACGCGGGCGTGTTTACCCGTTCTGTTCCTGAAATGAAGGATCCCAGTGATTAGAGATTGGTAATTAGTAATTGGTAATTACCAATCTCCAATTACCAATCGCCCAAAGGTTTTCAATGACCCCCGACCTCATCGTTTTCCTCGTCCTTTCCCTCGTCGCCATTGCGACCGCGCTGGGGATGCTGTTTAGTCGCAACGCCGTATACTCGGCGCTCTTTCTGGTGTTGAATTTCGTCACCGTGGCGGTCTTTTATCTGCTGCTGGGCGCGCCTTTCATCGCCATGGCGCAGATCACCGTCTATGCGGGCGCGATCATGGTGCTGTTCCTCTTCGTCATCATGCTCCTCGGCGCGGAGAATTTGCCGCCCGCCAACCCGCTCCCCTGGCAAAGGCCGCTGGCTGGGATCTTGGCCGTTGTGCTGACTGTGCAGTCCGTTTACGTTCTCGTCGCGCGCGTGCAGACCCGCGCTCACACCGCCCTGCCGGACGCTTCCATCAACACGGTGGACAATCTGCGCGCCATGGCGCTGGAACTGTTCAACCGATTCCTCCTGCCCTTTGAAGTGACCTCCATCCTTCTGCTGGTCGCCATGGTCGGCGCCATCGTCCTTTCGCGGCAGGAAAAGACAAGGCAGGCACAATGATCCCCATCGAATATTATTCCGCGCTTTCCGCCATCCTGTTCATCATCGGCGCGCTCGGCGTGCTGATCCGCCGCAACCCGCTCATCATCTTCATGTCCATCGAATTGATGCTCAACGCCGCCAACCTTGCCTTTGTGGCTTACGCCAACCTGCACGGCGCCTTCAGCGGGCAGATCTTCGTCTTCTTCGTCATCGCCGTCGCCGCCGCCGAAGTGTCGGTCGGCCTCGCCTTGATCGTGGAAATCTTCAAGACGAAGCGGAATATCAATGTTGACGAGATGAATTCCTTGAAGGGATAGAGATTAGAGATTAGAGATTAGAGATTAGATAAATAGTTGAAATACTATTCTCCGCTCACTACTCACTCCTCAACTATTCTCTACTCTCTCTCCCCGGAGACTTCCATGCACTTAAGCGAATCAATGAACACAGGTTTTTATTTTCTCGCCCCGCTGCTGATTTTTGCGCCGGTGGCCGGTCTGCTGATCAACGCCATCTTCGGCAGACGGCTTTCGGAAACGGCCGTCGGCGCGGTGGCGAGCCTTGCGTCAGGGACGGCCTTCATCGCCTCCGCCCTGCTGGCGCACTCGGTGGGGATCAACCACGGACAGGCCGTCAGCGTCCCCTTCGCCGAGTGGATTCACATCGGCAACCTCAAACTGGACTGGACCTTCCGCGTCGACTCGCTCTCGACGACGATGATGCTCGTGGTTTCGGGCGTCGGAACGCTCATCCACATCTACGCCATCGGATACATGCGCGAGGATGTGCGCTTCAAACATGAAGAGGGACGCTTCGCCCGCTTCTTCATTTATTTGAACCTGTTCATCGCTGCGATGATGATCCTCGTCTCTGGCGACTCCTACTTAATGCTCTTCGTCGGCTGGGAGGGCGTGGGGCTTTGCTCCTTCCTGCTGATCGGCTTCTGGTTCGAGATGGACACGCTCGCCCGACCCTCATGGGCGAACTCCGACGCGGCGAAGAAAGCCTTCATCGCCAACCGCATCGGCGACTTCGGATTCCTGATCGCCGCCTTCCTGATGTTCTGGAACTTCGGCTCCCTGCAATTTGACGACGTATTTCTTGGGGCGGCTTCATTATCCGCCGTCAACTCCCCGCTGACGGTTGCCATCGCCCTCTTTTTGCTGATCGGCGTGGCGGGCAAGTCCGCCCAAATCCCGCTGTACGTCTGGCTGCCGGACGCAATGGCGGGGCCCACCCCGGTTTCCGCCCTCATCCACGCCGCCACAATGGTGACGGCTGGCGTGTACCTCGTTGCCCGTTCCGCGCCCATTTACGCCACCGCGCCGCAGGCTCAAAATATGGTCGCCTGGGTCGGCGCGGCGACGGCGCTCTTTGCCGCCACAATTGCCGTTGGGCAGTACGACATCAAGAAAGTCCTCGCGTACTCCACCATCTCACAACTCGGCTTCATGGTCGCCGCGGTGGGGATGGGCGCGTACGTGGCGGGGATGTTCCACCTCATCACGCACGCCTTCTTCAAAGCCCTGCTCTTCCTCTCCGCCGGTTCGGTCATCCTCGGCTTGGAGCGCGGACATCACGCGCACGCGCATCATGCCGCCCATAAAAAGGAATCCGACGACTCCCGTCGTCGGCGAAGTCACGACAACGCTTCGCACTCCCATGAACCCGGCTCCCATGAAGTCTTCGATCCCGGCGACATGCGCAACATGGGCGGGCTTCGCAAGACCATGCCGGTCACGTTTTGGGTGTACATAATCGGCGCGCTGGCGTTGGCGGGCATCTTCCCGTTTGCGGGCTTCTGGTCCAAGGATGAAATCCTGCTCGACGCGAAATTACACTTCCCCGGCATTTACTGGATGCTGACAATCGCCGCCTTCCTGACCGCCTTCTACATGGGCAGACAGATCTGGATGGTCTTCTTCGGCGAGGCGCGCACCGACGCGGCGAAGTCCGCGCAGGAAAGCCCAAAGGTGATGACTCTGCCCCTCGTCGCGCTGGCAGTCCTCAGCGTGGCAGGAGGCGCGTTGAATCTGCCCTTTGAAGGTTTTCACAATCTCGGTCACTGGCTGGAATATACGCTCGGCGAAGTTGAATCCCTTCCGCTGAATTTGCCGGTGGCGGGAATCTCCACCGCGCTGGCGGCGCTCGCCATCTTCATCTCATGGCTCATATACGGGCGCAACCCGTTGAAGGCGAATCAAAAAGACCCGCTCAAGAAACCGCTTGGCTTCGCCTTTACCGGCATGGAGAACAAATGGTTCGTGGATGAAATCTACGGCGTTCTTGTCGTCGCGCCGTTCAAAAAGATTTCCCAATTCCTCGCCGACGTGATTGACTGGCGCTTCTGGCACGACTTCGTGCATGACACGGCGATTGCCGGAACGTACAACTTCCTGAGCGAAATCGTTCTCAACCGCTACGCCGACCAAAAGGGAATCGACTCCTTCTTCAACAGTTGGGGCGATTTCACCCAATGGCTCTCCGGCAACCTCCGCAAAATCCAAAACGGATTCGTCCGCTCCTACGCGCTCTCAGTCCTGCTCGGCGTCGTGCTGATTCTGACTTACATCCTCTTCAAATAACCCACCTCGCAATCCGTAACCTGCAACCTGTAACCTGTAACCTGCAACCTTCAACCTTCAACGATCTCTCTTCCGAGGACCAAACATGGAATTTCTCTCGCAACCTCTTACCCTCCTGACCTTCCTCCCGCTGATCGGCGTGCTGGTCGTCGCCTTCATCCCTTCCGGGCAGAAAAACGCCATTCGATGGACGGCTCTGATCGCGTCGCTGGTCACGCTGGCCGCCTCCCTGTGGGTCTTCTCGATGTTCGACAAATCGAACCCCGACCTGCAACTCGAAGCCAGATATCCCTGGATCCAGGTGGCGGGATTCAACATCTACTACTACCTTGCCGTGGACGGCTTGAGCATTTTGCTCGTCCTGCTGACCGCCTTCCTGACGCCCATCTCCATCCTCTCCACATGGAAAGCCGTGGACGAGCGCGTCAAGGATTTCATGATCTTCTTCCTGCTCCTCGAAGTGGGCATGACCGGCGTCTTCCTCGCGCAGGATTTATTCCTGTTCTACATCTTCTGGGAATTCACCCTCGTGCCGATGTACTTCCTGATCGGCATCTGGGGCGGACCGCGCCGCGTCTACGCCGCCCTCAAATTTTTCCTCTACACCATGGCCGGTTCCATCCTGATGCTTTTGGCGATCCTGTTCCTCGGAATCAAAGCCGACACCTTCAACGTCCCGGATATGCTTGCGCGCCTGCCCGACCTGTACGCGACGGGCACAATTGCCGCCTCGACCCAGATGTACCTCTTCATCGCCTTCGCCGCCGCCTTCGCCATTAAAGTCCCGATGTGGCCCCTGCATTCGTGGCTGCCCGACGCGCACGTCGAAGCGCCCACCGCCGGTTCCGTCATCCTCGCCGGCGTCTTGCTGAAGATGGGCACCTACGGCTTCCTGCGCTTCAACATCCCGCTCTTCCCGGATGCGACCGTCCAGGCCGCCCCGTGGATCGCGCTCCTCGCCGCCATCGGCATCATCTACGGCGCGGCAGTCTCCTACGCCCAGGCGGACGTGAAAAAACTTGTCGCGTATTCCTCCGTCAGCCATCTCGGCTTCGTCATGCTCGGACTCTTCGCACTTAACGTCGAAGGCGTCTCCGGCGCGATTCTGCAAATGGTCAACCACGGCATCAGCACCGGCGCATTGTTCCTCCTCATCGGCATGATCTACGAACAAACCCACACGCGCGAGATCAAAGTCTACGGCGGCTTGTGGAAGATCGCCCCGATCTTCGGCACGGTCATGCTCGTCTCCTCCCTCTCTTCGATGGGCTTGCCCGGACTCAACGGCTTCGTCGGCGAGTTCACCATCCTGCTCGGCGCGTTCGGCTCGGAAGCCATCGGCAGCCCCTGGTACGCGGGCGTCTCCGCCCTCGGCGTCATCATGGCGGCCATCTACCTCCTCTACATGTTCCAAAAACTCTTCCTCGGCCCCGCCGGAGAGATCATCCGCCACCACGAACTCAAAGACCTCAACTGGCGCGAAATCATCACAATCCTCCCGCTGCTCGTCTTCATGTTCTGGATCGGCCTGTACCCCAAACCCTTCTTCGACATCCTCGCCCCCGCGGTGGAGAAACTGCTGTCTGCTTTGCCGCTATAAATTATCGTCATTGCGAGGGCGCTCTTGATCTTTGCCCGAAGCAATCCCGGCATAACGGGAGATTGCTTCGTCGGGGAGAGCGCCCTCCTCGCAATGACGAAGACTCGGAGCGTTCATGACGCCGCCTACTTACACCGACTTTTACACCCTCACCCCCTACCTCATCCTCACCGTCTGGGCAACCTTGCTCCTGCTGGCGGATGCCTTCCTTATCCCATCCAACCGCCGGGGAATCACCGCCGTCCTTGCCGCAATGGGCATCGCCGCCGCGCTGGGATTTTCCATCACGCAGGTCGGCATGGAAGGTTCCGGCTTCAACGACATGGTCGCGCTCGACGGCTTCTCGACCTTCGCCAACATCCTGCTCCTCGCCAGCGGATTATTCAGCGTGGCATTGGCTTATGGGTACGTCAAACGCATGGGCTTCGAAAGAGGCGAGTACTACACCCTGCTCCTCTTCAGCCTCACCGGCATGATGCTCATGGCGCAGGCCCACGACCTCATCATCGTCTTCCTCGCGCTCGAACTGCTCTCCATCCCGCTTTACGTCCTGGCCGCCATCGCCCGCAAAGTTGCCTCGGAAGAATCCGGCGTGAAATACTTTTTGCTCGGCGCATTTGCCAGCGGATTTGTGGTGTACGGAACGGCTCTGATCTTCGGCGCGACCGGCTCCACCAACCTGGCCGATATCTTCGCCCACACCGCCTCTTCCGGGACCTCAAGCCTGATTCTGACCATCGGAGCGGCGTTCCTGCTCGTGGGCTTCGCCTTCAAAGTCGCGGCCGTCCCCTTCCACATGTGGACTCCCGACGTATATCAAGGCGCGCCGACGCCCGTCACCGCCTTCATGGCCGCGGGCGCAAAAATCGCGGGCTTCGTCGCGTTGTTCCGCGTATTCGTCAGCGCCTTCCCCGCCCTCGCCCCCAACCTGACGGACATCCTCTGGGCGCTCTCCGCCGTGACAATGATCGTTGGCAACGTCATCGCCGTCTCGCAGACCAACATCAAACGCATGTTGGCATATTCCGCCATTGCCCACGCAGGATACATCCTCATGGCGTTCGTCCCATACGGAAATGAGCGCGTCGCCCCGACGGCGATAGCGGCCGGGCTGTTCTACCTTGCGGCGTACGCCATCGGCAACTTTGGCACATGGGGCGCGGTCATCGCCCTCGAAAAAGCCGAAGGGCGCGGGCTGGAGATCGGCGACTACGCCGGACTCGCCAAAAAACACCCCATCCTCGCCCTCGCCATGACCGTCTTCATGCTCTCGCTCATCGGCTTCCCCCCGACCATCGGCATGGTGGGCAAGTTCTACCTCTTCCGCTCCGCCCTCGAAGGCGGCTTCCCCGGACTCGCGTTGATCGGCGTGATCACATCGCTCATCTCCGCGTTCTACTACCTGCGCGTCGTCGTCAACATGTACATGAAGGAAGGCGACCCCGAAGTCGGGCGCGAACCCTGGCTGGATTTCACCATCGTCTCCACCGCCGCCGCCACTGTGGTTCTGAGTTTCGTCCCGCAGGTTTTGTTCGCGCTCGCATATACCGCTGTACTCAAGTAAAACAAGCCTACAGATTTGTTTTACAAGAACGCAAAATTTTTGTTGACACAATAACCCTTTGCGGTATAATACCGCCCGCGCAACCTGGCTCCGTAGCTCAATGGCAGAGCAAGCGCCTCTTAAGCGTTAGGTTCTCAGTTCGACCCTGAGCGGAGTCACCTGAAAACGACATGGTTTAATAGAAACTTTGTCGTTTTTGATTTTAAAGATGCATTCTGGTACGACATATATGGGTTGCGGAGTAAATATGAAAAAATGCGATCACTGTAAACAGGATAAAGATGATGAAGCCTTTGCATGGCGATGGAAAACTCTCGGAATTAGACAGAAGACCTGTCGCGATTGCAGGAAATATTTTAACAAGAAATGGTATGAAGGGGATGCAAAACAGAGGCATTTGAAAAATGTCAAAGAGAGAAAAGATGCGGCGCGTAAGGTGGCAAGAGAATTTGCGTGGAACTACCTTTCTGCTCATCCATGTCAACAATGTGGCGAGGCTGATCCTGTTGTCCTTGAATTCCATCACAATGGAAGAAAAGAAAGAGCTGTCGGCGTGATGGTCTCTGGTGGGTATCCAGTTTCCAAAATCCAGGCGGAAATAGAAAAGTGCATTGTGTTGTGCGCCAACTGCCACCGAAGATTGACTATGAAAGAACGAGGCTGGTTTCGAGGAAAGAAATAATTTGTTACTAGCGACCCGACAGTTTTAAGAAAGGAAAGGGATCGGCAGAGGAAATCTGTTACAGTTGTTTTGCTGAAAAACCACTTGACAGGAGATCCTCATGCCGATCGGGAAATTGTACCGTACTTGGAA
>WBZR01000466.1_pt1 | contig 65219 bp, 64 predicted proteins | sample 5204231 | NCBI WGS metagenome assembly WBZR01 (sample SAMN12412403, study PRJNA552823) | activated sludge metagenome | isolation source: activated sludge from anammox sidestream of wastewater treatment plant... | place: USA: Virginia | collected 2017-08 | reverse complement strand
AAGCCCGCCGCCGCTTTTACCAACTCGCGCATGGTTTGCTCCATCTCATGAATACCCTGCTTTTCCGCCATCTGTTCTTTGATTTCTTCTGCTAATATTTTGGCGATCTGCTCCAGCCGTGTTGTGCCAAACTCCATTTGAGCCTCCGAGTTCGGGTTTATGCTTGTCCAAGCCCAAGCCTATCTCAGAGGCTCCTTTTTGAAAACTCATCTACAAACTTTGAGTGCACCCGATGATTTTTTTATTTGCTTATTTTCAACTCACCCACAGCGAATGTACAATTACTTGACATCGAAAGAGACAAATGATGAGAGTAAAGGGAAGATAGACTTAAAAGAAATTCTGCAGGCGACCTCTATGGGAGAATTAATTCAATCCCTTGTTGTTAGAGCCGCGTCAAAGGCTACACAAGGCAGTTTGGATGGGAAAATAAAGACTATTGAACGAGAGGCTAAAACCAAAATTGACCCAGCAATCGTTTCTGAATTAAGGTTGTTGGTTGAGTTGAGGAATCGCATTGTACACGAAGCATCTGCTGAAAATGTTACAGCACCCCAGGTTAAAGCTAGTGCGGAGTTGATAAAAAATTACTTGGAATTGTTGGGCAATATTGCTGAAAACAACGGAATTGTTGTGCAAAATATGTTTCGGAGACTTGATGAGATTGCACAGGACTTGAAACAGAAGCGATAGCGAAAGATGATCAAAACTCCACAACCATCTATCCCCTATCTATCCTCCTGGCAGGCACATGGGTAGGCGCAAGGCGCGGGCATTGAGCGGGGAGCCGCAGGGCTAAAGCCCGTTGCTCATTTCATGGAAGCACTTCGCGCTGGTGCAACAGAGTCGGCTTCCAGACGACTTCCATGAACTGAGGCAGGACTTCAGCCCGCCGAGACGTGCAGAGTTTTTTCGTTTTACAATACACCCATGAGCGCCAAGCAACTAAACCGTGTACGCAAGATCTGTCTGGCATTGCCCGAAGCCAGCGAACGGCTTTCCCATGGCGAACCGACCTTCTTTGTGCGGAACAAAGTGTTCGTCATGTTTGCGAACAACCATCACAACGATGGGCGCATTGCGGTCTGGCTTCCTGTCCCATCTGGGTTTCAAGGCGACTTGATCGAATCTTCACCGTCCATTTATTTCAAACCTCCCTATGTTGGTGGGCGCGGTTGGGTGGGCATCATTCTGGATCGAATCGGTGACGACGATCTACGTTTCTTGATCCGCGCCGCATGGGAGTTAATCGCTCCAAAAAAGCGAGTTCCGAAGAGGGTGGGCAAATGAGCGGGACTAAAGTCGCCTGCTCAAAACATGGAAGTCCTTCGGGCTGATGAGCAAGTCGGCTTCCAGTCGACTTCCATGAACTGAGGCAGGACTTTAGTCCGCCGAGACATGCAAAGGTAAGACCTCGGAGTTCTTGAAGAACTCCGAGGTCTTTTCAAATTCCCTGTTACGATTCAAGCCTCTACTGGCACTACATCCTGTGCGCACAACACAGCAGGAGACGCCTCACAATTTTATGACCATCCCTCACTACCCGTCCATGGACGATGCTCATCTCGCGCGGCTGGCACGCGCCGAGCCTGAGGCGTTTGCCGAGTTGTATCGCCGCCATGTGCAAAGCGTCTATCGCTATCACATGGCGCACACGGGAAACGTCCACGATGCGGAGGATCTGACTTCGCAGACGTTCATGGCGGCGTTGGAGGGGATTCGATCCTATCGCGGCACGGCTCCGTATATTGCTTGGCTGATGGGAATCGCGTCGAGGCTTCGCAGACGCTTGTTTCGGCGCACCAAGCCTGAGGTCCCGTTGGACGCGGCGCTTCACATCCCGACCCCCAGCCTGCCTACCGATAAGTCGGCTTTTCAACGCCTCGAGCGGACTCAGATCATCAACGCGATCAAACAACTCAGCAGTGACCGCGCCGAAGCGTTGATCCTGTGTTTCTTCAGCGGACTCAGTTTCGGCGAGGCGGGGTCGGCGCTGGGCAAAAGTGAAGCCGCCGTCAAAATGCTCGTCTCGCGCGGACTGCAAGACCTGCGCGCGCGTTCTTCGATTGCATTGGAGATGGACCATGAATAAAGAAATCTTCGACCAACTCCCCGCCGACGAAAAACTCGTCGCCGCGAAATTAAATTCAGTAGCAGACAACATGAAAGTTTCGCAAGACTTTCAATGGACATTAGAGACTCAATTAATGGACGCATACAAAAAGAAATCACAGCTTGCAACAGGCTGGTTTGCAAAACTCGTCGTGCCTGTGGCATGGACAGTTGCCGCCGTGCTCGGATTCGTTTTGCTCAACTGGACTATCCGCTCGCTTATTCTGACTGAGCAAGTACCTGGCTCGTCAAACACAGCAATCCCTTCGGAATCTTTTGAATCGAATGTACGACAGGGAAATATTTGCGAGGGTCCGCTCGCGCTTGCGCATGGCTTTTCGGTTTATGTGACGAATCAAGATAAAACTGGCTTCATCGAATTGGACGATCAACACGCCATCGGTGAGCTACGTTCATTCGCATGGTCACCGAAGGGTCAACGATTGGCTCTTGTTGGGAATACGACGGGGACAGGAAATATTTTTCTAACAGACTCCACTGGCAGGCAATTTCCACCTGTTCTCTCCCACTCGGAGTTAGGATACTTGATGGATGTCGCCTGGTCGCGTGATGGGAAGCGACTCTTGACATGGTCAAGTCAAAATCAAAGCGTATATTTGATCAATATTGACGATGCAGGTTTGATCGAAAATAAGTTTGATGCGCAGTTTTTCGGCGCGCCGCAGTTTGCACCCGATAACAACAGCATGTATTTTTATGGAGCCGTCGCAGGATACACATCAGGATTATTTGAATTCAAATTCGATGATCGAGAGGTGATCCTTGTCAGTTCACTTGTGGAAGATGAAACCGCTTTTGCATGGTCGCCTGACGGTTCGCTTCTCGCCTATATCGAAATGGATCGAAGTTCGGGGGAGGCTCGTTTGATGAAGATAGGCGGCAATCCGTCTGTGCAAACGCTGGCTACGTTGCCCATTCCAAAAGGTTCAGGATCGTCCATCCCCGATGTTGCAAACTTGAGTTGGTCATCGGATGGAAAATTCCTCCTCTTTGAATTTGGCAGGAGCGCGTCCGACCGCGCGATCTATCTGGCATATGCGGACGGATCAGGCTTGGCAAAACTGGTTGAGTCCGCGTACGCGCCGACAGTTTCATCGGACGGAAATTGTCTCGCCTACATTAGCAAAAAGCAAGTGTTCTTGTTGGACTTGACGAACGCAACCGCAACATCCCTCCTCATTGCAGACTTACCAACTGGGCGATCCACTTCAGATTTCAGGTTGGATAAACTACAGTGGAAGCCGTGAGTACGTTGAAATCACGGCAAGAAATCCCGCCAGCGCGTCTGACCCCGAAGTTTCGCCGACCGAAAGAATTTTGCTCATCGGAAGATAAATATTTTCACCATCAAGCAAAGCGTCAAACAATTCACGCCACAACTCCCCCGCCTCGCCTTTCAACCTCTACTCTCTACTTTCTACTTTCTACTCTCCACCTTCTACTCTCTATTCTCTATTCCCCAACTGACTACTCCCGCCTCCCCTTCGTCACAATCCGTATTGGCGTACCTAAAAACCCATATTCCTCGCGGATCTGATTTTCCAAATACCTCAAGTAAGTAAAGTGCATCAACTTCGGGTCGTTGACGTAGATCATAAACGTCGGCGGGTCGGAACGGACTTGCGTGCCGTAGAACATTTTCAACGCGCGCCCCGCATGTGTGGGATGCGGATGAGCGTCCTGCGCTTTGTGAATCACCGCGTTGATCTTCGAGGTGGTCAAACGCGCGAGGCGTTCCTCCTGCACGCGCAACGCCATCGACAAGACAGTATCCACGCGTTGACCGGTTTTCGCCGAGATGAATAACAGCGGAACGTAATCCATAAAGTTCAAATCGGAGCGAATCTTGCGCGTGTACTCCTCCATCGTGAACGAATCTTTTTCGATGGCGTCCCACTTGTTGACGATCACCACACACGATTTCCATTGCTCGAGAATGAAGCCCGCGATGTGCGCGTCCTGCGCGGTGATGCCCGTTGTGGCGTCGATCATCAGCAGGGCAACGTCGGCGCGCTCGATGGCTTTGAACGAACGCAACACGCTAAACTGCTCCACCCCGCGCTCGATCTTGCCGCGCTTGCGGATGCCCGCCGTGTCGATGAGCGTAACCTGCAACCCTTCCATTTCGATGAGCGTATCGGTCGCATCGCGCGTGGTGCCGGGGATCGGGCTGACGATGGCGCGTTCCTCGCCCACGAGTTTGTTGAGCAGGCTGGACTTGCCCGCGTTCGGCTTGCCGACGATGGCGATCTTGATGCTCTCATCCTCCTCCGCCGCTTCCTCCGCAGGGAAGTTTGCCACAACCGCGTCGAGCAGGTCGCCGGTGTCGCTTCCATGCACGGCAGAGACCGGGTGAGGCTCGCCCAGCCCCAACTCGTAGAATTGACTCGCCGCATCCCGTGTTTCGCGCGCCTCGCATTTGTTCGCCACCACAAGGATCGGCGGGAAGAACGAACCGTCCGGCAATTTCTTCTGCGAGCGGCGCAGGATGTCTGCCACCTCCAAGTCTGCGCCGGTCACGCCGCTTTGCCCATCGTTGACGAACAGCACCACATCTGCTTCGTCGATCGCGGCTTGCGCTTGCGCGCGGATATCCTCGATAAAATCCGCCGAGCCGACCGAGAGCGGTGTTTTGCCGCCGTGCGTCGGGTCGATGCCGCCGGTGTCGATCACATGGAAGGCGCGCCCGTTCCATTCCGCTTCGCCAAACAGGCGGTCGCGCGTGGTGCCGGGCGTATCGTCCACGATCGCCATGCGTTCACCGACGAGGCGATTGAATAAAGTTGATTTTCCAACATTGGGTCTGCCGACGAGGGCAACAATAGGTTTAGGCATGTATGATTTCCGATTTGCGATTTGCGATTTACGATTTGCGATTTACGATTTGCGATTTGCGATTTACGATTTACGATTTACGATTTGCGATTTGCGATTTCAACTGATCACTATTCCCTGCCGCAACCTACGGGCTTGGCGTTCCGGTGCCGGGGACAGAGATGACCACCTCCACGGCGCCGGGCAAAATCGATTCGACCAGCACATTTTCGACAAGGATTTCGATGGTGGGTGTGAGTTGATACGTGCCAGCCTCCAGCCCGGTCACATCGATATTTACGATAATATCCTGCGGCGTCAGCGCGTCGAGCACAGGCAACGGACCCGAGATGATCACATCCACCGTTTGCGGCGAAACCTGCGCGGCTAGCCCATCGCTCAAGCCGGTCACATGGATGGGTTGATTCAACAGCGTTACACTGGTCTGGATCGGCGAAACTTCAACCGTTACTTGCACGGTTTGCGCCCCAACAATGCTGATGTTGGCCGGCAATAACAGCGCGAGCCGCGTAGAGATGGCTTCTTTCGCCTCCTGCAAATTGAGCGTTTCGGTTTCGATCACGCCGGGCAACGCATTCACCAATTGTGGGTCGGAGGCAAACACCGTGATCACCGGCGGGACGACCGAAATATTTTCAAGCCGGTACCCCGCCGCCACCTGTCCGCTGACGATAACTTTTACCGCCACATCGCGGAAACCGCCTTGTTGCGTGACGGGAATGGTGACATGAATCGACGAAGGATTAATCGACACGCCATCCACGACGGCGTTTTGCGCATCGAGCGCCAGCACAGGCAATGCTTGATCGATACTTTCGCGCGTGCCGGAGAAACTCAACAGGATGCGCGCTCGTTGCACCTGCTCGACCAGCGACTCGGGACCGGAGATCACCACCTCGTTCGCATCAGCCTGCGGATCTCCGGCTTGATAGCCCACCGCCGGCTGTCCGCTCAGGGAGAGGTCGATGGGCAGGGCGCGGGTGGCGAGTCGCTCGAGGGTGACAGAAACAGAAGCAGGGTCCGAAAGAACGAGTTGGATCGGTCGCGCCGCGATCTGAATCTGGATATCCTTTGTATGTTCGCCCGCGCTCAAGTTGGAAATATCCAGGATGGCGCGGATGGAATTTTCCTGCGCGGAGATCCGTTCCCAAACCGAACGAGGCGCGCGCAAGGTGACGTTCACTTTGGCTGGGATTTCACTGGTGATGACGAGTGACGGCTCCTGCCCGACGATTTCAAGCGGCACCGCAATGGGCGCGCGGATCTCATCCGGGTCGGCGGCGGTGACGGCGGAAATCCAGACCGCGACGGCAAGGATAAAGGCGAGGAGGATCGTGCGGATATTGGTAGCGAGCCAGCGCATGTTATTTATCCCTGCGGAAGAATCGTTGGAACCAGACTTTGCGCGGCGTGGAAACATCGGTTTGGTAAAACGCAATGAGGATGTTTTCAAGCCGCTCCGGGTCGATGCGGCGAATCATGCGCCCGGCATGCGCGATGGAAATCGAACCGCTTTGTTCAGAAACGACGACTGCGACCGCGTCGCTCACTTCGGAGGAGCCGAGCGCGGCGCGATGGCGTAATCCCATTTGTCGTTCGGGGTTGCGGGTGAGAATACCGCTTGACGAGAGCGGCATGACGCACGCCGCCGCAAGCACCTTCCCGTCGGCGATAATGGCGCCGCCATCGTGCAGGGGCGTATCTGGGTAAAAGATCTGCAAGAGCAATTCGGGCGTCACTTGCGCGTACATTTGAACGCCGGTCTCGGCGTATTGCGCGAGGCTATCGGTGCGTTGCATGACGATCAAGGCGCCGTGTTGCCGCGCCGAGAGGCGGCGCGACGCTTCGACCACCGCATGGATCACTTTGACGATATCGGCTTGTTGCGGTTGTCCGCTTCCGGTGACGAAGTTGCCAGCTCGTCCCAGCCGTTCGAGCGCGCGGCGTATCTCGGGGGCAAAGATAACCGGGATGGCGAGGAGCAGGGCGGGCAGGGTGCTTTGCACCAACCACGAGAACGCCGGCAATTCAACAAGCGAGGTGAGCAAGATCAGGGCAATGATGAGGAAAATCGCGCCGCGCAACAACACCATTGCCTGCGTATCGCGCAAGGTATAGAGCAATGCAAAAAAGATCAACGTGACCAGCGCAATATCCAGAACGCTGAGCCAGTTGAGACGCTCAAAAATGAAGAAGATGTTATCGAAAAAGTTCGCCATCGGGTGGAAGTGTAATTCGTAATTGGGGATTGGTAAATGGGGCGGGAACATTTACACATGGCTTTCGCGCAACCCGGGTCGACGACTCTTGCGCGCGCGAATGTCGTGGAACACGCGGAGGTTTTCCCATTTTGGCTCTACCGTTTTTAACGGGAAACCTTTTTCAAACATAGGACTTACGCGGTTGAACCTGTTGCGCCGTAGTTGCGCTGGGGCGGATGTGGCACAACTGCCCGCCAACTGCGTAAGTCCTGAAACATAAAGGACACGAGGGTCATAAAGGAAAACACAAGGAATCCGGGTCCTTTTCCCCTTGGTGTCGCTTCGATAGACTCAGTGCAAGCCTGCGTGGCGAGGTATTTTCCTGTTAACTACGGGAGACCCTTAAAGGGTAAGGAATCAGTCAAGCGGCCGTGAGAAAGCCTGAAACGCCGGCACGCTTCGTGTTCGGGCGCAGGCGAGGTATTTTGATTCCCCTTCTTTACAAATTACCCTGTTAGATCGGTCGCAGAACGCGGTCGGCGCGTAGTTGTTTGAAGAACAGCGCCGCGCCGCGCGGCATCGATTCGCTGGCGGCTTCCATCCAAGCCTGTGAGCCGAGGGTTTCCGGCGCGCGGCGCGAATAGCCGAGTCGTTTCCAAACCGTGTCGAAACCCACCAAGTCCATCGGCGGGAAGACGAGTGAGGCTTCGCATTGCAGGGCATTGGAGGCTTCCTCCACTTCATTGAGCATAAGCGGCAGTGATTTCTCTGCGGGTACTTTTGGGTCGATGAAGAGGTCGTCGGTGCGCGCCACCAGGTTTTCCACTTGCCAGCCTGCCACGCCCACCAGTTCGCTCCCGCTAAAGAGCATGAGGAATGCTTTCTCGCCGAAGGACTCCATCACATCGTCAGCATGCATGATGCGCCGTCCCTTGCTCTGGCGCGAGATGAACTCGGCGATCCTTTGCGCGTCGCGGGGACGGCCGCGCAGGAGTAAATACGTTCCGGGTTGGGTGTTGGATGAGGGAAGTGGACCAGTTTCCGGCTTGGGCGCGAAGCGTTTCCACTCCGCGGTCACCTGTTTCCACAGTTCGTCGTACGAACCGGTGTTTCGGATGATGACCGTCGCCGCGGCGAGTTTGTCGCTTTGCGGAGCCTGCGCGCCGATTCGTTGCAACGCGTCTTCACGAGTTAGGTTGCGCTTGCGCATCAGCCGTTCGACCTGAACTTCCTGCGGCGCGTCGGTGACCCAGATAGAATCGCATTGTTCGCGCATACCCGATTCGATCAACTTGATCGCTTCCACCACCACCACGCGCTGGTTCGCCCGGCGGATGAGTAAATCCACCGCTTGCAACACGTACGGGTGCACGATCTCTTCGAGTTGGGCGAGCGCTTCGGCGTCTGTGAACACAAGTTTGCCCAGTTTAGCGCGGTCGATGTTCCCTTCCTTATCCAAAAGCCATTTGCCGAACCGGTCAATGGTGGGCTGATAGCCCGGCGCGCCCTTCGAGATGACACGATGCGCCAGCGCGTCCGCATCGATGGTGTAGGCGCCCAGGTGTTCCATCATGCGCCGCACCACGCTTTTGCCGGTGGCGATATTGCCGGTTAGACCGATGATCGTTTTGCCAGTTCTTTTGCTCACAATGACTCCTCAAGGAAACATGATACAACTCCTATTCTAATGTTTTTTGAAAAATAATCCAGTGAAGTTGTCCGCGTTTTCAAATTTGTCAGGACTTACGCAGTGGGCGGGCAGTTGTACTGCCGCCGCCGCAGTGCAACTACGGCGCAACAGGTTCAACTGCGTAAGTCCCATTTGTCAGTTCTGCCCCGATGTTGACGCTCCCTCTGCTTGCGTGTATGATGACCTTGCCTCAGGTTGGTCGGGCGATCGCGGTGGCGCGTTGACGCCATCGAGGAAAGTCCGCACTCCATAGAGCACGGCGTCGGATAGTCCCCGGGGCGGGGAAGCCTCCGTAAGGAGCGAACCTGCCGGAAAAGGGCCACAGAAACAAACAGCCACCCTCACCCCTGCGCCCCTCTCCCAATGGGAGAGGGGATGGGGTGAGGGGGTGATGGTGAAAAGGTGGTGTAAGAGACCACCGGCGTTTGCAGTAATGCAGATCGTCAGGTAACCCCCGCCGGGAGCAAGGCCAAGCAGGGACGAAGCCATCTGCGGATGGCGGGAGACGGCTCGTCTTCATAGGTATCCAATCACGCGGTGGTTGGGTCAGTCCCGGGTAGGCTGCACCGAGCGGCGCGGCGACGCGCCGCCCAGAGAGATGATCGCACAGTGGCGTCCGCGCCACGGACAGAATGCGGCTTATAGACCGACCTGAGGTGACTGATTGAATTTCTTAGAAAAGCCTCAAGCCCTTAAACACGGAGACGCTGAGTCGCGGAGTTCTTTTGTTTTTTCTCTCAGTGTCTCCGTGACTCCGTGGTTCAAAACTTGCACAAGAGGATTAATTTATTGAATCATCAAAAAGAATTCGAACTCGCGCAATCCATCCTTACAAAATCTCTTCAACGCGCGAGCGAGTCCAACACGAAGCAAATCACAACACTTCACATTGCCATCGGCGAGATCGCCGAACTCGACCGCGATCTGATCCAATCACACTGGCGCGAGATCGGCAAAGGCACGCTTGCGGAACAGGCGCAATTGCGCTTCCGCTTCATCACTGCCGAAGTTCAGTGTATGGCGTGCTTCCAGAAATATCATCCTGAAGGCGGAGAGATTCATTGCCCCTATTGCGGAAGTTTCGGCGCGAAAATTTTATCGGGCGAGGAGTTTACTCTTGAAGAGGTTGAATAAAAAACAACATGGGACTGCGAGGGCTATCGCCTTCGCAATGACATTCATTCTATTTTCTGGATGCAACCTCCCCGCCGCTTCAACCCCGACGGCAGACCTGTTCGCCACTCTTCAAGCGTCTACGCCCTCCAACTTTACGCCTCCTCCCGCGACCGAATCCATTGCAACGCCTGATTTCAATTTTGCGACTCCCACGTTTACCGCGCTACCTCAAAATTCGATTCCATCCCCATCGCCTTCCGACCAATTGACCGGGAAGATCGTCTTCACATGCCAGGTCAATAAAGTTCAATCCTCCGACCAGCTCTGCATCATCAACGCGGACGGTTCGGGATTCCGCCAATTGACCAGCGATAACGCGCGCCATTTTTACGCGTCCCTTTCACCGGATGGGGGAAGCGTGTTGTATTCGACATTCCGCGAGAAAAATGTCTACGAGATTTATGAATTGAGTCTCACCGCGGGAAATACAAATCGGCTGACAGATCGACTCGGCGTGTCTAACGCGCCTGAAGTTTCGCCGAATGGCGAGAGTATCGTATTCATGCGCGGAAACCCAAACACCCAACAGAATCAAATCTGGGTCATGGATCGGAATGGCGAAAATCCCGCAAATGTTCCGCAAGCGTTGGGCTGGGACCCGACTTGGTCACCGGATGGAAAAATGATCCTGTTCGCCTCCGATCGCGATGGAGGCGTTCAACTCTTCACGGTCAGCCTGAAGGGAAGCGCGATCAAGAGGATCACGAATCTGCCGTCCATCCGCGGAAGAAGCGATTGGTCGCCCGATGGGAGTTTCATCGTGACGTACTCCGGCGAGCCGTGGAATCGCGAAGTCTACATCATGAGCGCGGATGGGGGGAACGTGCGCCAGTTGACTCCGACGGGCGGCAACAGTCAGGGACCGTCCATTTCGCCGGATGGACAGTGGGTGGTCTTCACCGCATACTTCGATCATTATGGCGACGATCATGGATGCGAGATCTATGTAATCCGCACCAACGGCACGGACTTGCGGCGATTGACGAACAACAGTTATTGCGATTACCAGCCGCGTTGGGGACCGTGATGAGTTTATAATGCGATAATTCTCAACGAATGTCATGCTGAGCCCTTCGGCTGCGCTCAGGATAAACTCCGCGAAGCATCTCCTGTACGAAAAGCGAGACCCTTCGGTCGCAGCGAGCGCTCCCTCAGGGTGACATATTGACACAGGAGTCTCTTATGGATCCAAAAGGCAAAGTTGTTATTGTGACGGGGGCATCGTCGGGGATTGGCGAGGCAACCGCGCGTCAGTTTGGACGCGAGGGAGCGAAGGTCGTCCTTGCCGCGCGGCGCGTGGATAAACTCGAAGCGCTGGCGAATGAGATCAAAGGCATGAGCGCGGGGGCAGATGTGTTGGTCGTGCAGGCAGACCTTTCCAAACTTGAAGATATTCAATCACTGATTCAAAAGACGTTGGAAAAATTCGGTCGCATTGATGTGTTGGTCAACAACGCCGGCTTTGGACGATTGGATTGGCTGGAGAAGCTCGACCCCGTGAAAGATATTCAAGGTCAATTTGATGTCAACGTGATGGGGGTGGTTCAAACCACGCGGCAGGCATTGCCGGTGATGATTAAACAGCGGTCGGGGCACATCATTCAAATGTGTTCGATGGCGGGACTTGTCGGCACGCCCACGTACACAATTTATTCCGCGTGCAAACATGCCGTGCATGGGTTCTCCGAGGCTCTGCGCCGTGAAGTGAAGCCATGGGGCATTGACGTTTCGATGGTTTACCCCGGCGGTGTCGCAACGGAATTTGGTTCACACGCGGGCATCAAACGTAAAACAAAAGCCACAACTCCCAAGTTTATGTTGCTTACCGCAGAGCAGGTTGGGGAAGTGGTTGTCTCCCTCGTGCGCCGTCCGCGCGCCATGTGGATCATCCCGTGGCTGTGGACATTCACCATGTGGATGAATCGCAATTTCAACTGGTTTGTGGATTACACAACGATCAATCGGTTTACGATACCTGAACGGGAAGAGGCATTGAGAGCGAAGTAACGAGCAATCGTAGACACGTAAACACGGAAACAAGTACACAGGTCGTATCTCGTAACCCGTATCTCGTATCGTGTCTACATGTTTACCTGTCTACATCCTCCCTAATCCGCCACCCCCGCCTCTTTCACATCTTTCAAATTCAATTGCAGAGATACCCGCCCGTTGTATTCGTTCGCTTCGAGCGTGTACATCACATCCACGCGCGGCGGGAGCGACTTTGCCATGTCGCCCATGCGGAAACCGATCGCGTCGTATTTCAACGCGGGACCGTCTTCGAGTGTGAGTTTCAAGTGCCTGCCCTCTGAGCCAACCGCGCGGAAGGATTTCACTTTCACATTCCGCGAGACAAAGATCGCGTCGGGATTGCCGTAGCCAGTCGGTTCGAGGAATGCGATGTGTTTGAGAATGCCGAAGTTCATCTCCGCGAGGGGAACTTCCATATCGGCGGATAATGTTTGACGCAGATCCTTCCCGTCCAATTTTTCTTTTGCAATTGATTTGAGCCGCGCCACCAACTCAGACAAGTTTTCATTTTTCACAGTGAAGCCTGCCGCCGCGGCGTGACCTCCATGACGGACGAGCAAATCCTTGCATTGATCGAGCGCGTCGGTGATGTGGAATTCGGGGATCGAACGGCACGAGCCGCGCGTTTCCTCCACTCCCTTCGCCGCGACAACAGACGGGCGATAATACTTTTCCGTAAGCCGCGATGATGCCAAGCCGACTACGCCCGAGTTGAAACTCTCGTGCGCGGCAAATAACAGAAACGCATTGGGGTCATCCTGCATGGCGATCTCTTCCGCTTGCTGTTGCATCGTCTTGGTGATCGTTTGTCGCTGGCGGTTCTGCACATCGAGTTGTTGCGCGAGTTGACCCGCGCGCATGAAGTCGGTGGTGGTGAGCAATTCAAACGACGCGAGCGCGGACTCGAGTCGCCCCGACGCGTTCAAGCGCGGACCGAGCATGAAGCCGATGTTGCCTGCCGTGATCTTGTCAATCTTGATCTGTGCGATTCCCGCGAGCGAAAACAATCCCTGCCGTTTCGTTTCGCGGAGTTGTTTGAGTCCATTGCGGACGAGTGAACGATTCTCGCCAACGAGAGGCGCGAGGTCGGCGACAGTGCCGAGGGCAACGAGGTCGAGGAAAGAAGAAAGAGGAAAGACCTCGCCATCTTTCATCTTTCCTCTTTCGTTTGCTAATGCTTCAACGATCTTATACGCGATCCCCACCCCCGCCAAATCTTTATCGGGATACGGATCGCCGTGTTGTTTTGGATTAATAACTGCGAACGCGGGCGGCAGATTTTCGCCGTCGGGGTGGTGGTGGTCGCTGATGATGAGGTCCAGCCCGATAGTCCGCGCGTGAAGCGATTCGTCGGGCGAGCGGATTCCGCAATCCACGGTGATGACTAATTTCACGCCGTCCGCTTTCAACGAATCCAACGCGTCTTTGTTGAGTCCGTAGCCCTCTTCGAATCGATTCGGGATGTAGCCGCGAACATCAGCTCCAAGTTTTTGCAACGCCTCCACGAGCAACGCGGTCGCGGTCACGCCGTCCACGTCGTAATCGCCATACACCGCGATGGGTTCGTGCTGTTCAAGCGCAAAATTAATTCGATCCACCGCGGCTTGCATCCCGATCATCTGAAACGGATTCGTATCGGATAATGTTTTTGCCGCAACGAACGCGCGCGCTTGCTCCTCCGTGCCGATGCCGCGATTGAACAACACCTGCCGCAAAATCGGCGGCACAACCGCCAATGCTTCGGAGGCTTGTTGCGTGATGGTCTTTGCGATAACCCAGCGTTTGTTGTGTGTCATTTTGTGTATTCTAGATTTCGCGGCAGTTGCACTGCCGCGAAACTCGACGCAGTGCAACTGCGTCGAGAACTTAAACATGTTATTTTCTATTGATTTGATACAACGTATCGTTGATCTTCGTCACTTGATACAACTCAGAAAGTTCAGGAATTTCAATCGCAAAATAAATCGGGCGCGTGTCAATGTTCGCGTCAATATATTTCATCATCGTCGTCGGCAAAATTTGATTACCCTCATCGAGAACCTCGTGGAAAGAAATATTCATCTTACCTTCCTCGATCTGCGCGGTGTAAATGTACGAATACAGTTTATCCCAATTCGTAAAAACAATCGCGTTGTCTTCAACATTGTTGATAATTCGCTTCGCCTCACGGATGGCTTTATCAGGCGCGAACACGGGATAGATATGATTATCGCGGATGAACGATGTAAAACCTTTTTGGATCGCGAGACTCAAATCTTGCCGAGAATTCCAGATGGGCAAAATAATTAATACGATGGAGATGAGAACCCGCGTCATTCGCAGGGACGGCTGGTTCAGTTTCGTCAACCTCTCCCACGCGGACAGCGCCGCGCCCGCCCCCGCGCCAAACCACACCGATGTGACGACTGTCGCTGGCACATAAAACTCGCGATAGATCGAAAATGAAACCGTGATGGCGAGTCCCCAAATGAGAATGAACGCAATGAGCGGATACAATCCCTCGCGCCACCTGCCGCCGAAAAACAACCAAACGATTCCGATGATGGTGAGAGTCAACTGCCACCATGGAAAATACGAAACATATTCGATCAGTCTATCGCGCATGTCTGTAGATGTGGCAGTGAAGTAATACGACGACGCGCGATTGGCAGGGAAGATGAACTTGAAACGATCCCAAGCAGAATCGTATTCGTCTTCGGTCAATCCCACCGCGCTCAAGTTGACTCGGAAGACCGCATTGTGAACGCTCGAAGGCGGGTCGTTGTAATCGAGGAAGAAAAAGAATCCGAGGAAGAGCGCCACGCCGAGGATCGCTCCCGCCGCCGCGCTGAACCACTCGACGCGTTTACGGGCGGTGAATGCCATCACTGCCAGCACGGATGCGCCCGTCATCACCACGGTGCTGTGAATGCCCAAACTTAATCCCCCTGCGAGACCTGATAGGAAAAGATATTGCAGCTTGTCTGTGCTTCTCCACAAAAGAAATAACAGCCACACCGTTGCCAGCATCCCTGCGGCGGGAGCGTAGGATTCAGCGACGAGCGCGCGCCACCAAAATCCCTCGGTGAGGGCGAGGACGAGCGAGGCTGAGATCGCCGCGACTCGTGAACCAGTCAACAAGCGGACGATGAGGAACGTGTTTGCCACAGCCAACGCGCCGAAAAACGCTGACATCAAGTTGACGCGCCACGCGATGTCGTTGAGGGGAATCAGGGTAAAGATTTTTCCGAAGATGATCTGAGTCGCGTAGCCCGTGTGGTGAGTCATGCCGAGGGTGTAGGAAAGAGTCTGGAATTCGGCGGAATCTCCCCATAATAACGAAGGCGCGAGGGTGCGGATGTATAAGGCGAGGGCGGCGAGTCCGATGAGGAGGGCGAACCAGATGTCAATGGGGGAAAGAGGCGAGGGTCGCCCGTTGCGGTCATCCATAAGGGTCAGTCCGAGTATACGCCGGGATTAGAAGGGCGGGCAAGTGTATAATCCAATGAACTCGGAGGCGCCATGTATATTTTAAGACCCGATGAAAAATCGGCCCCTGTGATGCTATACTCGAACATGTCGTTCATTCGGGGGGATGTGGTGACAAAGCAAAGCGCGCGCGTGAATATCTGGTTGCGCACCGATGGCGCGCCGAAACATATCCATGTGTTGAAGCCGCAGACTTTGGTGTTCGGCGGAAGCCCAGCCAAAATGATGTCATTCGAGGAGATTTATTTTCCCGTGTCTGAGTTGGCGGCGTTCCATCCGCTGCCGCCATCCGATGAGCCGCTGGATTATGACGCTTCGGAAATAAACCGCCAGATGCAGGATATTGTGGTGATGGCGGGCACGTTTTTGATGAAGGGGAAGATTCGCATTTCAACGCAGACCGAAATGTCGCAAAGCCTTGAAGTGTCGCGCGTGTCGTGGATGTCGCTGTACGAGGCGGAGATTTCAAACCCGTTCCTGCCGCAGATGACCCCGCTGCATGTGCCGCTGGTATTGGTGAACCCTTCGCATGTGGCATTCGCCTTGCAATGATCGAGTGGCGCAAGGGTTCAAACTATACTGAAATCCTTGTATGAATCCTATTGACACCATCCTACATCATCATCCCGTTCTCGTCATCGACGGCGCGCTTGCCACCGAGTTGGAACGGCGCGGGCACGACTTGAAGAACGATCTGTGGTCGGCAACAATTTTGCTCGAACACCCCGAGGCGATTCAACAAGTGCATTACGATTATTTCAACGCGGGCGCAGATTGCGCCATCACCGCCAGTTATCAGGCAACCGTGGAGGGATTCAAGCGGCGCGGTTTGAATGAAAAAGAAGCCATCGCGTTGATTCAAAAGTCTGTGCGGATCGCAACAGCGGCGCGGGATGAATTCTGGGCGAAAGAATCGAATCGCGCGGGCAGGTCAAAGCCGTTCGTTGCCGCGTCGGTGGGACCGTACGGCGCGTTCCTTGCCAATGGCGAGGAATACGTCGGCAACTATGGGTTGAGCGAAACCGAGTTGATGGATTTCCATCGCGGGCGCATGCAAGCGCTGGTCGAAGCGGGCGCCGAACTGCTGGCGTGTGAAACCATCCCTTCCCTGACCGAAGCGCGGGCAATCGTAAAACTTCTCGATGAATTTCCGAACATCACCGCATGGCTCAGTTTTTCCGCGCGGGATGAGATACGCATTTCCGAAGGTCAATCCTTTGCCGATTGTGTGAGACTGCTTGAGGGACATCCGCAGATCGCGGCATTGGGCATTAACTGCACATCGCCAAAGTATGTTTCGTCACTGATCCGCGAGGGCAAGCGGTCCACCAGCAAACCTATGTTGGTCTACCCTAACCTGGGCGAAGGATACGATGCGGCCAAAAACGATTGGGATGGGCATGCGGCTGTCGAATCGTTTGGAGAAGAGGCGCGGGTTTGGTATGAAGCGGGCGCGCGCATGATCGGCGGTTGTTGCCGCACCACGCCGGAGGATATCCGTGTGATTGCGGGATGGGCGAGGGGATAAGTGAACTATGGGAAAATTAGTAATTGGCAATTTGGTGGTCTGAGGCTGGAGAAACGGAGGGGTGGAAAGTGGAGACTGGAGATTAATGTGAAAGTTGCGATGATGAAGGCAGTGCGGATGGTGGAAACTGGCAAACCGCTCGAGTTGCAGGAGATTCCCATCCCGAACATCAGCGAACGCGAAATTCTCGCGCGCGTGCGCGCGGCGGGGATCTGTCACTCCGACGCGCATTATCGCGCCGGGCGTTCTGCCATGGGATTCATGCCGATCACACTTGGGCATGAGGTTGCGGGAGTGGTGGAAAAGATCGGCTCGCAAGTGACGAACGTCACAGTGGGCGAGCGCGTCTGTTTGCATTACAACATCACGTGCGGCGATTGTTATTCTTGCAGTACGGGCAACGAGCAATTCTGCGACTCGGTGAAGATGCTCGGTCATCATGTGGATGGCGGTTACGCGGAGTACATCGCCGTCCCCGCGCGGAACGCGATTCACTTGCCCGACGAGATTCCTTTCGAGGCAGGCGCGACGTTGATGTGCGCCTCAGCCACCGCCCTGCACGCGTTAACCAAAAGCAGGATTAAGGCTGGGGAAACTGTGGCAGTTTTCGGCGTGGGAGGACTCGGTCTGTCCGCCATCCAGTTGGCAAAAGCGATGGGAGCGGTCGAAGTCTACGCGGTGGACATCCAGCGCGATAAGCTTGAACTCGCCTCTGAATACGACGCGATTCCCATCGACGCGAGCCGCGCCGACGCGGTGGAAGAAATCCGCAAGTTGACGAAGGGCAGGGGCGTGAATGTTGCGGTGGAGATGATCGGTTTGCGGAAGACGATGGAGCAGGCGATTGACTCTGTGGGCAATCTGGGACGCGCCGTGATGGTGGGTTTGAATCAACAACCGATCTCGATCAACACGTACGCGCAGGTGCTCGGCAAAGAAGCGGAGATCATCGGCTCGAACGATCATCTGCTGAGCGAGTTGCCTCTGCTCGTGGAGTGGGCGCGGCGAGGGATTCTGGATACCTCGCGCGTGGTGTCGCAAGTGATACCTCTCGATGCGGGAAAGATCAATCAGCGACTCGATGATCTGGAAAAATTCACCGGCGATGTGCGCGTGGTGATCACCCCATAAGTTTCCGAACGCCGTCCAATTCGCGCGCCGCCCCCATCGCCTCAAAGAGTCGCTGCGCCCGCGCCAGATGTTCGGCTCGCGCGGCTGGGTCCGCGTCCAAGTGTTGCGCTAATTTCACCCGCACGATTCCCTCCTCGTATTGCAAATGAAATTTCTCCGCCGCCTCCAGCGCTTTGAACCACGATCGCATCGCGACGTTTGGTTTCGCGATCAATGATTCGCGCCAGCCTTTGAAATATCCAAAATATGCCTGACCGATCGGAAGAACATTTTTGTAGGAATGCAACAGGGTCAGCGCTTCTTCGGCGGAAGCCCTCAAGTCGGCGGCGTCAACCATTCCGTCGCGCGCGCGAAGCGTTTCATCCCACAACGTGAAATAGACTTCCGCCGCGGCGGAAAACCCGATGAGCATGGCGTAATTGGTCGGCGAACTTCCCCTCGCCAGCCTGAGCGCTTCCGCCGCGTGCAACTTCGCCTTTCGCGTATCGCCGGTCTTCAAGAGCGCCAGGGCAAATTGGGCATTCGTATTAATGGAGGAAGCGCGGTTCGGAATCTTCTCAAGGATCTGCAACGCCTCCTCCAGCATCGGGATGGCTTCCGCTTCGTTCCCCAACCTCACGCTGTTTGCCGCAACCCCAGCCAGCCCCCATTCGATATGAAGCGGGCTGTTGCGTTTCCGCGCATCGTCCAGCAACACTTTTTGGAGGTTCAGTCCAAAGTCGATGTCGCCGGCAAGATACGCGCTCTCTGCCAGCAAGACCGTGCTATCGCCCCACTGGCGAGAATCGCCAAGTTCCTCGCACAGCATTTTAGAGGCGGTCACCTGTTTGCGAATTTCATCCCACTGCCCCACGCTCACGCGGTACACGCTGGTCACCACGCCGACCGTAATGAGGTTCGACGGCTGGTTGACCTCATTTGCCACGGTCAACGCGCGATGCACGTATCGCTCCGCCTGCGGGTGCAAGCGGGCAAACCCGGACAGCACCGCCATCCCCGAATACGCGTTCGCCAGTTCGGGCGAAGCGCCGGCTTTCTCTGCCGAGTTGAGGAACTGCAAGATCGAGTACATGATCGGCAGGGTTTCGTTCGCATAAAAATACATTCTGCCGATCAATTCATATAACCGCGCCAATTCCAGGGATGCGCCCCGTTCGCTTCCGCGCGCCGAACCGATCCGCGATGGGACATACCAGTGAAAAATCTGGCGGATGACCGGCACGATCAACCCCAGGGCAAACTGCCACGGCGACTTCGGCAATGGCTTGCCCAGCGTGCGAAACGCCTCGCGGATATTTTTCTCGCAATCCGGCAACAGCCCCAAACCGTAATACGCCAGCCCGATCTGCCCGTACCAACGCGCCCGTTTCACTTTGCGGTCGCGGGTTTCGTTCGCGCCGGCAGGTTTGGGAAGGCGCGAGTCCCAGGTGAGCGCGTCTTTGAAGAATTGGATCGCCTCGCGGTTGGCATTATTTTCCACTGCCTGCGCGCCGGCTTTATCCAAATATTCCACCGCTTTCTCGATGATCTGATGATTCCGCGAGGTTTCAGGCGTTTCAGCCGCTTGCGACCAGTGATAAGCAAGCAGGGGATAATACGAATCAAGGTTGCCTTCATTGCTGGTTTCGATCCACTCCGCCACCGATTGATGCAGTTGCCGGCGTTGGGAGAACAACATCAAGTTGTATGCCACCTCTTGTGTGACCGCATGCTTGAAAATATACGCCAGGTCGGGCGTTTCCGATTCGACCAGCGTGAGGCTCAAGCGCGTCAGCGATTCCATATATTCGCGCAAAGCGGGCTTGTCCGAATCGATCGGGTACACGGCTTGAAGCACGCGGAAGGCGAATATGCGACCGATCACGCTCGCCACTTTGAGGGCAAGTTGTTGCGAGGGGTCGAGGCTGTCGATACGGTTGGTGATGGCGGCTTGGAGCGTATCGGGCAGGGTTAATTCGGAGAAGTTCGTGAACGATTCGTTGATCGTCGCCTCATGCTCGCGGACGATTAAGAAGCCGCTCTCGCGCAAAGCATACGCCAGTTCCTCGGCAAAGAAAGGATGCCCCTCCGACTTTTCGCGGATCAAACTCCCAATGGCGGGCGGTATGGATCGCACGCCCAGCCGCTGGCAGACCAGCGCCTCCACGTCATCGAGCGGCATGGCTTCGAGCCGAATCAAGCGCGCGCCCGGCGCCGCGAGGATCTGTTTGAAAATTTCAGGCAGGGGTTCCGCAAGCGGGCGGGTATTCAACGTCAGCAAAAGCGGGCGCACTTTTTGTTGCGCGTCGACGAGCAACGCCCAGGATGCCGAATCGAACCAATGCAGGTCCTCTATCACGATCAAGAGCGGGGCATCGCTCGCCACCTGGTTGAGCAGGCGCGTCAACAATTCGCGCGTGTTGCTCGCGCGAATTTCGCCCGCCATGGCGGAGGTGAGTTCGTTATCCGGGATGGGAACAGGCAACAGCACGTCGAGAAGCGGAGCGTAACGCGCCAGATCGGGGTCGACGCGGGTGAGCGTCTCGACTACTTTTGTATGAATCAGCGAACGATCATCGTCGCTGAATTCCTGTTGCATGGTGATCTCGTCCACGCCGAGGATGCGGTGAAAGATGGGCCTCCAGGCGTGATAGGGGCTGTTTTTTTCGATGGCATCGCCCTCGCCGCGAAACAGATTTACGCGCAGGGTTTCAGCCTGGCGAATCAAATCCTCGAACAAGCGCGATTTGCCGATTCCCGCCTCGCCTTGAAACACGATCGTCTGGCGCGGCGCGCCGCGCGATAGTTCTTGCAGGGCGTTGCCGAGCAGAATCTTTTCATCCTGACGCCCGATCAGTTCGGTCTTCGAGCGAATGATACTGCGCTTCACGTCCAACGGGTGGAAGACTTCCACCGGCTCCACGCGACCTTTGACCTGTTGGGGCCTGATCGTTTGGAATTCGATCGCGTCTTTTGCGCTGTCGTAGGTGGCGCGGTCGCATAGGATGGGTATCTTGTGCTCGCCAATGATCTCATCCTGAAGCCTCGCCGCGCCCATTAACCGCGCCGACATATTCACCGCATTGCCGATGGTCGTATATTCGCGGCGTTCTTCATTGCCCACCGAACCGCAAAAAATACGCCCCGTAGCAACGCCAATGGAACTGCGCACGCCGAGCGCGTTGAGCTCTTTACGGATCATGAGGGCGGCTTGTACTCCGCGCGCGGGATCGTCTTCGTGTGAGAACGGCGGCAAGCCCAGGGCGGCAACCAGCGTGATCCCTTTATCGTCTACGTTAATTTTGTTGATACTACCCTCGTAGCGATACACCGAACGCTGGAGCAGGCGGGCAATCTCCTGAGCAAATTCCAGTTTGGAAGTTTGATCGAGGTCGGGCAGGTTGATGAACAGCACGGTTACGCGCCGCAGTTCGGCGATCCACGCAGTTTGACCGGCGGCGAGGCGGTTGATGATCGCGCCGGGGATATAAGGGCGCAGGGAATTTTCCACGCCGCCGGGGATGGTCGGTTTTTCTGGGATGTTGAAGATCGAAGATGGTTTGTTCAGCCCATCCAGCCGCCCGCCCTGGGCTATTGTCTCTTTCAATTCAAATTCGATAGGTCCGCCAATGCTGTCATTGCGAATCAACTTCCATGCGGAGGGTGTGATGAGTATCTCGCCGGCTTGGGCGAGGTTGTTGGCGATGCCCACTTCCACGAGCGGGTTGCCGGTGAGCAGGAATTCCCAGCGGTTGAACACGCCCCCCACGTGGGAGGTGGTGATGTTCCCCATACTGACCGCAAGTTTGAGGTAGAGGTTTTGGTCTTCAGCTTTGTAGTTGGTGAGCTTCTCACGGACTTTGAGCGCGCATTCGGCGGCGCGCATCGTCCACTGCCACTGGTCGGCGCGGGTGGGCGAGCCAGCCGTCCCGTCGTCTGAGGCGATATTCCAGACGGCAATCACCGCGTCGCCGGCAAACTTCACCACGTCTCCGCCATATTCGTGGATGATGTCGATCAGTTGCCCGAAATATTCGTTGAGAATGCGCGCCAGACTCTCGACGCCGGTCGGCCCTTTTTCGGCGAGGCGTTCGGTCAGCAGGGTAAAACCGGAAATATCGGCGAATAAAACTGCCGCTTGAAACTCCTCCATCGCCGGCGAGTCGATGGGAACAGAGTCGGCAACGATGCGTTTTTGAATCAGTTTTGGGACGTAACTTGCGAGAACTTCCGCGAGCGCGGGATTAGACATGCGGAAATGATACCGCCGCATCACCCGTTTGCACAGGGAAATACACTACAGTCAGTTAACATTTGGGCGCTTTGGCGTACAATACGACCAACAGAGCGAAGGAGAATTTATGCCACTCACCGAGGAAATCCGCAGACAGATCATCACCTTCCAGCAAGCCGAGATCACCGAATATCACATTTATAGCAGGCTTGCGAAACGGATCAATTCGCCTGAAAACGCAAGGCTGTTGGAAAAAATCTCGCAGGATGAATTGCGTCATTACAATGAATGGAAGCAACACAGCGGCAGTGACGTCCAGCCGCAATGGCTCAAAGTGTGGTGGTATTACTTCGTCAGCCGCGTGTTCGGGTACACGTTTGGCGTCAAACTCATGGAACGAGGCGAGGAGAAGGCGCAAAAGAATTACGCATCCGTCGCGGAGGTCATCCCAGACGCGGCGCGGATTCAACACGAGGAAGACGAACACGAGGAACAGTTGATCGCCATGTTGAGCGAGGAGCGACTCGAATACGCGGGATCGGTGGTGCTGGGACTCAACGACGCGCTCGTGGAACTCACCGGCGCTCTCGCGGGACTTACGCTTGCCCTGCAAAACGTGAAGTTGATCGCCCTTTCGGGTTTGATCACGGGCATCGCGGCGGCCATGTCTATGGCGGCAAGCGAATATCTCTCCACGCGTTCGGAGAACACAAACAAGAATCCCGCCCGCGCCGCGCTCTACACGGGCATCGCTTACATCTGCACAGTCTTCCTGCTTATCCTCCCGTATCTTTTGTTCGAGAATTATTTTTTCGATCTGGCATGGGCATTGACTACCGCCGTGATCATCATTGCCGCGTTCAATTACTACATCTCAGTGGCGAAAGATGAATCATTCCGCGCGCGGTTTTTGGAGATGGCGGGGCTGAGTCTCGGCGTGGCGTTGTTCTCGTTCATCATCGGTTATTTCATTCGGATGTGGTTGGGGATTGAGGTGTAACGACAAACTGAAGTTTGTCCTACGGGCAATATGAAAATTCTCACAGTAGACATCGGCACAGGCACACAGGATATTTTCCTCTACGATTCGAATCTCGACCTCGAGAACGGATTCAAACTCGTCCTGCCTTCGCCAACCATGATGGTTCATCGCCGCCTCAAACAGTCGCTTCCTTCGCGGACCCCGATCCTGCTCACCGGGCATCAAATGGGAGGCGGTCCTTCGGCGTGGGCAATCGAGGCATACGCGCGCGCTGGGATTCCTGTGTACATGACCCCATCCGCCGCGACGACAATCAATGATGAGTTGGAGAAGGTGGAGGCGTTGGGGATAAAGATAGTTGGAGAAGATGAGGTTGAAGGTTTAAAGTTGAAAGTAGAAAGTTTGGAGTTGAGGGATTTTGATTTTGAGTTGATCTCCAAGACATTCAACGATTATGGCGTTGCACTTGATGATCTATCTGCTATTGCAGTTGCGGTGTTCGATCATGGCAATGCGCCTGCGGGGGTTTCGGATCGGCAGTTTCGGTTTGATTATTTGGATGAAAGAATCAAAGCAAAGAATTCACTTTCTGCGTTTGCTTATTTATCACACGATGTTCCAAAAATAATGACGCGCTTGCAATCGGTTGTCGATTCGGCGGGAGAGTTGCCATGTCCGCTGGTGGTGATGGATACGGCTCCTGCGGCGGTGTTGGGCGCAAACTTTGATCCTCAAGCGGCTGTGCGCAAAAAGAAAATCATTTGCAATGTGGGCAACTTCCACACACTGGCGTTTCGCCTGGATGAAAAGGGAATCGAGGGAGTCTTTGAGCATCACACGGGCGAGATTGATCTGCCGAAGCTGGAGGGCTTGATCCGCAAGTTGGCGGATGGCTCATTGAAACACGAAGATGTGTTCAATGATATGGGTCATGGCGCGTTGATGTACACCGATGATGTGTTTGAGTTTGGGAAGGATGAATTCGATGTGGTGGTGACGGGACCGAGGCGGAGCATGTTCAATCGTCAATCTGAAATCGAAAATCGTAAATCGCTCCGACCGTATTTTTCTGTCCCGTTCGGGGATATGATGATCGCGGGGTGTTTCGGTTTGCTCGCGGCGACGGGGGAGATCCTGCCAGGGTTGGGCGAGGCAGTTCAAAGGTCGTTGAGAGGCGAGGGCGGGCACGGCGTCGCGCCGTGGGATAATCCAGCATAGAGGGTTAGATCGTGAATCAACGTTTGCATCACGTCAGATTATGGGAAGAGATTAGCCGACGAAACTTGCTGGGAACATGTGTGTTAGTTTCAATTGAACATATCCGTTCCGCAGTTTGAACCGATTAGTTTTGAAAAGAGAAAATCATGGATTCTGGGTCAGCAGCTCTGTTCGCGCGGCTAATAGCCTGGCTTTCTATTTCGGCAAAAGATTCTTTTACGGATCGGGAAAAAGCTCCAGTTGCCGGTTTGGTTCTGGGAATCGTCAGCCTTCTGATAACACCACTCCTGCCCTTGATAATGATCCCAATTCCAATTTTGGGAATAATTCTTAGCATAAAGGGGAGAAATTCATCGCGAGGAAAATTGGCAATTGCCGCAGGAATTCTATGCGTTCTCAGCCTTGCGATTGATCTGTATATGATCGCCGCTTTGATTCTTCTTGCAATATCGGGTCCTTGATATGATCTCCAGTTTGCGCGAAGTTAAGATGATTTGTTTGCGGCAACAGGGGAAATCCTGCCGGGTTGGGCGAGGCAATTCAAAGGTCGTTGCGAAGCGAGAGCGGGCGCGGCGTCGCGCCGTGAGATACTGTGTAAAATAGGGAAACGATCAGGGAGCAGACAATGAAAAAACTTTCAATTGTCGATTGGGTCTTTCTTGCCATAAGCATTTGCATTGCGTTAGGTATTCCCGCATTCGGGATCTATATAGCGCTCACCGAATGGGACGGAATGTGCTATGGCTTCGGATGTTGCTCATGGACATGCTCGTTTTGGGAATATGCATTGAATCATATGCCCATCGCGGCGATATGTCTCGTCCCTTTGCTCGTGGCTGTTTTGGGAATGTGGCTGGTGGTACTAATTATTCGACGGCTAAGAAAAAAATTGAATTGAAGTCCGTGGTTCTGTTACTTGTGCCGCAGACAAGGATGAATGCGTGGTGAATGAGAGATCAACAGGTGGAATTTTTTAAACTCATCACAAATAAGGAGTTGGATCATGCATCAACGCTTACACCTCATCACATTAGGCGTGAGAGATTTCGAGAAGTCGAAAAAATTTTACGAGGAAACTCTCGGCTGGAAGCCAGCCAGCGCGAGCAGTGACGATGTCGCTTTTTTTCAGGCGAGAGGCGTTGTGTTTGCGATTTTTCCGCGCGAGAAGTTGGCAGAGGACGCGTTGACATCCGCAAAAGGGAGCGGGTTTTCGGGGTTCACATTGGCATACAATACAAAAAGCGAAACGGAAGTGGACAAGATCATTGCGGACTTGAAATCAAAAGGCGTGAAGATCATGAAGGAACCGCAGAAAGTGTTTTGGGGCGGGTACAGTTCATATTTTGCCGATCCCGATGGGTTTCTATGGGAGGTGGCGTACAACCCGTATTTTTCATTCGATCAAAGTGGAAATTTGCTGCCTACCTGACAGTTCTAAAAATAGGACCCAGACACTTGCGCCGAGCGCCAGTGCGGCGTGAACGCTGAAAACGCTGATCAATGTTTGCTTGTTTTTTTGAAACATCCGCGTTCATCTGTGTTTCTCAGCGCCCAAAAAAAGAAAAGTGTCAGGTGGCTAGGAAATTTGAAGTTGGAATAAAACATACAGGAGTGACACTCTCATGATTGCCAGGCGAATTACATTTTGTTTCGTTTATATTGCGTTCGCGTTGCACCTTATTGTTGCATGTTCCTCCCCTGCTCAGAATTTACAGGGCGAACACTGGACGATCTTTCCTGAACAACAAGCAAGAAAATTAGGCGTCGCTGGTTGGGTAACAACGAGTGGTCATACCGCTGACTATTGGACGCCTGCTCAAGAGAGCGTCTTTGCCCTTGAAGATGGCGTAGCCGTTTTTCTGCAAGAAAATTCAGATCGCTTTTATGAGCAAGGAACGCCTGTTTGGGAAAGACTCGATGAGTACAACCGCCAATACATCGGCATCGTTCTGGATGAAAAGCGAATCGTCTACGCCAATTTCTTTTGCAGTAGTTTTGATATCGATTGGCGAGAGGAGTTTGTTATGGTACTCGATGGCGGCGATTGTTTTTTTCAATTCAAGTATGATGTCGATTCGGATACCTTGTTTGATCTGCAAGTCAACGGAATAGGATAAACAAGCCGACGCCATCGTCAACGCTGGCAGTACCGCATAGCCCGTGTTTATGAACACGTGCGCGGCCGCAACCTTACAGTGGCGATGGAATATAATGCGAGAGTCTGCGCAATCGGCAGGCAGAAACGAGCGCAACATGGCTTCTCGGGCAAATCGCATGTTGACGGTGGCGATCATTTGGATTGTGATCGTATTCGGTTGTTACTTCTTCACTGTGGCGTCCCCCGGACTGGGGACGAAATGGGAGCGACTCTCACCTCTCCCCGAACGAGCCATCACCATCGAATTGACCGATTTCGGGTTGATCCTTGCCACCACGGAAAGCAGTAACGTGTATAGAAGAGGTCTGTGGGCTAATGAGCCATGGAAGTTATATGACGAGGTAACCGAAGACATGAATGCCACACCCTGCCAACTCGACGATCAGAGCCGATTCAGCGTCTCTTCGCCGCCAGGGAAAGTCGTTGCGCGCTCAAGCAGGAACTGCGTCGTGTCTGCGGAGAATTCGGCGCATGTGGAAGTGGCGCTGCTCGAAAACGGCGAGGTCTGGCTGTGGACGTATCTGTATGGCGGAATTGGCGGAGCATTCACACCTTTGCTTCTGCTTGCGGGAGGCGCTTTGGGGGTGATCCTTTTGGGGCTCGGTGGGATCATGAAGTTTTGGGAATCATAAGACGACGAGATGTTTGAACTATTCACTGCTATTACGCGCCATCCCGATGGTGTGGATAAAACTAGACTTGATTAACGAGAACCTTCGGGACGTTCTGCGTACGGCGAGCTGTTCATTGAGATTCTCATTGCCTTTGATTGCAGATTTACGCCAGACCGAAGCGGCATCAACTCTTCGATAAGAACAATGGTGATCGATCATCGCCACCTTGCTCTTATGCCGGATACGCCAAGACCCGATCAACGATAAAATCTCCTACTGAGTTTGTCGAAAATATTGAGATGTGGATCGATGCGACCGATTTTTCCCTATGCGCTCCGCCTGCTGGGTATTCTTCTTGCGCCGCCTCTGCTGACGCTGATCGTTTTAACCTGTAGACTGCCGATAACAAGTTCAGGCGCGTTGTATCTGCTCGCAGGCTCACTGCTTGTATTTGGATTGATCGCTGTCCCTCTGTCGTACAAACGATCCCTGAAATTGATCTTCGCCGGTGCGCTCGGATTCTGTCTAATCATCGCCGCCCGATTGAGTCTCATGGGGCAGAATCAGTCATCCGAAATTCGCATGGTCACACTGCCCGAAGGGCACGGTCCGCGCTGGCTGGGTTCTATCATTGACGAACAGGACGCTCTCATTTTTGGCGAGGAGTTGTTTCATTTCATTGGAGGCGATTCCACTCGCGAGCATGAGGGTCTTGTCCCTGCTTTCGAGGCGGCATACTCCGAGATGAGAACTCAAGGCATGTACCCATCTCCTATCATCAGCACGTATCTGAACCTTCAACAACCAGACGCCTTCGATGCGGTCATTATTCAGCCGCGGGAACAGCCGACATTTGGAGTGATCTTTCTCCACGGCTTCATGGGAAACGTCACAGCGCAGTGTTGGGAAATTGCGCAAGCCGTAAAAGACATCGGCGGCATGACCGTTTGCCCATCCACAGAATGGACAGGTCAATGGTCGGAGCCGCGCGGTCATCAGATCCTGAAGCGTACTTTTGAGTATCTTAGAAAGCAAGGTATAACAAGTTTCTATCTCGGCGGTTTTTCCAATGGGGGCTTCAGTATGGGGCGTTTGGCTTCCGAATTGGGGAACGAAAGCGGACTTGTCGGCTTATTCTTCATTGACGGCTTCACAAACGGGACCGGTATCAGAGGGCTGGGTTTGCCTGTTCTCATCATTGAAGGCGCGCGCGATGAACGAGTCCCACCTGCGATGGCGCGTCAATTTGCGGCGGAGGTTGGAGAGTTGGGAACCTACGTGGAAATAGATAGCGATCATTTTCTGATCGTGAAAAAGCCCGAGGAAATAGAGAACGCCATCCGTACATGGCTGAACGGGCAAATGAATCCTTGATTGGCACATGAGATCATATTACAAGTTTGGGGAAGATCGGAAATGGTTCGGTTCTCCAAGGAATTGGTCCACGAAGCCGTCTGTAGATCAAGGCGGGATTCTGCATGTTAGGTAGCGCCTTGACAAATAGACAAACTTCCATATAATGTCATATAGAAGATTGTCTATGTTGCATTGGAGTTGGATTTAATCAAGTTTTCAGTTCAATTGCACGGGAAGATTCTGCAAAATTTTTAGAAAAGGAGGAACCATGGAAAGAGGGTTGCTTTTTCTATTAACCCGCGGCGCATCGCTTTGCGGGTTCTGCAAATGCAGGCGCAAATCCGAAACGCCGCGAACAACGGACCACTTCTGAACGCGCTTTGCCTTTCTGCCTGACACGCAAGGCTCAGAGGCGCGTGTCGGGCTATTTTTTTTGCCATTACACATAGACATGCATCTATATAAAGGACTTCACCCATGAACCTGTTCGAAACATCTCAGTTTGCCTTCAGTAAAGCCACAGAGACCTTTTTCGGTCTTTGGCCCCTTCTCTTATTGAGCGTTGTCATCAGTGTGGCGCTCAAACTCTTCATAGACCAAGACCGCGTGGCGGCCTTCCTCAAACGCAACCAACGTAACAGTGTCGTTATGTCCACCGCGCTCGCTGTGGCTACCCCATTTTGTTCGTGCGGCACCACAGCTGTGGTTCTCGGCATGATGGCTTCCACCATTCCATGGGCGCCCATTGTGGCGTTCCTTGTCGCATCTCCGCTGACCTCTCCTCAACAAATGATCTATAGCGCTGGGTTGTTTGGCTGGCCATTCGCCATTGCCTTCATGGCATCCTCCATCATTTTGGGATTGACTGGCGGAGCATTCGCCGGGTTTGTCGAATCGCGCGGCTGGCTGAAGGATCAAGCCCGCCTCTCTTCCCAACATGAAACTGCCTCGCCAATGCTTGAGCCGCTCCCCCACCCCGGCAGGTTGAAAGTCACTGCCAGGATGGCTTTGCGCGAATTTTTTGAGGTGTCGTGGAAATTAGCATTGATGTTCTTTGGCTTCTCCTTCATTGGCTATTTTCTGAACGAGTTGATTCCACAAGATTGGATTCAAAATGTTTTCGGCTCTGGTAAAGCCTTCAGTGTTCCCCTCGCGGCGCTACTTGGGATTCCGTTCTATCTCAACACTGAGGCTTCCATGCCGATCGTCCGCGCCTTCATGGACTCGGGTATGAGCGAGGGATCGGCGCTGGCATTCCTCATCACGGACGCGGGCACATCCATAGGCGCGCTGACCGGCGCGCTCACCATTGCCCGCTGGCGTGTGATCGCCATCGTGCTCGGGACATTAGTCGCCGGCGCGATCCTTTTCGGCATGGCATATGATCTGCTTATTCCACTCATCATGATCTAGGAAATCACAATGCAAAACATAAAGGCGAAACGCGCGGTTATCGTCGGCGCATCCAGCGGTATCGGCGCGGAACTGGCGCTCAAACTCGCCCGCGAGGGATATCAACTCGTTTTGCTGGCGAGGCGCGAGGAGAAACTCAAAACGCTTTGTCAGCGCATTCGCTCCGATGTTCGGGAAGGACTTGCTCGCTTCATCGTTCACGATGTTACCGATTTTGATTCCGTTCCGATAGACTTCCTACAAGCCGTAGAACTCCTCGGCGGATTGGATTTGATCGTCTTCAACTCGGGGGTTCTAATTCCCACAGGAAAACACGAGTTTAATTTTTCGAAAGATATGGAGGTCATGCAAACCAACATTCTCGGCGCGATGGCATGGCTCAATCAGGCGGCCGCCTATTTTCAATCACAAGGCAGTGGGCAGATCGTAGGCATCAGCTCGGTAGGCGGCGAGCGCGGACGAAGCGGCGCGCCTGCCTACAACACATCGAAAGCCGCGTTGAATACCTATCTCGAATCGCTTCGGAATCGCCTGTCTCGATACGGCGTGCATGTCTTGACCGTTAAACCGGGTTTTATTTCCACCGACATGATTCAAAATGCCAGAGTCAGCTTCTGGATCGCGCCGTAGACTCCACAGTTTCCGATATCTGGCGCGGAATCCGTCAACGCAGGCAGGAGATATACACGCCCGGTCGTTGGAGATGGATCGCATGGCTTTTGCGTCATGCGCCATCCTCCCTGATGAGGCGGCTGGCGGTCTAGCGCTGCCACAAGCCCAACAGAGTATCATCCAACCTGATCGAAACCCTAAATCAGGCTGTAGAACTCGGATACTACAACATCCATAATGAGAACGAAGAGTCAGCAAAAATCCTCATCTTTCGGTTGAAAAAAAGATTCTTTTGGTGTATTCTTGAACGTATTGTCGCGCGGGAATCATCCAAGTTGACTTACCCCGCGTTTGAGTGAACCAAGGAGAAGATGCAATGACGAAGAGAATTGTTCAAATCGCGCTGGTTTTCATGCTCCTGATCGCGTCCTTCGCTTCGGCGGGAGGCGCGCGGGCGTGGGCGCAATGTCCCGCCTACGTCACCGTCCAATGGGGCGACACGCTCGGCGGCATCGCGCTGACGTGCGACACCACCGTGGATGCCATCCGCGCCGCCAACCCCGGGCTGGGATGGTGGCTCTACGCGGGACAAGTCCTCAACATCCCGTCGGGATACACGCCTCCCGCTCCCGCCCCGACATATGGCGGGACCTACACCGTGCAATGGGGCGACACCATCGGCATTATCTCCCAAAAGACCGGGGCAAGCGTAGCCGCGTTGCTGGCGGTGAATCCACAGATCACGAATCCGAGTCTCATTTACGCGGGACAGGTGATCTACCTGCCTGTCGGCGCTGGCACGCCCCCGCCGAATTATCCCCCGCCGCCTCCGCCACCCTCCCCCACCCAACCTCCAAGCGCGGACTTCTTCAAGCTGGTGAAGATCACGTACAAAGACGGGTTATACATCCGCAATGCGCCCGGCGGGACGAAGATCCTTTCCTCCGCCATGCCGAACACGTATTGGTACGTCAACACTAGCAAGGTACAACGCCTCGCAGACGGCTCGGTATGGATCGAGGTCAAACTCGGCGAACAGATCGACGGCTGTTGGACCGGCTGGATGCTGGTAAAAGATTTCCTCGGCAGATACTTTACCTCGCCAAAAATCGAGTGACGTTTCAGGATTTGTAACTCACCTTACGCGCCGTCCCGTCAAACCTGCGGGACGGCGCGTAACATCAGGCACGAGGATAGGGAGAATCAACTACTTGCATGATTCGCGAGAGATTCTTATAATTTGATCCAAGCGAAAGAGAGACCCAATGGAAAAGTTAATCACTGAAACCGTGGGGAACGAACCGTATCAATACTATCCGCTTGGAGAATACGTTGTCCGCGCGCCTGGGGTTTGTAATGGGCGTCCCACGTTCAAGTACACACGGATCGAGATCACTGGAACATTAGACCGTTTAGCCGCAGGCGAGAACATGGACCAAATCGTTGCGGGGTACCGCAATACAATTTCGCGCGAGGCGGTCATTGAAGCCATCCAACTGATTGCCAGTCAATTCGTCAAGTCACTGCCTCAATTGGAAACAGCCTGATGATCGTCCTCGACGAACAACTGCTGGGTCGAAATATCGAAGAACAGATCGCTCGCTGGTATCAGGGAGCGATTTGTTTCATTACGGACTTGCGTCCTAACACGGTCATCAAAGATGACGCCATACCCAAACTCCTTCAACAGGAAAATCAACCCACCTTCGTCACGATCAACGAACAGGATTTTTGGCGTAAGATTGCGATCAACGGTCAGTTTTGCATGGTCTGCTTTGCCCTATCCGATTCGCGCACGCGTGAAATCCCGCAACGGCTGAGGGATTTGTTCGACCATTCGTTATTAGATTCAAAACAGAAACGTATGGGCAAAATGATTCGAGTTGCAGAAAAAGAAATTAGCTACTATAGCGCAAATGATATGACCGTGAGAAATTTATCACCTCATTGAAAAACACAAAGGAGACCCATCATGCCTGCCCCCCTGCCTCGCGCAAAAGTGAAGAAGAACCAAACGTGGAACGCTGAAAGCGTGTTTGCATCCTCAAGTCAATTCGATGCTGAGGTGAAAAGTATCCTCGACGCGCTGCCTTCGATCCAGAAATACAAAGGACATCTCGGCGATAGCGTGGATATGTTCCTCGAAGCGATGAACGCGATGGACGCGCTCGAACAACGCTCGATGAAAGTCCGCGTGTATGCGACGATGTCGAGTTCGGTGGATGCGAACGATGAACAAGGCGCGGCAATGAACGGGAAGGCGATGTCTGCGTTGGCTCAGGTGGGCGCGGCGGCATCCTACGTGGAACCAGAACTCCTGTCGGTGGGTGAAGCGAAGCTGCGTCAGTGGATTCAATCCGATGTGCGGATGAAAGTCTACGAGTATTTCGTCAACGACCTCTTTCGCAAACAGGCGCACGTCCGCAGCGCTGAGGTGGAGGAGTTGATGGGCATGTTGCGCGATCCGTTTGGCACGGTGCGCAACACGGCGAGTTTGTTGGCGAATGCCGATTTCAAATTCAAGCCCGCGAAAAATAGCAAAGGCAAAAAAGTGGAGTTGACCCAAAGCACGTTCGACGCGATTCTCAACGAGTCAGATCGCAAGGCGCGTCAATCGGCGTGGGAAAATTACAACGACAAATATCTCGAGGCGAAGAACACGCTGGCGAGCAATCTCACCGCGTCGATCAAAGCCAATGTGTTCAACATGAAGGCGCGTAAATTTAACTCCGCGCTCGAAGCCACGCTCTTCAATGGGGATGTGCCTGTTGATATGTTCCATAACTTGTTGAGCATCTTCAAGAAAAATTTACCGCTTTGGCACAAGTATTGGAAAATTCGACGCAAGGCTTTGGGCGTGAAGACGTTGAATCCGTACGATGTGTGGGCGCCGCTCACGACGAAGACTCACAAAGTTCCGTTTGAAAAAGCAGTGGATTGGATCTGCGAGGGACTCGCGCCGATGGGAGAGGAATACGTCCGCGTCATGCGACGGGGATGCCTGAATGACCGATGGGTAGATTGGTCGCCCAACGCGGGCAAACGACAAGGCGCCTTCTCGACGCGCGTGCCAAGCGACACGCATCCTTTCATTATGATGAGTTACACCGATGATGTGGGAAGTATGAGCACACTCGCGCATGAACTCGGTCACTCGATGCACGCCTATTATGCGAGCCGCGTTCAACCGATGGTCTATTACACCTATCCTTCGATCATTTCAGAGACCGCGTCGAATTTCAATCAAGCGATGACGCGCGCGCATTTGCTCAAGACGAATCAAAACAAATATTTTCAAACCGCATTACTCGAAGAGGCAATGGATAACTTCCATCGTTATTTCTTCATCATGCCTACGCTCGCGCGCTTCGAACTGGAAACGCATCAACGCGTGGAAAAGGGTCAGCCGCTCACCGCCGATTCGATGATCGAACTCATGGCAGACTTGTTCAGCGAAGGCTATGGCAATGAAATGAATCTGGATCGTCCGCGCGTGGGCATCACGTGGGGCACATTCACCACGCATCTCTACATTGACTTCTACTCGTTCCAATATGCCATCGGCATCTCCGCCGCGAACGCCATCGCCAAACGGATTCTCGACGGCGTGCCCAACGCCGCGCAAGATCACATCAACTTCCTCAAGGCAGGTTCATCGCAATCGCCGATGGATGTGTATCGCGTCGCTGGGATTGATATGACTACCACTCAACCCATCGAGGATGCCTTCGCTGTGTTGGAGGAGTATGTGGATCGGTTGGGAGTGTTGACGAGCAAGTAGAAATCATGTCACTCTGAGGGAGTGGCGCCTCGCGCCACGACCGAAGAGTCTCTGATGTTGGCACAGAGACCCTTCGCTAACGCTCAGGGTGACATCGAAAAAGGAGTTACCATGACCATCAAAGCAATCGTCTTCGATATCGGCGGCGTGTTGGAGATCACGCCTAACCTCGGCATAGATGAAAAGTGGGAGAAAAAACTGAGCCTGAAATCGGGAGAGTTATACGAACGCCTGCGCGAAGTGTGGAAGGGCGGAAGCACAGGGACAATTTCTCTTGTACAGGTTTACGAAGATATTGGCAGATTGATGAAATGGGACGAATCACAAGTCAACGCGTACATGAACGATATCTGGAAAGAATATCTCGGCACATTGAACGTGGAGCTTGCGGATTACTTCCGTAGTTTGCGACCCAAATACAAAACGGCGATCATCAGCAACAGTTTTGTCGGCGCGCGGGAGAAAGAGGCGGAACATTATCAATTCGACACGATCTGCGACTTCATCATCTACTCGCATGAAGTTGGTTTGATGAAGCCCGATCCCCGCATTTTCGCGCTTGCTTGTGAGCGACTCGGTTTGCAACCCAACGAGATCATCTTTGTGGACGATCACGCGGACGTCTATGCTTCCGCCGTTGAAATGGGGATACACTGTTTTGAATTCAAGGATAACGCGCAGATCATCGCGGAGATTGAAGCGTGCATCCAGTCAAATTTGAACTCTTGACAAATAGACAACCTTCGATATAATCTCGCGCAGAGAGTTCTCAACATGAAATTCGATCCCGTCCTATTTGCCAAAGCCATCGCCGACGATACGCGCCAGAAGATCATGAGCGCGTGTTGTTGTCGCGAACTCTCGGTCAATGAGATCGTTGAAAAAATCGGCTTCACTCAACCCACCATCTCTCATCATCTCGCCATCCTGCGCGATGCCGGTCTCGTCAACGTCCGCGAGGAAGGCAAGCAAACATTCTATACCCTCAATCAGGAACGTATCGCTGTGTGCTGTGGTCAGATCATGCTCAAGTTCGCGCCCGAATCGGAGACCACGCTGACCGTTAAACAGACCATTCAAAGTTAAACGCGGGATGCCATCCCAGGCGGCATCCCGTTTATTATGCAAAAACATATAGATAGGCTTCGATACAAGGAGACAAAATGACTACGAATACTTCCATTCACGATGCCGTCCGCGAGCATTACGCGGAACGGATCAAGAGCAACGCTTCCTGTTGCGGAGGCGGCTCGGCTTGCTGTTCCACATCCGAGAGCGCCCTCTACCCCGCCGAATTGCTCACGACTCTTCCCGAAGGCGAATCGGCTGTCAGTTACGGATGCGGCGACCCAATCACGCTCGCGTCACTGCAAGCGGGACAGGTCGTCCTCGATCTCGGCTCCGGCGCGGGGCTGGATTGTTTTTTTGCGGCGAAGAAAGTCGGCGAGACCGGTCATGTGATCGGCGTGGACATGACGCCTGAAATGATCGAACGCGCCAAATCCAGCGCGCAGCGGATGAACCTCACCAACGTTGAATTCCGACAGGGATACATCGAAGACTTGCCCGTCGAATCGAACACGGTGGATGTCATCATCTCGAATTGCGTGATCAATCTTTCACCGGACAAGTCGAAAGTTTTCGCCGAAACGTTCCGAGTACTCAAGCCCGGCGGCAAACTGGCGGTTTCAGATATTGTCACCGAGGGTCTATTACCTGAGGCGGTAAAACAAAGCCTGAGCGCGTGGGCGGGATGCGTGGCAGGCGCCGTGCAAGCCGGCGAATATATCGGCATGATGGAAGCCGTCGGCTTCACGGATGTTTCGGTTACGTCGGTGTTCTTCGATAAAGAAACTGTGGATTCCGCGCTCGATGAAATGAAATTGGACGTGAATCAATATCCGCGCGAGGCAGTGTATCGGGCGGTCTACAGCGCGAAGATCACCGCTTACAAGCCCAAGTGATTTCCCTTGGAAACATCATCCACGAAAGGAGGTGAACGACATGGAACTAGACGTGATCTGTGACGAAACCTGTTGCGGCGGTAGTGGCTGTGGCGGCGGGTGTTGCTAACTCGCACATGAAAAATAACAGGCTGAGGAGTCTAGAGTCCTCAGCCTGTTTGATTTTATGCTGTTCATCCATCAAGGTGTGGTGGTCTTGAGAAAGAGCGACATGAATGTCGCGTTACGGAAATCAAATCAGCATTATTTTTTCGGGCGGGGTTTTGCGGCGCGTTTCTTTTTCGCGGGGATTTCAGGCTGAACAGGGTTTGGGATCTTCGGCTGGGTATCGAAATCGGGCAGGATCACATCCACATCGCGGATGGCGCGAACGAAGTAACCGGAGAGTCCCACCAGCGTGCCAGCCATGCCACAGAGGAAGATCATCAAGCCGAAGCCGGAACCGGGCCCCGTGCCGACGATCCAGCCGAAGTAGCGCGCGAGTTGTCCGCCCGCTTGCATGGCGGGTTCAAAGATTCCTTCGCCTAAAAAACCAGCCACAAGGGGCGTAAGAGGTATCATGGCTTGCGCCAAAAATTCACTGGCGGCAAAGACGCGTCCTTGCACGTCGGGGGGAACTTTCGCTTGCAGGAAAGAATCCAGCGAAACATTGACCATCGGTTCGAATGCCGCATCGACAACGGCGGCGATTACCCAGAAGACCAATATTTTTCCGATGCCCAGAAGCGACAGCCCGAACAGGCTCGACAACACCCAGCCCAAAATAATAGCGCGCACCGGGCGTCGAATCCCGCCGAGGGTGGTGAGGACAATTCCTACAGCCAGCGCGGCAAATGCCGCGGCAGATTGCGCCGTGCCCGCCGAACTGGGGTCGCCGCCTGTGCGGAGCGAGACCATGGTGAATAGGGATGTGACCGAAAGCGCAACCCCGGAGAAAAAGTTTCCAAAGAAGAAAATGAGCATTACACCCAGCAAGCCCGGGCGTTGAAAAATATAACGGATGCCGTACATCGCTTCTTTGAGGAAACCGTGTTGCGCGCGCTCCCCTTCCTCGGTGTGCGGGGTCAGCGGAACGTCGACGCTTAACAACGCTGTGATGGAAACGGCGTACGAGAGCAGGTTGACGACCAGGATGCCCGCCAACCCAATGGACCGAAACAGGAACACGGCAAGCAAGGGCCCAATGATGCCGGGCGCGCTATCGAGCAGGGCAAGGAAACCGTTGGCGCGCACAAAATATTTTTTCGATACCATTGTGGTGATCGCCGCAGAGTAGGATGGCGATTGGAAAGCATAGCCGATCCCTTGTAACATCCCCGCCAGATACAGATGCCAGATGGAAAGAGTCCCCGCTCGCTCAAAGACCAACAAAAGCACTGCCGCAATGAGCGAGAGCACATCGTACACCAGCATCATAGCTTTACGCGGATAGCGGTCAACAAATACGCCGGCAAAAAGGATGACAACAAGGTAGGAGGCGAAGTACAACGACTCCCACGAGCCGAGAGCGTTGCCGCTCGATTCGGTGTTGCTCAAGATCCACGCGGGGAGCGCAAAAAAAGCGATGGCGGAGGCGGTTCCGGAAACCATCTGCCCAAACCAGATGATGAAGATCCCTCGCAGTCCCCGCGGACGCTGGAAGGGCAAAGCCCAATTCGATAATGACATCTGAGCGGGAGAATAACACAGCCCAAAAAAGAAAACAACCCTTGACCAGGGTTGTTCGTTGTAAATTCCTTGTAAAATTTAACTGGCGTCAAGCCATCTGCCCGTCTGTCTTTGCAAGGCTGTCGTGGTCAGGCAAAATGGATTCAGCCTCGCGGATGGAATTGAAAAAGTAACCAGCCAGACCGGTCAATGCGGAAGCCAGCCCGCAGAAAACGATCAAAGTTCCCATCCCGGCTCCCGCTCCCGCGCCAACGAGGTCGGATAACGCGGAAGGCAAACCGGTCCCCGCCATTGCGGCAGGTTCAAGCACAAAGTCTGCAAGCGCGCCGCCGATGAGCGGAGAGATGGGATTGGTAAGCCATGCAATTAAACGGCGGGCAGAGAAAACGCGCCCTTGCAGGTCGGATGAAACTTTCGATTGCCAGATGGCTTGGTTGGATGCGTTCACCAGCGGGCTAAAAAACGACGCCAGCGCAATACCCACGATCCAAACGGGCAACCCTCCGGCAAACCCAGCGATTGCCATGCCCACCCCGCAGAGAATCCAACCGAAGAGCACGCCATGCACGCGGCGTTTGAATCCGCCCCACGCGCTCATGAGAACGCCTCCCGCCACAGCGGCAATGGCTCCCGCCGATTGAACCGTTCCGAACGCCAGGCTATCACCGCCCGCGCGCGTCAGGATCATGGGCGCGAGAACGGTGAAGCCGATGCCCGCGAAGAGATTCCCAAAGAAAAAAACCATCTGCAAACCCAACAGGCTGGGGCGGGCAAAGATATATTTGAACCCATACGCGGCTTCGCTGAGAATTCCTCCAGCCTGCGATTTCATCCCTTCTTCCGACCGCGCTGGTTGCGGAATATGGACAACCATCAACGCGCCGATAGCAAACAAAAAAGTGATCACATCCAGAAACAAGACGCCCGTGAGCGTAATCATGGGCAATAACGCGCCAGTCAAAATTGGCGCAATCACCTGGGGTCCCGCCTCGATCAGCGACATCATGCCGTTTGCCCTGCCCAGTTGTTCCTTCGATATCATTGTGGAAATTGCGGCGGAATAGGCGGGCCATTGGAATGCCATGCTCAACCCATAAATAATAGACGCGCCGTACAAGTGCCAATATTCAAGGATTCCCAGCGCTTGCAACACCAAGATGATCATTGTGGCAATGCCTGCGCCAACGTCGCTGACCATCATCATCATTTTGCGGTTGTAGCGATCCACCCACACACCGGCGAGCGGTGAGATCAATAAAAATGGCGTGATGAAAAACACCTGCATCGTCCCCATCGCGAGCGCGCTGCCGGTCTCATTGAACATGTAGATGGTCAACGCAAACTGACTCATCGAACTGGCAAGCACCGAGACGATCTGCCCGATCCAGACGATGGTAAAGCCGAACATGCCGCTTGGGCGGTTGGATGTGTTCGCCATGCGCGTTTCTCCTCGATTGAAGTTGCTCCGGCTACTCGACGTAAATCTCCACGTGTTCGCCGTCTTCTCCGTCGGTCACGTCGATGATCTTGCCGGTCATGCCCGAGCGGATGGCTTCCATCACGTTGGACATATCGACGCCTTCCACCTCGGGGGCAAAGTGGGCGCCGATCTTCAGACCCGCGTCTACCAACGCGAGCGGGATCTGCACCGAAGCCTTCGACCTGCCCGTGCGCGTGTCGGTGACGCGGATCCTCAGCCACTTGGCGCCGCCAGGCATCCCCGGCGCGCGAGGCGCAAGCGGACGTTTGGCGCTCAACGCCGCGAGCAGTTTCGTCCCTTCCTCCGCGCTGAGTTTGCCTTCCTCGATCATTTTCAAAATTTTCATTCGTTCTTCTGTCGATGCCATGACGACCTCCGTTACGACCCCAGTTCAGGGGTGAGGGTAGATTCTTTGACAGGCTCTTCCGCTGTAGTTGCCGACGTCTCCAATTTTGGAAGTTTGAACTTCAACCAGATCGGAACGACCGTCAACAACAGGGCGATCGCGGTGATTGTAAACGGGAATTGCGGGCTGACACGATCCCATAATTGCGCGCCGATCCACGGGGCGGGGAGCGAAACGATGCCCAGGCTGGTGCTGAACAATCCAAACGCCGTTCCGCGCAAATGTTGCGGCACAGATTTGCTGATCAACGATTGATAGGCGGGAGACATGAGACCGACTCCCGTTCCTGCCATGCCCCAACCTATGAAATACAATGCCGAATTTCCCTGCGGGATGTTGATCAAAAGAAACAACGCGGCCGCCATCAGAATCATACCAGAGGCAATCCCCACGCGCTCGCCTACTTTATCCGAAAGCCAGCCGCCGGGAATCATGGTCAACATCATACACAAGCCGAATAATGAATTGACCCAGCCGATCTGCTGAATGCTCAAGCGGCCGAAATCCTGCATGTAGACCGGGAACAAGTTCCCTGAGAGTTGAAACGAGACATCGCGGAAACCATCGGTGATCAAAATCCATGTAATGAGTCCGCCGGAGAAGATCAGGCCGAACATTGCGCCGAGGTTCGATTTCAACCCGGCGAGAGACAGCGTCGGCTTGGAGGTCTGTCCCTTCGCGGCTTCGCGCGCCATGCCAATTCTCATCACCGCGCCGATCAAGTAAAAGATACCCGCAGTGAGCAACATGAATTTGAATCCATAAGAACCAGCCAGCCACGCGCCCACCGGCGGACCGACAACCATCACAATCATAAAGATCGCCTGCGAAACGCCGTATACTTTGCCGCGATTCTCCTCGGTGGAATGTTCCGCAATGAACGCGTCGAAACTCGGTCCCACCAGCGCGCGCGCCACCGAACCGACAGCCGCCGCCAGCAACAGCCAGTGCCAGGTATCTGCCAACAGCAACGGAATGAAACCGATCACGCCGAACACGCTTCCGATGGCGATGGCGCGCAAGCGCCCGAGCGAATCGGAGACCCATCCGCCGAGGATTTGCAACAACAGCGGCACAACTTGTGAAAGCGTGAAGAACAAACCGATCTGAGGAATCGACGCGTTCAAATCCTTCAAGTACAACGGCAACAAACCATCATACATGTTCCCACCGATGTTCGCAAAGATCATCGCGGTGAGGAACAAAATTAGCAAGCCGCTCAACAACGGTTGTTTTTTTACAACATCTGTCATTTCAACTCCTAGCCAATATAAACCTGCACATGCGTATCGTCATCGTCCACGTTGACCATCAACGGCTCGTCGGAGGTCATGGCGGCTTCCATCAGATGCGCAATTGCCCTGCCTTTGCCTTCACCCATGCCTTCGATGTTCTGACCAAACGTGCTGAAGAACCAACCCAACAAACCCAGCGGCGCGGGAAGACCCAACGTGATACGCCGCGGTCCATCACCGGGCTTCGCGTCGCGGCGATCCACATCAACATAAATCCAGCGCGCAGAGCGCCCGCCCGAACCGAGCGCGATCAACAACACGCCCAACATCAATGGAAGAATCATGCAGTAAAACCAAAAATTTACGCCGGCATTTTGCTGAATAGCATAAATCGCCCATGCGCTAAACACAGTGACAACAACACCCACCCACAACGGGATCAACGCGAAGCGACGCGCCCGCATTTTGATCTGATCGAACTCGGGAGCCGCGGTTCGCCTCGTCTCGCCTGACGCGTCGTTCTCCCAGCCTGAGCTTGGTTCGGGCTGGATGACTTCCATCTCAGCCCCGGCGTCTTCCGCGTCTTCATCGAGGGCGCGCATCAGGCTCGCGGCATCTTCGGCAGAGATCTTCCCCTCTTCCACCATTTGCAAAATCTTCTGGCGTTCTTCCGATGACATTATTTACCTCCATCGAGGGCGTTCAACAGTTCCTCGGCTTGCTGGGCGGTGATCTTTTTCTCGGCGAGCATTTTCAAAATCGCCATGCGTTCCTCCTCTGAAACCGGTTCAGAGGGAGGTTCGGGAGGAACCGGCGGTTTCGGCGCGCCTTTGAAATCCCAATTCCAACGACCGATGACCAACCCTCTTTTTGCATGACCAGCCTGCCGCGCCGCGTGACGCTCCGCCCGGCGCACCGCTTCATCTGCCCGTTTGGTTGCGCGCGCCGTAGCCTGCTCCACCTTGCGTGAAATGCGTTCGCCAAAATCGGACCAGTCGAAGTTCAGGCCCGCAAAGTTGCCCCACTCGTCGGCTGATTCGCCGGCGTCGGCGCGGTTCGAAACCCGCACCTCCCCGCCCGCATTGAGCAAGAGCTTTGCCGCGCCATTACCAAGCACAACCACGCGCTCGGTCGAATCGTCGTTTTGGAAGCCGTTCCAATCCATGTAAATTTCATCGGCGCGGATATCGAGCGTGGCGTTCGTATTCTTCGGCAGCACCACTAGAATATCCTCCCCGGCATTAATGGAGTACTCAGCCTCCGACTGCGGGTCAAGGTAGACGACCACATCCTCCCCCACATTGACCCGCACATCGCCGCGCGTGCCGCGCAAGGCAAGATCGTCCGCCACCGAATCGAGAACGACACTGCCGTCCACGCCATGGATGGAGGCGTCGCCGTGCAAGTTGATGACGCGCAAGTTGCCTCGCACCCCGCGCAGGGAGAGATCGTCAGCCAGCATTTCAATCGTCACATCGCCATCCACTTCGCGCAGAGACGCGTCGCCGTGAATGTTTTTGACGAACACGTTTCCCCGCGCATTCGATAGTGAAATATCGCCCTGAATCGTATCGATCGAGATCGAACCGACATCACGGACCGACAGATCGCCGCTCACTTCTTTGAGTTCGCATCCCCCGGCGACACCTCGCAGCGACACATCCCCGCCAACCTTGACGAATTCGATGTACGCTGAGCGGGGAACGCGTAAGGATAGATCGTCGGTGGAGGAAACGGTAACAGCCTCACCCGTCGATTCGACGCGGACTTCTTTATCGTCCCCTTTAACCAACAGCTCGTTCCCCTCCCAGCCGACAACGCTGAGATCGCCGCCAGCCAACTCCACTCGTATTTTTGTATTGCCAGAAATGGGATATGAACGCGACATGGTTTATTGCTCCTCTCCACGCAACATACGCATGGCTTCATCCGCTGAGATTTTGCCGGATTCCAGATCTTCGAGCACAGTGTTCCGTTTTTCCGGGGTGATTTCGACAGGCTCATCCTTGCCCGGTTCATACCCGAGCGCGCGGATCACCTCGTGCAGTCGGTTGCGGATGGTCGGGTAGGATAGGTCAAGTTCTTGTTCCATGCGGTTGATCTTGCCTTCGCAACGGACAAACGTGATGATGAAATCGAGATGTTCGGGCGTAAGGTGAGCGATCGGTCCGCCGCTGAATCGACCCTCGATGGAGGTATCGCATGTGGAACAGTGCAGACGGGCGATCTCTAGTTCAGATTGGCAGACCGGGCATCGAGTGGGCGCAGAATACATTTTGAACCTCCAGATTTTTTCTATACCGTATCAGGGATGACCTGCGATTGTGCTTGATCGCCCCGGCGGCGCGCAATTGCGCGGTTGAGATTGAGGAAACCAAACGCGGAGAGTACGCCGATGAAACCGGCGATGTACCATAATTGTTCCGGGCGCGGTCCGTCGATGATCAAGCCAGCCAGGTAAGGTCCAATCATAAAAGGGATGCCCCACGCCAAACCGGCAACCGCCATGTAACGTCCGCGCATTTCTTCGGGCGCGAACTTGGCAGTGAGGGCTTGTTGCACCGGCGCAACGATCATTTCGCCGATCGTGATGACAACCATTGCGACGATGAACATTGTGTAACTGGAAACGTATCCATACATGCTAAAACCGACCGCATACAAGAAGGTTCCCAACGCCATCATCAGCATGGGCGGAAATTTGTCCACGCGGCGCGTGATCGGGAATTGAAACAGTACGACCATGGCGGCATTGATGCTGAGAAGTAACCCGTATCTGGATTCCGAGGTGCCAAATTGGTTTCGCAGATAGACGCCTAATGTGGTGTTCATGTTCATGTACGCCAATACCTGCAAGAGCACAAACCCGAGGAAAAGCATGAATGCCAGGTCACGAAACACTTTGCCATAGCCGGCAAACGTCTTGGCAACAGTTTCTTGAGGAGCGTCAGCATGGGGCTGCGGCTTGGTTTCCGGCAAAAGAGTGGCGACCAGCACAACCGTAAGCAGGGAAATGACTGCATCCGAGATGAATAACAGCAGATAGGAAACACCCGCAAGCAAACCGCCGATGGCTGGTCCGATCGTAATCGAGAGGTTGAAGGCAATCCGCAGGATGCCATACCCCGCGGCGCGTTTTTCTTCCGGAAGAATATCGGCGACCATGGCGTCGCGCGCGGGCCCAGCCACATCCGTGAAAATTCCGATGAAGAGGGCGAGCGCGAAAAAGGTCTGAAATGAAGCGGCAAAGCCCATGGCAACCAGGCTGAACGAGGAGGCAATCAGCCCAAAGATAATGATTTTCTTCCGTCCGAAGCGGTCTGTCAATGCGCCGCCGATGGCATTCCCGGCGAAACTGGAGAGGGAGAAGGTGGCAAATAAAATGCCCACATCTGCCATGCCAACGTTGAATTTGCTGGTAAGATACAACGCAAAGAACGGAAAGATCAACGCGCCGCCGACTCGGTCAATAAAGGTGATGAAAACCACCTTCCAGAATGTCCGCGGGTATTCGTTGAACGTGTCGATCGCTTTCTGTATTTGTGTTTGAAACATGATCAATCTTTCTGAAGTTGGAGCGGTTCGGCGTCAAAAGAAAACCACACATCTTGATTCTTTTGAAAACCGGGTGAAAATATCAATATTTTTATCCTGATCTTCATAATTCATAACTGCATTTTACCCATTATTCATAAATTGTCAAGGATAAATCAATAAAATGAAACAATTATTTTGAAATATTGAATTTATCGTAAAAATATGAAAATTCTGGAGAAAACATGATCCGTTCGCTATATTACTCACCAGGAAAGCCTATACGCAAGGATATTCCCCCTCAGGAATTTACAAAACTTATCCGTGATCGCCGCTCGTTGCTTTGGGTGGATTTCGTCAACGAGCCGGATGAAAACTCCCTCCCCATTTTGCAGGGCTTCGGCTTTCATTCGTTATCCATCGAAGATGCTCTGCAACAAACCCACTCGCCCAAACTGGACGACTGGGGAAATTACCTCTACATCGTCATGAATTACATGGACGTGAAAGAGAACGGCAAACTGTGGGAAAGCGATGTGGACGAACTGGATATTTTCCTCGGACCCAACTATATCGTTACCCATCACGAATTTCCAATCCCCGCCATCGATGAAACTTGGGCGTCGTGCGACCGCGATGTCCGTAACGTGCAAGAGGGCGCCGATCACCTGCTCTACAAGATCATGGATTTCCTCGTGGCAGGGTACATGCCTACCGTCGAGCGGATCGACTCCGCGATCGACGAACTCGAAGACCACATCTTCGATAAACCCTCGCCTCGGACGCTGGAGAGGCTGTTCGCCCTTAAACGCGTTTTACTCGCCATGAGGCGGATTCTCCTCCCACAGCGCGAGGTCTTGAACAAGCTCGCCCGCGACGATTATCGCGTGATCGATCCCAAGGACCGCATCTTCTTCCGCGATATTTACGACCATCTCGTCCGCCTACACGATCTGAATGAAAACCTGCGCGACCTCGTCGGCGGCGCGTTGGATACGTATCTCTCCGTGGTCAACAACCGCATGAACGATATTATGAAGACCCTGACCATCATCACCACCATTTTCATGCCGCTAGCATTCGTCACAGGCTTCTTTGGAATGAACTTCTTCGAACCCCAGGGAAGATTGACCAACTGGACAACCAACCCCATTTTCTATATCACGCTGGCGATCAATGTGCTTTTACCCATCGGCATGTATCTCTGGATGCGCCGCCGCACGTGGATCTAGCCTGTAACCTTGCGCCTTCAAAATCGGGCTTGACACAGAACAGGCGTTCGGGTATTATTCATAGCACAAATGAGCGAAGAATGCCCTCAATTGGGCTGGAGGTTGCTATGATGATGGTTCGAAAAAGCAAAGGTTTAGGCGAACGCCACCAACGGATTTTGGATTTCCTTGCGTCGTATCAGCGTGAAAATCGCTACCCGCCTTCCATCCGCGAGATCGGCGAGAAGACCGGCATTACATCCACGTCGGTTGTGAACTACTACCTCGACCAACTCGAGAAAATGGGAAAGATCGAGCGCGACCGCAAGATCTCGCGCGGCGTGCGCGTCTCTGGATACCACGCTTCGGCAGACACACTACGGGTACCGATTCTCGGACCCATTGCGGCTGGCATCCCCCTCCCCGAACTTGACCCCAACGTCAGCTTCATCTCCGACAACGAAGCCAATGCCGTAGATATTGCGCGGACTCTCCTCCCTTCCAAGGAAAAAGGCGACAATCTCTTCGCCCTCGAGGTCAAGGGAGATTCCATGATCGACGCCATGATCAACGACGGCGATATCGTCGTGATGAAGCCCGCCAGCGAGGCGCGCAACGGTGAAATGGTCGCTGTGTGGCTTCCCCGCGATAACGAGGCGACTTTGAAATACTTCTTCAAAGAGAAGGAACGCTTCCGCCTGCAACCAGCCAACCCCACCATGAAGCCGATCTTCATCAAAAAGTCTGAGCCACTGGAGATCAAAGGCAAGGTGGTCATGGTCATCCGCAAAATGGAACGACCGCTCGCTGCGTAACATAACCCGCTACCATCAAAAGAGGCGACTCAACCGAGCCGCCTCTTTTTTGAATTGCCTCTCCAAGAAAACGACTGGTTTTTTACGCCAGTCGTTTTTTTACATTATTAGGGCTTTCGCTCACAGACCGTCTTAGAGCAGTAAAAGCGAAAGTCCTGATTATTTGAGTTTGATTCGTCCGCTTGCTGGTTTGGCTTGTTGTTTGCCAAGCCCGAATCCTGAGCCTTGTTTCCTGCCGCCTGCCAGGTTGGCGATGCCGCCAATGAGTCCGGGCAGGAATAGCAGAGCCAGCAAGCCCGCAAGAATGGACAGGAACAGCGGTAATGAACTAGCGGTAACTTCCGGCAATACGCCGCCGGGGTTGTAGGTTCCTTCCGCAACTGTAGGCGCTCCAGTCAGCGCAACTGAGAGGTTGCGGTTAACGCCATCGCGCAAGGTAAACGGAGATACATATGTGACCGCATATTCGCTTTGATATGCCTTGCCGGTTTGTTGGTACAGCGCGGTCAAGGTGGCGGCATCCGTAACATAGGCATATTGGCCACCGGTGCGACTCGTCAAGGACTGTAGCCCGGCTTCGTCGATGCCAGCCTGCCCGGTGCCCGATGGATCGCCGAAGCCGATCGCGGAGACGGTCAATCCGCTGGGTCCAACATTGCTGACGATGCTCTCTTCCGTGGCGACGCTTTGATTATCCAAACCATCCGAAAGAACGAGGATCGCTTTACGGCCCGAGATACCTTCGAGCGCTTTGGTGGCTTCCATGATGCCTTCATACATGGCGGTATCACTGCCGGTGCGCAGACCATCGATGGCGGCGGTCAGCGCGGATTTGTCTGACGTGACTTCTTGAATTCGATACACTTGCGTATCGAAGGCGATCACGCCTGCCTGGTCAACAGCGCGCATTCCGCTGATGTAGGTCTTTGCCGCGTCTTTGGCGGCGCCGATCTTATTTCCCTTATCCATACTGCCTGAGATGTCGATCACCAGCATGGTGGTGATGGGAATAGCCTCGCCACCCAGCGCTTCCCCACCGCCCCTCACGTCTGTCAACTGCATCAGTTGTCCGTCTTCATGAATCTGGATGGTCGACGGGTCTATGCCGACGGGTTCGCCTGCCGCATTCGTGGCAGAGAGGTACACGGTGACGTTGGGGAAGTTGGAATTGTCCACTTGCGTGATGCGCACTTGCGGGGTTTCAGGCTCCTGCGCGTACACCGTCAGGGCGGGAATAAAAATCAGGGTGAGAATCAGGCTCACATTGAGAGAGAAGCGAACGATCCTACTCATGTTATCTCCTTTCGTGGTAGACCAGGTCGGTATTGCCCATGCGAATCTTCTGTCCATTTGTCAATTGCGCGATTTCGATCTTTCGGTTGTTGATAAACGTGCCGGCGAGACTCATATCTTTGAGCGAGAAAGCCGCGCCGTTTCCGGTGAGCATGGCATGTTGCGGGGCTACATCGGGGTCGGGCAAAACGATTTCCGATTTGAGGGGCGAACTTCCGATGGCGACGGCGGGACCGCCTGCGCGCATGAATTTGTCGAGGATGAACTCGGTTCCTTTGAGTTTGCCCGATGCCACCTCAAGCCAGGCGCGCGAGAGCAGGACGACGATCAACGAGATGAAGGCGCCCACCGATGCGCCGAGCAAAACCAAACCGACGGCTTTGCCGGTTAACGGGTCTTGCAGGCGGCTGTGTACTACCTCCAGCAAGATGCCGCCCAACACGCCGCCCAACGAGCCGCCCAGCATGCCTTTCCAAGCTTGTGATTTGCCAACGATGCCTTCGGCGAGACCGATCAATAGACCGAACACGCCCCAACCCAGCGCGCGACCAGCAATGCCCGCGCCGACCGATTGGAAGAGAAACTCGCTCAACGGTAAACCAAGGGCGCCGGCGCCCGAGCCGAGTAATCCGCTAAATACTCCGGATTTGATGGCTTGCACCGGGTTGCGTGTGACCGCGCCTTCGGTGAGACCGATGAACAGCCCCACGCACAAGCCAACCAGCGCGCCGACAACCGCTTCGCTGAGATATAGGTTCGAGGAGAACGAAAGACCGATCTGATCGCTCACCTGCCAGCCGAACAATCCGCCCAATGCTCCGAGTAACGCATAGTAATAGGAACGCATTCGTCTATTCATAGGGGGTACCTCCTTGGTCTTCATTTTCAGATTTATGCAAGTTCTGCCAGTGGACGACGCTCCTGCGCCCATTGGCTCCATCCATTTCGTAAAACCCAAAGTAACGGGTGGGGTCGAGCGAACCGTCGTTCTGGCGGATGAAAAACCCAGCCACCGAGGAGAACGGCTCTACAACCAATGCCACCTGCCACGGGTCGGGGAAAAAATTATTGTGCAGGAAGGTATCGTAGTGCGAGAGGAAAACTCCCATGCGCGGGTGGGTGTGATACCACCCCACAATTTTTTCGCCGGGGTAAAGGTTTTCAATTTGATCATGAACATCGAGCAGTGTGTCTTTGGTAAAGGTCAGGTAGACCGCGCCTTGCCGGGTATGGCGGGCGGGGATCATGTGATTGATCACAATAAATTGACTGCCACCGGGTGTTTCTTCACACCACTGACCGATCAACACGCCGCCCACTTCCACCTCCGCGCTCTCTGCATGAGCCGTGATACGGAAATATGCGAGCCGGTTCAAAAAGACGGCTACGGTTGGCTGAAGGTCGCCGCGGTCGAAGGGAGAGTCCCAGCGTCGGGCAAACTCCATTGGCGGCGGTGTGGTGTCGGGCTTTCCAACTTCGGGCGGGGCAATTCGAATAAGGGCTGGCATAGGTGTTCTCTTCATGAAGGTAATCAGTGGAAGGTTGCGCGGACCGCTCCGCTTGTGGCGAAGCGGTCCGCGCGCAGGGAAATTACCCCGCGGTGACATCGGCGGTCATCATCAGACGGTCGCCTTCAGGGATTCCTGCCTGGGACAGGGTCTCTTCTTCTTTCAATTCGCGACCCAGCGCTTTGCTATCCAGGCGATAGGACATGGGGCGACCATCCGGACCAGTGACGGGGAGTTCGAGCGAGGTCGTCAACTCGGGGATCAACTCCTTGACCGCCACCTCAGAGGGTACCTCCGCATTGCGGCTACCTCCGGAGGGAAGCACGATCGTAACGGGAATGTCTGCCATTGTTTATCTCCTTTCTTGCTAAGTATGGTTTAGGCTGAACCACAGCCACGTCAATGTTCCGCTATTGCGAGACAGTGCGCACTGTCAACGCAATTTAATTTTGGGTTTGTCGATCGCTTTCGGCGCGGCAGGCTGAAGTTTCACCTGTACGGCTGGTTTGCTCTTCGCCGGTTCGGATAGATTCAGTTTCACGCGCTCCGGTCGCAACAATTCACGATGGTCCACCGGGAAATCGTTGGGATGTTTCTTGCGATATTCACGGCTCCAGCGCGCCGCTTCGGCGTCCCATGGGAAGGGCGGTTTGGTCGGGTCGTCGTGGAAGTTCTTCCACTGGAGCATTTCGCCAAGCATCAATACGAGCCTGTCAAGCGAGCGGCTTGCCGCCCACCATGCGGCGTCGATACACACGCTGCCGTTGACGTGGTTGATATTCGGATGCCAGATCGGGGTCAACCACTTCATGCCGGGCCAGCGTTGCGGGTATTGATTGTGCAGGTAAATTTCCACTTGATGATGCTCGGAAAATTTCGGGTTGCCCTGCCGGTCCACATTCGAGATGCTCTTACACTTGAAGGTGACGATGTAGCGCTCCGGCGGCAAGTTCGGGTTCGGAGAGGAAGCGACGAAGGAAATCAAATCACTGCGAGAGGACAGTTCCATCATCAATTCATAGTCGCCGCGCAACCGCCGCATCCGCGGGGTTTCAGCCACCGACATCGCGCCGGCGGTAATATCCGCCGTCAACATCAAGCGATCATGATCCGGGATACCGGCCTCCGTGAGCGTTTCGTCTTCTTTGAGTTCGCGCCCAAGAGCCTTGCTATCTGCGCGATAGGTCATCGGGCGCCCATCGGGACCAACGATTGGGAGGCTTAATACCGATACAAGCTCGGTCATTAGGTCTCGCATTTTCACATCGGCGGGCACCTCGGCGGCGCGCGCGCCTCCGCTCGGCATAACAAGAGTTACATTCAGATCAGCCATAATTCAACCTTCCAATTCAAGAATTTAGATGCGGCACCTGGCAAAAGCCGGTGATCGCCCAACAATCCGCGTGATGGAGTGTGTGACACACGTCGCATTCCTGCACGCCGCGCGCATCGTTTCGAATGACAGGGTCGAGACAATACGGACAGCGATGCTCCTCCACCACCGCCAACTGGATGTTCGGTCGACGCCGCGAACGGCTCTTTCGTGGAGAACTTGCCTTCGCCGCCTTCCGCACCTCGGTCCTGCTTCTGTTCTTCGTGCGGATGCGGGGTCTCGGCGGCGCGCTCGGCGCAGGACTGCGAAACCAGGTGACAGGCTGGTGAACGCGCGGCTCGCGCGATTCCACCGGCGAAATACTCACGCCGATGTTTCGCGGCTCCACCTCGATCTGCGCATGACCCAGCGGCTCCACCTCGATCACCTGCCGCGACGACTGCCTCCAAGCCTGCAAAGACAGCAGGGTCAACAACAAACTCACGGCAAGGTGCGCCGCATCGCTCGCCTCCATTTTGCTAACATCAAACAAGGTCAGCGGGTCGAGGTCCAAGTTGCGCAGTTGAGTTGATAACGTGCTGTCAAAACTGAGCCCGCGAATCTGTGTGGAGGCGTCGCGCCCAAATCTCAGGGGACCAATGCCCAACACCGATTTTGTCAACGATCCGATTAAGATCATTCCAACGAGCATTGCAAGAATGGCAGTGATATACTGCGCCGCCAAGTTCCAATTGCGATAGACGATGCGCGAGCCATACCCGGCGACCAGACCAATGCACGCATCCGCAAAAAACGTGGGGAGAAGCAACGGCAGGTTACGACCAAGGCGGAACCACAGCACAATACCCAGCGAAACGTTGACGACCAGCAAGATCAAGATCGTCAGCTTGCGCATGAACGAATCGGATTCTCTTGCATACATAGGAGCATGAATGGAACTCATCGTCGCGGCATGGGTCGCCATCGGCTATTCCTTCGCGGGCTTCGGCGCATCATCTGTTTTGGCTAAAACGATCTTCTTCGATGAATGTCCTTCGCCTTTCGCCTGAGCCCTGGCGGGTTGGGCATCGGCAAGTTTGACGAGGCTCTTCTTGCGGATATGAACCGGCTCGGAGGTCACGGGTCGGACAGAAACAACTTCTTGCGCCGCATGATCCTTGAACCGAATTCGGTCCCGAACCGCGCCGCTTACCGGGTCCATACTTCGAATCTCATCCTTCAACCGCACGCGCCCGCCGATCTTCAAAGAATCCGCGCCAGCCAGCTTGATCGTCTGTTCGAAGTGACGGAAGTGAAGCGCCTCCGGCAGATCGCCGGTCAACTCGTAGAAGCGGTATTCCATCCCGTTTTGCGCGCGGATGATATGCAAAGACGGGATGCCCACGCTTGCCAGAGTCCGATGCAGGAAATTTTCCTCACCGTTGATCATGTGCGTAAAGCTCGCTTCGCGCAGGGTGCCGCAGGTTGGGCAGTGCCCCGCCTCGAAGGTGATATCGCTCAGCGGTTTCAGCACATCTTCTTTCGTTTGGCATTTTGGGCATTCCAGCGATGTGACCAGTTCCTGATCGAGTTCAATAAAGGCATTCTCTCCCAGGTCGGCGCGGGCAATTCGAAGCAGGTCATGAAGCGTGGCGCGTTCGGCGCGCGCAGGGAGTTCGGTAATATCGCCATACGTCCAGTGGCTTTCGCAATCTTCGCGCGGCACGTAGGCGGTCGTGTGCATGTGATTGGTGAGACCGTTGAAATGCGTAACTTTGCCCGGCTCCACTGGCATGCTGTGAATCAACTTTAATCCTTCCTGCGATTGCATGCCGCCGATGATCGAAGCGATCGTCGGCGTCGTTGGCACTTTGCCAAGCAGAACATTCTGCCGCGCCAACAATTGACAGGAATAGCGCAAAGACAGATCGCGCAAAGCGGCTTCAGTGAGCGTGCATTCGTAGCACGCGCCTTCGCCGGGGACGAACACGCGCATCAGCCCAAGCAGTTCTTGAATCGCGCCGTCCACCCAGGATTTGTTCATCCAATAACAGAAGCGGTTGACCGCCAGCCGCGCTTCGCGGTTATCGAGACAGCCGATGATCACATCCATGCGGCGGATGACCCCCAACCCCAGACCGGTCGTCACATCGGCGTTCAAATATTGCACCCGCACATCCGGGTTCACCGACTTCGCGCGCGCCGCCGCCACTTCGGCTTTACTGCGATTGTTATCTGTTTCGCGGAACAACACCGAACGGCTAAGGTTGGCGGCTTCGATCTTGTCGAAGTCGATGATAAAGAGATTGCCCACGCCCATCAGCGACAGGTTCTTGATCACTTCGTTACCGAGCGCGCCAGCGCCGATCACCAACACCTTCGCATTCTTCACTTTCTCGCGCTCCCACCACGAGATGAACTCAAACGTGCCAAGCCGATCTTTTTGAAGGTTGGGAATACGGATCGGCTTCTCCGGCGAGACCGGGATTCGGCGCGGGCCCGTTAACGGCTCGCTCGCCGCAGGATTCGACGCTTTCATATCCGCGCCTCCAGCCAGTTCTTTTGCCTGCATAATGTTCGACTCCTCGATCGTTCGCGCAAACCACCCCACATGCGGGCGCGACTCAACCAAACGACTTTCTTCCATCATCTTCAACGCTTCGCGCAACGTAGTGCGGCTGATTCCCAACTGACTCATCAACTCGCGTTCAGGAGGGAGTTGCGCGCCCTGCGGCAGTGTGCCATCCAGCAGGGATGCGGCAAGCCTGCCCGCCGCAGTTTTGACAAGTGACTTCTGTGAAATTTTTTGTATTTTCATATTTTTTTCTCGTGGTCTTGTGGTCAGACCAATTGCAGTCATTATAGGAATCGCAAGATCGAAAATCAACCAATTTCGTAGGACATGTGTCGTGGCAACGCGCTTGCAGAAATGAAAAGACGACCCGATGGTACTGGGTCGTCTTTTCATGGTCCTTCTTATGAAGAAGGGATTTTCTTACTCGAGCACAACGTTCGCGCCGGCTTCTTCCAGTTTCTTCTTGGCTTCGTTGGCGGCATCCTTGCCCACGCCGGCAAGCACTTTCGAGCCCGCGGTTTCCGCCATGGTCTTGGCTTCGCCGAGACCGAGGTTGGTCAATTGACGGATCACTTTGATCACGTCGATCTTCTTCGCGCCGGCATCCTTGATGACCACATCGAATTCAGTCTTCTCTTCGACAGGTTCAGCGGCAGCGGCGGCGCCGCCAGCCACAGCGGCAACAGCCACCGGAGCGGCGGCAGAAACGCCCCACTTCTCCTCGAGTTTCTTGACGAGGTCGGCGGCATCGAGCACAGACAGTGTGGAGAGTTCTTCCACGAGTTTATCGAGCTTTTCAGACATTTCTTAATACTCCATTACTATGAGATAGATTTAGTTTTATTGCGCAATAAACTTGCCGATTACGCCGCGGCAGATGCCTTCTCGGAGAAAGCCTTGATGACAGCCGCCAAACCGCGAGCGGGTTCAGCGATCGTGCGGACCAGTTTGCCAGCGGGCGCCTGCAACACACCCAGCAATTGGGCGCGGACAACAGGCAACGGCGGCATATCCGACAGGGCTTTCACCTGCGCGGCATTGAGCGATTTACCGCTCATGAATCCGCCTTTGACCTTGATAAAATCCTTGCCTTTCATCGCGTCGGTCAGGGCTTTCGCGGTGGAAGCCGGGTCGGTAAAAGCAAAGGAAATTGCCGTGCTTTTAATAAGATAATCGGCCGGGAGTTCCATTCCGCTTGCGGCAAAAGCGCGACGGGCGAGGGTATTCTTCACCACGTGGAATTCACCGCCGGCTTCACGCACCTTGGCGCGAATACCGTCCAGATCTTTCATCTTGGCGCCGGTATATTCCACAAGGATCACCGCCTGGCTCTTCTTCAACCACTCATCGTAGGTTGCCAGCACTTCCCCTTTACGTTCTTTTGATACTGCCAAAGGACATTCACCTCCTTTCAAAAAAGTCTTTGCCACGCGCGCGGCAAAGACTTCAGCAAACCCCAACAGGAGGGATGATATGCTTGTCGTCTTCACCTGGGCAGGACATTAAGCGGCGCTCGATAGATGAGCAAAGCGGAACTTTCCCGCTCGCGTCAAAACCGAGCGCCACACCCGCCGTCTTTGGCGAAGTGGCTTATAGGATTAACGAGTATAGTCTACTCGGATACCTCGATCTTATGCGTGTCGCTGGCGTTCACCTTGATGCCAGGTCCCATCGTGGTGGTCAGGGTGATGCGTTTGATGTAGTCGCCCTTCGCCCCAGACGGACGCGCCTTGTGCACGGCGTTCATCAACGCGCCGAAGTTTTCATACAGCTGATCGGCGGTGAACGATGCTTTGCCAACCGAAACGTGGATATTGGATGTTTTATCAAGACGGAACTCAACACGCCCCGCCTTCGCTTCTTTGATGGCGCGTGGCAGATCATCGGCATGGACGACGGTTCCAGCCTTGGGGTTCGGCATCAGCCCGCGCGGACCAAGCACGCGTCCGAGACGACCGACCTTGCCCATCGCATCCGGCGTGGCAATCGCAACGTCGAAATCCAGCATGCCGCCTTCGATCTTCTTCAAGGTTTCGTCATCGTCGGCAACCAAATCCGCGCCCGAAGAACGGGCATTCGCGGCGCCTTCGCCTTGCGCAAAGACCAATACGCGGACGGTCTTGCCCAACCCATGCGGCAGGACGACCACATCGCGCACCTGCTGGTCCGATTGACGCGGATCGAGCCCGGTGCGGATGTGCACTTCAACCGTCGAATCGAATTTCGTCGTGGTAGTTTCCTTCGCAAGCGCAACCGCGTCGCGAACGGAATATTCCTTGTCTAAATCCACCTTAGCCAATGCGGCTTTGTATTTCTTACCGTGTTTTGTAGCCATAGTTTCCTCCGTGGTGCAAGCGAGTCTGTGTCGTCTAATAGTCCAATCGTCTGGTAGTCAGATCGTCGTATGCACGAGACCAAGAGACTATGCGACCAAGCGACTAAGAGACTAGACTCTCCCACAAAATTAATCGGTCACCGTAATGCCCATCGAGCGGGCGGTGCCTTCGATCTGTTTCATCGCGCCTTCGAGATCGATCGCGTTCAAGTCTTTCAACTTTGTTTCCGCGATCTCACGAATTTGCTTGCGCGTCACTTTGCCGACCTTGTCTTTGTTCGGCACGCCTGAGCCCTTCGCCACGTTTGCGGCTTTGCGCAACAGCACAGCCGCGGGCGAGGTCTTCAACACAAACGTGAACGAGCCGTCGGTAAATACCGTAATCTCGGCGGGCAGAACCTCGCCGGGCCTGTTCGACGTGCGCGCGTTGTACTCCTTGCAAAACGCCATGATGTTGATACCATGGCCCGCCAACGCCGGACCCACCGGGGGCGCGGGGTTGGCTTTCCCAGCCTCAAGCTGGAGACGAACGATTGCTTTGAACTTCTTTGCCATTTCTACTCCTATGTGGTTTTAGCGGGCGATTCTTGTGCGGGACGCCCTCCCACTGCATCAGGCTGACGATTCGGATTCACGCTTCGTTCCGACCTTCAACCTGTTCCTGCCTGGATACTTTTTTCAACCTTCGAGTTTTTCTACATTCGCAATACGCAGTAATTACGCTTTTTCTACCTGTAAAAAGTCCAACTCCACCGGCGTTTCGCGCCCAAAGAAGTTGACCAATACGCGGACTTTTGTGCGTTCGAGGTCAATCTCCGACACGTTGCCGCGGAAATCGTTGAACGGACCATCCACAATGCGCACGCGCTCGCCAACCTTGAACGAGACCTTGACCATCGGCGCTTCGGCTTCCATGCGCTTGACGATCTGCGAGACCTCTTCCGGGCGCAGAGCGGTGGGCGTGTTGCCCATGCCGACGAACCCGGTCACCCCGGGCGTGTTCCGAACCACATACCATGACTCTTCGCTCAACGCCATGTTCACAAGCACATACCCGGGGAAGATGTGTCGCTCCACGGTACGGCGTTTGCCTTCTTTGACTTCGACTTCTTCCTGGGTCGGGATGATCACATCGAAGATCCTGTCTTTCATGCCCATCGTTTCGATGCGTTGCTCGAGGTTATGGCGCACCTTGTTCTCGTAACCGGAATAGCAGTGAATAACATACCAAGCCGGTCCCTCCACCTCCCCAAGGTGAGGCGACGCGTCTGAAGCCGGGACAGATTTCCCCGGAGAATGAGGCGCCGGTTCGGCATCCTGTCCTATCTCCGTCGATTCTTCAACAGGGGCGGGCGTTTCATCTACAGGAACGTCAACAGGCTCAGGCTCGCTGATTTGCGCCTGAGAGTCCGATTCGACAAGCGTAGAATCTATTGTAGTCAACTCTTCGGTTGACTCAACGGATTTACCCTCAAATTCTTCCTGCGGATCCAACAACGACATGATTCCTCAAATCTTCATTAAACGCCAAAGATCAGATTCAACAACTCGCGAGCGCCGCCATCTGTGAGACCGAGGACGATGCCCATCACCACCATGACCAATAGCACAAGCCCGGTTAACTGTCTGACTTCGGGCCAAGTGGGCCAAGATACTTTGCGAAGTTCTCCGGCGGTTTCTTTGAAGAACGCGGTGAAGGCGTTCGGTTTGCTGACTTTCGCTTTCCTATCTGCCAAGGTGTTGCTCCTTCGTTTTTTACGGCTAAAACGCCGCCCTTCTCACAGCGGCGTCGCTTTTTTTCAGGCAGGCCAGGCAGGACTTGAACCCACAACCGCTCGTTTTGGAGACGAGTGCTCTACCAATTGAGCTACTGGCCTTCGGTGTTAGTCGGATAGTTTCTTAGTTGGCTAGTCTCATAGTCTTTTATGTCCATGTCAACAATGAGACTAACGAACTATCCAACTACATCGCTATTTCGTTTCGCGGTGCATGGTATGTTTTTTGCAACGCGGGCAAAACTTGCTAAACTCAAGCCGATTCGGATCGTTACGTCGATTCTTTTCGGTGGTGTAATTCCGTTCTTTACAATCACTGCACTGAAGCGTGATTACGGGGCGAACGTCTTTCTTTTTAGAAGCCATGCTAACTACCTAACTTTCTACATCGATTTGTGTCACCCTGAGCGGAGCGAAGGGTCTCTGCAATCACGAGGAGATTCTTCGCTTCGCTCAGAATGACATTACTTAAGAATTATTCAATGATCTTAGTAACGACGCCGGCGCCGACGGTGAGGCCGCCTTCGCGGATGGCGAACTTGGAGCCTTGCTCCAACGCCACAGGCACGATCAGTTCCACGGTCAGGTTCACGTTGTCGCCCGGCATCACCATCTCGACGCCTTGCGGCAGTTCAATGTTGCCCGTCACATCCATTGTGCGGATGTAGAACTGCGGGCGATACCCGCTGAAGAACGCCTTGTGCCGCCCACCTTCTTCCTTCTTCAGCACGTACACTTCCGCCAGAAATTTCTTGTGCGGCGTCACCGAGCCCGGCTTGGCTAACACCTGCCCGCGCTCCACGTCTTCACGCTCGATGCCTCTGAGCAGAATGCCCGCATTGTCGCCAGCCACCACTTCGTCCAATTCTTTGTGGAACATTTCCGTTCCCGTGATGACCGAACTCTTGGTCTCGCGCAAGCCCACGATCTCGATGGGGTCGCCTTTCTTCGCCACGCCGCGATCCACACGTCCCGTCACCACCGTCCCGCGCCCCTTGATCGAGAACACGTCTTCCACCGCCATCATGAACGGTTTGTCCATCTCACGCTTGGGTTCGGGAATGTATTCGTCGATCACCCGCAATAACTCTTTGATGCTCTCGTATTCCGGCGCGTTCGGATCCTTCGAGGCGCTGTCTAAGGCCTGTTTCGCAGACCCGCGCACGATCGGCGTCGTGTCGCCCGGGAAGCCGTAGCTGTTCAGCAGTTCGCGCAACTCCAACTCCACCAACTCCAGCAACTCGGGGTCGTTCATCATGTCCACTTTGTTGAGAAACACCACGATGCTCGGCACTTCCACTTGCCTCGCCAACAGCACGTGTTCCCGCGTCTGCGGCATCGGACCGTCCGGCGCCGCCACCACCAGGATTGCCCCGTCCACCTGCGCCGCGCCCGTGATCATGTTCTTGATGTAGTCGCGGTGCCCCGGCATGTCCACGTGCGCATAATGCCGCTTCGCCGTCTGGTATTCCACGTGCGAAATGTTGATCGTGATGCCGCGCGCTTTTTCTTCCGGCGCGTTGTCGATCTGGTCGTACGCTTTCACTTCTCCCGACCCGATCGCCAAGGCCGCTACCTTGGTGATCGCCGCCGTCAATGTCGTCTTCCCGTGGTCGATGTGCCCCATCGTCCCCACGTTCAGATGCGGTTTACTCCGATCGTATTTTTCCTTCGCCATTTTTCTTTCTCCTTCTTTAATTTGATAAAGAAATTTTATAGCAACGATTGAGCCCTCAACGAGATTCGAACCCGTGACCTCACCCTTACCAAGGGTGTGCTCTGCCGACTGAGCTATGAGGGCTTAACGTGCTTACCCGTTCGCACGAGTAGTGGGCAGTGAAGGATTCGAACCTCCGAAGTCGTCTGACAACTGATTTACAGTCAGTCCCCTTTGGCCACTTGGGTAACTGCCCAAAATAAATTATTAAGATCGCCGTCATGCCTCTCGCGGCAACCTCAGAGCCGACGACGAGACTTGAACTCGTAACCGCCCGCTTACAAGGCGGGTGCTCTACCGATTGAGCTACGTCGGCGCGTGCTTCGCGCCCTGCCAAAACCACACGGGAGCTACGACAATTAAGCAGGGCGATTATACCAAAGCCATACTTAACGGGGAAGTTAAACAGGCAATTAAATTGCTCCCGGCGCTTTGTCCCGCCGCAAAATCACGGGAACTCCTAGGAGCAGGGCGCAAGTGTAGCAGGATTCAGAATGTCAGTCAAGAATGACAAACACATTGCGAGGCATGAATTTGCCCCTTGACATGGCGAATAAGAAGTTGTATATTTAGAACACTTGTTCTATGAGCGATATAAATCGATACGACCTGTTAATGGAAGCCTTTGCAGAACTCAAGCCAGAGATAGACGCGGCGCGTCGACTCACGCCGGTTCCCGCTTACTCATCGTTAAACCAGGCGCTCTCTGAATTTGGTGACATGCCAAGCGAAGCCATGTTCATGGGCGTCGCATCCGATGGATTGCCAATGCTATTGAACTTGCACGATGCGGTGCCAGGCCCGTTACTGGTCTTGGGCGATGCCGGCGCGGGGAAAACAAATCTCCTTCAAGTGATCGCGCATTCGGCAGGAATGATGCATCAACCGTCCAACCTGCAGTTCGGCGTGGTGACCAACCATCCCGGGGAATGGAACGGTGTTGAAAAAATCCCCAACAATGTCGGTGTCTTTCCTTTGTACGCCACTTCGTCTGAGGAGTTCATTCTTTCGCTGGCATCCTGGGCGCACGGAAATAAAACCAGCTCGCAATCCGTTCTGTTGTTACTTGACGATCTCGAAGCCGCAACCAATCTCGATTTCGACGCGCGACAAAACTTGCGCTGGCTCCTCCTGCGCGGACCCGCCCGCCGCGTTTGGCCCATCGTCACTCTCAACCCAAGCCGTTTAGATTCATTACACCCATGGCTCGAATTGTTCCGCACGCGCGTCTTCGGATCGATCAGGGATGAAAATATCGTCAACCGGTTGAAAGCCCGGGATGCGAAACTCCCCACCCTTCACAACGGAGCGGAATTTACCTTGCGCGAAGGCGATCAATGGCTTCGTTTTTGGCTACCAAGCATAGAATAAAAAGGAGTCCCACATGCACACCGGAATGCTTTGGTTCGACGACACACAATCCACGCTGGATACCAAGATCAAAAAAGCGACGGAATATTACAAAAAGAAATATGGGCGCATGCCCGACCTGTGCCTCGTGCATCCCAACATGATGCGGGATTCGGTAGTGGAAAGCGAAAAGCCTGCCCTGAGAGACAGCGAAGGGATCACCGTGCGCGCCTATCGCCCTGTTCTCCCCGGTCACATTTGGGTTGGCGTGGAAGATAAAAACTGATCGTTCATTGTTCGTTCAGCAGTTGAACTGCTCAACGAACGCCAATACCAAGCAACACGGACAAGAGTCGAGTCCTGTCCTTTGCAAAACCTCCCGTGAAACTGGCTCACGGGAGGTTATTCTTATCCGGTCATCACCACAAATGCCACCGAATGACTCCGGCTGTGGCTAATGCTCACCGACCACGAAGAATACCCAAGCGAGTCTGCTTTTTGTTTCGCCGCGCCATGAAGAGTCAGCATAGGCGCTTTTTGTTCGCCGCCCAAGATTTCGATTTCCTTCCACATCACATCCCCAATCCCTGAACCCAGCGCCTTAGCAACCGCCTCCTTCGCCGCAAACCTCCCCGCCAAAGACTCGGCTCGCTGACCACACTGCTCCAACTCGGCAGGCGTATAGATCCGCTCGAGATAATGCTTGCCATGCCGCCCAATCACCTCCTCGATGCGAGATATTTCAATCAGATCAACGCCGGTCGCAATCTTCATTTCACCAATCTCTAGTCTCCAATCCTCTAATTCTCTAATTCTCTAATTCTCTCTTTCACACACCAATTACCGCGTACCCTCACGCCCCCGCCGCCGCAATTGCCAACTTCTCAGGGTCGATGAACCGGCGCGCCGCGCTCAACACGCGCTCACGCGTCACCTGGCGCACAAGATCGGCATAGCGAAGATAATAATCCAAGCCCAAATCATGGCGCTCGATATTCAGCAACGCGCCCACCACCCCGCTATTCGATTCCAACGAAAGAGGCAAACGCCCAACGTAATTAGTCTGGCTATCTGCGAGTTCTTCGGCAGTCACGCCGTCATCCACAAATCGCTTCAACTCGCTTACGATCAGCTCGGTGGCTTTATTCACATTCGACGGGTTCACCCCCGCGTTCACCTCCCACGAACCGGGACCCACCCCCGCGCTCAGGCTCGAACCCGCATAATATGCCAACCCGGCCTTCTCGCGCACCACATCGCCGATTCGCCCCATCAGCCCGAACTGCCCCAAAATATTATTTCCAAGCGACGCCGGCAAAAAGTCCGGGTCTTTGCGCATGGGACCCGTCGTGCCGATCACAAGATCAGATTGCGACTTCCCAGCGATCAGGTGATGCTTACGGGCGGTTTTCTTTAACGACTTCAAAGGAGGGAGAGCCGGCGCCTCTTTCTGACCTTTCACCTGCCACGCCCCTAGCGAGCGCTTCACCTGCCTGACCGCTTCTGCCGCCTTCACCGCCCCGACGATGGCGATCACCATCCCGCGCGGACCGAAATGCTCGCGATGAAATTTGACCAGGTCAGCCTGCCTAATCTTCTTGACCGTTTCCGGGTGACCATCCTCCGCGCGGCTATATGGATGACCTTTGAATAGGATTTCATCAAACACCATGGAAGCCATGTCAGACGTATCCTGAGCGCGGATCGCAAGACCCGTCAACAATTGCGTTCGCAATTTTTCCACTTCGGCTTTTGGAAATGTGGGATTGATCAACGACCCAGCCAGCAAATTCAACAAGAGCGGCAAGTCCTCTGCCAGCGAGCGCCCGGTAAAACCGGAGGAATGGACGCCCGAACTGAACCCTAAACTTGCCCCGGCCGATTCCAATTCATTGTAAATGGTATCGAACGTTCGCGTCTTCGTTCCGCGCATCAACGCCGAGGTCACAAAGTCTGCCAAGCCGAGTTTCGCATCGGGGTCGAAGAGCGAGCCGGCGGTAAAAAAACCGCCAATAACCACCGACGGGCTGTTAAAGTTGGAACGGGTCAAGATCGTGATCCCGTTCGGCAATACCTCGCGATAAATGTCAGTAGGGCTGGGTAATGCGGAGTGATTGATCGTCATCATTGAGACCTCCCGCCCAAAGGAACATACGTTCCGACGACGCGGCTTTGAGGCTTTAAGTATTCATTCGCCACGCGTTGAATATCCTTTGCGGTGACCTTTGCCAGTTTATCGAGATAGGTTTGGAACCATTCATACGTGGCAAACATTTCGGCGTAGCCCATCCAGAATGCCTGATTGGTGATGTTCTCGCTTCCATAAGCAAATAAGGCGCGCGCTTGTTTGATGGCGCGGACGATTTCCTCTTTTGAAGCTTTCTCTTCTTGCGCGCGTTTGAGTTCCTTATCCAGCGCGGCAAGCGCTTCTTCCGGTTTGCGTTTGGGATGAATCGTCATTGTGATTCCATACAAGAACGGGTCGATCGTTGCGGACGCGCCCCCGTGAACGCTGACCGCGACTTCTTTATCCACGAGGGCGCGGTAGAGGCGCGAGGTTTTGTTCGAGATGCCGCCGCCGAACATGTTGAGGTTGCTGGGACCCGCGAGCAAACTGTCCAGCACGGTGAGGGGGAAAAAGTCGGGGTGTGAAGCGGCTGGGAAGCGGTAACAAGCCTGCACGTACGAAGTTGAACCGGGTCCCTCCACGCTGAGTCGCACCTCCCCGTTTTGCGGAAGTTCAGGGCGGGCAACGCGCGCCGGCGCTTTTCCAGCTGGGATCGACTCGTAGAGTTCACGGATGCGCGTCAGCATTTTGTCGGTTTCGAAATCGCCGGCCACCGCCATCACGGCGTTGTTGGGCGCGTAGAATTCGCGGTAGTGATTGTATAGATCGTCGCGCGTCATCGCGCGGAGGTCAGCCATGTCGCCGATAACTTCGTGATGGTAGGGATGCACGCGGAAGGCGGTTTGTTGCACCGCTTCGCCGAGCATGAAGAGCGGTTCGTTTTCACCGCCTTCGCGCTCAGAAATAATGACCGTGCGTTCGGAGGCGACTTCGTCCAGGTCGAATCGGCTGTTTGTCATGCGGTCCGCTTCGAGGCGTAAACTCAGGTCGATTTTGTCGGCCGGCATGGTTTCGAAGTATGCCGTCCAATCGAGATAGGTCATGGCGTTCCATGCGCCGCCTTCGCGCGAGATGGCTTTATCGAGCATGTTGGCGGGAAATTGCGGCGTGCCTTTGAATTGCATGTGCTCGACCCAGTGCGAAATGCCGGTTTTCCCCTGCACTTCGTCGCGCGAGCCGACGCGATACCACAACCACGAAGAAATGATCGGCGCGGTATGAATTTCTTTGAGGAAAACTTTCAATCCGTTGGAGAGGGTGGTTTCAGTGAGCGAGTTTTTCATGGTCGGGGGTGACTCCAAATTTAGGGGGATTGTGCCGACGAACAGATTTGGATTCCATTCCACACGGCATTCGGTTCCACGAGGCAGAAGTACGGCTTGACCACTTCCTGCAAGCCGACGAACGGCTCATGCAGTTGCGTGTCTCTGAGCGGAATGTCGACCGGCACATTCAAACTGATCGGCACCTGGATCTGGTTATTGTTGGGGTCGGTTTTCACGGGCAACGGAAAATCGAGGATCACATTGAGCGGCGTTCCGGCCGGCAGAGTAACCACCGCATCGGCATCGATATCCACTCCGCCGGTATTGATGACGACATGGGCATTGTTGATGGTGGTTGCGTCTGCCAGCACGATGCGCGTGGTGGTTTTGACCGGCACCACAATATCGAGAGGGATCGCCGCGTTGACGGGAATGTTCGTCGAAATGGTGGCTTCGTCCATTCTCACAAAATTGAGATATAACCCGCCCAGCACCCCGGAGAACTGGTCGTTGGCGGTGAGTTGCAACGCGCCTAACAACCGCAATGCGACAAGCAAAATGGCAATCAAGACGATGTTTACGATGAGCGAGAGTATGCCGGTGAACGTCCAAAAGGCGCGTAGGATGCGAGTCGGTTGGGGAACAGAATCAGATGCAGGGGGGGTGGGAACCGGCGCGGAGGCTTGAGTCGCGTTGGCGCGGCGATAGGCGCGCGTCCGCGCAGTTTGACCGGCGTCGCCGCGCACGATCCGCATTAAACGCGCAAAAGGTTTCTCACGTTTTGGGGATGACTGTGTCATACGACCTCCTCGCTTTGGGTACAGTACGCCTGTAATCTTAGCATAGATATGAAAAAATGTATGAAAGTTACGAAGACAGGGTGCACTCAAAGTTTGTAGATGAGTTTTCAAAAAGGAGCCTCTGAGATAGGCTTGGGCTTGGACAAGCATAAACCCGAACTCGGAGGCTCAAATGGAGTTGAGCACAACACGGCTGGAGCAGATCGCCAAAATATTAGCAGAAGAAATCAAAGAACAGATGGCGGAAAAGCAGGGTATTCATGAGATGGAGCAAACCATGCGCGAGTTGGTAAAAGCGGCGGCGGGCT
>WBZR01000465.1_pt1 | contig 65244 bp, 62 predicted proteins | sample 5204231 | NCBI WGS metagenome assembly WBZR01 (sample SAMN12412403, study PRJNA552823) | activated sludge metagenome | isolation source: activated sludge from anammox sidestream of wastewater treatment plant... | place: USA: Virginia | collected 2017-08 | reverse complement strand
CGGATGGTTTTCTTTCGGTCTTTTTTGCATTGGAAGATCATCCGCTAAACCAGCCGAATTCAGCCACTTAAATTTTCACATTTCGTGATCTACTGATTATCATAGTTCTTTGGGATTACTCACTCCGGCCACTGTCCATTATGGCCAGGCAGCCGCTTTGCTCGAAAAACGCCAGCGCGTTCTGGATGCGGCTTATGCCGCTCACCCTGAGCGCTTTGTCAAAAAAACATCCCACCGTGCAGTCATTACCTGATGCCGTGTGGATTAACCGCCTGCAGCCGCTGCTGGAAACGGGCGCCGAGTCTCCTCTTGGAGTCTAAATTTTTTACCGAAGTGTCTCAACGTTATTGACACATTCCGCAGGCGGCGCCAACAGATGAAACCGTGAGGCAGGGGGGACTTCATAAGTCTCGCGCTACCTCACGGTTTAGTCTACTGATGCTTACCTCAAAGCTCCGAAATGGATGTAGACGATCACGAAGCTGAAGAGCACCAACGTCTCGATGAACGCGAGACCCAGAATCAAGGCCAACTGAACGCGGTTATACGCGCCCGGGTTGCGAGCCATGCCTTCGCAGGCCGCCGCCGCGACGCGGCCCTGGCCGATGCCGCACAGTCCCGCCGCGATACCAAAGCCGACGCCCGCGCCAATGTAGCCCAAACCCTTGCCGATGCCGCTGCCTTCTGCCTGCGCTCCCGGTGTTTGCGCAAGCGCGGTCATCGCCGAAAAGAGCACAGTCATCAGACCGAAGCTGAGACGAATCAAGTTACGTTTCATTGTTTTCTCCTTTGAGATTGATTTGGTTGATTGTTGATTGGTGACGCGGCGCGGGGAGAGCGGATAAAACTGATATGAAAACTCTACACCTCAATCGCGTTGCCCCGATTCAAAGGATGCGTACGGCTCGTTGTCATCGGCTTCAGGATGAATGCGACGCCAGGTTTACATTGCATATCCTGGGGGATTGCAAGCTCCACACTGCGTTTGCCGCCTCACGAAATGATGAAACCGAATTCAAAGGGCCGATCCGCATCCAGCTAAACAGCGTTGGCGAAATAATGTAAAAAGGCCAGCGCTAAACTTCAATGAGCCGTCGCCGCCGCGTGGTCGTGGGCAGGCGCGGCGTGATGGTCATCCGAGTGATGCGATACTTCGCCGAGATAGACCATCGAAAGAACCATAAAAATGAATGTTTGCAGCACGGCGGTCAGCAGTCCCAGCGGCATCAGCAGCGCAGGTAGAACCCATTGCATCATTGCGGAGATCGCGCCGCTCAATTGCTCTTCGCCGAAAATGTTGCCGAAAAGGCGGACGCTCAGGCTCATGATTCGCGCCAGGTTGCTGATGATCTCAATTGGGAAAAGGATGATCATCACGAAAAGGCTCGGCACCGGACCACCGAAATGTTTCAAATGGCCGAGCAAGCCGTTTTCGCGAATACCGATGTAGTTGTAGTAAAGGAATGAAGTGATGGCCAGCGCCAGCGTTACGTTGAAATTGGCTGTCGGCGCGACCATGTCCGGCAGCATTCCGGTCAGGTTCGACAGCAAAATCAAAATGCCGAAAGTCGCCACGACCGGAAAATGCTTCATCCCACCGGGGCCAACCAGATCGTTGAGCAGCTCGCGAAGCGCCTCGACGCCGACTTCAAAGGTTTGCTGCCGTTTGTGTGGCGATTCGACCGAAAGTTTGCCGCGCAAAAAGGTCAACACCACAACAGAAATCAACACCACGAAGAGGAACATCACGACCTGGGTCGGGATGGGCAGATAGCCTTCAGCGACGTACTGGTCGAAAGTCTTTCCTTCCCCTGGCCAATGCGGGCCGAAGATTTTCAGCGCGCTGTAAATCGGCGGCATGATCGCTTTTTGAATCTCGAAGACCGCCGGGCCTAACCAGTGATTCAGTTTTTCGACAATGATCGGGATGTGTTCGGCGTGAGCAGCCGCCCCGTGTCCGGCGGCTTCGGCTGTCTGCGCCGCCTGACCTGCCGCCGCGCCGTGTTCAGCCGCATCTTGTCCGTGCTCTTGCAGAATGTTCAGTAGAAACATAAATGACGTTTACTCTCTTGATGAATTACCTTGAGCGTTCTCGTTTGTTTTGAAATACCTGAAGAATAAATAAAGCTGATAACCACCTTCGATCATCACTCCGCCGACGAAAGCCGCAAACCCGATCCCCATCCCCAGCGGATCGAAAAAGCCTGTCGAGAGCGCAACTGCCATTACGAAAGCAATGACGAAGTAACGCAGGATGAGCTTCGACGCAGTGAATGGCGGAACTCGTCCGTTTTGCATCACGGCAGCTTGGCTCAAGATCGCGCGCACGCTGCCGCTGAGCCAGCGCAGGTTGAACAGACATAATGCAGCGCCGAGTGATACACCCAGAGCCATTCGCCAACCTGACAGAAACCATCCGGCAATCAATTCTACGGTAATTACAGCATAGGTGTTGCGCTGAAACCGCCGTTCGATCCCACTGTCGTCAATTTGAGTCATCTGCGAAACGGGAATCTTAAACTGGCTTTGTTGGCTCTGTCCAGACGCGCCGAAAATTGTCGGCAGGCGTCATCAGGTGATTTGCACGAAAGGCGCAGCGGTGACCGAGGCGTCATCTTTCGGCGCAGCCTCACCATATTTGCTGAAATAGGCGAGTTGCCGCCGGTAACAACGCTGATTCTCCATATCGAATGCGACGCAGGAGTCAATCGGGCGCGAGTAGACGTGAATGCTGATGGCGCGTTCCTTGCGGTCGCTGAGATTGTAAAGACGATGAATCGTCTGGAGTTTATCCGCTGTCAACACCGGGCCGCCGGCGCCAGCCTCAATTTCACGAATGACCTCCAACTTCGTGTGCTCCGAACCCGCGACACAATCAAGTCCGACAACGTTCTGATATTCCGGATGGTCACAACCGATCCATTTGTAATCAACCACGCCCAGGGAGCCACGTTGAGTGATCATCCAGCAAAGCTGGCCGTTGTGGGTATGAACCGCAGTCTTCTGCCCCGGTTGCCAGCAGATCGTCATCACTTCAACCAGATCGTCGCGGTAGATCAAATTGCGCGTATAAAACTTGTCGTCGAAAAAGACGTATGGATCGAGCGATGAATCCGTAATCTGTATGCTCGAACAGAAATCCAGCACACAGTCTCGCGTGATCAAGCTCTGCTCGAAAGAGCGAAGCTTTTCAATGAAATCATCAATGCTGATCAGGCGCTTGCTCGTCATAATCGCCTCCTGGAAAAGCTGAATTGACGGGATTGATGAAAGAAACGCCTCTTCAATCCCGTCAACCCTGTTTGGCCATTTTACCCGCCGACGTGCACCGCTGGTCGGCGCAAAGGATCCGGCTCAGCCTGCCGCAAAATCTCGTGCGTCACAGGCGCTGTGTCGCCCTCACCAAAGAAGATAAACTTCAGCACGTACCAGATCGGATTTCCTTCTGTCCATCCAAAATAGACGTGTGGGATCTGCCCGGTCGTATTTCGCACATGCAGCAGGAACGCCGCGATCGCGTTCGGCACCGCCGGACTTCTTGTCCGCAGCACTTTGTAATTGCCCACCTGCACCCCGCGTACTCTGAGCACGCCGGAGAAGTCCGAAGCGTCGCCTGGTCTGATCTCGAAGAACAGCACCGGGTCTTCCGCGGGGATGTGATTGTTCCACCGCTCCTCTTTCTCCTTCAGGCGGTACTCATCCACATCGCCGCGGTCAGGGCGGTTGGCGATAATCCTGATCGTGCCTTTCTTCGCTTCTTCGATGAAGGCTCGCGCCGTTTCATTCAGTTCTACTCCCTCGATTCGCAACTCCGTCGAACGCAGCGCCCGTGAAATGAACGAAACGATGACAATTGTGCCAATGAAAAACGATGCGATCTTGATACCTTCGGGCCGCTCGATGATGTTGACTATGGTCGTGTAGCCGAAGACCAGAGCAATTGTCAGAAAAGCGTACCTGATCGCGCCCTCACGCCACACGGCCAGGGTTACCGCCACCGCCGCCGAGGTTATCAGCACCAGTACGCCGGTCGCATAAGCGCCACCCTGCGCGTTATGGTCGGCGTCGAAGATGATTGTCACCGCGAACGCGATGGCCGTATAGACCAATACCAACGGTCTGGTCGCGCGCGCCCAATTGGGCGCCATTCCGTAACGCGGCAAATAACGCGGCACGATGTTCAGCAAGCCGGCCATCGCCGACGCGCCAGCGAACCACAAAATCAAAATCGTACTTAAGTCATAGGCCGTGCCGAAATAATCGCCCAGATAATGATGGGCAAGGTAAGACAACGCGCGCCCATCCGCCTCGCCGCCTTTCTGGGTCGCCGTCGCTGGGCGAAATTCCTCCGCCGGGATAAGCATGGTTGTCGCCAAACTGCTGGCGATGAGCATGAAGCTCATGATCAAAGCCGCGCTGAGCAGCAGGCGACGCGTATTGCGAATGCGTCCGGTCGGACTTTTGGGATCGTCGCCCGGCTCGCCTTTTACCAAAGGCATTACGGCCACGCCGGTCTCAAATCCCGACAAGCCAAGGGCGAGTTTGGGAAACAACAGCAGCGAGACACCGATCATCAGAAGCGGGCTTCCTCGAACCTCTGGCATGGCAAACATGGCGTTTTTCCATGCGGGCAACGCCTGCGGATGAGTGAATACCTCATATATCCCTACAGAAACGACCACCACGTTGAGCAGCAAGTAGCAAACCACCAGCAACACCGCCAGACCAATCGCTTCCTTGAAACCTTTAAGGAAGATCGCGCCAAGAATGGTGATCAGGGCAAGCGTGACTGCGACACGGTGATCGTGCAGGAAAGGAGGCGCAAAAGGGTTTTCTACAATATGCGCCGTAGCGTCAGCCGCGGAGAGCGTGATCGTGATTATAAAATCGGTGGCGACGAAACCAAGCAGCACGAGCACAAATAATTTACCGCGCCAGCGTGGGAGCAGGTCCTCCAGCATCGAGATCGAGCCTTCACCATGCGGGCTTTCCCGCGCCACGCGGCTATAGATCGGTAGCGCTCCAAGCAGGGTCAGCAGCACCAGGATCATCGTCGCAATTGGCGAAAGAGCGCCAGCGGCGACAAATGCGATGCTGGGCTGGTATCCGAGTGTGGAGAAATAATCCACGCCGGTCAGGCACATGACTTTCCACCAGGGATGCGCATGATGCCTGCCCTCTTTTTCGTAAGGGCCGCCGACTTCTTCAACTTGACCTTCAAGGAACCATCGTTTGAAAGCGCTTTGAGAACTGAAAGGTGAATCGGTTGATTCAGGCATTCACTGCTCCTGATTCGCGCCTGCGGCTTTACCGGAGGCTGTTGTTAGGCAATACGGCCAAATTATATTTAAATTCCCCGCCAACGCACGCTAATAACTGGCGCGACAAGCCAAGCGCATTAATCAGCGCCATCCTTCCTTATGCATTGCCATTACTGCATTGCAAGCGCGTATCCTAGCATCAACCAAGCGGCGGAAGAAGACTCTCCGAAACCAGTAAAACCGGAGAGCGTGGGGCCTCCATACGCGACAGAGTGACAGAGTGCGGTCAGCCAGCGTGGACTAGCGTAAGTAAACCGTTGTCCCCAATCGTTGACATAGCAATCCCAAATCGCCACGCTCCAATCCCGAATCGGGTAATTATTTCAAACCCTCTTTGAATGCTCTGATTACACCCTGGAATTGTTGTTTCGGACACATGGTAGGCAAATAGATCAGTATCCCCTTGCAAGACAGGTGATTATCTTCCGTTCCGTAATCGAAGTGGCGTTTATCGCGAGGCGATTTGCGAAGACGAACAGGGCAAAGCAACTTATGGCATGGAGCTTGCGTCTGAACGCGCGTTGTAAGACAGAAAAGAAATTTACTGAATTGGATTCTGAGAAGAGAGGAACGGACAATAATGATCAAAAAGACGGGTGATATAACGCTGGCGACGGGTAAAGAAGAAGTGATTGCCGTCAACAACGCCAGAGAGAATGAAGTGGCGGTTGAGAACGGGGCTGTGTCCGTTGAGCATCCAAATACGCAGGAGAAGGTCAATCTGATTATTCACGAATGGCTCACCGACATGTGGCTGCTGACTACCGGTGAGCAGATTGACGCTGATTCTATCGCTAGCAGGAAACACAACGGGCGCCCTCTCGCTATTGTTTGCGATGGCCAGATGAAGCTGATGGAATCAAAGCCTTGTACACTTGATGCGTTACGCGCAGTCGGCATCGAGATGTCATAAAGACCGCAGCCTGAGATAGGCGAAAAATTTTCTGAAATCTTGAGGACTGAGAGCACTAAGCTCACTCAGTCCTCTTTTTTTGTCCATTCCGTTCTAAAACGATAATCCCAGATTGCGCGCCTGATGATTGCCTCAACAACCAGCTATTCGTAGCGCAAAGCGACAATCGGATCGAGCCTCGCCGCTTTCCACGCCGGCCACAATCCGAATATCAACCCGATGCCAACGCTCGAAAGGAAACCAGCGAATGGCGCCCAGATCGGCACGTAAGATGGAAGGAACATTTTGATCAGCAAGGTCAGCAACCAACCAATCAGGAGTCCGATCAGACCGCCCGCTCCGGTCAACGTCATGGCCTCAATCAGAAATTGCCACAAAATATCACGGCGACGCCCGCCGATAGCTTTGCGGATGCCGATCTCACGTGTTCGCTCGGTTACAGATACGAGCATGATGTTCATCACGCCAATGCCGCCGACCATCAGTCCCACAGAAGAGATGGCGATCATCGCGATTGCAACGCCAATTGTGATTGAACGGAAAGTCTCGATAATCGAATCGGCGGTCGAAATGTTGAAATTGTTCGGCTGATCGAAAGGCACATTACGGCGTACGCGCAACAGATCAGTCACCTGATCAAGCGCTGGTTTGAGCATACCGGGCCTGGCGACGGCGAGGATCAGAACGTCTTCCGCTCTGGGCTTCAATTTCTGCGCTACGCTGAATGGCATAAGGATGATGTTGTTCTGATCGTTGCTGCCTTCGCCTCCGCCGAAAAGCTGCTCGCGCTTTTCCAGCACGCCGACTACGCGAAACTCGCGTCCGCCAATGGTCAGGAATTTATCGAGAGGCGTCATAAAAGGGAAGAATTGATCGGCGACCGAAGCGCCAACGACGCAGACTTCATCGCGGCTGTCGTTCTCCTGTCTGGTGAAGAAACGTCCCTGCGAAAGCACCCAGATGCCCGCTTTCTCGTATTCGGGCAACGTGCCCTGCAACCTGACGGCGGCTGATTCCTTTCCTCCGCCTTTGACTGCGATCTTCCGTCCGAAATAGTCATTCGTGATTTCAAGCATCGGCACGGCGACGTTGATCGTTGGAAGCTGCGAAATCGCAATAGCGTCGTCGTAAGTCAGATTCTTGCGCAGCCGCTCTTCGCGCGAACGTTGCCCAAAGCGGAAGCCCATGCGCGCCGGATCGTATTTGTAGAGAAAGATCGAATTGGTGCCGAACGATTCGATTTGCTGAGTGACTGCGTGGTCAATGCCGCTGATGAATGAAGCGATGACCATCACCGTCACCACGCCTATCACCACTCCGAGCACTGTCAGGAACGATCTCATCTTGTTCGTCCGCAACGTGTCGAGCGCCATCTTGAGATTTTCAAGGACATCACTGCGAATCAGCTTCATGTTTTACTCCACTCTCAATGCTTCAATCGGGTCGAGCATCGCCGCCTTACGCGCGGGCAGGATACCCGAAAGCACGCCGACAAGCCCGGAAACCGTCACCGCCAGGACGACGGCCCAGGCCGGAAGATAAGTGGGGAAAATCGTGGCGGTCACGATTCGCCCCGCGATCCAGGCGAGCAGCACGCCGACAGCGCCGCCAATCGCCGAAAGTGTGATGGCTTCGATCAGGAACTGTTTGAGTATGTCTCCACGCCGCGCGCCCAGACTTTTGCGGATTCCGATCTCTTTTGTCCGCTCGGTCACCGACACCAGCATGATGTTCATGATCACTATGCCGCCGACGATCAGCGCAATCCCTGGCACCGCGATGGCCACGACGAATACCGGACCCAGCAGCCGGTCGCGCAATTCCATGATCGCGTCGGGAGTGCCGACATTGAACGTGTCTTTCTGGCCAAATCTCAAACCGCGCCGCGCGCGCAACAGAGCGCGAACTTCCTCAACTGTTTCGGCGAACTGGTCGTCGTTTTTTGCCGTCCCGACCATATAAAGGCCGCGCTGACGCACCGGTGGCCCGAAGTTCTTCACGTAAGTTTTAATCGGGATCGTGGCGAAATTGTCCATCACCATGCCGAAGACCGAGCCTTTCACCGCCGACACGCCGACCACACGATAAGGCAGGCCATTGATTGTGATTTCTTTGTCCACCGGAGATGAAGTGGGAAAAAGCTGGCTGGCCACGCCCGCGCCGATAAAGACAACGTTCGCCGCCGAGTTGTCTTCAGTCGCGGTGAAATAACGCCCATCGGCCACATCAATGTTTTCGATGTCGGCGCAATTGGCCGTCGCTCCATCAACGCTGACGGCTTCCATTGAATCATTGCCGCGTTTGAGCGTCGAACCCGTGCCCATCGCTTTCGCGCCGAGCCTGTCAACCATCGTCGTCCGTTCGAGCAGATAATCGTAATCGGCGAACGTCAATTCCTTGTTGCGTCGCTGCGCTTCGGCAATCGTGTTCGTGTTGCGGAAATCATCAAATCCGAAGCGGCGGATGTTGAACGATTTCGCGCCGATGCCGGCGATCTTTTCGTCAACGTAGCGGTTGAAGCCCTCGATCAGCGAGACGATGACCACCACCGCCGTCACGCCGATGATCATTCCGAGCAGCGTCAACGCCGAGCGCAATTTGTGCGACCAGATCGCGTCGAAAGCCAGTTTGATAGTTTCTCTGAATTCCATACCTGTTTTAGGACGATTGCAAAACCGGATTGGATACGATGTTTTCTGATTTTGGCGAGACAGGCGGTACAGATTCCAGCTCTCACCTGGACGGATTGAGTTTGACGTCGGCGGTGATTTCAATCGCGTCGTCTTTCGCGCCGGCGCGCACGTTCGACAACGTGTAACCGAGCTTCCGTTTTTCGGTCACGTGAGGATTGCCGCCCGCGTCAATCTCCATTTTGCGCGGCAATGAAATTTCGCGGTCGAAGAACGAAGGCAGTTCGATCCGGTTGAGCCACTTGTCGGCTTGCGCCACCGATCGCCGGCTGAAACTGAAATCCTGCCCCGCGATATTCAAGTTGAACCTGACGCTGATCGGCAATGTGGAACCCAGCGCGGCGCGCAGAAAACCCTTTTTCTCTTCGCTGAAAAATTCCAGCGGCAGAGGCTGGTCTTTGATCGAGAAAGTCACGTGCGGCGAAAGCGTGTAAGGAATGCCGTATTCGCGCCCGCTCACTCGCGCGTCCAATTCGCCCTGCCCGCTCAATCTTATCTCGATCTTTCCATCCGTGATCCGTTCGATGTTGAGTTGCGTCACGTCCGCACGGCCCTCGCCGCCTTCGACATCGGTGTAATTCGTGATGTCTACAATCACGCTCACTTCTTCCGAGCGGATGCGCCCGCGCTTCAGACGGATGTCGAAATCAGCGTTGTGCGCCGCAGTCATTTGCGCGAGCAGCGCGTTGATCATGCGGCGGCTCACGCGCACGCTCAGATCGCGGCTGGCGGTCAAACCTTCGCTGAGCCGCGCGATCTCGTTTTCCAACGCCGCCGGGTCGTTGTCATTACCGCTCGTGAATGATGTTTGGATCACGTTCGCCGCGTCCTGATCCATCCGCAGCGCGATCACGATGCGCTTATCGAGCACGAGCAACGACGTGACGGCGAATTTCAGCGGCGCCTGGTAATCGGGCGTTGAAATCTCCATCGGCAATTCGCCTGCGACATCGAAACGGCCAGCCGGAATCCGCATCGTTTCCGAAATCTCCGCCGGGATTTCAAGCGCGGGCAATTCATCGCTCCACGTTTCCGGTTTGAGCCATTCGCCGAAGATCGTCTTCAGGAACAACGAGGAAAGGCGGCCATTCATCAGCTTCACTTCGGTGACCCGCAGCGGTAATCGCAGCGAGTCTTTTTCAAGCTCGCCGCTGTTGATCCGCCCGATCAGTTGCAGGTTCACCGTTGTAGACGATTTCGCCTGTATCCCGATTTTGACAATTGCTGCGGCGGGTTTCAGTTCCGCCTCGACCGAAGTCAATTTCAACACGCTGCCGTTCGCCAGCGCGAACTCAAGCCCGACGAGTTGTTGCGCCGCTTCGGAAATTACGCGCTCGTTGAGCGTCACTACGACATCGGCGTCGCGCAACGAGTTGGTCAATTGGAGCTGATCGCGCAGGCTGCGGAGTTCGTTCAACCGTTCGGCTGGACCGATCTGTTGGCCGAATACAAATTGCGTCCCAGCGAAACACAAGAGCGCCGCTAGGATGACAATCACTAATCGAAGTTTTTTCGAGCTTACATCGCGCATAAAAATCTTCGGGATTTACCGGCGGAAACGCGGACATTATACCCGCACAGACTACTCAGCCGCGACAGAGTTGTGTTACAGTTCGCGCGCTTTCCGCAACACGCATCTTCACTGAAAAATAACAAAGACAGGGTTGATGGGATCAATCGCCCCGCGCCCTGTCCATTCCATCACTGAGCAATGAGCGGACTATCCAAACTCGATCTGATTGTCATCGTCGCATACCTTGCCGGAATCACGATCTTCGGACTCTACGTCTCGCGCCGAGTGAAAGACACCGAAGGTTATTTCATGGGCAATCGCCGCTTCGGCAAAGCTCTGATGATCGCGCAGGCGCTGACCACAGGCACGCGCGCCGATTACGCCATCGGCGTGGCCGGAGCGTCGTACGAAATAGGAATGGCGGGCATCTGGTATCAGTGGATGTATATTTTCTCGACGCCGTTTTTCTGGCTGCTGTCGCCGATCTTCCGCCGGACGCGTTACACGACGACGGCGGATTTTTTTGAAGAGCGTTTCAGCAAACCGCTCGGAGTTGGCTATTCGTTCTTCGCGCTTTACCTGTTCATGCTCTGGCAGGGCACGATCATCAAAGGCGCGGCGCTGACTGTGGCCGGCATCACCGGTTTGTCCGAGACGTGGATTATCTGGGGCGTGACGGCGTTGTTCGTGCTATTCGGCGTCGCTGGCGGGCTTGTCGCGACGGTCAACACAGATTTCATCCAGGGTATCTTCATTCTCGTCCTCTCGTTCATGCTCATTCCGTTCGGATTGAGCGCCGTAGGCGGATTCTCCGGCTTGCACGCCAAACTCAACCCGCAGATGTTCTCACTGCTCGCCGAAAAAGAGCTGTCGCTGTTTCCGGTGACGATGCTCGTGATCAGCGGGTTGGTCGGCATCGTGGCGCAACCTCATCACATGGCGGTCGCGGGCAGCGGCAAGACCGAGATGAATTGTCGCGTCGGATGGTGCTACGGCAATTTCATCAAACGGCTCTGCACAATCGGCTGGGCGCTGACCGGCTTGATCGCGGCGGCGATGTTCGCTGGCGCTTACGCTCACGATAAACGCGAACTGGTTTTCGGCGCGATGATCAAACAGTTGCTCCCTTCGGGGCTGATCGGTTTGATGATCGCCGCGATTATCGGGACGGTGATTGCGTCCTGCGCGGCGTTCATGGTTTCAGGCTCGGCGCTCTTCACGCGGAACCTCTACAAAAAATTCCTGAAGCCCGAAGCCGACGACGCGCATTATCTGCTGGTTGGCCGCTTCGTTTCAGCCGCGCTGACTGTGGGCAGCCTGCTCTTCGCGCTCTACATGCCGTCGGTCGTGAAAGCAACTGTTCATTTCGTCACCATCGTGGCCTTCGTCGGCATTCCGATGTGGGTCGGCATCATCTGGCCGCGCGCGAATTCAAAAGGCGCGTGGGCCAGCATCATCGGCAGTTCCGCGATGTTCTTCGCCGCGCAGAAGATCGGCTGGGGGCAGGGCGGGCAACTGCTCTCGGCTTTGCTGGTCGGTTTCGCGCTGGCGATCATCGTCAGCCTGCTGACGCAGCCTGAACCGGCTGATCGCTTGCAACGTTTTTACACGTTGATGCACACGCCTGTCGGCGAGGAGGAAAACCTGGAACGCGCAGGATTGAAAGTTGCAGGCGATTGAGAAGACTGAGAGGCGATATGATCGAAGAGAAAATCGAAACACAGAAAATTTCAAACCTCGTGCCGCCGATTCCGCGCTCAAAGCTGGAAGAGGACGGACATTCGCTGCTGATCGTTGATCTGCTGCGTCTGCATCAGAGATTCAGCTACAAACGTTATCGCCTGGACGTGATCGGGTTTCTGCTGGCGTGGCTGTGGGTCGTGTTGCTGCTCGCGCTGGGATATTGGGTTACGAGGATCGGAGCTTGAATGAGGGCAAGAGGCAAAATCGGGGCTGGCGAAAAAACGACTGACGTGATCGCCGCAGGCGGGCGCATCGAAGAAATTCATCCTGCCGGCCTTTCGCAGGCTTGTGATCTCGGCGGCGAAGGTTTTCGCATCGCGCCTGGATTGGTTGATATTCAGATCAACGGCTACGACGGCGTTGACTTCAACGACGCTGATACGGACACCGAGCAAATCGTCGCAGCTACGCGGCAGCTTTGGCGCACGGGAGTGACGGCGTTTTGTCCGACAATCATCACCGGGTCGTTCGATCACATCGCCAAATGCATCTCGAATCTGGTTCGCGCCGCCGATGAATCGCCGGAGTTCGCGCGCGCGATGATCGGCATTCACGTCGAAGGCCCATTCATCTCGACGGAAGATGGCCCGCGCGGCGCGCATCCGAAACAGCACGCGCGCCCGCCCGATTGGAACGAATTTCAAAAGTGGCAGGGCGCCGCGCGCGGGCAGATTCGCATCATCACGCTTTCGCCCGAATGGCCCGGCGCGATTGATTTCATCGAACGCGCGGCAGCGGCAGGCGTCATCGTCGCCATCGGCCACACCGCCGCGACTCCAGCGCAAATCGCCGATGCGGCGCGAGCCGGGGCGAGACTTTCGACGCATCTCGGCAACGGCTCGCACGCGAAGATTGATCGTCATCCGAATTACATCTGGGAGCAGTTGGCCAACGACGATCTGTGGGCGAGTTTCATCGTTGACGGCCACCATCTGCCGCCGTCGGTAGTGAAATGCTTTCTGCGCTCGAAAGGCGTCGCGCGCGGCATTCTCGTCAGCGATGCGATTGCGGCTGCTGGCAAACCGGCGGGACGATACAAACTCGGAAACGTTGAAGTCGAAGTCACACCCGCGCGCCGCGTCTGCCTGCCCGGCACGCCTTATCTGGCAGGTTCGGTTTTGGAAATGCACGAGGCTGTCGCGAAGACGGTTCAGTATTCCGATGCGACGCTCGATGACGCTCTGCTGATGGCCAGTCACAATCCGGCGAAGCTGCTTGGCGTCGCCGGTCAATTCGGATCAATCGAAGCCGGGCGCCGGGCGGATTTGATCCTGTTCCGATGGGACGACGAAAATTCGGCGCTCGACGTGGCCGCGACTGTCGTCAACGGCGAAACAGTCTTCGCGGCGATTTGATCCTTGACTGAAAGGAAAAGCGGAAATGAACAAACAGAATCTGCACGGGCGCGTAGCAATTGTCACCGGCGCCAGCACGGGCATCGGACGCTGGGCCGCAATCGCGCTGGCTGAATGCGGCGCGGCTGTGGCGATCAATTACAATAAAAATCAGGGTGGAGCTGAAGAGACGCGCCACATCATCGAATCGCAAGGCGGGCGCGCAATCATCGTTCAAGCCGATGTTTCGACGAAACAGGGCGCGCAATCGCTGGTCGAAACCGCGCGCGCGCAACTTGGGCCGATAGATATTCTGGTCAACAACGCAGGCGATCTGATCCAACGCTGTTCGTTGCTCGAATTCAGCGAGGAGTTGTGGGATCGCGTGATGGACTTGAACTTCAAAAGCGTGTTGTTCTGTTCGCAAGCCGTGATGCCGGAGATGATGGATCGCGGTCACGGAGTGATTGTCAACGTCGGTTCAATCGCCGGGCATCACGGAGGCGGCCCCGGCGCGGCTGTTTACGCGTCGGCGAAAGCCGGCGTGATGTGTTTGACGAAAGGACTGGCCAAAGAGCTTGCGCCTTACGGCGTGCGCGTCAATGGCGTCGCGCCCGGAGTGATTGACACGCCCTTCCACGAAAGGATGTCCACGCCGGAACTGTTGCGGCAATTCGTCACCACGATACCGCTGGGCCGCGTGGGAACGTCGGAAGAATGCGGCCGCGTGATCGCGTTCCTGGCTTCGGATGCCGCGAGCTATATTCAAGGCGAGATGATTGAGATCAACGGCGGCCAGTTGATGGTCTGATCGAAGAGGGAAAAAGGAGTTTGATATGAAGAGATGTTTTGATTATCTGGGTAAACATGGAGTGTATTTGGCTGCGCTCGCGTTGGCGGTTTTCACAGCCTGTTCCGGCGGCGTCACCGGCCAGAAAGCGACCGCCGCCGACGCCGAGAAATTCATCGCGGAAGCCGAGAAGCGTTATTCGGACGTGGGCATCAAAGCCGGCCGCGCAAGCTGGGTGCAGAGCAATTTCATCACGTACGACACCGAGTTACTCTCGGCGGAAGCTCAGGACAACCTGGTTGCCACGCTCAAAGAGTTGAATAACGAAGCGCGCAAATTCGACGGAATGCAATTGCCGCCGGACGTGGCGCGCAAACTCAAACTGCTGAAGCTTGCCGTTCCGCCTGCGCCTTCAAACCCAGCCGAGCGCGAGGAATTGACGAAGCTCACGGTCAAGATGGAGAGCGACTACGGCAAGTTTGAATACTGCCCGGAACAGGGTGGCGCTGATGCTGCGAAGAAAAAATGTCAGAGCCTCGGCGACCTCGAAACGATTATGGCCCAGAGCCGCAATGCCGAAGAGTTGAAGAACGCCTGGGCGGGTTGGCATAAAGTCTCGCCGCCGTACCGCAAGGATTACGCTCGCTTCGTCGAGCTTGCCAACAAGGGCGCGCGCGAAATGGGATTTCAGGACGCGGGCGCGATGTGGCGGTCGAATTACGACATGCCGCCCGATGAATTCGCAAAAGAGATGGAGCGGCTGTGGATTCAGGTCAAGCCGCTCTACGATTCGCTGCACACTTACGTGCGCGCAAAGTTGCGGCAGAAATACGGCGATGTCGTGCCCGCCAGCGGCCCGATCCCCGCGCATCTGCTCGGCAATATGTGGAGCCAGACCTGGGGCAACATCTACGACATCGCCAAGCCTCCGAGCGGCGCGCCGACTTACGATTTGACGAAGATTCTCGAAAGCAGAAAGACTGACGCGAAGCAGATGGTGCGTTATGGCGAAGGATTTTTCACCTCGATTGGTTTCGATCTGCTGCCGCAAACATTCTGGGAGCGTTCGCTGTTCACCAAGCCGCAGGATCGCGCCGTCGTCTGCCACGCCAGCGCCTGGGACATTGATAACCAGAAAGACGTGCGGCTGAAGATGTGCATCAAGATCAACGACGAAGATTTTCAGACCGTCCATCACGAGCTTGGCCACAACTATTACCAGATGGCCTACGCGCCGAAGCCGCCGCTTTATCAAAACAGCGCGAACGACGGCTTCCATGAAGCCATCGGCGACGCCATCGCGTTGTCGGTCACTCCCGAATATTTGAAGAAGATCGGATTGATTTCCACTGTGCCGCCCGAAAGCGCCGACATTGGGTTGTTGATGAGACTCGCGCTCGACAAAGTCGCGTTCCTGCCGTTCGGTTATCTGGTTGACCAGTGGCGGTGGAAAGTCTTTTCTGGCGAAATCGGGCCGGGCGATTACAACAAAGCCTGGTGGGAGTTGCGCGAGAAGTATCAGAACATCGCGCCGCCCACGCAGCGCGGCGAAAACGATTTCGACGCCGGAGCGAAATATCACGTGGCGGCCAATGTCCCTTACGCGCGTTATTTCCTCGCGGACATCCTGCAATTCCAGTTTCACCGCGCGATGTGCCGCGAAGCCGGTTACAAAGGCCCGCTCAATCGCTGTTCGATTTACGGCAACAAACAGGTGGGCGAAAAATTGAAGAAGATGCTGGAGATGGGACAGAGCCGCCCCTGGCCGGAAGCTTTGAAGGCGTTGACCGGCGAAGAGAAGATGGACGCGACCGCGATCATTGATTATTTCGCGCCGCTCAAGGCGTGGCTGGATGAACAGAACAAGGGGATGGCGGCGAAATAGGGAGCGAAGGAAAGGGCACAAGGGGTCTGTGCTATAATCCGATTTCATCAAACGCTTACAAAATCGGAGAGGAAAGCTTAATGCCAATGCACGAAGTGATGATCGAGATGGGCTTCTCTTCCGCGCACGCGTTGCGCGGATACAAAGGGAAGTGCGAAAACACGCACGGCCACAATTACAAAGTCGAAGTCCATGTGCGCGGGCGCAAGCTCAACAACATCGGCCTGCTGATTGATTTCAAAGACCTGAAAGCGGCGACCAGGAAGGTGGTAGATTATCTCGACCACAAAAACATCAACGAACTGCCGCCGTTCGACGTTGAGGTGAATCCGTCAGCGGAAGAGATGGCCGTGTTTTTCCTGCACGAAGTAGGACGGCAGGTGAACGACGACCGCGTGCAGGTTTACAAAGTGCGCGTGTGGGAGACGGACACCTGCGTGGCCACTTACACGATTGACGGCTAATCGTGATTTTCACGAGGAGTAAAGTTATGTCAGAGAAACAGCAAACTGTGTGCGATCCGTTCAGCTACCTGGCCGATTCGTTCTGGGCGAGTCTGCCTGAAGAAACCGCCAATGAGCTGGCCGATTTCAAGAAGCGCGTGCTCAACGGGATCAAGAGCACGGTTGATTCCGTGATTGACCACGAAATCAACTGGACCGATCAGCGTCTCGAAAACGCCCGCCGGATGCGTGAAGAGCATCGCCGGAACTCCGCTGAAGACGCGCCTCCGAATCCCGCATAGATGTCTGATCCCATCAAACAAGTTGACGCCGCCGTCATCGGCGGAGGCGTGATCGGCTGCTCAATCGCCTGGCGGCTGGGACAGGCTGGAATGCGTGTCGTTGTCATCGAACGCGGGCGTGTCGGCGGCGAAGCTTCACACGCCGCGGGCGGAATGCTCGCGCCGCTGGCCGAGGCCGAACACGCGGACGATTTCTTCAATCTCACCGTAGCCGGGCTTGCGATGTACGCCGATTTTGCGCGCGAGTTGAAAGAATCGAGCGGCGTTGACGTTGAATACCGCGCCGAAGGGACGTTCTACCTGGCGTTGACCGAGGAGGACGAAGAAGAGATAGACCGCCGCTGTCGGTGGCAACACGAGGCGGGTTTGAATGTCGAACGCCTCGGCGCGTCGCGCGCTCTCGAACTCGAACCACTGATCAATCCGGCGCTGCGTTTCGCCTTGAAATATCCCGGCGACCATCAGGTTGATAATCGTCGCCTGATGACAGCGCTGCACGCCGCAGCGCTGAATGCCGGCGTGGAATTCTGGCCCTACACCGAAGCGCGGGAGTTGTTGGTCGAAAGCGTTTCCGGTCAGAAGCGAATCACCGGCGTAGCGACGGCGCGTGGCGAAGTTCGCGCCCGCGCGGTTGTGGTCGCCGCTGGAAGCTGGTCGAGCCTGCTTCGCTGCGATGAACCGCCGCGATTTGAAATTGAACCGGTGCGCGGGCAGATGGTGGCGATTGAAATGCCCGCGCCCGCTGTGCGCCACGTGATCTATTCGTGTCGCGGTTATCTGGTTCCGCGCCTCAGCGGTTTTTTGATCGCAGGATCAACGACAGAGCGTGCTGGTTACGACAAACGAGTGACGGCGGGCGGCGTGGCTTCGATCATCGAACGGGCGATTGAAATTACGCCGAGCCTGGCCAATCAGACGGTCACCGAAACCTGGGCGGGATTGCGCCCGCATGCGCCGGATGATCTGCCGATCCTGGGCGCTGATCCGCGCGTGGCGGGTTTGATTTACGCCACAGGCCATTACCGCAACGGCATCCTGCTCGCTCCGATCACCGCCCGCGCGATCAGCGAGTTGATCATCAAAGGTGAGAGCTTGATCAACCTCGCGCCTTTCAACGTCGCGCGGTTTGCGCGCCACAGTGGAGCCGGCTGAGCGCGTAAAACAATCCGACCAGCGTCTTCGCGTCTCGAATCTCTCCGCGCCTGATCATTCTCTCCAATTCATCCAGGCTGAACGCGCGAATTTCACCGATGATCTCGTCTTCATCGAGCGATTGTTCCTTGCGCTTCAATCCGCGCGCGAAGAAGACGTGAATGATTTCATCGCTGCTGCCCGGCATCGCATAACATTCGCAGACCTTCTCCAGAACTTCAGCCTTGTAGCCGGTTTCTTCAGCCAATTCGCGCGCGGCGCATTCTTCCGGCGTTTCGGTCGGAATCATGCGTTGATTCTCTTCGCGCCCGCTCATCGTTCCCGCAGGCAATTCCCACAACTCCTCATTCGCCGCATAACGATATTGGCGCATCAGCGCGATGTGATCATCGTCAACGAATGGCGCGATCACGCAGATTCCCGGATGGCGAATCGTTCCGCGCGTGGTTGTTTTACCTGTCGCCTTGTTCAAGATCGTTTCGCTGTTGACCAGCCAGCGCAACTCCTCGCCGTGCGTTGAATTGCGCGTCTCACGATATTTCGTCTCGACTTCCTGCCATTCAAACTGCTTCTTAAATTGATTGTCCATAAACAAATATCTACCGCAGAACGCAAGACCAGCGCCAGCGCTCAGGCGCGAAATCAAAACCGGCCGCAGCAGATCACCATGTTTACAAACACGAACAAGGCGATATTACTGTTCGATCTCTTCCTCACTCATATTGCTAACGACCTTTTAACGCCTTCCTGATGATCTCTTAATGGCCTGTTTATGACTTCCTTATCTTTTTCTTGCTAGATTCCGATCTCCGATGAACATTGGCTGATTTTTCGTGAGCGCCGCTCGAAGCGGCCCAGGCAGGAGGAATATGCCTCAAATTTTTCATCGCAGCACGAATACGATTGCGCGGGTGAGCATCTTCGGCGGCCTGTTCTTTCTGGCTTTCCTGGTCTGGGCGCTTTACGAGTTGCAGGCTTCGTCTTACAACACGCGCGCTTTTGTCGCGCGCGAGCAGCCGGTGCAGTTCAGTCACAAACATCACGCGGGCGACGACGGGATTGATTGCCGTTATTGCCACACGACGGTCGAGACTTCGGCCTTCGCTGGCATCCCGCCGGTCAAGACCTGTATGAATTGCCACTCGCAGCTTTTCGCCGACAACGCCTATCTGGCGATCGTGCGCGACAGCTTCAAAAACGACAAAGCGATCCATTGGACGCGCGTTCACGACCTGCCTGACTTCGCCTATTTCAATCACAGCATTCACGTCAACAAAGGCGTTGGCTGTTCGACCTGTCACGGACGTGTGGACGAGATGCCGCTGACCTGGCAGGTGGCTTCGCTACAAATGGAGTGGTGTCTCGAATGCCATCGCGCGCCGGAAAAATACGTCCGCCCGCGCGATCAGGTCTTCAATATGGATTGGCAGCCGCCGCCCGATCAGGTTGAGCAGGGGAAGAAGCTGGTCGAGCAGTACCGCATCCAAAGCGCAAACGTGATTACGAGTTGTTCAACCTGTCACCGTTGAACCTGAGGGGGGGAACCGATGTCTGTCAGTGACCAAAAACTCGATCTCGCCGCCGTCCGCCAACGCCTGGGCGCCGCGCGTGGCAAGGAATACTGGCGCAGTCTGGAAGAGTTGGCGGACACCGAAGGGTTCAGAGAGTTGCTGCATCGTGAGTTCCCGCGCCAGGCTTCGGAATGGCAGGACGGGATTGGGCGCCGAAGATTTTTACAGTTGATGAGCGCGTCGTTTGCGCTGGCCGGATTGTCGGCTTGCACGCGCCAGCCGGCGGAACAGATCGTGCCTTACACGCATCCGCCGGAAGCGATTGTTCCGGGAAGGCCGCTCTTCTTTGCCACGGCGATGATGGTTGGGGGTATCGCCGAGGGACTGCTCGTTGAGAGCCACGAAGGGCGGCCTACAAAAATCGAAGGCAATCCGGATCATCCGGCAAGCCTCGGCGCGACGAGCGTCGCGGCGCAGGCCTCGACGCTTGGACTATATGACCCTGACCGCTCGCAGACGATCACTTATCTCGGCGACATCCGCCCGTGGAGCGCGTTTCTCGGCGAGGCGCAAAAAGCGATCGCTTCGCAACAGGCCAGTAAAGGCGCGGGGCTGCGATTGCTGACCGAGACCGTTACTTCGCCTGCGCTCGCCCAACAAATCAAAACGTTGCTCGCGCAGTTTCCCTCAGCGAAATGGATTCAGTACGAGCCGGTCAATCGCGACAACGCGCGGGCGGGTGCGATGCTCGCGTTCGGCGAGGATGCGAGCGCGATTTATCACTTCGACAAAGCCGATGTGATTCTCTCGCTCGACGCCGACTTTCTGGATTGCGGGCCGGGTCATCTGCGCTACACGCGCGATTTCGCGGCGAGAAGAAAACTCGATGCAGGCCGGAGCGAGATGAACCGGCTCTACGTTGTCGAAAGCGCACTGACCAACACCGGCGCGACAGCCGATCACCGGCTGCCGATGCGTCCGAGCCGGATTGAAAGTTTCGCGCGAGCTGTCGCGGCAGGGATCGGCGTTCAGGGAGTGAAGATTGAGGTGGAGCCGTCTCACTCGGAATGGATAGCGGCGCTCGCGCGCGACCTGCAACAACACCGAGGCCGCAGCCTGATCATCGCTGGCGATTATCAACCGCCCATCGTTCACGCCCTGGCGCACGCGATGAATCACGCGCTGGGCAATTTCGGTAACACCGTCACGTTCACCGCTCCGGTCGAAGCCGAACCAACTGATCAAACCGCGGCCTTGCGCGAATTGGCCGGAGAGATGGAGGCCGGACGCGTTGACACGCTGATCATCGTTGGCGGCAATCCGGTTTACACCGCGCCCGCCGATCTGAAATTCGGCGAGCGCATGAACAAAGTAAAACTGCGCGTTCATCTCGGCCTTCATCACGACGAGACTTCCGACCTTTGCCACTGGCACATTCCCGAAGCGCATTATCTGGAAGCGTGGAGCGACGCGCGCGCTTACGACGGCACGGTCTCGATCATCCAGCCGATGATCGCGCCGCTTTATCAGGGCAAGTCGGCGCACGAGTTGATTGCAGCCTTCGGCAATCAATCGGATAAATCGAGCTACGAGATCCTCCGTGACTATTGGAAGAGCCAGCGCGCGCCGGGTGATTTCGACCAGTTCTGGCGCAAGGCGCTGCGCGACGGTTTCATTGAAAACACCGCATTGCCGGCGAAACAAATGACATTGAAGTTCGCCGATAACAATCCGCAATCCGCAATCCGCAATCCGCAATCATCAAATCCGCAATTAGAAATCGTCTTCAGACCCGATCCGTACATTCACGATGGCCGTTTTGCGAACAACGGCTGGCTGCAGGAATTGCCGCGCCCGATCACCAAACTGACGTGGGACAACGCGGCGCTCATCAGCCCGGCGACCGCTGAGCGGCTCGGTCTGGCTTATGAAATTAGCTCGCGCGGCGGCGAGCACGGGCAGATTTTCGCCGACGTGATCGAACTGCAATTTCAGGGACGCGCAGTCCACGCTCCCGTCTGGATTATGCCCGGCCACGCCGACGATTGCGTGACGGTTCATCTGGGCTTTGGCCGCACGCGCGCCGGGAACACGGGCAATGGCGCGGGATTCAACGCTTATCTGATTCGCACATCCGACGCGCCCTGGTTCGGCGCCGGACTCAACCTGCGCAAGACCGGCGAGCGATACGCGCTTGCTACAACGCAGCTTCATCACAACATGGAAGGACGCGAGTTGGTGCGCGCGGCGACGCTCGACGAATATCGCCGGCAGCCGAACTTCGCGCACGAGAAAGAACCCGCGCCCGCGAAGGATCACACGCTCTATCAGAATTTCGAGTATCCGAATTACGCCTGGGGGATGGCGATTGATCTGAACGCCTGCACCGGCTGCAACGCCTGCGTCGTCGCCTGCCAGTCTGAGAACAACATTCCGGTCGTCGGCAAGACCGAAGTCATGCACGGGCGCGAGATGCACTGGATTCGCATTGACCGTTACCATCAGGGCAATCCCGACAATCCGCAAACTTTCTTCCAGCCCGTACTCTGCCAGCAATGCGAGAACGCGCCCTGCGAAGAGGTCTGCCCGGTCGGCGCGACGGCGCATAGCTCTGAAGGTTTGAACGACATGGTCTACAACCGTTGCGTCGGCACGCGGTATTGCTCGAACAACTGCCCGTACAAAGTGCGCCGCTTCAACTTCCTGCTCTTTCAGGATTGGGAGACGCCGAGTTTGAAGCCGTTGCGCAATCCCGATGTGACTGTGCGCTCGCGCGGCGTGATGGAGAAATGCTCTTACTGCGTGCAGCGGATCAACGCGGCCAAAATTCAAGCGGAGGAGGAGGGACGGCAGGTTCGTGACGGCGAGATCGTCACGGCCTGCCAGGGCGCGTGCCCCGCCGAAGCCATCGTCTTCGGCAACATCAACGACAAAGAAAGCCGCGTGGCGAAGCTCAAGGCCCAGCCGCGCAATTACGGATTGCTGGCGGAATTGAACACGCGGCCACGGACGACTTATCTGGCGGCGGTGCGAAATCCGAACCCAGAGATTGAGGAAGCTTGAACCACGATGACGAATGAGGACAGAAGCAATGTAGCGAGCGTTGACACGGCCCAGTTGCCGGTGATCGGTCCCGGTCACAGCTTCGCTTCGGTCACCGACAAGATCAGCTCAATTGTGCTCACGCATCGCACGCCGAAAGGATGGTTCATCGGTCTGGCGCTCTCGTTCTCGCTGGTGATGATTTTGTCGGGCGCTGTGGGCTTGCTGCTCGTCAAAGGCGTCGGCGTCTGGGGCATCAACATTCCGGTGGCGTGGGGCTTTGCGATAGTCAATTTCGTCTGGTGGATCGGGATCGGGCACGCTGGCACGCTGATCTCGGCGATCCTGCTGCTGCTCAATCAACGTTGGCGCACTTCGATCAACCGCTTCGCCGAAGCGATGACGCTTTTCGCCGTGATGTGCGCCGGGATGTTTCCGCTGCTGCACCTGGGGCGGCCCTGGGTCTTCTACTGGCTCTTCCCTTATCCCAACACGATGAACGTGCAGCCGCAGTTCCGCAGCCCGCTGGTGTGGGACGTGTTCGCGGTCTCGACTTACTTCACGGTCTCGCTGCTCTTCTGGTTTGTCGGATTGATTCCCGATCTGGCGACGTTGCGCGACCGCGCGCGCAGCTTGTGGGGAAAGGTGATTTACGGCGCGCTGGCGATGGGCTGGCGCGGTTCGGCGCGGCACTGGCATCGTTACGAGATTGCATATCTGTTGCTCGCGGGACTGGCCACGCCGCTCGTCGTGTCGGTTCACACGGTGGTCAGCTTCGATTTCACGATTGCAATTCTGCCCGGCTGGCATTCGACGATCTTTCCGCCTTACTTCGTCGCGGGCGCGATCTTTTCGGGCTTTGCGATGGTGTTGACGCTGGCCATTCCGCTCAGGAAGTTTTACGGCCTCGAAGATTTCATCACCACGCGCCACCTCGACAATATGGCGAAGGTCATGCTCGCCACCGGCTTGATCGTGGCTTACGGCTACCTGATGGAGTTTTTCATGGCGTGGCGCAGCGGGAACAAGTTCGAGTGGTATATGACGATGAACCGGCTGCGCGGGCCTTACTGGCCGGTTTACTGGGGCGTGCTGTTGTGCAACGTGGCGTTGCCGCAACTGCTCTGGTCGCGGCGCGTGCGGCGCAGCGCGCTGGCGCTGTTTTTGCTCTCGCTGGTGATCAACACGGGGATGTGGCTGGAGCGTTATTTGATCGTGGTGGTTTCGCTGGCGCGCGATTTTATGCCGTCGGCGTGGGGGATGTATCGCGGGACTGTGTGGGATTACGCCGTCTTCATCGGCACGCTCGGATTCTTCGTTTTCATGATGTTTCTCTTCATCCGCTTCCTGCCTGCGATCTCGATCTTCGAGGTGCGCACGCTGCTGCCCGAAGCCGAGATGAAAGAAGAAGTGAAAGAGGGTGTGATATGGAAAGAAGGCCAGCCGTCTACGGTCTGATGGCCGAGTTCGACAATCCGAGGTCGCTCCTCGATGCGACGCAGCGCGCGTACCGGCAAGGCTACCGGCAAATGGACGCTTACACGCCGTTTCCGGTGGAAGGGTTGGCGGAAGCGATTGGCGCTCATCGCACGCGCGTGCCGCTGATTGTGCTGATTGGCGGCCTCATCGGATGTTTCGGCGGATTCTTTTTGCAGTATTACATCGCGGCGATCTACTGGCCGATCATCGTCGGCGGGCGGCCATTCAACAGTTGGCCCGCGTTCATTCCGGTGACGTTTGAATTGACGGTGCTGTGCGCGGCGCTCGCCGCGTTTTTGGGAATGCTGGCGCTCAACGGATTGCCGCAGCCGCACCATCCGGTCTTCAACGCGCCGCGATTCGAGATGGCGTCGCGCGACCGTTTCTTCCTCTGCATTGAATCGAGCGATCCGAAGTTCGAGGCGGCGGAGACGCGACGATTCCTGGAGAGTCTGAAGGCGCGGGAGGTGAGTGATGTGGAAGACTGAAACAGCAACAAGTGGAAGCGCAAGCCGGCGGCATTCTCCATTTTCAATTCTCCATTCTCCATTTTCAGTCAGGGAGAATGATGCTTCCCTCCTGACTGAAAATGGAGAATGGAGAATTGAAAATGGAGAATGTTTTGATCGTGTGCCCCAACGTGGTGTGTTACGTGTCAGGCGCGCCAGGCCATTGCTGTTGATTTTCGCCCTGTGTCTTTTGCCTTTTGCTCTCTCGCTCGCGGGCTGTCGCCAGGACATGCACGATCAACCGAAATACACGCCGTTCAGACCTAGTGAGTTTTTCGCCGACGGCAGATCGGAACGCCCGCTGGTTGATGGAACCGTGCCGCGCCGCGATTTGAGAGCAGACCCGGCTCGATCCGACGGCGATTCGAGCGGCGGACGAGCGTTTCAACCTGACGAGACATCGGCGGCGCAAACTGATCTGGCCAAAGCGACGACCTTGCCGTTCCCGCTTACAAAAGAAGTTCTCGATCGCGGGCAGGAGCGATTCAACATTTCCTGCGCGCCGTGTCACAGCCGCGGAGGCGATGGCGACGGGATGGTCGCGCAGCGCGGCTTTCGCCACCCGCCGTCGTACCACATTGACCGTTTGCGCGAAGCTCCGCTCGGACACTTTTACGACGTGATGACGAACGGCTTCGGCGCGATGCCGAGTTACGCCGATCAAGTCGCGCCGCGCGACCGCTGGGCGATTGCGGCTTACATCCGCGCCTTGCAATTGAGCCGCAACGCGACGATTGCCGACGTGCCGTCCGACGAACGCGGCAAGCTGGAGGGAAAGAAGCGATGACCGAGATCACGATTTACACGCCGCCGGAGTTGGGCAGTTTTCAACGCAACGCGCTGATTGTCGGCGTTGCAGCCGCCGTGTTGTGCGTCGCCGGTTGGCTGATCAATCCGGAGCAGTTCTTTCAGTCTTATTTGATCGGCTATCTGTTCTGGTGGGGCATCGCGCTCGGCTGTCTGGCGATTGTGATGCTGCAACACCTGACGGGCGGCGATTGGGGAGTGGTGATCCAGCGGTTGCTCGAATCGGCGACGCGCACGATGCCGCTGCTGCTGGCGCTGTTTCTGCCGCTCGCGTTCGGGATGCGCAAACTTTATTCGTGGTCGCGCGCGGATGCGGGCGAGCATCATCAGGACGCGTGGCTGAGCGTTCCGTTCTTTCTGCTGCGCGCGGGCGTTTATTTCGTCATCTGGCTGGTAATGGCCTGGCTGCTCAATCGCTGGTCGCGCGAACAGGACAGCAACGCCGATCCGCGATTGAAGCGGCGGATGCAAATGCTGAGTGGGCCGGGCCTCGTGATTTACGCGTTGACCGCGACCTTCGCCGCGACCGATTGGCTGATGTCGCTCGTGCCCGAATGGTACTCGACGATTTTCGGGTTGCTGGTCATCGGCAGTCAGGCGTTGTCGGCCTTTGCTTTCGTGATTATGACGGCGGCGCTGCTGGCGCGGCGCGAGCCGATGAATCACGTCTTCGCGCCAAAACATTTTCACGATCTGGGCAAGCTGCTGCTCGCCTTCGTGATGATCTGGGCTTATCTGGCCTTTTCGCAACTGCTGATCATCTGGGCGGGCAATCTGCCCGAAGAGATTCCGTTTTATCTGCCGCGCATGCAGACGAACTGGCGCTGGATCGGCGTCTTGCTGATCGCCTTTCAATTCGCGCTGCCGTTTCTGCTGCTGCTCTCGCGCGAGCTGAAGCGGCAGACGCGGCCATTGATCGTCGTGGCCGCGCTGGTCATCGCGATGCGCTTTATTGATCTGTTCTGGCTGGTCGCGCCGCAGTTCCATCGCCAGTGCATACGGTTTCACTGGCTCGATCTGGCGGCGGTGATCGCGCTGGGCGGCGTCTGGCTGTCGTATTTTGCGTGGCAATTGCGCGGGCGTCCGCTCGTGCCGCTGCACGATCCGCGATTGCAGCAGGTGTTAGCGCAGCATTGATCGGTTTTCAAATGTATATACGGATGAATCAAAAATTCAACACAAAGGGTCAAAGGGTCAAAGGGTCAAAGAATGGCTGGGAAGAAGCCTCTGCCCACCTTTGAACCTTTGAACCTTTGTGTTTTCCAGATACTGATTCACAAACCGACTTAATGCCTCTGAGGCTGTAATGATGGATAAAGTTGAACATCCAATCCACGCTCACGAAGAGAGCGATGTCAGCGCGGCGGGCATCATCAAGTTCGGCGCCGGGCTGGCGGTCTCGACCGTAGTGGCTTGCCTGCTGGTGTGGGGACTGTTCGCCATCTTCAATTCGGAGGCGGCGAAGGCTGAACCGCCCGCGCCGCCGCTTTATCGCGGCGAGCAATTGCCGCCCGAACCGCGTTTGCAGGGAATGCCCGGACATCAGAATTTCCCGTCAGCAGACATCCGGGAGTTTCGCGCGAAAGAGAACGCCGAACTCGACTCTTACGGCTGGATCATTCCGCCGGCGGGGCAGCAGCCCGGGATCGTTCGCATCCCGATCGAGGAAGCGAAGAGGCTGATCATCGAGCGCGGACTGCCCACGCCGCAGAGTAAGACGCCGGAGAAAAAATCAATGACGAGGTGAATCGTGAAGGCGGAAAGCAGAGAGCAGAAGACAATCAATCAGGAGCGGACAGCGGAAGGCGTTGCAATTATATTGGGGGGGCTTGCAACGCATGATCCCGACATCCGCTTGAAGACCGCTACTCGCTGTCTTCTGCTCTCTGCCTTCTGCCTTCTGATTTTCGCCGCGCCCGCGTTCGCGCAAGCCGGACGGCCAGTGCGCCCTTCGGACATCCGCTTCGATCAGCGATTGGACAACCAGGTCCCGCTCGACCTCAACTTTCGTGACGAGACGGGACAAACGGTCAGGCTCGGCAATTACTTCAACGGCAAGCCCGTCATTCTCGCGCTCGTTTATTACGACTGCCCGATGCTCTGCAATCAGGTGTTGAACGGGCTAACGCACAGCTTGAAGACGCTCTCGTTCGACGCCGGCAAAGAGTTCGAGGTCGTCGTCGTCAGCTTCAACCCGCGTGATACTTCCGAATTGGCGAGCGCGAAAAAAGAAGTCTACCTCAAAGATTACGGGCGTCCCGGAACCGCCGCGGGCTGGCATTTTCTGACCGGCGATCCGCAGCCGATCAATGAACTGACCGGCGCCGTCGGGTTTCGTTACGTCTACGACCCGGCGCTCAATCAATACGCGCACGCCTCCGGCATTATGGTTTTGACGCCGCAGGGCAGGCTCTCGCGCTACTTTTACGGCATCGAGTATGCGCCGCGCGATCTGCGGCTGGGTTTGATCGAGGCTGCGGAAAACCGAATCGGCGCGCCGGCTGATCAATTGATGCTGCTCTGTTATCAGTACGATCCGGCGACGGGAAAATATAGCGTGTCGGTGATCAAAGCTTTGCGAGTGGGAGGAGTCCTGACAGTTCTCTCCATTGTGATGCTTCTTGCATTTCTGGGGCAAAAGGCAAAAGGGCGAAAACAAATAAACCCGACAATCAAGCCAATCAACTTTTGCCTTTTCCCCATTTTTTTCCTGCTGCCGTTCGCGCCCGAAGACGCTTCGACGGTCGCCGGCTCGGTGGACGCGCTCTACGTCTTTCTGGTCGCCATCGCCGTCTTCTTCGGCGTGTTGATCGCCGGGCTGGAACTTTATTTCGCTATCAAGTATCGCCGCCGCTCGCCTGATGAATTTCCGCCGGCTTCGGAATCCTCGCTCATGCTCGAAATCGCCTGGACGGTCATTCCGTTCATCATCGCCATGGTCATCTTCGTCTGGGGCGCGAAGCTTTATTACGACATCTATCGCAACCCCGGCCCCGGCGACGCGATGGACGTTTACGTCACCGCCAAGCAGTGGATGTGGCGTTTCCAGCACGCGGACGGCAAGCGCGAGATCAACGAATTGCACGTGCCCGTAGGCCGCCGCGTCAAGCTGACGATGGCGAGCGAAGACGTGATCCACAGCTTTTACGTGCCCGCCTTCCGCATCAAGACCGACATCGTGCCGGGAACGAACCGCTACACCACCGCCTGGTTCGAGGCGACCAAACCTGGTCGTTACCATCTCTTCTGCGCCGAATACTGCGGGACGAGTCATTCCGGGATGATCGGTTGGATGGATGTGATGGAACCGGCGGAATATCAGGCGTGGCTCGGCGGCGGCGCGGCGACCGGCTCGCTGGCCGCAAACGGCGAGCAGTTGTTTCAGCAACAAGCCTGCGCCACCTGCCATCGCAGCGACAACACGGGACGCGGGCCACGGCTCGAAGGTTTGTTCGGAAGCAAAGTGACGCTCGACAACGGACAGACCGTCGTCGCCGATGAAAGTTACCTGCGCGAATCAATCCTGAATCCGCAGGCGAAGATCGTCGCCGGTTATCCGCATCCATCGGATATGCCGACCTTCGACACGCTGATCAACGAAGAGCAGTTGCTGCAACTCGTCGCTTACATCAAATCCATCGGCCCACAAAAAGAAGGCGCGAAACAGCCCGCCGTGCAGTCGAAGCCGCAAAAATCTCAAGCAGGAAAAGGAGGGAAGGATGCAGGCCGAAGCAACGATTAACGAACCGCGCACACATTACCTCAACGCCGACTACGGCTGGCGGTCGTGGCTTTTCACAACCGACCACAAGCGGATCGGCATTCTCTATCTGGTTTCGATCACGCTCTTCTTCTTTTTGGGCGGGCTGTTCGCGGCGCTGGTGCGATTGGAACTGGCGACGCCGGCGGGCGATCTGGTTTCATCCGAAACCTACAACAAGCTCTTCTCGATGCACGGCATCATCATGGTTTTCTTTTTTCTGATACCTTCGATTCCCGCCGTGCTCGGAAATTTCTTGGTCCCGCTGATGATCGGCGCGCGCGATGTCGCGTTTCCAAAATTGAATCTGCTCAGTTGGTATCTGTTCAACCTGGGCGGGCTGTTGATGCTCTACGCCGTGCTGCACGGCGGGGTGGACACGGGCTGGACGTTTTATCCGCCTTACAGCTCGAACTTTTCCAACACGAATGTCGCGGCGTCGGTCACGGCGATCTTCATCGCCGGCTTTTCGTCAATCCTGACGGGCTTGAATTTCGTGGTGACGATCCACTCGATGCGCGCGCCGGGGATGACGTGGTTCCGCTTGCCGCTCTTCATCTGGTCAATGTACGCGACGAGCATCATTCAAGTGCTCGGCACGCCGGTGCTGGCCATCACGCTGGCGCTGGTGGCGGGCGAACGCCTGCTGCATCTGGGCGTGTTCGATCCGGCTTACGGCGGCGACCCGATACTTTTTCAACACCTCTTCTGGTTCTACTCGCATCCGGCGGTTTACATCATGGTGCTGCCTTCGATGGGTGTGGTCAGCGAACTGGTGGCCACCTTCACGCGCAAGAATGTTTACGGCTACAAGTTCGTCGCGTTTTCGAGCATCGCCATCGCGGTCTTCGGCTTTCTGGTCTGGGGCCATCACCTGTTCGTCAGCGGCCAATCGGTCTATGCCGGAATGGTTTTCTCGTTTCTGAGCTACGCCGTCGCAATCCCTTCCGCGATCAAGGTCTTCAACTGGACGGCCACCATGCATAAGGCTTCGGTGTCGTATCAAACGCCGATGCTCTACGCCTTCGGCTTCATTGGGCTGTTCACGATCGGCGGATTGACAGGACTGTTTCTGGCGGCGCTGGGAATGGACATTCACGTGACCGACACTTACTTCGTCATCGCGCACTTTCACTACATTATGGTCGGCGGCGCAGTGATGGGTTACCTGGGCGGATTGCATTACTGGTTGCCGAAGATCAGCGGGCGAATGTATCCCGAAGGCTGGGCGAAGCTCAGCGCGCTGATCGTCTTCGTCGGCTTCAACCTGACGTTCTTTCCGCAGTTCCTGCTGGGTTACATGGGGATGCCGCGCCGCTACCACGCGTACCCGCCGGAGTTCCAGGTGTTGAACGTGATGTCGTCGGCGGGCGCGACGATATTGGGCGTTGGATATGTTTTGCCGATGGTCTATCTGATCTGGTCAATGCGTTACGGGCCGAAGGCTTCGGCCAATCCGTGGCCTTCGACCGGGCTGGAATGGCAAACGTCGTCGCCGCCGCCGACCGAGAATTTCGAGGTCACGCCGATTGTGACCGACGAGCCTTATGATTTTCCGGCGCTGGCGGGGCAAGCTTCATTATCGAGCTTTTTTCAACACGAAGGGTCAAAGGATCAAAGGGTCAAAGAAGATCAACCGGGCCAAGCCTTTGATCCTTTGACCCTTTGACCCTTTGTGTTGAAACTGTCGTAAGGAGAACGACATTGGCTGAGAGTCACGCGACAACTTATTCCGCGCTCGCGCACCAGTTCGACAACCTCGAACAGCAGCGCGAAGCCGCGACGCTGGGGATGTGGGTCTTTCTGGTGACCGAGGTGATGTTCTTCGGCGGATTGTTCACTTCCTACATTGTCTACCGCTCACTTCATCCGTTCGCGTTCGCCGAGGTCAGCCGGCATCTCGACATCGCGCTTGGCACGACGAACACGGCTGTTCTGATTTGCAGCAGCTTCACGATGGCGACGGCTGTTTACGGCGCGCAAAAAGGGCGGCGGCGGATGAGCGTTGCGTTTCTCATCCTGACCATCCTGCTCGGCCTCGCGTTCATCGGCATCAAGTTCTACGAGTATTACCAGAAGTTCGTCGAGCATTTCGTGCCGGGCGTCTCCTTCAGCTTTCCCGCGCCTTACACACAGGCGGCGAAGATGTTTTTCACGCTCTATTTTGCGATGACCGGGCTGCACGCGCTGCACATGATCATTGGCGTCGGCTTGCTGACCTGGCTGATCGCGCTGACGGCGCGCGGACGTTTCACGCCTGAATATCATTCGCCGGTGGAATTGACCGGACTCTACTGGCACTTCGTGGACATCATCTGGATTTTTCTTTATCCGCTGCTTTACCTGATTGGCCGGCATCTGGAATAAGAGGGGAGTTATGACCGAACACATCGTCCCGATCAGAATTTACGCGATGATTTTCGTCGCGCTGCTTCTGCTGACCGCCGCGACCTGCGCAATCTCGTTCATCAACCTCGGACGAATGAACGCGGTGGCCGCATTGGTGATCGCGTTCGGCAAGGCGCTGCTGGTGGCGCTGTTTTTCATGCATCTGCGTTACAGCCGCCGGCTGACGCAGATCGTCGTCGCCGCCGGGCTGTTCTGGCTGAGCATCATGATCGCGCTGACGATGAGCGATTTTCTGACCAGAGGCTGGCTGACGTACCGATGAGCAGCGGAGATTTCATTACCTTTGTTATCCGAGAGGAAAACAATCATGACCAACATCGCTTTTGATCGTCGCCCGCAATGGGCGATCTTCAGTTTAATTAGTATTGGCGTGCTGCTGGCGGGATTGATCGCCGGCTCGGCGCTCGCGGCCAGAGGCTGGTCGCCGTTTGGAAGCAACGGCGTGCCGATTTATCTCTCCGCCGACCAGCGCGTCAATCAGGCCGTCAACCTCAACACTGGATTTTCCGCCGTCGCCCGGGCGGTGACGCCGGCCGTGGTGACGATTGAGACATCGGCTCGCGTCAGACCGCAGCCGTTTCCTTTTCCATTTTTCAACGATCCGTTCGGGGATCTCTTCAACCGGAGCTTTCCCGATCAAGATGATGAACAACCGCGCCGCCGCGCTCCCAATCAGCAGGCGCCGCAGGGGCGCGGACGATTGCAGCCAACCGGCCTCGGCTCCGGTGTGATCGTCAGCCCCGAAGGTTACATTTTGACCAACAACCACGTCGTCGAAGGCGCGGATAAGGTCGAGGTGACTTTGCGTGACAGCCGTCATTTCACCGCGAAGGTCGTCGGCACAGATGCGCCGAGCGATGTGGCAGTGCTCAAGGTTGACGCGCGCGATCTGCCCGCGCTCACCCTCGGCGATTCGAATAAAGTCGAAGTCGGCGACGTGGTGCTCGCCGTCGGCAATCCATTGGGCGTCGGGCAGACCGTGACGATGGGCATCGTCAGCGCCAAGGGACGTTCGACGAGCGCGGGCAGCGGCAGTTACGAAGACTTCCTGCAAACCGACGCGGCGATCAACCGGGGCAATTCGGGCGGCGCGCTGGTCAACCTCAAAGGCGAGCTGATCGGCATCCCGTCGCAGATTGTCTCGCAGACCGGCGGCAACATCGGCATCGGCTTCGCCATCCCCACTTCGCTCGCGCGCAGCGTGATGGATCAGCTCCTGCGGGGCGGCAAAGTGCATCGCGGCAAGCTCGGCGTGACGATCGGATCGCTCACGACACAGATGGCCGAACAGTTCGGTTACAAAGGCACGCAGGGCGCGCTCGTTCAGGATGTCGAACAAGGCCAGGCCGCCGATCGCGCCGGCGTCAAGCCGGGCGACATCATCACCGAATATCAAGGCCAACACATCACGGACTCGACGCAGTTGCGCAACCTGGTCGCGCAAACCGCGCCGGGCGCGACCGTGCGCTTCAAAGTCTGGCGCGACGGCGCCGAGCGCGAGCTGACCGCGACGCTCGGCGAAATGACGCTGGCGAGAACCGGCGGCGGCGGCGGCGGAGGTTCAGGTTCGGCAGGCGGCGCGCTGACCGGAGTCACAGTTGAAAACCTGACGCCGGACATCGCGCGGCAATTGAACCTGCCAGCGGCGACGCGCGGAGTCGTCGTTGACGACGTTGACGGCGACAGCAACGCCGCAGGCGCGGGTTTGCGCAGCGGCGACGTGATCGAGTCTGTCAATCGCCAACCGGTTTCCAGCGTCGGCGAATTCAACGCCGCGCTGCAAAAAGCCGGGAAGAAGAATGCGCTGCTGCGCGTGCGCCGCGCTCAGCAGGGAGCGTTCTTCCTCGTAGTCCCGGCGCAGGAATAAACGTGATGATCGAGTTGAAACGAGTTTATGAAACACCGGCCAAAGCTGAATGCGCCTTCTGGTCATACGATCTTTTGATAGCTCGTTTATGACTTCTTTAGACTGCGCTTGCTACAGTGATCTTTCGGCAGTGGAACTTCTCAATCGAATAAATACCCGTCGAGTTCGCCGGGTGGCTCGAAAAATCGCTATGCTTTCGCAATCTACTCTCATAAGCCAATCTCAATCGCGGCGTCAACCAATGGTCAGGCCGCGATTTTTAATCGTCTGTGATTCTGCTGATCGTCTGAAGAGACTCCGATCCCCGCTCAATACCGGTGAGGCTGAGATCACCTGTGTTTCATCTCTTCAGGAATTGGACCGGGCCTGTCGCAGTGAGCACGACCTTGCAATTATTGATATGCAACCGGCGCAAATTCGCGGGGTGTTGAAAACTCTCCGATCGAACGCGGAGCACGCCTGGATTTCTCTGCTGGTCGAAGCGAGCAGGATCGTTAGTGACCCTGATCTGGCCGGCGTGCTCCCGAAGTACCGGGCGATGCCATGCAGTTATTCAGAATTGCTCCAACTCGCCCGCCAGCGAATTAACCCGTCCAGCAGACGACGTGACGAGCGAAATTTACTTTAACCAACCAGGAAAATTTCAGCGAAACTGCGGATGCGCGAGCTATAAATATTGCGCTCCTGCAACACCGGGGATTCGGTAGTATATGAACGTGAACAATGGAAATCTGCAATTCGCGCCCGGCTGGCCGGGCATCGCGCCGAAATGGACTTCGAGCGCCAAGAGCGGTGTTGGCGCAGCGTTCGGCGCGTCGAGCCGCGTCTGGTTCACCTTGAGCCACGGCATTTTCAACGAAATTTATTATCCCCGCCTGGATCACGCCTGCACGCGCGATCTGGGGTTGATCGTCACTGACGGGCGCGAATTCTTTTCAGAAGAGAAACGCCACGCCCGGCACGAAGTCAAATACGTGGCTGAGGGCGCTCCGGCCTATCGGCTGATCAACACCTGCCTGCAAGGGCGTTACCGGATTGAGAAAGAGATCATCGCCGATCCGCAGCGGGACGCGATTTTGCAGCGCACGCGCTTCGCGCCTTTGCAGGGAGAGTTGGAGGACCATCGCCTGTACGCGCTGCTGGCGCCGCATCTTGGCAATCGCGGCTGGGGCAATACGGCGTGGGTTGGCGATTATAAAGGCGCGCCGATGCTCTTCGCCGAGCGTGACGGTTACGCGCTGGCGCTGGCCTGCTCGGCGCCGTGGCTGAAGCGGTCGGCGGGTTTCGCCGGCTCCTCTGACGGCTGGCATGACCTGAACGAGCACAAACAGATGCTGTGGAGTTACGAGCGCGCCGAGAATGGCAACGTCGCGCTGACCGGCGAGATTGATCTGAATGCGTGCGAAGGCGAGTTCACGCTGGCGCTGGGTTTCGGCGGCAGCGCGGCTGAGGCCGGTCACGCGGCGCTCGCCGGCATAATGGATAACTTTGAAAGAACGCAGGCCGAATATATCCACGAGTGGCAGACCTGGCAGCGGCGGCTGCGCCTTCCTGATTCGGAAGCGGGCGACGACGGATTGTATCAAGTCAGCCTGACGGTGTTGCGCGCGCACGAGGCCAAGCGATTTCAGGGCGGACTGATCGCCAGCCTTTCGATCCCCTGGGGCTTCGACAAAGGCGATGAAGACCTGGGCGGTTATCACCTGGTCTGGCCGCGCGATCTGGTTGAAGCGGCGTCGGGGATGCTGGCCGCCGGAGCGCGGGACGATGCCAATCGTGTGCTGCGCTACCTGATGGTCACGCAGGAAGCCGACGGCCACTGGCCGCAGAATATGTGGATGGACGGCACGTCTTACTGGAACGGCGTGCAAATGGACGAGACGGCGCTACCCGTGCTGCTCGCCGATCAGTTGCGGCGCGAAGGCGCGCTCCTGCCGCCGCTTGGTCGTGAAGACCTGACGCGGCTCTGGCCGATGGTCAAGCGGGCCGCCGGGTATCTGGCGCGCAACGGCCCGGTCACTCCGCAGGAGCGATGGGAAATGGATCCGGGTTATTCGCCCTTCACTCTGGCGGTCGAGATCACCGCGTTGCTGGCCGCCGCTGAAATCGCGGAGATAGTCGGAGAATCGAGCGTCGGGGCTTACCTGCGCCAGACCGCCGATTACTGGAACGCCAACATCGAGCGATGGATTTATGTGACGGATACCGAACTCGACCGCGCGCTCGGCATTGAAGGTCATTACGTGCGCATCGCGCCGCCGGAAAAGGCTGACGCGGCCTCACCGCGCCAGGGCTTTGTGCCGATCAAAGGCCGTGCGGCTGATCAGCGCGTTGGCCCGGCTTCGTGGATCGTCAGCCCTGACGCGCTGGCGCTGGCGCGCTTCGGGCTGCGCGCGGCTGATGATCCGCGCATTGTGAACACGGTGAAAGCGATTGACGCGCTGCTCAAAGTCGAGACACCCAACGGCCCGGCGTGGCACAGGTATGTTGACGACCAGTACGGCGAACACGCGGATGGGACGCCTTTCGACGGAACCGGCGTCGGACGAGCATGGCCGCTGCTGACCGGCGAGCGCGCGCATTACGAACTGGCCGCAGGCAGGCCGTGGGAGGCGGAGAGGTTGATGCGCGCGCTGGAAGCTTTCGCCAACGAAGGCGGGATGATTCCCGAACAGGTCTGGGATGCGGACGATGTTCCCGAAGCCGAATTGTTCCGCGGCAGAGCTTCTGGATCGGCGATGCCGCTGGTCTGGGCGCACGCCGAATACATCAAGCTGCGGCGCTCGCTGCGCGATGGCCGGGTTTTCGATCTGCCGCCACAGACGGTCGAGCGTTACCTGGTCAATGGCGCCGATTCTCCATTCACCGTCTGGCGCTTCAACAACAAATGCGAGACGATGACGGCGGGCAGGACCTTGCGCGTGGAGACGCTCGCCCGCGCGGTAGTTCACTGGAGCGTTGATGGCTGGCGCACGGTTCGGGACGCCGAAACACAGGATACAAGCCTCGGCGTGCACGTGGCCGATCTGCCTACTGAAGGCTTGTCTTCCGGCGCGGAGGTTGTCTTCACTTTTTACTGGCCTGATGATGGGCGATGGGAAGGCGCGGATTTCAAGGTGCGGTTGGATTAACGTTCCGGAGAGCATATGTTGACGCACGAGCAGATCATTTTGCGGCTGCTGTTAGCGGCCTTTCTGGGCAGCCTGGTTGGGCTGGACCGCGAGCGATTGGACTGGGTGGCCGGATTGCGCACGCACATGCTGGTGTGCATGGGCGCGGCGATTTTTATGATCGTCTCGGCCTTTGGTTTTACGGATATCCTGGGCTATCAAAATGTCACGCTCGATCCGTCTCGCATCGCGGCTCAGGTGGTGAGCGGCGTCGGCTTTCTCGGCGCCGGAACCATCATTCTGCGCCAGCAGATCGTTCATGGCCTGACCACAGCGGCCAGTTTGTGGGCGGTCGCCGCCGTGGGCCTATCGGTTGGCGGCGGTCTTTACGTGATGGCGTTGAGCGCCACGGCGCTGATCCTGATTATCCTGGCCGTGATCAAGCCGGTCGAGAAGCGTCTCTTCAACAATCGGCGGCAGCGAATCGTCACCCTGCTGATTGATCGCCAGGAGGCGTCGTTGCTCGCGATCGAAGCCGCGATTGAAGAGACCGGTCTGCATGCGCAACAGATACTGGTCCAACGGGGCGACAAGTCCGATGAGGACCGCGTTCAAATCAACCTGAATCACGCGCAGAACAAAATGCTGCCCCTGGCGGAGAAACTGCGCCGGATCAACGGAGTGCGCGAGATCAGCGACTCCGGTTGATGGACTCCCCATCTATCGAGAAGGGCAAAACATGATGCTGGTAATACGTTCCTCACTATTGCGGTACGGAGGGGCGATCCTGGCGGTCGCGTTGGCGCTGCTGTTGACGCTGCTCGCCAGACCGTGGCCAGAGCAAAACGATTTTCTGCTGTTTTTTCCCGCGCTGATGCTGAGCGCGTGGTATGGAGGCCTCTGGCCCGGCTTGCTGGCGACATTGCTCTCGCTGCTGGCGATTGACTTCTTTCTGCTGCCGCCGATTTACAACCTGACGCTGAACTGGGCTTACCTGCCGAGACTGAGCGTGTTTGCGTTTGTTGCGGGGCTGACCAGTTGGCTGACGGCGGCGCGCAAGCAGGCGGAGACGGCGTTGCGAGCCACGCACGACGACCTGGAACGGCGGGTTGAAGAACGCACAGCCGAACTCTCCCGGGCCAACGCCGTGTTGGAAGGGCAGATTGTCGAGCGGCGGCGGATCGAGGAAGCGCTGCGGGAATCAGAAGAGTTGCACCGCCTAACACTCAGCCGGATTTCCGACGCCGTTTTCATCACGGAAGAAGGCGGCGCCTTCACCTACATCTGCCCCAATGCGGAGGTGATTTTCGGTTACACCGCTGAGGAGGTGCGCCGGCTCGGCAACATCAAAAAGCTGATCGGGAATGGATTCTTCGATCTGCGCCGGTTGGAGTTTGCCGGTGAGATTCAGAACATCGAGCAGGAAGTGAAGGACAAAGCCGGCTTGATCCATTCCCTGCTGGTGAACGTCAAGCGCGTCTCGATCAGGAATGGGACGCTGCTTTACACCTGCCGCGACATCACCGGGCGTAAACAGGCCGAGGCGCTCAAACAGAGCGACGCGCTCAAATCGGCGCTCATCGCTTCGGTTTCGCACGACCTGCGCACGCCGCTCACATCCATCCGGGCTTCGGTTGACAGCCTGCTGCACAACGAACTCAACTGGGATCAGACGACGCTTCACGAATTCCACCTGATCATCAGCGAAGAGGTCAATCGGTTGATGCGGCTGGTGGAGAACCTGCTGGCCATGGCGCGGATTGACGCTGGCGAGATGCATCCGGCAAAGCAATGGGGATCGGTCGCTGAGATTTGCCACAACGTGCTCGATCGCTGCGCCGGGGCGACGGGACGGCATCGGGCGCATGTGGAGTGCGCTGAAGGTTTGCCGCTGGTCAGGGTAGATTCGCGGTTGATTGCGCAGGCGCTGGCCAACCTGGTCGAGAACGCGGCCAAGTACTCTCCCCCGAAGAGCAGAATCATCGTGCGAGCCTGGCTGGAACGCGATCAGCTTTTGATGAGCGTCACGGACGAAGGGCCGGGAATTGCGCCGGAAGAGCTTGACCGCATCTTCGACAAGTTTTACCGCGGCCGGCTTCTCCACGGAGAGCAGAACGGCGGGACAGGGATGGGGCTGGCCATCGCGCGCGGCATCATCGAGGCGCACGGCGGCAGAATTTGGGTTGAAAGCAAGCCGGGGCAGGGCGCCGCTTTTATCTTTGCGCTGCCGGTGGAAACCAGAGAAAAGACCGAGTCTTCGAGTTGAATCAACTATAATTGAGCCGTATATGCTGCAAATGACGCGCTCGATCTTATGGCGCTATGCGGCCTCAGTCCTGGCTGTGGCGCTGGCTCTACTATTGGCGCTGCTGTTCAGGCCGTGGTTGGAGCATAGTGTTTTTTTGTTCTTCTTTTCAGCCGTAATGGCCAGCGCCTGGTATGGCGGTTTGTGGCCTGGGATGCTGGCGACGCTCCTGTCGGTTGGGACCATTGATTACTACCTGTTGGCGCCGGACTTGAGGGAGGCGATCCCGCGAGTGATCGTCTTTACGCTGATGGCGATTATGATCAGTTCGTTGAGCGAAGCGCGCAAGCGATCCGAAGAGAAGCTGCGTTATCTGGCGGAGGACCTCAAACAGAGCAACGAGTTGAAGAGCGCGCTGCTGGCTTCGGTTTCGCACGATCTGCGCACGCCGCTCACTGCGATCCGCGCGGCGGTTGATAATCTGCTCAATCCGGCGCTCGACTGGGACAAGGCTGCGTTGCGCGAGTTCCATCTGATCATCGGCGAGGAAACCCACCGGCTGGCAAAGCTGGTTGAGGACCTGTTGGAGATGGCGCGGATTGGAGCGAAGGAGCGGCGCCTATTGCTGAAATGGGGATCGGTCGCGGGAATCTGCGACGCCGCGCTCGATCAATGCGCCGTTGAGTTGCGCCATCACCGGGTGCGCGCCGATTGCCCTGAAGATCTCCCACTGGTCAAAGCTGATGCGAAGCTGCTGGCCGAGGCTTTGACGCACATCGTTGAGAACGCGGCCAAGTATTCGCCCGAAGGGAGCGAGATCGCAGTGGAGGCGCATTTCGAGGGTGATGAGTTAAGGCTCAGCGTCACGGATCAAGGTCCGGGGATTGCGCCCGAAGAGGCCGAAAGAATTTTTGAGAAGTTCTACCGCAGCGGGCACGCTAACGGTCGTCGCGCTGACGGCACGGGAATGGGGCTGGCGATCACTCGCGGCCTGATTGAAGCGCACGGCGGCAGAGTTTGGGCGGAGAACAATTCGAAGCAGGGCGCCAAATTCACGATGGCGCTGCGAGTCGAGCAGCGAGAGGCGCCAAAACCACGAGCGGTGGAGAGCGAGTTATGATGAAGAAACCGGTCATCCTGGTGGTTGACGACGAAATGCAGATACTGCGTGTGATGCGGGCGAGCCTGCCGGCGCGCGGTTACGAAGTGCGGACAGCGCCGGGCGGCGAGGAAGCAATTGATGAGGTTCGCAAAGAGGAGCCTGATTTGATCATTCTCGACCTGGTGATGCCGAAGATGTCCGGGCTGGAGGTCTGCCGCCGCGTGCGCGAATTTTCCAACGCGCCGATCATTGTCCTTTCAGCGAAAGAGGCCGAAGCCGACAAGGTGGCCGCGCTGGAACTTGGCGCGGACGATTATGTCACCAAGCCATTCGGCCTGGACGAACTGCTCGCGCGCATGCATGCGATCCTGCGACGCGTCCAGGCGTCCACGAATCATGCTTCGGTCTTCACGGTCGGCGATGTGGCGGTTGACGCCGACGCGCGGCGGGTGACGATTGCGGGACGCGAGGTGAAGCTGACGCCGAAGGAGTTCGAGGTCTTGAAGCATCTGGTCTCGAACGCCGGCAAAGTGGTCACGCACCGCTCGCTACTGCTGGCGGTCTGGGGCGTCGAGGCCACAGACCAGACCGATTACCTGCGCGTCTTCATCAATCAGTTGCGGCGCAAGATCGAGCCTGATCCGCCGCACCCGCGCTACATCATCACCGAGCCGTGGGTTGGCTACCGCTTCGTTCCCAATGAATGAATAATCCTGACGTTCGCCATCAGCTTTCCGCTCGCCCAAATCACTACGTGGCTTCAAGGCCCGATCCCAAAGTTTCCAACCTGGGCTGCTGGGTTACGGCCAGTTCAATCTCCGACGCCTCGCTGCTGACCAGAAAGTCTTCAAGCCTGCGCGTCAGGCTTGTCCAGTTGTAGGGAGGCGATCATCGCGCGTCCTGCCCGTCCGAAACCGCGTCGTGGGTGATTTGTAAGCCTCACTCGTAGCTTGTCACATTGCGCGATTTCTCGCGGTGGCGTTCAAACGCCAATTCAATCAAACGGTCAATCAACTGGCCGTAGCCAATCCCGCTCACTTCCCACAATTTCGGATACATGCTGATCGAAGTAAAACCGGGCAGCGTGTTGATCTCATTGATGATCAATTTGTTCGTCGCGCGTTCGAGGAAGAAATCAACTCGCGCCAGGCCCGATCCGTCAATCGCCTGGAAAGCGCGAATGGCGAGGCGCTGAATTTCGGCGGTCATCTCCGCGCAGAGTTCAGCCGGAATGACCAAACGTGCGCCGTTGTCGCTGACGTACTTCGCCTGGTAATCGTAAAACTCGGCTGTTTGCGGGACGATTTCGCCTGGTAAACTCGCAATCGGTTCGTCGTTGCCGAGCACGCTGACCTCAATCTCGCGCGCGTCAACGCCTTTCTCGACGACGATCTTGCGGTCGAACTTCGCGGCGAGCGCGATGGCGGCGTTCAAGTTTTTGGCGTCAACCGCCTTTGAAATTCCAACTGATGAACCCAGGTTCGCGGGTTTGACGAAGCAGGGGAATCCGATCTCTTCGACGACTCGCTCTTCGATTTTTCGCGGATCGGCTTCCCACTGCGCGCGCAGGAAGCTGGTGAAGTCAACTATTGGCAAACCGGCTTCGTGAAACAGCCGCTTCATCACGACCTTGTCCATCCCGGCGGCGGAAGCCAGCACGCCGCAACCGACATACGGCACGTCGGCCATTTCCAGCAAACCCTGGATCGTGCCGTCTTCGCCGTAAGTGCCGTGCAACACGGGAAAGATCACATCAATCTGATCGCGCCTTCCGCTCGCGTCTTCCCGATTGAATCTCGCAAGCCCACGCTCCGTCGGGTCGCCGAAGATGGCGACGCGCTGGTCGGCGCTTTCGATCACGGCGCTGGGCAGCAGGTTCGTAGCCTCGCTCGAGGCCAGCCATTTTCCAAGTTTGGTGATTGCGATTGGAACGACTTCGTATTTGCTCTGATCCAGAGCGTTGATGATTGATTCGGCGGAACGCAGCGAGACTTCGTGTTCGCCCGAACGGCCGCCGAAAATTACTGCGACTTTAAGTTTCTTCGACAAACTTGCTCCCAGGGAGATCACATAATCTTCTTGCCAAACGCCGACAGAATCAGTTGCACGCCGAGTTCTGCGGTCTTATTCGACACATCCAGAACCGGATTGACCTCGGTCAGCTCGAACGAAAGCATCTTGCCCGAATCGGCTATCTTCTCCATCGCCAGATGGCTTTCACGGTAAGTCGGCCCGCCGGGAACCGGGGTTCCCACGCCGGGCGCGAAATCAGGATCAACGAAATCCATGTCCATCGTGACGTGGAACCCGGCAGTACGCCGCGAAGCCAGCCACATGGCTTCATCCATCACTGCGCTCATCCCGCGCTCGTCCAGTTCGCGCATCGTCACCACGCGAACGCCGGATGATTTCAGCGCGACAGCTTCTTCGGGATCAACGCTGCGCGCGCCGATCAGCACGCAATCTTCAGGGTAGACTTTCGGCGCGAAACCGCCGATGCGCGTCAGTTCGGGGGCGCCGTGTCCGAGGATTGCGGCGAAAGGCATTCCGTGAATATTGCCGGACGGCGAAGTTTCTGGCGTGTTCATATCGCCGTGCGCGTCGAACCAGATCACGCCCACACGATGGTCGCGCTTGTGATGAAAAGCTGAAAGTCCCGACACGCTGCCAATCGCTATCGAATGATCTCCGCCGAGGACGATCGGAATCGCGCCGTGTTCGAGAATGGCTTCCACATCGCCCGCCAGCGTCTGGCAGGCGGTGGCGATTTCAGGAAGGTATTTCAGCTTGCAATCCGTGACCTGCATCATTTCGGGGTTTCGCACGCTGATATTGCCCGCGTCTGTCACGTCGTAACCCAGTCCGGCCAATCGTTCGTTCAAACCGGCGACGCGGATCGCCGATGGCCCCATATCAACACCACGACGATCCGCGCCCAAATCCATCAACACGCCGATAATCGTCGCTTTCCTTTTCGCGTACTGCATAACAACTCCTCGGCTCACCGAGCGCCGCTTCATTTCACGGCTTTGATCAGAGTAAATACGCGGTCGTGTTTGCTCCGCTGCCGCAACGCCTTGAGCACGATCTGCGTGAACCCAAGCTCATTCAGCTTCTGCATCATTTCCTGCGCCGTGTAAAAATGCGCCTCCGCCTCGCCCTGATCGCGCGCGATGTAACGATAGTAATGCTGGCGGAACTTGAGCTTCAACGAACTTGCGCCGTCTTTGGGAGCCAGTTCATCGGCTATCAGCAAACGTCCGCCGTCTCTGAGCACACGATGGGCCTCGGCGAGAAATTTTTCGCCTTGTATCCGGTGAAAGGCCATCACCGATGTTACCAGGTCGAGGCTGGCGTCATCGAAAAGCAATTTTTCAGGCTGCATAGCGCGCCATTCGATGCGCAAAGTGACTTTTGCCGAATGCGCCGCCAGCCGCGCCTGTTCCAGCTTTTCGCGCGTCGTGTCGGCTCCGATGATCCGGCCCTTTTCGCCTATCTTCCCGACGAACTGACGCGCGATGACGCCCGTCCCGGTCGGCACGTCGAGCACCTGCATGCCGGGAAATGGATCGGCGGCTTCGATGATTTGGGCGATGGTGGTTTTGTAATCCAGTCCGGTGCGCCGATGAAAATCGCGCGCGATCTTTTCTTCAAACTCGCTGAGCCAGGTTGCGATCAGCGGCTGTTTTTGGGGAGGGAGCGCGGCCTTCGGCGCCCAGGCGCCGTTCGTCTGCTCCGTATCCAGCTTTGCAGCATCTTCACGTCGAGTCATGGGGCTGGGTGTCCTCACTTTCGAGCTTCAATAACTGGGGGAACAAACCAATTGCTTTCCATCAGGGTTTCAAACGATAAAGCATTCGGGGGAATGGAATCGTTTCGCGTACGTGCTCAAGCCCGCACAGCCACGCCACACAGCGTTCGATGCCCATACCAAAACCCGCGTGCGGGACGCTTCCGTACTTGCGCAAATCCAGGTACCAGTCAAACGCCTCTTCTGGCAATCCGTGTTCTTGAATCCGATTCAGGAGTAATTCTAACGATGAAGCGCGCTCTCCGCCACCGATGATCTCGCCGTAGCCTTCAGGCGCGAGCACATCAACGCACAACGCCAGATCGGGCCGTTCGGGATCAGGCTCCATGTAAAACGCCTTAACCGCCGCCGGATAACGATGCACCATCACGGGCTTATCGTATTGCGAGGAGATGTAAGTTTCATCGGGCGATCCCAGGTCGCCTCCCCATTCAAAGCGGCTTTCCAACGCGCCTTTGGCGTGGCCTTCCTGAAGCATCTTCACTGCGTCGTCGTACTGCAATCGGGGGAACGGCGGCGCGATCTTTTCGAGCTTCGAGATGTCGCGCTCCAGCACGTTCAATTCTTCCCTGCGGCTTTCCAGCACGCGGCTGACGATGTGGCCGATGAAGTTTTCAGCCAATTCCATCACGTCATCGAGTTTGGCGTAAGCGACTTCAGGCTCGACCATCCAGAATTCGGTCAGGTGGCGGCGCGTTTTAGATTTTTCAGCGCGGAACGTCGGGCCGAAGCAATAGACCTTGCCGAAAGCCGCCGCGGTCGCCTCGTTGTAAAGCTGGCCGGATTGCGTCAGGTAGGCTTTTTCATCGAAGTAGCCGACTTCAAACAGCGTCGTCGTGCCTTCGCAAGCCGCCGGAGTGAAAACCGGCGTGTCGCACAAAATAAATCCGTTGTTGTCGAAAAAATCGCGCACGGCTCTGATGATTTCGTGACGCACGCGCAGGATCGCGTGTTGGCGCCGCGACCGCAGCCACAGATGGCGCTTATCCATCAGAAATTCAACGCCGTGTTCCTTCGGTGTGATCGGATATTCGTGAGCCAGTTGCACGATCCGCAGGTCTTTGATGTCGAGTTCATAAACTCCGGGCTTTTTCGGATGCTCGCGCGGCGCGCCGGTGATGATGACCGAAGACTCCTGCGTGACCTTCTCGGTGCTTTCCCAGGTCTCGTCGCTTACGTCTTTTTTGGAAACGACGCCCTGAATGATGCCCGAACCGTCGCGGATTTCCAGGAAGCCGAGCTTGCCGCTCGACCGTTTGTTGTAGAGCCAGCCCTTGATCGTGATCTCCTGGCCGAGATGTTTTGAAATTTCGGAAATGTACGTTTGCTTCATACGCTAAAACACCAGGTACTGAACGGGCACGTGCTCAGTCAACCAGACTCCATTCTCTGAAAGATAGAAAACCAAACCGTCCCGCCGCATCCGCCTGGCTTCGACCCGCAGCGCGACGGGCTTGCCGTGGCGCTGGCCGACCCTCGTAGCCGTTTCGGCATCAGCGGACAGATGCACGTGATGACGCTTGCCTTTGATCAGCCCCAGCCGTTTGATCGAAGTCAAGAACCTTTCAGCCGTTCCGTGGTAAAGAGCCTCTGGCGGCTCAGCCGGCTCATAGCCCAGTTCGATCTCAATCGAATGGCCCTGGCTGGCTCTGATCAAAAGACCGTCGGCGCTGAAAGCGAACCGTTTCTTGTCGTTGTTAGCAACGACATATTGAAGCTCTTCGAGCGTGAATTCAATCCCCTTTTCGCGCGACGCTTCGATCAGCCGCTCCACCGACGCCCAGCCCGATTCGTCGAGCCGGAGGCCGATCTTTTCCGGCTGATGCCTCAGCACGAGGCTGAGAAACTTGCTAATCCTGACTGCGCGATCGCTCATTGAAATTCACGCGGTTTCCAGCGCCTTCCGCAACGCCGGGTATTCTTTCATTCCTGGCTTGCCCATCGCGCGCAACACGGTGGCGACCGAAGGCGCGATGTACTTTTCATAAAACTCGCCGCGTCCGACTACGGCTGTTTGATAAGAGAACGTGCCGAGGGCTTTCAGTTGCCTTTGCACGGTCATCAGGTGAAATTCGTACTGCAACTCTTCAGGCGGGATCTCCGGCAAGCCGTGTTTCGCGCGAGCGCTCAGGAAATAATTTTGATGATCTTCAACCCATGCTTCACAGACGGGCTGCAACCGGCGTTCGACCAGCAGCGGAACCAGATCATAAGTCACAGGCCCCATTCGCGCGTCCTGATGATCAATGATCCTCAGATTGCCCTGCTGATCAATCATCAGATTCATTCCGTGATAATCGCGATGAGTCAGCGCTCGCGGGCGCGCGGCCAACTCGGCTGCGATGGCGCGCAGGTCAAGCTTGATCGCGTCAGATTCTTCAGTCTCGAAATTTTTCTGCCTCAGGCTGCCGAAAAAATGATCGAAGAAATAGTTCAACTCCCACGACAATTTGTCTTCATCGAACGCCAGATGGCAGGAGACCGAATCCATTTCGCAGGCCAGATCGGTCGTCGCCTGAATGCGGGCGATTAGTTCGATTGCCTGCCGCAGCATGCCTTCGGCGCCTTTCGCGTCGCCGCGTCCATTGGCGTCGCAGAGCCATTGTGTCAGGCTGATGTCGCCCAGGTCTTCCTGAAGGATGATTCCATCAGTGTCGGCTACGTCAACGATTTTGGGCACCGGCAATCCGGCGCGCTCGAATAGCCGCGACACGTCAACGAACGAATTGTCGTGCGCGTTGAACGGCGACGGGTAGAGGCTGATGATGAACGTCTCGCCGGAGTCTGTGCCCGAAAAAACGCGATAATACTTGCGAGTCGAGGCGTCAGGCGTGAGCGCCTGAAATCTGACTTGTTCGATGGGAATGGAGAAATAGCGCGACGTGTAATTCATCACACGCTTCTCGCTCAGTCCTCCGGTCATGCCCGGTTGTGATTCTTGTGGAGTCATAGCTAATCACGCTTGCCGCAGAAAGGGTATGCCGATAATCAAGATCGGAACATCAACTATTGCCAAAAAAAAGGGGGTAATCAGCGCGGTTGTTTTGTTAATGACAAAAACGAAAAATGAGGCCGGGATGGTACCATCACCCGAATTTCACTACAAGGTTTTCGCCAATCACCTCCGCCGGCAAAGCCTTTTCCGGACGCTCGTCTAATGAGGCCACATCGGCGCGTACGATTGCGGCGCGCCTGAATTCGGCGTCCGATGGAATTAACACGTCATCGCCGATGATGCAGTCGGTCAGGCGCGCGCCGCTTTCGACGCGCACGCGCTTCCACAAGACCGAGCGTTCGACCGTCGCGCCGCTTTCGATTTCACATCCTTCATCCATCACTACATCGCGCCCATCGCGCCCGAGGAATTCAAGACTGATTGTCAGGTATCGTTCGACTGTGCTCAGTTCACGCCACAAGCTTTCGTCGTCAGCGACGTGCGCGGCAATGATTTTGCCGTCAGCCATCGCTCTCGGATAAACGTCGCGCACAGAATCCGAGAAAACGCCGCGCGGGATATAATCGAAAATTCCGGGTTCGAGGATGTGGATCCCGGTGAACATCAATGGGAAATGTGGGATGCGGGATGCGGAATGCGGAATGGGCTCGGGGAAGCCTGCGAACTCTGCGATGCGGCTATCTTCCGTGATCTTCACATCGCTGAATCGCTCTCGTTTGTGGTTCGGGAGAAGTACGAGCGTGGCGAGCGCTTTGCGGTTGCGATGAGTCGCAATCGCAGCGCCGAGGTCAATGTCGGTGATGATCTTGCCGTTGATGACGACGAAGGTCTCCTGATCGAGTTGATCGCGCACGCGATCCAGCGCGCCGGACGTGCCGAGGATTTCAGGCTCTTCAACGGAGTAATTGATCCGAACTCCGTAACGCGATCCGTCGCCGATCTGCTCACGCACCGACTCAGGTTCGTGGTGCAGGTTGACGATCAAATCTTCAACGCCGTACTGCTTCAGGTATTCGATTGTGTAAGCGATCAGCGGGCGATTGAGAAAAGGGATTGCGGGTTTGGTTCGTCCAACCGTCAACGGCCAGAGGCGCGTTCCGAAACCAGCGGCCAGAATCATTGATTTCATCAGTCTCCTTCACCTACTGCCTTCTACGACAAAGATCATGTCCTCAAGCGGTTTGCCCTGCCGCCGGCAATGCTCCGCTTGAATCGCCAGATAGCTTTCCAGGATGTATTCCGCTGGCGTCACGCCGAGCAATTCGACGCCGCGCGCGATGGCTTCCTCTTCGCCTTCAAGCTCCACGAAGTCGCCCACAGGTGTTTCATCAAACATCACCTGTAGTTTCGAGCCGTCCGGCAATGTCGCACGATAAACCGTTCGGTGTTTCTGATACCGGAACCATTTGCGGAATCCGAGGCGCTCGAAAATCGCTACGGCGCTTTCGGGATCGTCTATCGCGGTTTCTATCTCGACGCGCTTTTTGAATTGAGATGCGGGCGCGTCATCGTCGGCGTTTTCTTTGTAGGTGATGAAACCTTTCCCGGCGGCTGAACGCACGCGCAGGATTGCGGCGCGCGCGCTGAGCTTCTGATCGGCGGAATCGAGCAGCCAGTTGTCTTCAAAATGGCGCGCGGTTTCGATCTCCAAAATAATTCCGGCGCGCGCGAACGCGTCGAGGTTATCGAATCGCAGCTTTACTTCAATTTCGTGCGGGGTTGTTGCGGACATCGGGAAAGAATCGGATCAAGCCACCTGGCCGGTTCGATATTCAGGGTCGAGTTCAAATGTGCCGGGGGCGACTTTGCGGAAGCGTTTGCTGCGGCTCAAACTGACGGCGAGCGTAATCAACTGGTGCTGCCCGCGAAATTCAAAACCGCCTTCGGACATCCGGCGGTAAATCTCGCTGACGTGCAGCGGCGCGCAGGCCTCGCGCAGGATAATCGTCGCAGCCTGGGGAATGCGAAAATCATTGAAACGGATGTTGCTCGATTGTTCGTTCTGCTGAAGCTTGGCGACCTCGGCTTCGATCTCGGCTTCGGATGGGCGATATGACGCAATGTCATAAGCGCCAGATTGATAGTTGGCCTGATAGTTGGCCTGGTAATTTGGTTGATAGCCTGATTGATGCGAAACCGGCTGATTGAACTGCGCACGGCCATCCTGGACCGGCGCAGGCTGATTGATCGTCCGGTCGTTCTGCGCGTCTGCGGGAAACAGAACTTTACGCAACGCAAGCTCGGTCTGCTCGATGATCGCGTCAATCGTGGCCAGTTGCGAGCGCAGCATCTCGGATTCGGCTTCGATTTCGGCCAGCCTGATTTTCGTTTTCCGCTTCGCCTCGCGGTATTCGCCCAGCGACCTTTGGAGCGAGGCCAGCGCCGTGTCATCAATCATAATCACCTGTCGCGTTCGACAATGAATTGCGCGATGTCGTTCAATGCGCGGCGGTAGCGATTGTCGGGAAAAACCATCAACGCTTCCTGCGCGCGCTCCGCATACGAATACGCCTCCTCGCGCGCGCGATCCAGTTCGCCATATTCATCGAGCAACGCCAACACCTGCTTGGCCAGTCGTGTTTCACCCGCAGGCTCTTCCATAGCGGCGCGAACTGTTGGCGCGAACTGAGGGTATTTTCGCAACAGGCGGATCAATGGAAGTGTGACTTTGCCTTCGCGCAAATCGCTCAGAACGGGTTTGCCGAGTTTCGTCGTGTCCGAGGTGAAATCGAGCAGATCGTCAACCAGTTGAAACGCCACGCCGAGATTCAACCCGTAATTGGCCAGCGCGCGCCGCTCCTCTTCATTCGCGCCGCGCAGAATCCCTCCGACGCGGCAACTCGCGCTGAACAGGTAGCCCGTCTTGCGGCTAATGATGTCCAGGTGCTGCTCTTCGGTGATGCGCATGTTTCCGATGAGCGTCAACTGTATGAGTTCACCCTCGGTCATCTTGCGCGTGGCTTCGGTCAGCGCGTCCAGCACGGCCAGATTGCGCTGTTGCAGCGCGGTCTCGAACGCGGACATATATAGCCAGTCGCCCATCAACACGGCGGTCTCATTTCCCCATTGCGTCGAAACTGCCCGGCTTCCGCGACGCATCTCGGCGCCGTCAATCACGTCGTCGTGAACCAGTGTCGCGGTGTGCAAAAACTCCATCACCGTCGCCATCTGGATGACCGAGGTGTCAACCTCTTCGCCGAAAATTTTCGCGGAAAGTATCAGAAGCGCGGGGCGGACGCGTTTGCCGCCCGTCTGGTGCAGGTACTGCCCGATGTGCGCGACGATTTGAATGTTGGAGCGCGCCTGCCGCTCAAATTCTTCCTCCACCGCCGCCATCTCGCTCTGAATCGAGCGGAAGATTTGCTGCGCGGTCGTTTGCATTTCGCGTGGGGAGGGCGCTGAAAGAATTTTTGCCATAAGTTTGAGCGGCGGCGGCGAGTAGATGTCTACTCCCACGAGTCACCATCCTAATTCGATCTGTAGTTCGTGAACTGCATGTCAATGCCGAAATCCTGATTGCGCAAGGCTCCGATGACCTCCTGCAAGATGTCACGATCACGGCCCGCGACGCGCACCATATCGCCCTGGATCGAGGCTTGCACTTTGAGTTTCGTGTCCTTGATGAATTTGACTATCTCTTTGGCTTTGTCCTGCGGGATGCCTTGCTGCAAGGCGATTCGCTGGCGGACGGTTCCGCCCAGAGCCGATTCGATTTTGCCGTAAGTCAGCCCCTTGAGCGGCACGCCGCGTTTGACGAATTTTGTTTGCAGAATGTCGTTGAGAGCCTTCAGCTTGTACTCGTCATCTGAAGTCAGAATGATCGCTTCCTGCCCCTCAAGCTCGATGTCGCTCTTGCTGCCTTTGAAATCGAACCGCGTCTGGACTTCCTTCAAAGCCTGATTGATTGCGTTGACTACTTCGGCGTGATCAATTTGGGAAACGATGTCGAATGTGTTTTGCTGCGCCATAATTCACAAACTCCTTTACGGCGATACCGAAAAATAAACTTGTCCTGGACTGTTCCGGTGAAATGCCTGTCTTCCCGCACGGAGTTCGTCTGGGCTTCCTCAAAATAGAGCGGATTTGTAACCCGCCGTTAAACCCATTGTCAATGCGAGCGAATTTCAACTCACTTTGAAGAGGCGTTTGAAATTGCCGCTGGTAAGGCGCGCGATCTCTTCAAGGCTGACGCTCTTCAATTCGGCCAGCTTCGCGGCGGTTTCCCGGACGAAAGCCGGCTCGTTGCGTTTGCCGCGATATGGCAGAGGCGCCAAATACGGGCAATCGGTCTCGATCAGCAATCTCTCCATCGGCGCGGACCGCGCCACATCGCGCAGTTCTTCGGCGTTCTTGAACGTCAGCACGCCGGAAAACGAGATGTGAAAACCCATCTCGATTGCCGCGTCGGCAAGCTTTTGAGTTCCCGTGAAGCAGTGAATGATCCCGCCGATTCCGACCCCGCCAACCTTCGCCCAGCTTTCGCGCAGGATTTGAATCGTGTCGTCTTCAGCCTCGCGCGTGTGAATGATCGCGGGCAATCGGCGTTCGAGCGCGAGTTCCAACTGGCGACGAAAGACCCGGCGCTGCGTGTCGCGCGGGCTGTGGTCGTAATGGTAATCCAGCCCAATCTCGCCCCAGCCGATCACTTTCTCGCGCTCGCTCATTGCGAGCAGCTTTTGTTCGAGAGCTTCATCGTACAGGCTCGCTTCGTGCGGATGCAGGCCGACTGCGGCGTAAATGAACGGATATTCCTCGGCCAGTTTCAATCCGACATCGAGCGAGCCTTTCGAGACATCGCTACCACATATTTCCAGCATCATCTCGACGCCGACTTCGCGCGCGCGGTTGATCACCTCGGCGCGGTCTGCATCGTAGTTGGGAACGTCGAGATGGGCGTGAGAGTCAATGAGCATCAGGTTACTTCAGTTTCGCTCCATTCGGAACTTCTTCTAAAAATCCCGCCAGCACAGGCCGCCCCTCTTCGCCAATCGAAGCCGCCAGGATCATCCCCTGCGATTCCAACCCGCGCAGTTTTCTTGGCGCGAGGTTGGCGACGACGATCACTTTGCGTCCGATCAGTTTTTCCGGTTCGTAATACTGCGCGATGCCCGCGAGGATTTGGCGCGGCTCGGCTTCGCCCAGGTCAATCGTGAATTTCAAAAGCTTGTCGGCTTTCGGGATGCGTTCGGCGGTCAGAATCTGACCCGTGCGCAGTTCGACTTTCGCGAAATCGTCAATCGTGATGTAGGCGGGCGCAGCGGCTGCTTCGCTCGCAGGTTGCGGCGCAGCTTGAGCGGGAGCCTGAGCTGGTTGTTCCTTGTTCTCTTCCGTTCGCGCGGCCTGGCTGGCCGCTTCTTCCTGTTTAATTTCGTCCATGACTTTCTTTTTATCCAGTTTGGGGAAAATAGGTTTGATTTCGCCGACGCGCTTGCCAGTGGATTGGCCCCATTGCAACGCGCTTGGCGCGATTTCATTCACTTTGCCCGCTTCGCCCAACTGCTCCCAAATTTCCTGCGTGGCTTTGGGCAGCACAGGCGCGAGCAGCGCGGTCAGATGCCGCAGCGTTTCTGTCGCCGTGTGCAAAACCAGTTCCAGCGAGCCGCGCTTGTCAGCGTCTTTCGCCAAATCCCAGGGCTTGGCGTCGGAGATGAATTTATCCACCCGTTCGATAGCCGACCATGCGGCGTCGAGCGCGCGGCTGAAATTGTATTCGTCGAATTCGCGGTCGAATTGCGCGACGGACTGTTCGACAGTTTCGCGCACCTCGCCTGCGCGAGCGGTCAATTCCGCATCGGCCTTGCCCGGCGCGGGGACGACTCCGTCGCAATATCGCCCGATCATCGTCAGCGTGCGGCTGGCCAGATTGCCCAGGCCGTTGGCCAATCCGGCGTTGACTCGGTCAAGCAGAGCTTCGTAGGTGAAATCACCATCCTGCCCGAAGACCATATCGCGCAAACAGAAATAGCGCACCGCATCGGTCGTGAAATGTTTTTGCAGCACGGCCAGATCAATCACGTTGCCGATAGTCTTCGACATCTTGCGCCCGCCTGACAGCCACATGCCGTGCGCGAAGACAGTCTTCGGCGGCTCAAGTCCCGCCGCAATCAGAAACGCTGGCCAGTAGACGGTGTGGAAGCGCAGAATGTCTTTGCCGACAAGTTGCAGGTCGGCGGGCCACAGCTTTTTGAAATGTTGCTGGCCGCCGAACTGTTCGTTGCCGAAACCGATCGCGGTGATGTAATTCGACAGCGCGTCGAACCAGACGTACATCGTGTGCGCGGGATCGTCCGGCACGGGGATTCCCCATTTGACCGAAACGCGGCTGATCGAAAGGTCGTTCAATCCGCCGCGCACGAAACTCATCACCTCGTTGCGCCGGGTCTCGGGACGAATGAAGTTTGGGTTCTTCTCGTAAAGCTCGATCAATCTGTCCTGAAATTCCGAGAGCTTGAAAAAGTAGCTTTCTTCGGCCACTCGATCCAGCGGTCGTTCGTGCGTTGGGCAATTGAGCGTTCCATCGTCTCCGGATTTGGCTTCGCTTTCGGTGTAAAACTCGTTGCAGTTGGCGCAATAGAGGCCTTCGTATTTACCTTTGTAGATGTAGCCGTTCTCTTTCGCCCGCCGCCACAGTTCCTGCGCGGCGCGTTTGTGGTAATCGTCTGTGGTGCGAATCCAGTGGTCGTTGGTCAGTCCGTATGGCGCGAAAGCCGTCTTGAATTCATTAACGATGCTGTCAACGTGCTCTTTGATGGATAGCCCTTTGCTTTCCGCCGCGCGCTCGATGTTCAATCCGTGCTCATCGGTTCCGGTCAGAAAGAAGGTCTCGAAGCCGCGCTGGCGTTTGTAACGCGCCACCGTGTCGGCGACCAGCGTGGTATAAAGATGGCCGAGATGCGGGTGCGAGTTGACGTAATAGATCGGTGTTGTAATGTAGAACTTGTTCATGCCCATTTTCCTCGATGCGAAAGAAAACGGTATTTTTGACGATGGACTGAGATTTGGCAAATTGCGATGCGGCGAGCAACCGCCCGCTTCAACACCAACGCCAGCTTGCTAAACCCGAAACGTGTTGTTAGTTTTTGCCTGATGAAAAGAGTTGTACTTTTGACATTCACATTATGTTTTCTTCTTACTTCTGTCTTTGCGCAATCGAAGCTCAGACCTGATCCGGCTCCGGTCAGCGTGAATCCGCTTCAGGAAGCCGACAGGCTTTTCACGTTTGGCGAAGACACCGGGCGTGACAAACAATCGCTGGGCCTCATCGAACGCGCGCTGGCCGGGAATGGCAGAGATTATCAATGGCTGTGGCGCGCCGCTCGCGCGTATTACTACGCCGGCGATGACGCCGCCGAATCAGAGAAGCTGTCGCATTTCGAGAAGGGCATAAGCGCCGCCCAGCGCGCTGTCGCCGAACAGCCCAACGCCGTTGAGGGACATTTCTGGCTGGCCGCCAATTACGGCGGTTACAGCGAACAGAAAGGCGCGTTGAAGGCCCTGGCAATGGTCAAAAAGATTCGCGCCGAGATGGAAACGGTCTTGCGACTGGATGCCCGTTACCATCATGGCGGAGCTTATCTGGCGCTGGGCGAAATGGATCGGCAATTGCCGCGAATAGTCGGCGGCAATCTGACCAGGGCAATTCAACGGTTGGAGCAGGGCCTCGGCGTCGCGCCAGACAACCTGGAAATGAAACTGGCTCTGGCGCAGGCTTATCAGGAAACTGGGCGCAAGGAAGACGCCCGGCGGCATTTCCAGGAGATCGCGCAGAAGCAGGTCAAAACGCGCGCCGACCGTGATGTTCAGGAAAAAGCGAAACGATTGATCGGCAAGTTATGAGCCTCAGTGGTTTGCAAAAGCCATTTTCAAGCTTCCGTGTCCAGTTAATCGCCTTCATCGCGGTTATGGTGGCAATCACCGGGATTGTGATCTCCGTGATCAATCAAAGAGTCGAGAAGCGCACGTCCGATAAAAATGACGAATACACGCGGGCGATCATCCAGGCTACGGACCTGGCCTATCGTTCTCTTTCGGAAGGCAAGTATCTTTATAACCTCGTCAACACAGGCGGTTCAGGCCTGGCGGTTGATTCCAGCAGCATCATCCGCCGCATCATGGTCGTGGACGTTGATAAGAGGAAGATCCTGGACAGCACCGATGGCGATGAGGTCGGGCATGGTTATGACTCTAGTTTCATCCCTCCGTTTCATCCGGGCGATTTCAAACTCGACGAGGGCGGGTTGAGTCCCGATTTGAGCAGCACAGTCAAATTTTCAATCGAGACCAATCTGGGCAAACGCGACATCCTCATCGTTATTTCCAGAAGACCGCTTCAGGATGTCAAAGGCGCCGCCGAGCGCGACCGGCTGATAGCCTTCATCGGATTGGGACTGGTTCTGATCGTCGTCATCTCAATCGTCAGCAAACGCTTCACCGGCCCGATTACTGTACTGGGGCAGGCGGCGCGCAAGGTGGCCAAAGGCGATCTGGATTTCAGCGTTCCGGTTTCAGGCCCCGAAGAGGTCAGCGCGTTGTCGCAAACCTTCAACGAAATGCTTGCGGGGCTGCGCAGCAAACGCGATCTGGAAGAGCAACTGCAAAAAGCCGAACGTTCCGCCGTCGTCGGACGCGTCGCTTCGGGCATCGCGCACGAGATTCGCAATCCGCTCAACTTCATCAATCTCTCGATTGACCACCTGCGCGAAGCCTTCGCCCCGCAAGGCGAACCGATGCGCGCGACGTACACGCACATCCTGATCACGATCAAAGACGAACTGGCGCGGCTCAACCGTCTGGTCGGCGATTTTTTGAGCTACGGCCGCCCGGCGAAACTCAAACTCCGGGAAATTGACGCGCGAACTTTGATCGAGGAAGTCCGCGATCTGGTCAACACCCAGGCCGAACAGCAGGGCGTGCGAGTCAACATCGAACAAAACGGCGCCCGCGACACGAAACTTTACGGGGACGCCGAACAGATCAAAACCTGTTTCTCGAACCTGATGATCAACGCGATTCAGGCGATGCCGGACGGCGGAGCATTAAACATCTCGCTGCGACCCGACAATTCACATCTCGAAATCAAATTCGCTGACACCGGCACGGGCATCACGCCGGAAGCGATGGAACAGATTTTCGAGCCTTATTATTCAACCAAAGATACCGGGATCGGGCTTGGCTTGCCGCTAACGAAAAAAATCATCGAAGAGCACGGCGGTCTGATCAACGTGGAAAGCGAACCTGACCGGGGCACGACGTTTACCGTTACGTTGTTGTGCAAGCCAAAGACGCCGTATTGATCTCTGAGGAAACTATGTCTGCCAAACGAATCCTCGTTGTTGATGACGAGAAGAACCAGCGCGAAATCCTGCAAATCATCCTTTCGGGCGAACGTGACGACGGGGGCAATCAGCTTTATGAAGTGAAGTCCGCAAGCAGTGGACAGGAAGCTCTGCGTTCGTTCAAAAACGAAAACTTCGATCTGGTGCTGACCGACCTGAAAATGGCCGGGATGGACGGTATTCAACTGCTCAACGAACTGTCGCAACTCGACAGCTCGACGCCGGTGATCCTGATGACCGCTCACGGCTCGATTGACACGGTCAAGGAGGCGCTGCGCGGAGGCGCGTTCGATTATCTGGAAAAACCGCTCGACCGCTCGAAGCTGCTCGAAGTCGTCTCGAAAGCCATGGCGCAGATGCGCGCCGTTGACGAAGAGATCATCGGCGTTTCGGACTCGATGGAGCGCGTCAAAAAGATGATCGTCAAAGTCGCGCCGTCGAATTCAACCGTGCTGATCCGCGGCGAATCGGGCACCGGCAAAGAGCGCATCGCCCGCGCCATCCACAAAGCCAGCCCGCGATCGGGAGAAAGGTTTCAAGCCGTCAACTGCGCCGCGATCAATGAGAACCTGCTCGAATCGGAATTGTTTGGCCACGAAAAAGGCTCGTTCACCGGCGCGCATGCCGAAAAGAAAGGCCTGTTTGAAATCGCCGACAAAGGCACGCTCTTTCTGGATGAAATCGGCGAAGTGAGTCAGAGCATGCAGGCCAAACTGTTGCGCGCCCTGCAGGAAAAAGAAGTCACGCGCGTCGGCGGCACACGCCCGATCAAAGTTGACGTGCGCGTGCTCGGCGCGACCAACCGCGACCTCGAAGCGATGGTCAAAGACGGACGTTTCCGCGAGGATTTGTATTACCGCTTGAACGTCATCCCGCTCAGCGTCCCGCCGTTGCGTAACCGTCGCGACGATATTCAGGTTCTGATGAATTATTTCCTCGTCAAACACGGCTCGCCGTCGCGCCCGATGAAAATCTCAGCCGACGCTAGGAGCCTGATCATGAATTACGCCTGGCCCGGCAACGTGCGCCAACTTGAATCGGCCATCGAACGCGCGCTGCTGCTGGCCGAAGGCGACGAGATCATCGCTGAAGACTTGCCTGTCGAAATCCGAGCCAGCGCGCAATCGGAAGGCGCAGGCGGATTCAAACTCCCGCCCGAAGGAATCTCGTTTGAAGAACTCGAACGCTCGATGCTCGTCCAGGCGATGGAACAGACCAACTGGAACATCACGCGCGCCGCGAAGCTGCTGGGATTGTCGTTCAGAACGATGCAATATCGTCTGGACAAATTCGGCATCAAGCGGCCAAGCCGGGGCAAAGGGGCAGACGATGAATCGCCGGAAGAAGTTGAAGACAACGAGCAGCAGCACGAGTGATGGCGCAATCGTTCAAGCGGAAGCGCAGATCAGTATTCGACAAAAGCTTCGCGAAGCTCCGCGAAGCTTTTGCGCTATATCGTCAAGCTGGTAGTTTGCGTTCAATCCGCTGGGGCTTGGCAGCGTCCAGACAAGAGCGCCACCTAACCGCTCCTCCTGCCGGCCAATCGCTGCTTTGGGGTGCAGTTTTCAAAAGTCGGTCAAGCCGCCTTCAGAATTTGCTGTGATCGTTCGCGCCAGACGCCATTGAAAAGCTCGGCGCGTAAACTGGCCATCTGAGCCGCGCCATCTTCCGACCAACGCATTCCCGGCAATTTCAAGCGCGCGCCGGTGACGTGGTAGTTGGCGCTTTCAATTGCGCCGCTGCCTACACGTAAGCCTTGCGCGCGATAAGTCGGATAGTCCATCCGATCGAGATTGTTGCCCAGATAAGTTTGCAAGCTCACGATCTGCTCTCGTGCTTTATGGTGACTCTGCTTGAGAAACTCCAAGGCCTGGATCACATCCTGGGCTTGCCCGTCCTCGATCCGTTGGCATTGCGTTTCGGCCCACTGCCGAGCTTCTGGTGTCCCTTCGCCGAAGAGCCCGGCTGCCATCTCCCAGACCTTGTGCTTGACGTGATAGAGATCAAGGATCAGGAAGACCTTCACCGGCAACCACGCGCACAGGCTGCGAATCCAGGCCGCCCCATCGCTGAGCACCACCAGTAATTTGGCGCGGTCAAAGCCCAGTTTGAGCATCTGCGCCCAAATCAACACAGCTAACCCGAGCCAATCACCGAGGTGGGAGACATAGGTCTTCTCCAACAAACAACCGCGTCGTTCACTCTCTTTCGCGCAGGCCGCCGCTTCGTAGAGCACGGCGTTCTTCACTTCGCGTCCGCTCACTTCGTATCGCCGTCCCGGCCCGCCTCGCCCCGGCTGGGGTTCTGAAGAGGCTTTGGCCTGCGTCCGGGTCATCACATGCACGCCATCCACCTCCAAATAGGCCACCTCGATCGGCTTGTCCGGCGCTTGCGCGGTGATGTAGGGCGGATGCTTCCCCCAGTCATCTTCAAAGCGTTTGATCTCCTCGGCCTCGGCCCTGAGCAACTCCACCACCTGCTCGCCACGCCGTGCAATCGCGCTCTTGACGCCTTGCTCGCTCACTTCGATTCCCATCATCTGTGCCAGCAACTCCACCGCCATCCCGTGCGGCACGGTGACCGCCATCAGCGTCGCCACCTCGTCCAGACCCGCCGTGTAATCCCCGGCGGGCAATCCCACCCGCTCCTGCGCCAGCGCCCGCCCCTGCTGACAAGCCTCACACCAACTGTAACGCCGCTTGATGCTGATCTGCCCGACGGTGCTACGCCAAGTGCGCTCCCGTCGCCCTTGCGAGACGCCAGCGCGCCCGCAGCCGCCACATTTCACTTCTTCCTTCCGCTCATCTACTTCATCCACGCGACGCTGCAACCGCGCCTCGAACACGGGACGCGCCGCCGCCAAGGCCGCCTGCACACTGGCCCGCTCCTCCTCCAAGGCCGTACTGTCCGGGGCGCGCTCCGCCTGCGCATAAGCGAGCAGCGTTTGGAACCCCGTGAGGAGCCCGCTGGCGACCGAAACATCCAGCGACAGTCGCGCCGCCAATGCCTGCGCGAACTCTTTTGTGCTCGGCGCTTCATTCTGCTGGCTCAAGCCGTCCCAGGTTTCCGCTACCAACTCGATCCAAGAGCTTTCCGTCGCTTTGGGAGAGGGAGTATTCTTCGTCACGGGATACCTCCGAAAATTAAGGTTGCGCCCTCGCAGGCTTTTGCAACCTTAAAGGTATCCCTTCATCGTCATTCAGGCGATTGTTTCCCGACTACTTTGACCGACTTTTGAAAACTGCACCCGTCAGCGATCAGCGGCAGAGTGCGATGCAATAGACATGACGAAACTTTTATTAAACTATTTCTTGAAACCGGCGCAGATATTGAGTATCTTCCGCAGTTCGCTTGAACAAGCGATTCTGATAAAAACATCACTGAGGAGAAGGATCATGAAAATATCCGATCAAACGCTGAAAATGATTAACCAGCTGCCCCAGGCCACCCGCGTGAAAGTTGACCAGGTCATCCGCACTCACGTCGCCGCCTGTAGAAAAACCGGTAGCCCTATTGAAAACCTGGATCGTCTTTTTATCGAGGCTGTCGAAATTGTCAAGCTCGAAGAGCGATGCCCCGAAACCAGGCTGGAATACTCGCCAGAGTGGGAGCCACTCCGCCGCTACGATCAATACCTAAGCCCGCGTGACCTCTAATTTTTAGCATAGAGAGATGCCGGATCACGTGAACTTTGCGATACTGTTACCAATCCAATAGCAATTATTCGGAATAGAGGTTTGCAATGAAACTCAATCGTTTCGCAAGGTATGCCTGGTTCACGCTGGCTTTCAATCTTCTAGTGATCGTCTGGGGCGCTTACGTGCGGGCGAGCAGCTCCGGCGCGGGGTGCGGCAGCCACTGGCCGCTTTGCAACGGCGAAGTCATTCCAAGCTCGCCGACAGTAAAGACTCTGGTTGAATATTCGCACCGGCTGTCGAGCGGGCTGGCGTTGATCCTGGTGGTTGTAATGCTGATTTGGGCATTACGAGCTTATGAGCGAAAACATGGAGTTCGTGTCGCCGCTGCGCTGGCGATGTTTTTCATGCTCATGGAAGCCGCGATTGGCGCGGGTCTGGTTCTTTTTGAGTACGTCGCCGAAAACCAATCCATTGCGCGGGCGCTGTGGATGTCCGCTCACCTGATCAACACTTTTCTTCTTGTGGGAATGCTCTCGGTCACCGCCTGGGTAGCTTCGACGGACGAACGTCCCGACTTCCGCTGGCAAGGCGCGATCAATTGGCTGTTTGCCGCCGCCTTGATTGGGACTTTGATTTTGGGCGTGAGCGGAGCCGTGACCGCTTTGGGTGGCACGCTTTTCCCGGTCACTTCACTGGCCGAAGGGCTGAAGCAAGACCTCTCTCCGACGGCTCACGTCCTGATCCGCCTTCGGTTTTTTCATCCATTCATCGCGGTCGTGGTGAGCGGCTTTATGATTTTGACTGCCTATCTTGCTCGAACCTGGCGGTACAGCGAAAGGGTCAAGGGGTTATCAAACGCGCTAATCGCGCTTGTGTTGATCCAACTCGGCGCGGGACTGGTCAATCTGCTGCTGCATGCGCCGATTGGGTTGCAACTTGCGCATCTGCTGCTATCGGACTTGATCTGGATTGCGCTGGTTCTGATGGGGTTCTCTGCTCTGGCGCAACCGGCGCGCGAGCCAGCCGCAGGTGTGATCCGCCCAGCGCACGCCGGATGATCCTATTATTTCTTCCTCGCCAGTTCAGCTTCGGCGGCTATGAATCCGAATGCGGGCCAGTATTTCCCTGAAACGATCTTGCGGAAATACTCTTCGGCCTTCGCCCGATTGCCGTTGTACAGATGCCAATTGCCGATGCCGTATCCCACGGTCGCAATCTCCAGGTCAGTCGACTTCTCGACGTTGACCAACTCGTCTTCCTTCTTCAATCCTTTGTAGAACAACAGCCGGTCGTAATATGACTTGTTTTCTTTGACCTGCAACTGCGGAGTGATCTTCCCCAGGACTTTAGCCGCATCTGCGTCTTTCTTCATCCGGCGATAAGTCATGTAAAGCCAATCTGAAATAGCGATGACCGAATCGTCGCGGCCTTCCTTGCTGGCCTCCACGGTGGCGCGGTTCTTCTCCGCGACGGCGTAACAACGTTCATAAGCTGCGGCGGCTTTTGAGAATTCGCCTTTGAGGTAATGCGCCAGTCCCAGGTGATACCAGATGTCGTAATCGTCGTTCTTGAGTTCCGAGGCGCGCTTCAGATCGGTCACGGCCTTGTCGAACTGGCGGGTCGAGATGTAACGGTGGCCGCGATGCCGGTAGAGCATCGCGTTCGCCGGAGCGATCTTGATTCCCTGAGTGTATGTCTTGATGGCGTCGTTGTATCGCCACACGTTCGCCTGCGCGCGGCCCAGCGCAATAATCAACTCGACATTCTTCGGATCAGCCGCGAGTTTCTCCCGCGCCTTCGCAATCTCGCCTTTGTCGTCAGCCTGCGCGTAGTGTTTGGCTCCGAGCGGCGAAACGACTTCGGGTTTGGCTACCGTGTTGTCCGGCTGCGCGGTTTGAGCGCAAATCGAAGTTGGGGAGAATAAAAGCGCGAGCGTAAAGAGCAGAACTGAACGGTTGAAGCTCTCGAATGCGATCATATCGCCTCCTGTTGGTTACTTGCTGGTTGTGTGATGAATTTGCGGCGATGGATTCTATTCGGCTTTTCACGCAGACAGCAAGCAGTCCTTGTCAATCGAGCGATCAAGTTTTAGCATACGCCGCGTTTTACCTAACTCCCGACAGGAGCATTGAACTTGAGTTCCGAAATTCAACTGACCCCCATTCGCGGCATCCCCGAAATCAGGCCTGGCGACGACCTCGGTCTGATGATCGCGCGCGCGGCTGACAAGATGAAGTTCAAGATAACCGACGGCGACATCATCGTCGTCGCGCAAAAGATAGTCTCGAAAGCCGAGGGCCGCCTGGTCAACCTGGAATCCGTAACCCCATCCGAGTTCGCCGTCGAAATCGCCAACAAGCAGCAACGCGACCCACGATTGATCGAGGTCGTGCTGAGCGAATCAGCCAACATCGTGCGATCGGACGATCACGTGCTAATCACCGAAACAAAACACGGGTTCGTCTGCGCCAATGCGGGCGTGGATCGCTCAAATGTAGTCGGCAAGGAATGGGTTTCACTCCTGCCTGTCGCGCCGGACGATTCCGCGCTACTGCTCAAAACGCGCTTCGCTGAACTGCTCAAGGTCAACGCCGCAGTCGTCATCACTGACACCTTCGGGCGAGCGTGGCGCGAAGGCTTGACGAACGTCGCCATCGGTGTGGCTGGCATCAAGCCGCTCAAAGATTTTCGAGGCAAAACCGACGATCACGGAAAAGAGTTGTCGGCGACAGTGCTCGCGGTAGCGGATGAGATCGCGGCGTCGAGCGGCTTGCTGATGCGAAAGACCGCCCGCATCCCTGTCGTTGTGATCCGGGGTTATTACTTTGATCACGGCGAAGGCAGCGCGAGAGAATTGGTGAGGCCGAAAGAGCGAGACTTATTCAGGTAAAGCATCTAATCACGCCTGAGATGGGTGGCCAGTTATGCTTCAATTCCTATTATTACCAGCGGCACTGCCGGCACGCCGCGCCCTTGGCGAATAACATTGTAAAACTCGCCTTCGTAGTACGGGACTCCCGAACTCATCTGAGATTGCAGGGACTTCATCGGGAGAATTTCGATACCAACGTCAATATGGTCGCCGACATAGAAGGCAAGGTGTTTGACGAAAAGATCGTAAGCCACGAAGGCGTATTTGCCGAATTGAACCTCAATCGCCACACGATCCTTCACAAAATCGGTCTGGTTGTAGCTGAAGATCGGTGTTTCGCCAGCGGCTTCGATCTCTTTCTTTTGCTCTCCGGGCGTCATCGTAAGCGTCTTCCGAATCAGCTTCTCGCTTTTCGTGACCCAGTAATTGACACGGCTCTCCTGCCATCCCTCGTTCCTCAGTAGAAGTTTGAAACAGTTGTTCATTTCGATGGGGCTGTATAGTAACTTGCCTGTCATCGTCTTCTCTTTGGAAACCTTCGTTTTGCATTTCGCGGCGTCAACCTGGGCGATCACGTCCCGTATTTCTTCCCAAAGCCTCGGCTTGTGAACGAGCAGGAATTCCAGGCCGTTGAGGTGAGAGTAAGTTTGAGCAATTACCATCGTTTGCTTTACCCCTACTTCCCAGCGGATTTATCAAGAAGGCTCGGCTGAGCCATCCCCTGATTACCAGTCCATGGCGCAACGGTAAGGCTGTTGCCCGCCTCTATCGGATCATACACGGGCCTATCCATTGGCCGTGTTCGCAATGTGCCATCCATCTCCTGCCGAATACGCTGACGAGCAAGTCGGACATATTTTGAAACCGTTTCAGCTCCGGCTCCACGACGCCCATGCCTGACGGCGGCTATGATCGAAGTTCCGGTTCCCAGAAACGGATCCAACACCCACTGATCCTCGTTCGTCATCGAAAGAACCAGCCGCTCGACAAGCTCCACCGGAAACTGACAAGGGTGTTCCGTCTTTTCCACGTGGTTACTTTTTACGTTCGGGATCACCCATAGATCACCCGGATTCTTGCCGAGAGGATTGCACGAATAATGGCCCGCATTCGGCCCTTTGAAATATTTTTTCCCTGGATACTTTTGCGGGACCCGAACCGGGTCGAGATTGAATACGTAATCGTCCGTCTTCGTAAACCAGATTATCGTTTCGTAGCGGCCCGAAAACCGCCGTGTACAATGCAGGCCGTGTTCAAAGTGCCAAACTACGCGATTCCGTAGACGAAGTCCTAAATCGCTGAAAATGGGATAGAGAACCGCATCGAGAGGAATGATGTACCCATTCTCGACGTAATTTCCCACTTGCCAGCAGATGCTGCCCGAAGGAGCCAGCGTTCGATAGCATTCCCGAATCACAGCGGCCTGCTGGTCGAGGTATGTTTCAAGCTTCAGCTTCTTTTCGTATTCCTTCCCAAGATTGTATGGAGGAGAAGTGACGATAAGCTGGATCGTTTCTGAAGGAACGGTTTTAAGCAAGTCCAGACAATCTCCCGGGTGAATCACCGTGTGTTCCGAGATGGAGAATTTGTCTGCAATTTCGTGCTTTTTATTAAACATACCGGCAGCATAGCCTCAGAGTTTCCATGGGTCAATCACACGTTAGCGGCTCAACTCTGACCAGAAAGCCTTGTAGTATCGCATCAACCTGATCGGGTCTGGTGTCTCAGGAATCTCAGCCAGGCAGTAACGATTGTAACCAGCCGCTTTCATCAGCCCGAACAGTTCGCGCCAGGGGTACTCCGGTTTCCACAACTCGTTGATGTGCGCGTTGCGAACCCAGGGTTTCAACAGCGCAAAGCTCTGTTTGACCGAGCCGTTCGTCACGTCTTCCGGATTCGAGTTCCAGCAGATAGCGGCCTGCGGATGGTTGGCCGCTTGCATCATCTTGGCCATCCGCGCGGGCTGGCTGGAATCGCGCCCGTGAACTTCTACCCAGATTTCGACGTTCGCGCCTTTGGCGAACTCGCCGCATTCGCGCAAGGCCGCGCCGATTTGGGCGATTGTCTTTTCTTCGGGAACTTCTTTTGGGATTCCATTCGGACGAACTTTCACGCCGATTGCGCCGATGTCGTGGGCGAGTTCGATGAATCGCTTGCACTCGTCAATGTTCTTGCGCACGGTTGACTGGTCGGGCGAATGAAATTCGCAAACTGAGCCGAGGCTGAGCAGGCGAACTTTCGTTCCGGCGAACTGATTCCTGACCTCGATTCGCCGCTCTTTGCTCAAGGCCGGCTCGACGCCGTGTTTGTGCGTTGTGCGCAGTTCGACGGCTTCAAATCCGGTCATTTCGCAGTTCTTGATGATCGTCGGAACATCCCAGTCTTTGGCCAGGTTGTAAGTCACAAGGCCGAGCTTGAATCCGCCTCCGCCAAAAGCGGGATTGCTGATCTTGTCGGCGAAGGCGGAAGCGGTTGGGGTGGCCTCGGTTAAAAGCCACGAGCCAGCCGCGCCCAGGCCCGCCTGTAAAAAGTCGCGTCGTGATTTCTTGCGCATTATTTTCCCTCGGATGATCGGAGTGATTGGATTGTCGAGTGATTGCGCGCCAATTCATAGCGCAATCACTGCGTCATTGCAATTGTCATAACAGCCATTGAATGGGAAAATACGCGCGCGGTAGGTGCCATGGGTGCAGTTTTCAAAAGTC
>WBZR01000464.1_pt1 | contig 65453 bp, 61 predicted proteins | sample 5204231 | NCBI WGS metagenome assembly WBZR01 (sample SAMN12412403, study PRJNA552823) | activated sludge metagenome | isolation source: activated sludge from anammox sidestream of wastewater treatment plant... | place: USA: Virginia | collected 2017-08 | reverse complement strand
CTCGGGTGACGTGTTCAGCCTGCCGGCCGGTGCGCTCGCGTTCGCGGCGGGCTTCGAGCATCGCAAGCAGAGCGGTTTCTACACACCCGACTCGATCGTGACCGCGGGTGAGTCCAACGGCGTGCCGTCCGGCCCGACCAGCGGCTCCTACTCGGTCAACGAGTACTACCTCGAGCTCAATGCGCCGTTGCTGGCCGATGCGCCGCTGGCCAAGCGCCTGGAGCTGAGCGCCGCGACGCGCTACTCGGATTATTCGAACTTCGGCGGCACTACCAACAACAAGCTCGGCGTGCGCTGGCAGATCAATGACGACCTGACGCTGCGCAGCACCTGGGCCGAGGGCTTCCGCGCGCCGTCGATCGGCGAACTGTACGGCACGTTCTCGCGCTTCGATGCGCAGATCAATGATCCATGCAACTTTGCCACCGGCCAGACCGCCACCAACTGCGCGGCCCTGGGCGTGCCCGATCCGGCCAACTTCGAGCAGTCCAACTCGCAGATTTCGGTGGTGACCGGCGGCAACATCAACCTCAAGCCCGAGGAGTCCAGGAGCCTGACCGTGGGCGCGGTGTACAGCCCGAGCTGGGGTGCGGACACGTCCTGGTCGCGCAAGCTCGACTTCGAGGTCACCTACTACCGCATCAACATCAACAACGCGATCCAGGCCGCCGACGCGCAGACCCAGCTCGACCGCTGCGTGGCCACGCTCGACCCGGTGTTCTGCGGCGGCATCGGCCGCTCCAGTGGCGGCAACATCAACAGCTTCAACAACACGCTGTTCAACCTCGGCCGCGTCCACACCAGCGGTGTCGACCTGGGCGTGAACTGGTTTGGCAACGAGACCGGCATCGGCACGTTCGGCGCATCGCTGCAGAGCACCTACCTGCGCAATTACCGAGCAGTTGCGACCGACTCGGGGCTGGAAGAGCCGCGCACGGTTGGTATCGAGGTCGCGGACAGCGGCATGCCCAAGTGGCGCACCACCGCACGCGTGACCTGGAACCTGGATGCCTTCAGCGCAAGCTGGGCGTCGCGCTACATGTCGGGCATGACCGAGGATTGCGGGGCGGCTGCCGCGTTCCCGGTGTGCAATGGCGCGGGCGACACCCACCACCTGGGTTCAACCACGTACCACGACGCACGCTTCACCTGGACCTTGCCGACCTCGCTCAAGATGTCGCTGTCCGCGGGCATCAACAACATCTTCGATCGTGACCCGCCGATCTGCCTGTCGTGCTCGCTCAACGGCTACGACGCCTCAACCTACGACCTGCCGGGCCGCTACTCGTACATCGAAGCCAGCGTGAAGTTCTGACGCTGGCACGTTGTGGATTGAGTCGAAGGGCCGCCTCGTGCGGCCCTTCCTTTTTTTGCAGCGGCGGCAATGGGCATGTGGCGCGCAGCCGGTGGACACGCGCCAGCCACACCGGGACTGGGCAGGCCGTACGGTGCCGGTGGCGCCGACGGCCGCGGCCGCATGGCACGCGGGCGCGGGCAACTTCAATCCGAGGCGATGCGCTGTGGCAGGCGGATGCGCGCCGCGATCGGCAGGTGGTCCGAGCCCAGGTGCGGCAGGGCCCAGCGCTGCTCGACCTGGATGGGTGCGGAGGTGAGGATGTGGTCGATCGCGCGCTTGGGCTTCCAGCTCGGGAATGTGGCGGGCGCATCCTCGGGTGCCACGAGCGTGGTGCGCCGGTACAGCTCGGCCAGCTCCTTGCCGTGCGCAGGCGTGTTGAGATCGCCCATGAGCACGGCGTTGGGATGGTCTTCGAGCAGTTCGGCAAGGAAGCCGAGTTGTCGTGCGCGTGCCTGCGCACCCAGCGACAGGTGCGCCACCACCACCACGAGGCCACCGTGGTCATTGCCGAAGCGCACCCACAGCGCGCCACGGCCGGGAATGCGCCCCGGCAAGGGATAGTCGAGCACCTCGACGGGCTGCAGCCGCGCGAGCAACCCGTTGCTCGAGGTCGCGAGCTTGGACACGCGCCGGTTGGGCTGATGCGTCCAGAACGGGAACTGCGCCGACTCGGCCAGGTATTGGGTTTGGTTGAGGAAGCCGGAGCGCAGACTGCCCGCATCGGCCTCCTGCAACGCCACCAGGTCGAAGTCGCCGAGCAGGCGCGCCAGTTCGTCGAGGTTGGCGCGCTTGCCATGCGGCAGCACCTGTTTCCAGCTGCCGGTCACGTAGTCGCGATAACCCTTGACGCTGCCGCCCGCGAGGATGTTGCAGCTGAGCAGGTTCAGCGTATCGGTCGACGCAGCATCATCGTGGTGGCTGGCCGCGGCTCGCATCGTGCATGGGCTGCGCATGGCGCGGCGATGCCAGCGGGCATCGCCGCGCGGGACTCACTTGCCGGCGGCGGGCTTGCCGGCCTTGGCGCGCGCGTCGTGTTCCTTGTTTGCGAGCCAACCGGCCAGCTCGACCATCTGCGGATACCCGCCCGCGGACGCGCCGGTGATGCGGTACTTGCCATTGACGACCACGCTGGGCGTGCCGTCGATGCCGTCGTTCTTGACGATGTCGAAGGCGCGCGACAGTTTGCTCTCCACCTCGAACGAGGCCGCGGTGGCGAGGAACTTGGCCCGGTCCACTCCGTGCTGCGCGTAGAACGTGGCCAGGTCCTCGATCGTGCGCATCGGAATATGGTCGCGATGCAGCGCATCGAACAGCGCCTGGTGGGTCTTGCCCAGCACGCCCATCGACTGCGCGGTGTAGTAGGCGCGTGCGTAGGGTTCCCAGCTCGCGTTGAAGATCGCGGGCATGTAGTCGAACGCGGCCCACGCCGGCAGCGACTGCTTGAGCTGCTCGGCATAGGGCTGGAAGTGCGCGCAGTGCGGGCAGGCGTAGGAAAACACCTCGAGCACTTCGATCTTGTCGCCGCTGGCCACCGGTTGCGGCGGGTCGATCACGAAGTAGTGGGTGCCTTCCTTCCAGTCCGTGTGGGAGGTGGCGGGCGCGTCGGCGGCGCAGGCGCCGCCGGTCACAAGCAGGGCCGCCAACAGGAAGCCGATGGACTTGAACATGGAGCGATCCTCTTGCAACGAAACGGTGGACGCGGCGAGCGCTACTGGGTCGCGCTTTCCTTGGCGATGAGATGGTTGACCAGCTGCACGAGCTTGTCCAGATCGCCGGCCGAGCGCACCGTCAGGCGGTACTTGCCGGCCACCACGAGCGTGGGCGTGGAGTCGGCGCCATAGGCCTTGAGCAGCGCATCGGCGCGCTTCATCTTGGCGTTGACCGCGAACGAATTGGCGGTCGCCAGCGCATCCTCCGCGCTCACGCCATAGCGGGTGAAATACTTGGCGACATCGTCGATCGACGGCATCGGCTTGAGCAGCTGGTGGGTCTTGGAATCGGTGATGCGCAGCGCGCCATCATCCTTCCACACCGCATCGAACAGCGCATCGTGCGACTTGTCGGCGATGCCCAGTGCCTGCGCGGTGTAGTACGCACGCTGGAACACCGGCCAGTCCTCGTCGGCGCGGAACGAGGCGGGCAGGTAGGTCAGTACCGCGTTGGCGGGCAGCGCCGCGCGCAGCTTCTTGATCGTGGGCTGGAACGCGTTGCAGGCCGGGCAGGCATAGGAAAAGATCTCGACCACCTCGATCTTGCCGTCGACGCTGCTGGGCTGGGCCGGCTCGATCAGGAAATAGTTCTTGCCTTCGACGAAGGATTCGCCGGCGGGCGCCTGCGCGTGGCCGATCGAGAACGCGGCGAGCCAGCCAAGCAGCGCGATGGCGACGCGGGTATGCAGCGGTCGGGTGAACATCGATGAAGGCTCCGGGTGACAGGACAGGGCGCAACCGCGTCACCGCGGCTGCGAGGATCGGGTTGCCGCGCCGGGCGGCAGTACCGCGCCCGCTCGGACTACTGCTGGGCGGTGTTGGTTCCCGCGCCGGCCGTGTGCAGGCCTTCGACGTAGGAGGCCAGCGCGGTGATGTCCGCCGCCGACAGGCGCTGCGCGATCGCGGGCATGATCTGGGCGTTGGTGTCCTTGCCCCAAGTGGTGCCGTTCTTCCACTCGGTGAGCTTGGCCTCGACATAGCTGGCCCACTGGCCGGCCAGCTGCGGATAGCCCGCGCCGGCCACGCCGTGTCCGGCAGGACCGTGGCAGGCCATGCAGGCGGGCACGCCGAGCGCGGCGTCGCCACCGCGATACAGCGCCTGGCCACGCTCGAGCGCGGCCTCGTCGGTGACCCCGGGCGATACCGCCTTGCTGGCGAAAAACGCGCCCACGTCATGCATTTCCTGCGGCGTCAGCATCGAGGCGAAGCCGAGCATGATCGGGTTGTTGCGCTGGGTCGACTTGAACAGTTCGAGCTGGCGCGCGATGTAGGCCTCGTTCTGGCCGGCCAGCTTGGGATACTGCGGATCGGTCGCGTTGCCATCGGCGCCGTGGCAGGCCGCGCACACGATGGCCTTGGCCTCGCCGGCGGCCACATCGCCTGCGTGCGGCGCGCTGCCTTCCTGGGCCAGGGCGAAGCCGACCCAGCAGGTGCCCAACAGCAGGGTGGGGACAAACGTGCGCCGAAAACTCATACACTGGCTCCGCAAGGCGAGGGGTTGCGCTGGTCCGGTCACCGCGGTGCGACCGCACCCCGGCATAGCAGGCCGATTATCCGCGCCAGTCCGAGGGTGGTCAAACCGCCCGTCCTTCCACTGCGACGCTCAACCATGCCAGCCAATCCATTCCGCCAGGCGCGCTTTGCCACCAGCGCCCACCGCCTCGACCAGCTGCCCGCGGACACGGGTGCCGAAGTCGCATTCGCCGGCCGTTCCAACGCGGGCAAGTCGAGCGCGCTCAACGCGATCTGCGACCAGCAGGGGCTGGCGCGCACCTCGCGCACGCCCGGCCGCACCCAGCTGCTCAACGTGTTCGCGCTCGGGGATGGCAGTGCACGCCTGATCGACCTGCCCGGCTATGGCTATGCCAAGGTACCGGTGGCGATGCGTGAGCACTGGCGCGGCGTGATCGACGCCTACCTGCGCACGCGCGCTTCGCTGTGCGGCCTCGTGCTGGTCATGGATGCGCGCCATCCGCTCAAGGAGTTCGACCGCCAGATGCTCGAGTTCGGTGCGGCCAGTGGCCGCGCCTGCCATTGCCTGCTGACCAAGGCCGACAAGCTCTCGCGTGGCGAGGCCGCGCGCACGCTGCAGGCGGTGCGCAAGGAACTGGCCGGATTCGCGCCCGGCGCGAGTGCGCAGCTGTTCTCGGCCCAGGCCGGCAGCGGGCTCGACGAGGCGCGCGCACGCCTGCTCGACTGGCTCGAACCCGTACGCGCCTGAGCGGCCTTCGGTTCGCGCCGCGCGCCCCCATAATGCGAGCCTGTCTTGCCGCGAGGTAGCACCGATGTCCGGACCGAGCCACGTCAAGGATGAGCCGATCCGCGATCGGCGCCAGCTCGTCGAGTACATCGCCGCCGGTGAGAAGCCTGCGGCAAAGTGGCGCATCGGCACCGAGCACGAGAAGTTCGGCTTCCGCCTCGATGACCTGCGTCCGCCGACCTGGGAAGGCGAGCGCGGCATCGGCGCGCTGCTGCACGGCCTCACCCGCTTCGGCTGGCAGCGCGTGGAAGAGCACGGCAAGCTCATCGCACTGTCGCGCAATGGCGCCTCGATCACGCTCGAGCCGGCCGGCCAGCTCGAGCTGTCAGGTGCCCAGCTGGACAGCGTGCACGACACCTGCTGCGAAGTGAGCACGCACCTGCAGGAGGTCAAGACCGTCGCCGACGAGCTCGGACTCGGCTTTCTCGGCATGGGCTTCCAGCCCAAGTGGCGGCGCGAGGACATGCCGTGGATGCCCAAGGGGCGCTATCGCATCATGCGCAACTACATGCCCAAGGTCGGCGCGCTCGGCCTGGACATGATGACGCGCACCTGCACGGTGCAGGTGAACCTGGACTTCGCCAGCGAGGCGGACATGGTGCGCAAGTTCCGCGTCGCGCTCGCGCTGCAGCCGGTCGCCACCGCGTTGTTTGCCGATTCGCCGTTCACGCAGGGCCAGCCCAACGGCTTCCAGAGCTACCGTTCGCACATCTGGACCGACACCGACCGCGCGCGGACCGGCATGCTCGATTTCGTGTTCGAGGACGGCTTCGGCTACGAGCGTTACGTCGATTACCTGCTCGACGTGCCGATGTACTTCAGCTATCGCGGTGGCGAGTACATCGACCTTGCCGGCAGTTCGTTCCGCTACTTCATGGACGGCAGGCTGGAACAGCTGCCCGGCGCGCGGGCGACGCTGCACGACTGGGCCGACCACATGACCACCGCGTTTCCCGAAGTGCGGCTCAAGCAGTTCCTGGAGATGCGCGGCGCCGACGGCGGGCCGTGGAACCGCCTGTGCGCGCTGCCCGCATTCTGGGTCGGCCTGCTCTACGACCCGGTCGCGCTCGATGCGGCCTGGGACCTGGTCAAGGACTTCACGCGCGAGGAACGCCACGCGCTGCGTGATGGCGTGCCGCGCCATGCGTTGACGCTGCCGTTCCGCGGTGCGAGCGTGCGCGAACTCGCGCACGAGGCGCTCGCGATCAGCGCCGCCGGCCTCGCGCGACGCGCGCGCAGCAATCCCGGCGGCGCCGACGAGCGCATCTTCCTCGACATTCTCAAGGCCATCGTCGAGGCGAACCAGACCCCGGCGCAACGCAAGCTCGAGCTGTTCCACGGGCCGTGGCACGGTGACATCGACCGCGTGTTCGCCGAGTTTGCCTATTGAGGCAGGCGCCCGGTGCGTCCGGCGTGCGTCGAGGCGTTGCTGCCCGCGACGCCTACAGCGCGCTCACGCTGCGCAGTTCCCAATGCTTGCCGATGAGCAGCGTCATGCGGTGCTGGATCACCGCGTGCGGCAGCGAGGACTGCACTTCCACGCTCACATGCACGTCGGCCTGCTGCGCGATCACCCGCGCCTGCGGATCACTGGCGCCCAGCGCGGGGTCGACCGCATCGGGATCCGGCTGCAGCGCGCGCCAGCGTTGCCACAATGCGGGCTCGCGCAGGGCCTGCTGCAGTGCCTGGGCGAAGCCTTCGGGCGACACGCCATCGAACGACAGGTCGCTGGATTCACCGCGCGCGTGGGAGAGGTCGTCGATGATGAACAGGAAACGCTGGACGCTCATGCTACCTCCCGGAAGTCGATGGCCGCAGTGTATCAGCGCGTGTCGCGCACCGGCGTGGCGAGCACGAGCGCGAGTGCGATGAGGCTCGCCACGCAGGGCCAGCCCAGGTAGCGCAGTTCCGCGGCCGGCGCCAGCAGCGTGAGCGGCAGTGCCAGCAGCCAGGCACTGGCCAGCGCCACCAGCGCGAGCCGACCGGCCGGGTGCCGGCGGCGACGCCACGCCGGCGCGAGCGCCAGCAGCCCCGTCAGCAGATACGGCCACGCCGCCAGCAGTGGCGTCGTGCGCAGGCTCGCCGCGGCCTGCATGAGCAGCCGGTGCAGCCAGCCGCGGTTGGGCGCCACCACGGGCGTGTCGCGATAGCGCACCTGCGCATCGACGTAGCTGAGCTCGACCGGCCAATCGGCGCGGTGCGTGCCCACGAGTGCGCGCGTGACCCGCCAGCGATGCGCGAGCCAGGCCGCCGGATGGTTGCTGATCGCATCCAGCCAGGCGTGGCGCAGCTCGTGGAGTTCGGCGCGGGTCAGCGGCGGCTCGAACGGCGAGCGCATGCCGTGGCGGGTATCGAACAGGCTGAGGTTGCTCCACGGCCGGAACACGCGCGTGAGCTCGGCGATGTCGAGCCGCGGGTCGATCATGAACGCCGGCAGCCACATGCGCTGCGTCTGCACCGAGATGCCGGCGAGGTCGAACTGGGCCAGCGAGGGCCACAGGGGCACGCGCCCCTGCGTGCCGGCATCGAGCACGCGCGCGCCGCCCGCGAGCGCGAGCAGCAGCGCGCCCGTGAGCGCGACGATGCGCAGCCAGCGACGCCGGCAGCCCGCTGCGCCCGACACGGCCAGCGCGGCCCAGTACCCGAGCAACGGCACGCTCGCGGGCAGTGCGTTGTGGCGCAGCAGCGCGGCCCAGGCCAGGCAGGGCAGCGCCGCGGCCAGCCACGGCCAGCGCCGCTGCGCCTGTTGCGCGCGTGCGAGCAGGCCGAGCGCACAGGTCAACGCGGCGAGCAGGCCGACGTCGGTCCACACGTGGCTGCGCAGCAGCCACGGCAGTGGCAGCAAGGCGATGCCCGCCAGTGCGCACGCGCCGCGCGCGGCGGGCCAGCGCAGTGACTGCGCGAGCAGCGCGAGCCCGCTCCAGAACAACAACAGCTGCGCTGTGAACAGCAGTTCGGGGCCGGCACCGAGCCAGTCACTCACGCGCCAGCCGAGCACGAACGCCGCAGGCGTGACGCCCAGCGTCGCGCCGTGGCGCGCCTGCCACCATGCATAGGCGGCATCGAAGGACACTTGGCCGGGCCAGAACGCGGCGAGGTCGAGCGCGCAGCCGGCCAGCGCAAGCCACCATGGCCAGCGCGCATGTGGCCCACGCGCGTATGCGCGCGCGGAGCCGGGTTGCAGGCGGGGACGATCCATCGGTCCTCAGCCGCAGCCGGCCGCGAGGCGCGGCGCGGCTTCGCCCCAGCCCAGTGTGCCCAGCAGCGGCGCCTCGACGCGCGCGGCGATCGCCGCGATGCTGGCATCGGCCTGCTCCATGTCGGGGTCGATGCGGTTGGCGATCCAGCCGTGCAGGGAGCAGCCGTCGGCGACGATCGCGCGCGCACTGAGCAGGGCATGGTTGATGCAGCCGAGCCGCACGCCGACCACGAGCACCACCGGCAGGCCCAGGGCGCGTGCGACGTCGGCCTGCATGAGCGTGTCCGACAGCGGCGCAAGCCAGCCGCCGACACCCTCGACCACAGTGTGCTCGCAGCGCTGCATGATGCGGGCGTAGGCTGCCTCGATCCCCTCGAGCCTGACCGCGCGCCGTGCCAGCGCGGCCGCGACGTGCGGCGCGATCGGCGGCGCATAGGCGTACGGATTGCAGTCGGCATAGGCCGGCGCGGGATCGCTGGCCGCGATCAGCGCGAGCGCATCGGCGTTGCGCAGGCCCTGTGGCGTGGCCTCGCAACCGCTCGCGACCGGCTTCATGCCGCTGGCACGCAGGCCGTGCGCACGCCATGCGCGCAGCCATGCGCAGGCCGCATGGGTCTTGCCGCTGCCGGTGTCGGTACCCGTCACGAATACGCCGTTCACATCGCCTCGCCGGTTGCGGCTGCCACGGACGCGCGGCAGGTGCCGGTGCGCGCCGACCGCGCGCAGTATGCCAGCCGCGATACAATGCGGCCTTTCACGCTTCCGGTGCCGCATGTTCGTCGCCAGCCAGATCCACGCCGACAGCAAGGCCGAGTTCTATGCGCAGCTGGCGCAGCAGGCGCGCGCGCTGCTGCACGGCGAGCGGGACCGCATCGCCAATGCGGCCAACTTCGCCGCGCTGGTCTGGCATGCGCTGACGGACATCAACTGGTGCGGCTTCTACTTTTACGATGGGCGCGAGCTCGTGGTCGGCCCGTTCCAGGGCAAGCCCGCGTGCGTGCGCATCGCGCCCGGCCGCGGCGTGTGCGGGGCCGCGGCGCAGACGCGGCAGACCCAGCGCGTCGACGATGTCGCGGCATTCGCCGGGCACATCGCCTGCGACGCCGCCTCGCGCTCGGAACTGGTGGTGCCGTTGATCGATGCACGCGGCGCGCTGCTGGGTGTGTGGGACGTGGACAGCCCACGCCTCGCGCGCTTCGACGAGGACGACCGGCGCGGCATGGAGACGCTGTGCGCGCTGTACGTGGCCTCGATCGATGCCACCGCGGCGGCGGCCTGAGGAGCGCAGATGGCGGCCAACGACAACAAGATCCGCAACGTCGGTCCCAAATCCGCGGCGTGGCTGCGCCAGGTCGGCGTGCGCACCACCGAGGATCTCGTGCGCGTGGGCGTGGTCGAGGCGTTCCTCAAGGTCAAGCGCGCGGGCTTCCGGCCCAGCCTCAACCTGCTGTACTCGATGGCCGGCGCACTGGCCGACTGCCACTGGAACGATGTGCCCGAAGCGCAGCGCAAGGAACTCGTGGCCGCGCTCGAGGCGGCCGAATCGGCCAATCCGATCCGCACGCGCTGGGAACGCCAGAAGGCCGCCAGCGACGGCAGCGCCAGCGCTACCGGCGAGGAATCCGGTGACGACGCAGCCGCGGCGAGCCTGTTCGACGAGCCCGATCGTGACGAGGGCGAGCGCGGCGGCGGCGATCGCGACCTCAGTCGCTTCGATTGACGCATCCGCGCGAGGCGCCGGGCGCGTGTTCGGCGTGGAGCGTGACCCGTGTCGCAGCAGCAGGCCCTGTGCACGCGCGTGCCTGCCCGGCGCGCGGCGCAGTGGCGGCATCGACCCGGGTCAACGCACCGCGGCGTAGTCGCGGGCGTGGATGTCCCAGTCGGGCGTGGCCCGGATCGTGGGCAGCACCTCGTCCACGCGCGTCACCCGCGTCCACAACGCGCGATGTTCGATGTTCATGAAGCGCTGCTCGATCATCTGTTCGAGCAGACGCTGCAGCGGCGCGTAGAAATCGTTGATGTCGAGCAGCAGGATCGGCTTGGCATACAGCGCAAGGCGCTTGAGCGTGAGGGCCTCGGCCAGCTCCTCCAGCGTGCCGCAGCCGCCCGGCAACGCGACCACCGCGTCCGAGCCGGTCAGCAGCCGGTGCTTGCGCTCGCGCATGTCCTCGACCACCTGCATGTCGCCCACGCCCGGGTGCTGCCACTCCACCTCGACCATGAAGCGCGGGATGACGCCGATCACCGCGCCGCCCGCGGCCAGTGCGCCGTCGGCAAGCGCGCCCATGAGGCCGGTGCCGCCGCCGCCATACACCAGCGTGCAGCCATCGACCGCGAGCGCATGTCCCAGCTCGCGCGCGGCGTGCAGGTACACCGGATCCACCAGCGCGCTGGAGGCGCAATACACGCAGATACGCATGAGGCGCATTGTGCCGGAGCGTGGATGTTGCGCGCCAGCACGTGGTGCCTGGTGCGTGCGCGTACACTGGCCGCCGTTGCCGTCGCCATCGGGAGATCGACATGTCCGATCAGCAATTCCTGCTCAAGCGCGAGTTCTTCGAGCAGGCGATCCAGACCCGCATCTACACCTCGCAGCTGGCCGAACTGGCTGCGCGCCTCGCCGCCGCGGCCGGCGAGCACGTGACGCGACCGCTTACCGCGCAGCAGATCGCGCGCGCGGTGGAAGTCAACGGCGTCGAAACCCAGCTCGCACTGGATGCGCTCACGCAGCGCCTGCAAAAGCTCTATCGCGAGGGCAAGCTGCCGGAAGATGCGGGTGTGCCACGCTGGTGAAGCGCGCGCCGACCATGTGCCGTGGCCGCGGACCCGCGTGCCGCGCGATCGCCGCCCCGAGCGCGATGGCTGCGCGGCACCCGGGCGCGTTCAGCGCAGCGCGCGCGCTGCGCCGGCCAATGCGGGCGGCGTGAAGGGCAGTGCCGCGACCGCCGTGCGCGCGGCTGCGACCGCAGCGCCGGCATCCGCGGCATGGCTGCGCGTGTGGCACTGCGCCCGCGTGAGCAACAGCCAGGCCCGGTCGATGCCCGCGGTGGCACCTGCGCGCGCGAGCGCGGGTTCGGCCAGCGCCAGCGCGGGCAGTGCGCTCGCGCAGTCGCCACTGGCCGCTGCCGCGCGTGCCGCGATGAGGCGCAACTTGCCCAATCGTGGGTGACCGGCTGCGAACGTCGTCACGCCCGCGGCCAGCGCGGCGTCGGCTGCAGCGCGCGCCGCGGCGGTCCGGCCCTGCAACAGCAAGGCGGCCGCGAGCGCACCCTGCGCGGCGAGCGTGTCCTGGTGGGTTGGGCCGAGTGCCTGCGCGAGCAGCGCGTGCGCCGCGCGCAGTTCGCCGATCCCCGCGTCGACCTCGCCGCTCTCGGCCAGCGTGCTGCCCAGTCCGAGCCGCGCGATCCCGACCAGATAGTGGTCGGCGCCGAGCGCGGCCGTGGCGACCTCGATCGCACTGCGCGCATCGCGTGTGGCTGCGGCGTAGTCGCCGGATGCACGCTCGGTGCTGGACAGGTTGTTGAGCATCGTGGCCACGGTGGGGTGATGGTTGCCATAGGCCGCGCGCGCGACCTCGAGTGCATCGGCGAAGCGTGCGGTGGCGCTGGCGAGGTCACCCTGATCGAGCGCGATCAGGGCCAGCGAGTTGAGCCCGCTCGCGACCGCGGGATGCGCCGGGCCGAGCACTTCGCGCTGCAATGCGACGGCCTGCCCGATCTGCTGCGCGGCACCGGCCGCATCGCCGCGGCGGCGCAGGGCCGCGCCGAGGTTGAACTGGCTGTCGGCGACGTCGGGATGGCGTGCGCCCAGCAACGTCCGGCGCGTGGCCAGCGCCTGTTCGAACAGCGTGCTTGCGGCCACTGCATCGCCCTGCTGCAGCAGCACCACGCCAAGGTCGTGTTCGACCGCGGCGGTTTTCGTGTGCAGTTCGCCATCGTGCGCGCGGCGCTGGGCGAGCACCGCGCGCAGCAGTGTCGCCGCGCCATCGAGGTCGCCGCTGCGGAAGCGCAGGCCACCGAGCGCGGCACGCGCGCGCAGGCCGACTTCGCTGCCGTCGCGGTCGTTGGCCAGCACGCTGTCGAGCAGTGCGCGCGCCGGTTCGAGCTGGCCGTGCTCGGACAGGACCTCGGCCAGGCGCAGCTGGATGTCGTCGCGCTGCGCGGGCGTGGTGGCTTCGGCTGCGGCGGTACGCAGCGCCTGCAGCGCCTCGTCGTAGCGGCCCTGCGCGGCGAGGATGCGACCCTGCTCGACAAGTGCTGCGGTGCGCACCGGGCTGCCCTTGGCATGGTCGAGCGCGCGCTGCGCCAACGTCGCGGCACGCTCGTAGTCGCCCAGCTGGCGGTAGGCGCCGGCCAGCGCGGTGGCCAGCTCGGCTTCGAGCGCGGGTTGCTCGGCCAGCGTCTCGTCGAGGCGGGCCGCACCGCGGTCGAGCAATTCGCGCGCCGACACCTGGCGTCCCTTGCTCTCGTCCGGGGTCACGCCGTCGAACAGGCTCAGCACGAAGTCACGCGCCGCGCTCGCGCGCGCGGCCTCCAGCTGCGCCGCGCGCGCCTGCCACAGCGTGGCGGCGAGGCCGCCGAGGATCGTGAGCAGGAACGCGGCGCCGAGCGTGAGGCCGAGCCGATGGCGGCGCACGAAGCGCCTGAAGCGGTAGGCGCGCGAGTCGGGCCGCGCCCGCAGCGGATGACCGAGCCGGTGTCGCTCCAGCTCGGCCATGAGCTCGGCCGCGCCGGCGTAGCGCTGCGCCGGATCGGGCTGCAGGGCCTTGGCGATGATGAGTTCGAGGTCGCCGCTGATGAGCCGCCGCAGCGCCCGCGGCGTGCTCGCGCGGGCCTGCGCGACCGTGGCCGCGTTCGCGCGCGTCAAGGCCTGGGCCGGCATCGCCAGGCTGCCATCGGCATGCCAGCGCGGCAGCGCGCCGGTGAGTAGCTCGTGCAGGATCACGCCCAGCGCGTACACATCGGTCGCGGTGGTGATCGCCGTGCCGCTGCGCTGCTCGGGCGCGGCGTACACGGGCGTGAGCCAGCGCTGCGCGGTGCGTGTGGCGGCGTCGCCATCCTCGGCCAGTAGCTTGGCGATGCCGAAGTCGAGCAGTTTGAGCTCGCCATCGGCGCGCACGAGGATGTTGGGCGGCTTGAGATCGCGATGCACGACGAGGTTGCGGTGGGCATGGTCGACCGTGGCGCAGACCTGCGCGAACAGGCGCAGGCGCGCCGCGACATCCAGACCGTGCGCGTCGCAGTGCCGGGTCAGCGGCACCCCGTCGACGTATTCGAGCGCGAACCATGGCACGCCGGCGTCGGTGAAGCCGCCGTCGAGCAGGCGCGCGATGTGCGGGTGGTCGAGGCGGGCGAGGATCGCGCGCTCGTGCACGAAGCGCGTGCGCTCGGCGGCCTCGTGCAGGCCGAAGCGCAGGATCTTGATCGCGACCTGCTGCTGGTAGCTGCCATCGGCGCGATGGGCGAGGAACACGCTGGCCATGCCGCCGGCACCGATCGCGCGATCCACGTGCCAGGGCCCGAGGCGGCCGCCTTCGAGCCCGGGCTCGATCCCGACCAGGCTCGCGGCATAGGCGCCGCCGCCGGCGTCGAGCCGGTGGTCGCGGAGGGTGTCGGCCAGCAGGATGCGCAGCGCCTCGCGCAGCTCGGGGTCGTCGATCGCTGCGATACAGTCTTCGCGGGCCGCGCCTTGCAGCTCGAAGGCGCGGTCGAACAGCGGGGTGAGTTCGTGCCAGCGCCGCTGCAGCAGGTCGGCGCGCGCGCTCACGCCATCGCCTCGCGCAGGAACGCGCGCGCACGTGCCCAGTCGCGCACCACGCTGCGCGGCACGATGTCGAGCACCGCGGCGGTTTGTTCGACCGACAGGCCCGCGAAGAAGCGCAGCTCGACCACGCGCGACAGGCGGGCATCGAAGGCGGCGAGGCGTTCCAGTGCGCCATCGAGCGACACCAGTTCCGCGGCCGAGTCGTCGATGGCGATCTCCACTTCGTCGAGCTCCAGCCGTTGCTGGTCACCGCCGCGCTTGTGCGCGAGGCGCCGCCGCGCATGGTCCACGAGGATGTTGCGCATCGTCGCGGCAGCATAGGCGTGGAACTGCGCGCGCTCGCGCGGCGCGCCCGCGTCCCCCGCGAGCGCGAGCCAGGCCTCGTGCACCAGCGCGGTGGTGTTGAGCGTGCGTCCGGCGCGTTCGCCGACCAAGTGCCGGCGTGCGAGATCGTGCAGGATCGCATAGGCCTGCGCCACCCATTCGGCATTGTCGGCGGCGCCGGCAACGCCCACGTCTCGTGCACTCATGGGCGCGATGCTAGCGCATGCGCCGGGCGGTGTGCGGCGACGCCCGGGTCGGGTCAGTGCGGTGCGAGCTCGCAGGCCCAGCCCGCGGGCATGCGTGCCGCCCGCAGCGCCTGCCGCAGCTGCTCTCCGGCGGCAGCGCCGGCAAGGCGGTCGGCGGCAGCGTAGAGGATCTGCTCCTCCTTGTGGTTGTGGATCTGCAGCAGCTGGAATAGCTGCCGGCACGGTTCGCGCAGCGCGTCCACGCTGGCGCCAGCGCCACAGGCATCGTCGATCCGGATCATGAGCGGCCACATCAGCCCATGTTCGCGCTTCATCACGAACACCGGCATCGCCAGGCCGGCCTGCTGCAGCGGCGCGAACAGCACGGTTTCCTCGGCATGGATGTGCTCACGCAGCAGCGCCAGTGCCGTGCGCAGTGCGGCCGGGTCGTGGTCATCGCCCGGCAGCGCCGCGAGCGCCGCATCGATGCGCCGGTGCTCGTCGACCAAGTGCTGCGTGGGCGCGGTCATGCGCGTGCCCCGCGCGGGACGCGTGGCGTCGGCAGCCAGGGACCGAGCGCGGCCTCGGCCAGCGCGGGCCAGTCGCGATTGGCGGCGGGGCTGGCCGGGCTCGGATGCGGCAGGTAATGCACTGGCGCGCCCGCACCCAGCAGTGCGCGCGCGCGACCCTGTGCCCAGCGGCCGATGCCGACCACGGCGCTGGGTTCGAGCGCACGCAGCACCCCGGCGAGGGCCCGGTCGCAGGCCAGCGTGAGCTCGACGCTCTCGCGCTTGCCCAGGTGCTCGGGCACGAGGTTGCGCTGCTGGCGGATGAACAGCAGCGGGCAGTAGTTCCAGACGAAGAAGCGCGCGAAGAACGCTTCCGGTGGGCCGAGGCGTCGCTCGGCCCAGCGCCACAGCCGCGCGCCGCTGCCTTCGCTGCGCCGGCAGTCCTTGCCCAGGATCGGGTACTTGCGGTGCTGCACGGGCAGTTCGCGCCCAAGCCGCAGCGGGATGCCGAACCAGTCGCGCACCATCGCCACGTCGCCGAACGGCACGCCGGTCTGCGCCATGCCCCAGGGCCCCGGATTCATGCCCAGCAGCAGCACGCGCCCCCGTGCCACGCCATAGCGCGCCAGGTACTCGCGGTGCGCGGGCCAGGCGTACAGCAGCGGGTTGTACACGTGCGACGGCGTGTGGAAGCGCACGGCCTGCATGTCGCGCGCGAGGCGCCGCGCAATGCGGATGGTGGCGCAGCCGCTCACGGCTACTCGACGGTGACGCTCTTGGCGAGGTTGCGCGGCTGGTCGACATCGGTGCCGCGCAGCACCGCGACGTGGTAGGCGAGGATCTGCAGCGGCACGGTGAACACGGCGGGCGCGATGAAATTGCCACCCGAGGCGACCTTGAGCACCGCGCCACGTCCGGCGACCTGGTCCAGCGGCGCGTCGGTGTCGGCGAACACGAACAGCTCGCCACCGCGCGCGCGCACTTCCTCGAGATTGGACTTGAGCTTTTCCAGCAGCTGGTTGTTCGGTGCGACCGCGATCACGGGCATCTGCGCATCGACCAGCGCGAGCGGGCCGTGTTTGAGTTCGCCGGCGGCATAGGCTTCGGCGTGGATGTAGGAGATTTCCTTGAGCTTGAGCGCGCCCTCGAGTGCGACCGGATAGTGCACGCCGCGTCCGAGGAACAGCGCGTGCTGCTTGGCCACGAAGCGCTCGGCCAGCTGGGCGATCTGCGGTTCCAGAGCGAGTGTCTCGCCCACCACGCGCGGCAGCGTGGCCAGTTCGCGCACGAGTTGCGCGCAGCGTCCCGGATCGACGCCGTTGAGGCGGGCCAGTTCGACCGTGAGCAGCGCGAGCGCCGCGAGCTGGGTGGTGAAGGCCTTGGTCGAGGCCACGCCGATCTCGGGTCCGGCGCGGGTCATGAGCACGAGGTCGGACTCGCGCACGAGGCTCGACTCGGGCACGTTGCAGATCGCGAGCGAGCCGAGGTAGCCGCGCCCGCGCCCGTCGCGCAGCGCCGCCAGCGTGTCGGCGGTTTCGCCCGATTGCGACACCGCAAGGAACAGCGTGCCCGCGGGCACCACCACGTCCCGGTAGCGGTATTCGCTGGCCACCTCGACGCTGCACGGGATGCCGGCGATGCCTTCGAGCCAGTAGCGCGCGACGAGGCCGGCGTGGAAGCTGGTGCCACAGGCCACGATCTGCACATGGCGCACGCGCGACAGCAGGGCGTCGGCGTCTACCCCGAAGATGTTGGGCAGCACGTGGTCGTCGCTGATGCGGCCTTCGAGCGTGTCGGCGAGCGCGCGCGGCTGCTCGAAGATTTCCTTGAGCATGTAGTGGCGATACTCGCCGCGCTCGACCGCATCGGCGCTGAGCTCGCTCGTGCGCACCGCACGCGCCACCGTGCGGCCGGCGCCATCGCACAGCACGTATCTGTCATGGTCGATCTGCACCACGTCGCCCTCGTCCAGGTACACGAAGCGGTTGGTGTGGCGGATCAGCGCCTGCACGTCGGAGCCGAGGAAGTGCTCGTCCTCGCCGATGCCGAGCACCAGCGGGCTGCCGCGGCGCGCGCCGACGATGCGGCCGGGCTCGTCGCGGCTCATCACCGCGATCGCATAGGCCCCCTGCAGGCGTGCGATGGCGCCCAGTACCGCCGTGCGCAGGTCGGCACCGGCCGCGAGCGCGCGGTCGATCAGGTGCGCGACCACCTCGGTGTCGGTCTCCGAGCTGAAGCGGTAGCCCGCGGCCGCCAGCTCCTCACGCAGCGCGGCGTGGTTTTCGATGATGCCGTTGTGCACGAGCGCGACGCGTTCGTGCGACACGTGCGGATGCGCATTGGCGGTGCTCGGCGCGCCATGCGTGGCCCAGCGCGTGTGGGCGATGCCGCTGTGGCCATGCACGGGCGTGCGCGCCTGCAGGGCTTCGAGCTCGCGCACCTTGCCGGCGGCACGGATCCGCGCCAGCACGCCGTCTTCCAGCACGCAGATGCCTGCGGAGTCGTAGCCGCGATATTCCAGCGCCTTGAGCCCGTCGAACAGGGCCGACACGACATCACGGCGTGCCGTGGCAGCAACGATTCCGCACATGGGTGATTCTGGTCCGGGTCGGGGCCGCGCCTGGCGGCCGATCCGCCCGGATGCTAGGAAGTGCGCCTTTCCGCCGACTTTCCGGCCCCATGCGGCGCGCTGCGGGTACCGGCGCCGCGTGGTCCGCGCCGGCGCACCGCCAGTGACCGTACCCGGCCGATGCACGCGGCGCCATGACCGACACCGCGTGTTCAGACCCGATAGTACGTGCGGTACCAGTCGACGAAGCGGTCGATGCCGACCTCGATCGGGGTGGACGGGGCGTAGCCGGTGTCATGGCTGAGCTCGGTCACGTCGGCACAGGTGTCGGGCACGTCGCCCGGCTGCAGCGGCAGCAGGATCTGCTCGGCCTTGCGCCCGAGCCTGGCCTCGAGCACCTCGATGTAGCGCGCCAGCTGCACCGGCTGGTGGTTGCCGATGTTGTAGACGCGATACGGCGCCGCCGACGAACCCGGGTTGGGCTGCAGGGGATCGAATTGCGGATCGCCCGCGGGAACCCGGTCGAGCGTGCGGATCACGCCCTCGACGATGTCGTCGATGTAGGTGAAGTCGCGGGTGTGGTGGCCGTGGTTGAACACCTCGATCGGCTCGCCCGCGAGGATCTTGCGCGTGAACAGGAACAGCGCCATGTCGGGCCGTCCCCACGGGCCGTACACGGTGAAGAAGCGCAGTCCCGTGGTCGGCAGCCGGTACAGGTGGCTGTAGGTGTGCGCCATGAGCTCGTTGGCCTTCTTGGTCGCCGCGTACAGGCTCACCGGATGGTCGACCGCATCGCGCACCGAGAACGGCAGCTTGCGGTTGGCGCCGTACACCGAACTCGACGAGGCATACACCAGGTGCTCGACGCCGCCGTGGCGGCAGGCCTCGAGCACATTGACGAAACCGACGAGGTTGGATTCGACATAGGCCCACGGGTTGGTCAGCGAGTAGCGCACGCCGGCCTGGGCGGCGAGATGGACCACGCGCTGCGGCTGGAACTTCGCGAACGCCTGCGGCAGCGCGTCGCGGTCCTCCAGCGCGTCACGCACGAAGGCAAAGCCCGCGTGTGGGGTCAACCGATCCAGCCGCGCCTGCTTGAGCGCGGGATCGTAGTAGTCGTTGAGGTTGTCATAGCCGAGGACCTCGTCGCCGCGTTCCAGCAGGCGGCCGGCGAGGGTGGATCCGATGAAGCCGGCGGCGCCGGTGATGAGGATGCGCATGGCGTGGTGAGTGACCGGGTCTTGGGGAACACAAGGGCAGCGCGGCAGGTGCCGCGTGACCACCGTGGCCGCGGGCTACAGGCGATCGTCGACCAATTCGCGCGGCAGCACCTGCCTGACGTCGAACAGCACGCAGCCGGGCTTGCCCAGCGCGCGGATGTTCGCGGCGCCCAGTTCGACGAACTGGCGGTGCGCCACCGCGAGGATGATCGCATCGTAGCTGCCCGCAGCGGGTTCGGCGACGAGGTCGAGCCCGTATGCGTCACGGGCCTTGGCCGCGTCGACCCAGGGATCGTGCACGTCGACCACGCAGTGGTAGTCGGCGAACTCGCCCACCACGTCGGTCACGCGCGTGTTGCGCAGGTCCGGGCAGTTCTCCTTGAACGCCAGGCCGAGCACGAGGATCCGCGCATCGACGACCTGGATGCGCCGCTGCACCATGAGCTTGATCACGCGCTGGGCGACATGCCGGCCCATGCCATCGTTGATGCGGCGGCCGGACAGGATCACCTCGGGCTGGTAGCCGATCTGCTGGGCCTTGTGGGTGAGGTAGTACGGATCCACGCCGATGCAGTGGCCGCCGACCAGTCCGGGACGGAACGGCAGGAAGTTCCATTTGGTGCCGGCCGCGGCGAGCACCTCGGCGGTGTCGATGCCGAGTCGGTGGAAGATCAGCGCGAGTTCGTTGATGAGCGCGATGTTGAGGTCGCGCTGGGTGTTCTCGATGACCTTGGCCGCCTCGGCGACGCGGATGCTGGAAGCCTTGTGGGTGCCCGCGCGCACCACCCGGCGATACAGCGCGTCGACGAAATGGGCAACCTGCGGCGTCGAACCCGAGGTGATCTTGAGGATGGTCTCGAGCCGGTGCTCCCGGTCGCCCGGGTTGATGCGCTCGGGGCTGTAGCCGGCGTAGAAATCGCGGTTGTAGCGCAGCCCCGATTCGCGCTCGACGATCGGCACGCACACTTCCTCGGTCGCACCCGGATACACGGTCGATTCGAACACCACCACCGCGCCGCGGCCGATGGCCTGGCCGACGGTGCGGCTGGCCGCGATGAGCGGCGCCAGGTTGGGGCGCTTGGCATCGTCGATCGGCGTGGGCACCGTCACGATGAACACGTTGCAGGCGTTGAGGTCGGCGCTGCTGGCGCTGTAGCGCAGCTGCGTGGCCGCGCGCAGTTCGTCGCCGGAGACTTCCAGGGTGTGGTCGTGGTGTGCGTGCAATTCGGCGATGCGCCGCGCGTCGATGTCGAAGCCGAGCGTGGGCAGTTCACGCCCGAAGCCGACTGCCAGCGGCAAGCCGACGTAGCCCAGCCCGATCACGGCAACGCGGATCTCGTCGCGACCCGGCAACGCGGCAGCGTCCATTGGGCACTCTCCCTGGCAAGGAGCGGGCGAGTCTAGCAAGCGCGACATCGCCTTGGCATCGGCGTCGGACGCATCAGTCGTCCTTGCCCGGGCGCTTCCAGCCCTCGACCACGCTCTGGCGCGCGCGGGCGACGGTGAGTTCGCCCGCGGGCGCCTCGCGCGTGATGACCGAGCCGGCCGCGATGGTCGCGTCCTTGCCCACGCGCACGGGTGCGACCAGCGCGCTGTTGGAGCCGATGAAGGCGCCGTCCTCGATCGTGGTGGCGTGCTTGCGCGCGCCGTCGTAGTTGCAGGTGATCGTGCCCGCGCCGATGTTGACGTCGGCGCCGACCTGGGTGTCGCCGAGGTAGCTCAGGTGGCCGACTTTGCTGCGCTCGCCGATGCGGGTGTGCTTGGCTTCGACGAAATTGCCCACGTGCGCCGCGGCCGCGATCTCGGTGCCCGGGCGCAGGCGCGCGAACGGGCCGATCTCGCAGGGGCCGTGGGTGACCACGCCGTCGAGGTTGCAATGCGAGTGGATGATGGTGCCGCTGGCGAGGGTCGAGTTGCGGATGCGGCAGTACGGGCCGATGTGCACCTCGTCGCCGATCTCGACCAGCCCTTCGAGGATCACGTCGATGTCGATCTCGACATCACGGCCGATATGCACGTCGCCGCGCAGGTCGAAGCGCATCGGATCGGCGAAGCGCACACCCGCGGCCGCGAGCTGGGTGGCGCGGCTGCGCTGGTGCATGCGTTCGAGCCCGGCCAGCTGCCACGGGTCATTGGCGCCGAACACTTCCTGCGGGCTCGCGCACATCTCGGCCGCGGCCGGCGTGCCTTCCTCGGCCGCCTGTGCGAACACGTCGGTCAGGTACAGCTCCTGCTGGGCGTTGTCGGTGCCGAGGTTGGCCAGCCACACGCGCAGGCGCCGCGCGTCGGCGGCGAGGATGCCGCTGTTGATGCAGGTGATCGCGCGCTGCTCGGCGCTGGCGTCCTTTTCCTCGACGATCGCGCGGATGCGACCGATGCCGTCGCGCACCACGCGGCCATAGCCCCAGGGCGTGTCGAGCTGGGCCACCAGCGCGGCCAGCGGCTCCTCGTGCTCGAGCACGCGCCGCAGCGTCTGCGGCCGCACCAGCGGCACATCGCCATACAGCACGAGCACGCGCGCCTGGTCGGGCACGTTGGGCAGTGCGAGCCGCACCGCATGGCCGGTGCCGCGCTGTTCGGGCTGGTGGGTCCAGGTGATGTCGCCCAGGTCGGTTGCCGCGGCGCGCACCTGCTCGCCCAGATGGCCGTACACCACATGGATGCGCGCAGGCTGCAAGGCGCGCGCGGTGTCCAGCACATGCGCGAGCATCGGCCGCCCGGCCAGCGGCATCAGCACCTTGGCGCGCACCGATTTCATGCGCTTGCCCTCGCCCGCGGCGAGGATGATCACGTGCAACGGAGGAGGGGCCACGAGCGACTCCGGCAAATCAGGGTGTGCGCCCATTCTAGTCGCCGATACGGTGGCGCCGCGCGTGGAAGGTGCCATCCATCGGGCCCATGCCACCGGCCGGGTGAAAACGCCGCCCGGCTCGCATCGGGTCGCAGGTGCGTGGCATGCTCGCGCGGCCATCGCTGCGCTCCCGCCATCGGCCGCATGAATCCGCGCGTTCCGCCCGCCGCCACCACCGCCCCCGCGCCGCTGCAGGCGCAACTGGCGCGCGGCAACGCCTGCCTGGACCGCGGCGCCTGGGCCGAGGCCGAAGCCTGTTTCGCGGCAGCGCTGCGCCTCGCGCCCGGACATCCGCAGCTGCAGCTGTCGCGCGCGCTCGCACTGCAGGGCCTGGGGCGCCTGGGCGAGGCGCTGGTGCTGCTGCGCGAGGCGGCGGCGCGCGCCCCGTGCGATGCGGCGATCGCCAATGTCCTGGGCAGCCTGCTCGGCGAGGCCGGCGAGCTCGATGCCGCGCTGGCGAGCCTGCGGCAGGCCTGTGCGCTGGCGCCGGATTTCGCCGCGGCCTGGTCCAACCTGGGCCAGTGCCACGTGCTGCGCGGCGAGGTCGAGGCGGCGCGGGCGCCGCTGCAGCGCGCACTCGCGCTCGCCCCCGCATCGACGGCGGCGCGGTCCGCGCTGGCCGAGGTGCTCATGATGACCGGCGAGGCGGATGCGGCCGCGGCCGAGTATCGCGAACTGCTGCGGCGCGAGCCGCGTTCGGGCCTGGCCTGGTGGGGCCTGGCCAACCTCAAGTCGGTGCGCCTGGGCGCGGCCGATGTCACGCAGCTGCAGGCCTTGCTGCAACGGGCCGACGTGGCCGCCGATGACCGGCTCGCGGCGCGCTTTGCATTGGCGCGGGCGCTGGACGATGCCGGACGTGACGAGGAGGCATTCGCGGCCTATGTCGCGGCCAACGATGGCGCACGACCGCGCTTTGCGTGGCACGCCGCGGCCTTCGATGCCTGGCTCGCCCAGGTGGTCGCCGCGTTCGATGCGGCGCCCGCGCCGGAAGCCGACGAGTTCGGCCACGAGGTGATCTTCATCGTCGGCCTGCCACGTTCGGCGTCGACCCTGACCGAGCAGATCCTCGCCGCGCACCCGCAGGTCGAGGGCGCGAGTGAACTGGGCGACCTCGGCGCGGTGATCGCGGCCGAATCGCGACGCCGCGGCATGCCCTATCCACAATGGGTCGGTGCGATGGATGCCGCCGGCTGGCGGCGCCTGGGCCAGGACTACCTGCAGCGCACCGCGCGCTGGCGGGCGCGGCGACCGCGCTTCACCGACAAGATGCCGGGCAACTGGGTCCATGCCGCGGCGATCGCCCGCATGCTGCCGGGCGCGCGCATCGTGCATTGCCGGCGCGATGCGCTGGAAACCTGCTGGTCGTGCTACCGCCAGCTGTTCTGGACCGCGCACAACTACAGCTACGACCTGGCCGACCTGGCGGCGTACTGGCGCAGTTGCGATGCCACGATGCGCCACTGGCAGCAGGTGCTGCCTACGCGCATCCGCGAGCAGGTGTACGAGACGCTGCTGGCCGATCCTGAAGCGTACACGCGCGCGCTGCTGGACTTCTGCGGCCTGCCGTTCGACCCGGCCTGCCTGCAGCCGCACCAGGCCACGCGCAGCGTGCGCAGCGCGAGCGCGCTGCAGGTGCGCGAACCGCTGCGGCGTGACACCGCGCGCAGCGCACGTTATGGCGCGCTGCTCGATCCACTGCGGCAGGCGCTCGCGCGCCGGTGAATGCGTCGAGTACGACACGCCGGCACGGCTGGCCGGGCTGGTAGTATCGCGCGCTCGCCCATGACCGGCTCGCGCATGCAGCGTCCGCTTGCCCGCTTCATGCCCATCGCACTCGTGTACGCAGGTCTGGCCGCCTGCGGCGTGGGCTTGCTGCTGCATCGCCTGTGGCTGGACGTGCCGGGCGCGCGGCTGGCCGAGCAGATCGTCATGGCCACGGTGGCCGCGGCGCTCGCCTGGCCGCTGCAACGCCATGGGCGCATGTCCTGGGCCACTGCGCTGGCATGGGTGTGGCTCGCGGCGCTGGCCTGGTTCGCCGGGCTGCCCGCGCTGCTCGCGACCGCGTGGCTCGCCGCCGCCGCCGTGGCGCTGGGCAGCCTGCTGGTGCCGCGCGCAAGCGCGCCGGTGCTCGCGCTTGCGGCCGGACTCGCGCTCATCGGTGGCGGCGTGGGCTGGCTGCTGACCTGGCCCGTGCACCATGCCTGGCTGTACTGGCCGGCCTTGCTGGTGCTGTGCGCGCTGCGCCGGCATGCGTTGCTCGAATGGGCGCGGCGAGCGGCCGAGGGCTGGCGCACGGCGGTGGCGGCCTCGCCACGCGGCGCCGCGTTTGCGCTCATGCTGCTCGGTGTCACCTCGCGCGGAGCGTGGCTGCCGACCCTGCTGTCCGACGATGTGAACTACCACCTCGGGCTGCCGCTGCAGCTGCTGCGCCATGCGCGCTACCTGCCGGACCTGGCCAACCAGATCTGGGCGGCGGCGCCGTGGCTGGGCGATGCCCTGCAGGGCATCGCGGCGGTGCTGGCGCAGGGCGAGGCGCGTGGCCCGCTGGTCCTGCTGTGGCTGTTGATCGCGGCTGCGGCGACCTGGTCGCTGGTGCGCCCACTGGCCAGTGCGCGCATGGCCTGGCTCGCGCTCGCGCTGGTGGTGAGCCTGCCCTTCAGCAGTGGCCTGCTCGGGAGCATGCAGACCGAATTGCCCGCGCTCGGCGTGCTCGCCGCGCTCGCGCTCGCGATCATGCAGCCGCGCCCGGCCGCGCTGCTGATCGCGGTGCTGGCCGGTGCGCTGGTTGCGCTCAAGTTCAGCCACCTGGTCGCCGCACTGGTGATGCTGGCATGGGCCGGGTGGCGGCGCGGGCGCGCCGGTGCGCGCGAACTGGGCGCGGCGGGCGTGGCCTTCGTGTTCGTCGCCGGATCGAGCTACCTGCAGGCGGCACTGCTCAGCGGCAACCCGATGTTCCCGTTGTTCAACCAGTGGTTCCAGTCGCCGCTGCTGGAGCCGCGCCAGCTCGACGACTTGCGCTGGCACGCGGGTCGGTCGTTGGACCTGCCGTGGCGCATCACCTTCCTCACCCACCAGTACTTCGAGGGTTGGCGCGGAGCGTTCGGCTTCGCCCTGGTCGCGCTCGGCGGGGCGTGGCTGCTCGCGTTGCGCGCGCCGCGCACGCGCGGGATCGCGTGGGCCGCGACCGCGGTCATGCTGTTGCCGCTGTTGCCGATGCAGTACGCGCGCTACGCCTATCCCGGGCTCGCGCTGCTGCTGGTGCCGCTGGTGGTGACCTGTGCGACGACGTTGGGCGAGCGCCGCGCGGCGTACGTGCTGGCCGCGCTGTGCCTGCTCGATGCCGCGTTCCTTGCCAATGCCAACTGGACCCAGCACACCCATGCGCTGCGCCTGTTGGTGGTCACGCGCGGCAACATTGCGCAGGTGTACGAACACTATGCACCCGAGCGCGCGCTCATCGCCCGGCTGCGCGCGCGCGACGATGGCGAGTCGATCGTGCTGGCGCTGGATCCGGCCGCACCGGCGATCGCCGAACTGGCCGGACGTGGCCGCAGCGTGGCGTGGTACGCGCCCGGGCTCGAACGCGCGCGCGTCGAGGCCGATGCCGACCCGAGCGGGCAGCGCTGGGTCGAACTCGTGCGCCGGCTGGATGCGCGCTGGTTGCTGCTGCGCGAGGCGGCGTTGACCGCGGCGCAGCGCGCGGCCTTGCAGCGCCTGGCGGCGCACCACGAGGCGAGCGCGGACGTCGCGCAGCTGTGGTCGGTACCGCCGGCGGCCGCGCAATGAGCCTGTTGCGCCAGGGCCGCTGGTACATCGCGATCGGCATCGCGCAGTGGCTGCTCGACTGGGGCGCGCTGGTCGCGCTCAGCCATGCGGGCGTGGCGGTCGCCGTGGCCAACGTGGCCGGGCGCGTCGCCGGCGCTTCACTGGGGTTCTGGCTCAACGGTGCGATCACGTTCGCGCGCGAGGACGCCGCGCCACGCTGGCGCCAGGCCCTGCGCTTTGGCGTGCTGTGGGGCAGCAACACGCTGCTGAGCACGCTCGGCGTGACCTGGGTGGCGACGGCCTTCGGCCTGAGCTGGGCGTGGCTGGCCAAGCCGCTGGTGGAAGGCCTGCTCGCGATCGGCAGCTTCGTTGTCTCGCGCCACTGGGTGTACCGCTGACGCGGCGGGTGCGGCGCTCAGTGCTTGAGCGAACGGCGCAGCTTTTCCAGCGCCTGCAACTGTGCCATCGCCTGCGCGAGCTGTGCCTGCGCCTGCGCCATCTCGATCGCGTCGCTGCGGTTGGCGAGCGCGCGCTCGGCTTCTTCCTTGGCCTTGCGAGCGGCCGACTCGTCGAGGTCCTTGGCGCGGATCGCGGTGTCGGTGAGTACCGTGACCACGCTGGGTTGCACTTCGAGGATGCCGCCGGAAACGTAGAAGAACTGCTCCTCGCCGTTCTCCAGCAGCACGCGCACCTGGCCGGGCTTGAGGCGCGTGATCAGCGGCGCGTGCCGCGGCGCGATGCCGAGCTCACCCATCTCGCCGGTGGCGATGATCATTTGCGCATCGCCGTGGAAGATTTCCTCTTCGGCCGAAACGATGTCGCAGCGGATTGTGCTTGCCATGGTGTGTCCTGCGCTGGAGGTGGGCGGGAGGGCGGTGTGAGCCGTCGGCAGCGGTGCCGCGCGGATCGATCGCGGCACCGTGGTCGCGGGCTCAGGCTGCCTTCTTCTCCATCGTCTTGGCCTTCTCGAAAGCCTCGTCGATGCCGCCGACCATGTAGAACGCCTGCTCGGGCAGGTGGTCGCACTCGCCGTCGACGATCATCTTGAAGCCGCGGATGGTTTCCTTGAGCGACACGTACTTGCCCGGCGTGCCGGTGAACACCTGCGCCACCGTGAACGGCTGCGAGAAGAAGCGCTCGATCTTGCGCGCGCGGTACACGGTGTTGCGGTCGTCCTCGCTGAGCTCGTCCATGCCCAGGATCGCGATGATGTCCTTGAGCTCCTTGTAGCGCTGCAGCGTGCCCTGTACGCGGCGTGCGACTTCGTAGTGCTCCTGGCCGATCACCAGCGGATCGAGCTGGCGGCTGGTCGAGGCCAGCGGGTCCACCGCCGGGTAGATGCCCAGCGAGGCGATGTCGCGCGACAGCGCCACGGTCGAGTCCAGGTGCGCGAAGGTGGTCGCGGGCGAGGGATCGGTGTAGTCGTCGGCGGGCACGTACACGGCCTGGATCGAGGTGATCGAACCGGTCTTGGTCGAGGTGATGCGCTCCTGCAGCACGCCCATTTCCTCGGCCAGCGTGGGCTGGTAACCCACCGCCGAGGGCATGCGGCCGAGCAGCGCCGAGACTTCGGTGCCGGCCAGCGTGTAGCGGTAGATGTTGTCGACGAAGAACAGCACGTCCTTGCCCTTGCCGCTGGCATCCTTCTCGTCGCGGAAGTACTCGGCCATGGTGAGGCCGGTGAGCGCGACGCGCAGGCGGTTGCCTGGCGGCTCGTTCATCTGGCCGTACACCATCGCCACCTTCGACTGGGTCTTGTCGTCGAGCTTGACCACGCCCGCGTCGATCATCTCGTGGTAGAAGTCGTTGCCTTCGCGGGTGCGCTCGCCCACGCCCGCGAACACCGACAGGCCCGCGTGCTGGGTCGCGATGTTGTTGATGAGCTCAAGCATGTTGACGGTCTTGCCCACGCCGGCGCCGCCGAACAGGCCGACCTTGCCACCCTTGGCGAACGGGCAGACCAGGTCGATGACCTTGATGCCGGTCTCCAGCAGTTCGTTGGCCGCCGCCTGCTCGTCGTAGGACGGCGCGGCGCGGTGGATGACCCAGCGCTCCTGCTCGCCGATCGGGCCGGCTTCGTCGATCGGATTGCCGAGCACGTCCATGATGCGGCCGAGCGTGGCCTTGCCGACCGGCACCGCGATGCCCTGGCCGGTGTTGCTGACCACGAGACCGCGCTTGAGGCCGTCGGTGGAGCCGAGCGCGATCGTGCGCACCACGCCATCGCCGAGCTGCTGCTGCACCTCGAGGGTGATCGGCATGCCTTCGATCTTGAGCGCGTCGTACACCTTCGGCACGGACTCGCGCGGGAACTCGACGTCGACGACGGCGCCGATGATTTGGACGACTTTGCCTTGGCTCATGGAAGTGCTCCGGATGACTCTCTAGATTCGTGCATCGACGCCGCCGCGGCAGCGTCCCGTTTCAACAGTGCGACCACGGAGGGTCGCGTTCATACCGCCGCCGCACCGCCGACGATTTCGGAAATTTCCTGCGTGATCGCGGCCTGGCGCGCCTTGTTGTAGACCAGCGTGAGCGAGTCGATCGCCTTGGTCGCGTTGTCCGAGGCGGCCTTCATCGCGACCATGCGCGCGGCGTGCTCGCTGGCGAGGTTTTCGAGCACGGCCTGATACACCAGCGACTCGATGTAGCGCGTGAGCACGTGCTCGAGCACGGTCTCGGCGTTGGGCTCGTACAGGTAATCCCAGGCGTGCGGGCTGTCGAGATCGCTCGATGGCGGCAGCGGCAGCAACTGGTCGACCGTGGCGCGCTGGGTCATGGTGTTGACGAAGTCGCTGTAGGCCAGTTGCAGGCGGTCGATGCGGCCCGCGGTGTAGGCGTCGAGCATGACCTTGATCACGCCGATCAGCTCGGCGATCTGTGGCTTCTCGCCCAGGTGGGTGACCGTACCGACCAGATTGACCTTGAGCCGGCGGAAGAACTGGGCGGCCTTCTGGCCGATGCACACGAGGTCGACCTCGACGCCCTGGTCCTGCCATGCGCGCATCTCGCCGACGAGCTTGCGGAACAGGTTGGTGTTGAGGCCGCCGCACAGGCCGCGGTCGGTGGAGATGATCACGTAGCCGACACGCTTGATCGATTCGCGCTCGACCAGGAACGGATGCTTGTACTCGGGATTGGCGTGGGCGAGGTGGCCGATCACCTGGCGCATCATGCGCGCGTACGGACGCGAGGCCTTCATGAGGTCCTGCGCCTTGCGGATCTTCGAGGCCGAGACCATCTCCAGCGCGCGCGTGACCTTGCGCGTGTTGTTGACGCTCTTGATCTTGGTGCGGATTTCTCTTGCGCCTGCCATTGCCTTTCCTGCGGTTCGTTGCGGGCAGAGGAGTCAGGGCCGGGTGGCCGCGCCGGCGCGCGGACCCCGGCCGGGCTTGCCGTTACCAGCTGCCGGTCTTCTTGAATTCCTCGACGCCCTTCTTGAAGGCCGCCTCGATGTCGTTGTTCCAGTCGCCGCTGGCGACGATCTTCTGCATGAGGTCGCCGTAGTTGTGGTGGAAGTGCGCGTGCAGCGCGGCTTCGAACGGCAGCACCTTGGCCAGCGGCAGGTCGTCGAGGTGGCCCTTCTCGGCCGCGTACACCGACAGCGCGAGCTCGGCGATCGACAGCGGTGCGTACTGCTTCTGCTTCATGAGCTCGGTGACGCGCTGGCCGCGTTCGAGCTGGGCGCGGGTGGCCGCATCGAGGTCGGAGGCGAACTGCGCGAACGCGGCCAGTTCGCGGAACTGCGCCAGCGCGAGCTTGACGCCGCCCGACAGCTTCTTGACGATCTTGGTCTGCGCCGCGCCACCCACGCGCGACACCGAGATGCCCGCGTTGACGGCCGGGCGGATGCCGGCGTTGAACAGGTCGGTTTCGAGGAAGATCTGGCCGTCGGTGATCGAGATCACGTTGGTCGGCACGAACGCCGACACGTCACCGGCCTGGGTCTCGATGATCGGCAGCGCGGTGAGCGAGCCGGTCTTGCCCTTGACCGCGCCGTTGGTGAACTTCTCGACGTAGTCCTCGCTCACGCGCGCGGCGCGCTCGAGCAGGCGGCTGTGCAGGTAGAACACGTCGCCCGGATAGGCTTCGCGGCCGGGCGGGCGCTTGAGCAGCAGCGAGATCTGGCGGTAGGCCCAGGCCTGCTTGGTGAGGTCGTCGTAGATGATGAGCGCGTCTTCGCCGCGGTCGCGGAAGTATTCGCCCATCGAGCAGCCGGAGTAGGCGGCGATGTACTGCATCGCGGCCGACTCCGAAGCCGACGCCGCCACGATGATGGTGTGCGCGAGCGCGTCGTTCTCTTCGAGCTTGCGCACCACGTTGGCGATCGACGACTGCTTCTGGCCGATCGCCACGTAGATGCACTTGATGCCCGAACTCTTCTGGTTGATGATCGTGTCGACCGCGAGCGCGGTCTTGCCGGTCTGGCGGTCGCCGATGATGAGCTCGCGCTGGCCGCGGCCGATCGGGATCATCGAGTCGACCGACTTGTAGCCGGTCTGCACCGGCTGGTCGACCGACTTGCGCCAGATCACGCCCGGCGCGACCTTTTCCACCGGCGAGGTCTGCGCGGCGTTGATCGGACCCTTGCCGTCGATCGGGTTGCCCAGTGCATCGACCACGCGCCCGAGCAGTTCGCGGCCGACCGGCACTTCGAGGATGCGGCCGGTGGTCTTGGCGGTGTCACCTTCGCGCAGGTGCTCGTAGTCACCCAGCACCACCGCGCCGACCGAGTCGCGCTCGAGGTTGAGCGCGAGCGCAAAGGTGTTGCCGGGCAGTTCGATCATCTCGCCCGACATCGCATCGTTCAGGCCGTGGATGCGTACGATGCCGTCGGACACGCTGGTCAGCGTGCCTTCGTTGCGCGCCTCGGCGGACAACTTGAACTTCTCGATGCGGCTCTTGATGAGTTCGCTGATTTCGGACGGATTGATCGTGGTTGCCATGGTCCGCTTCCTTTGTCGTGCGCCGGTATCGCCTGACGCACCCTGTGTGAGTGTTGGGTTGCAGGTACAGGCCCGCGGGCCTGCTTGTCGACGCGGGCGGTCGGGGCGACCGCGCCGGTCAACGGGTCAATGTTTGCTCCAGTCGCGCCAGCCGACCGCGTACCGAGCCGTCGATGACGACATCGCCGGCGTCGATCACCGCGCCGCCGAGCATGCCCGGGTCGAGCGAAGGCTCGAGTTCGATGTCACGGCCGAAGCGGCGCTTGAGCGCATCCTTGAGCTTGGCCGTCTCGGCCTCGCCCAGCGGTGCTGCGGAACGCACGCCCACCTTGAGCACGCGCTCGGCCTCGTTCTTGAGCGCGGTGAACAGCGCGGCGATTTCCGGCAGCACCACGAGGCGGTGGTTGTGCGCGAGCAGGCCGAGGAAGGTCGCGAACTGCGAGTCGGCTGGTTCGCCCTGCGGCGCGACCAGCCGGGCCAGTTCGTCCTGCGCCACGCGCGGATCGCCGATCAGCGCGACCACGCGCGAATCGGCCGCCACCTGCGCGGCGAAGGCAAGCTTGCCGGCCCACTCGCCGAGCGCATCGTGCGCGCGTGCGAGTTCGAACGCGGCGCGCGCGTACGGACGGGCAAAGGTGAGGGCGTCGGACATGTCAGATCTCGGTCACGAGCTGGTCGAGCAGCGACTTGTGCGCATTGGCGTCGATCTCGCGGCGCAGGATCTTCTCGGCGCCGGCCACGGCCAGGGCCGCCACCTTGCCGCGCAGTTCCTCGCGCGCCTTGTGTGCCTGTGCCTCGATGTCGGCCGCCGCGATCGCCTTCTGCTTGGTGGCCTCGACGATCGCATCCTGGCGCGCCTTGTCGATGATCTGCGCGGCCTGCTGCTGCGCCTTGTCGACGATCGAGGTCGCCTCGACGCGGGCCTTCTTGATTTCCTCGGCCACGCGCGCGTCGGCGTCGGCCAGTTCCTTGCGCGCCTTGTCGGCCTGGGACAGGCCTTCGGCAATGCGGTTCTGGCGCTCCTCGATCGCACCGATGATGTGCGGCCAGCCGAACTTCATGACCAGCCACACCACGGCGAAGAACGCCAGGCCCTGGACCACCAGGGTGAGATTGGGATTCATGGCGATGCTCCTGCGGCGACGGCGTGGCCGTCGCCATGCTGCGGGATGGTTACTTGACGCCCAGGGTCGCCAGCAGCGGGTTGGCGAACAGCAGCAGCAGCGCGATCGCCACGCCGATCATCGGCACCGCGTCGAGCAGGCCGGCGACGATGAACATCTTGGTCTGCAGCATCGGGGTCAGTTCGGGCTGGCGCGAGGCGCCCTCGATGAACTTGCCGCCGAGGATCGCAAAGCCGATGGCCGTGCCGAGCGCACCCAGGCCGATCAACAGCGCGGCGGCGATGACCGTCATGCTCAGGACGTCGGCAACCTGGGCGATGTTGGCGATGGTTTCCATGTTTTTCTCCGTGGTTCAGTAGCTGGGGTGAGGTGGAAGGAAGCAGTGCGGGGTGGCAGCGCCGCGATGACGCATCAGTGGCTTTCGGCGGCCATGCTCAGGTACACGATCGACAGCACCATGAAGATGAACGCCTGCAGCGTGATGATGAGGATGTGGAACGCGGTCCAGCCGAAATCGGCCACGAACTGGCCGAAGCCGAGGAACCAGGTGGAGGCGTGGGCGATACCCGCACCCAGCGTCATCACCGCGATGAGGATGAAGATGAGCTCGCCCGCATACATGTTGCCGAACAGTCGCAGGCTCAGCGACACCGGCCGCACTGCTTCCTCGATGAGGCGCAGCAGCAGGTTGGCCGGCGACAGCAGCACCTTGCCGAGCGCGCCATGGGCATGGAACGGCGCGGTGAAGAACTCGGCGAAGAACTTGACCACGCCCTTTTCACTCAGGCCCACGTACTGGACCATGAAGAACACCGCCAGGGCCATGCCCAGCGGCGTGTTGAGGTCGGCGGTGGGCACGATGCGCAGGTAGGCATGCGCGGGGTCGTGGCCGGCGAGGCTGTGCGCACCACTCCACAGCCACGGCAGGAAGTCGATCGGCAGCAGGTCGAGGAAGTTCATGAAGAAGATGAGGCCGAACAGGGTCAGCGACATCGGCGCGATGACCTTGCTCTTGCCGTGGAAGGTCTCCTTGACCAGGCCGTCCACGAACAGCACCACCGCCTCCACGATCGACTGCAGCTTGCCCGGTACCCCCGCGGTGGCGCGGCGTGCAAACAGCACGAACAGGCCCAGGAACGTCGCACAGCACAGCAGCGTGAAGATCAGCGTGTCGAGGTTGAGCGTCATGAATGCGCTGTCACCGACCTGCAGCTGCCAATGGTGCAGGTGGTGCTGGATGTAGCCGGTCATGTCGGCGCCGGCAGCGGGTTCATGGGGGGTGGCCATCACGTTACCTGGTTGCTAGCAAGGCGATCCAAAAGGCGAACTGCGCTGCCAAGATCCCCGCGATGAGGCCGGGGAACGGCAATTTCCACACGGCGATGGCGAGATACAGCGTCGCGCACAGCCACATCCACTTGAGCACTTCGGCGGCATAGATCGAGCGCAGCGCACTGCGGCCCGAGCTCACGCCCCGCGCGTACATGCGCAGCGCGAACAAGCCATTGCCAACCGACACCAACACGCCCCCGGCCAGCGTTGCCAATGCATCGCGCCAGCCGAAGCCGACCGCCAGCATGGCGGCCGTGATGCTCGCGGCCAGTTGCAATGCCACGGCGCGCCACGCCACGCTCTTGCCATGAGCGATCGAGTTGCGCACGCGAGGCTCCCGCAGTCGGAGGTGACGGTCGGCGCAACCCTGCGCCCGACCTCTCCAAAAAGGTCTGCGATTCTAGCAAGTCGGCGCCATCGGCCGCAATCACGCGCACCGGGCAAATCGCCGCGCACGGACGCCATTGCAGGCACGGGTGCGCCTGCGTCGGCGACGCCCGTGCAGCGCCGCCGCGGGCCGCCCGTGGCACGCGGTCGCTGATCGCCCCGACCGTGGCGATCCGGCGTCGCGCGCACAAAAAAAGACCGGGCCAAAAGGCCCGGTCCTGGGTCGGCGTGTCAGCCGGAGGGGAGAGCCGCGACACGCCGCTCTGGGGAGAGACGGATCAGGCTGCCTTGCGGCCGGCCTTGGCGGTCTTGTTGAGCGTGTCGTTGACCTGCTTGCTGGTGGCCTCGAACGAGGTCTTGGCCAGCGCGCCGATGGCTTCGGAGGTCTTGAGCGAAATGCCCAGGACTTCCTGGCCGTTGGCGTACAGCTTCTCGGCGCTTTCCTTCACGAACTGCGCGCTCTTGGGCCAGAACGCCTGAGCGGCTTCGATGTCGCGCACTTCGGCGGCTTCCGACCAGAAGTCGACCGACGCCTTGACGCGGTCTTCGAAGGTCTTGAGGTTGAGCTCGGTGATGCGCTCGAAGCCGGCCAGGGCAAGACCCTGCGCCTTGACGAAGGCATCGGTGTAGCTCTTGCTGAGGGCAAGCGGCTGGATGTTGATCTGGTCGAACATGGTTGCGTACCTCGCTGGGACTGTGTGGGGCAGATCCTAGCGCAAGCGATTGTGCAATGCAACAAGACTGGCGGGATCGCACGCGCTGGGACAGCCTTCGTTCATGTGGAACTACTGTCACAACAACGACTTGCCAAGTGGTGGCAAATTGCCGCGCCGCAAGGTGTGGTGGCGGTTTCAGCTGCCGCGGTAGGTGCTGGTCGAGGTGCAGGTCTCGTGCACGGTCACCGCGGCCAGCAGCGGCAGCACCGGGCGCAGCCGCTCCCACACCCAGCGCGCGAGGTTTTCGCTGGTCGGGTTGTCCAGCCCGGGCACCTCGTTGAGGTAGTTGTGGTCGAGCTGCTCGAACAGCGGCTGGAACGCGGCCTTGAGGTCGGCAAAGTCCATCACCCAGCCCAGCTGCGGATCGAGCGGCCCGGCGACATGCACTTCGATGCGGAACGAATGGCCGTGCAGGCGCGAGCACTTGTGGCTGGCGGGCAGGTTGGGCAGGCGGTGCGCGGCCTCGATGCGGAAGGTCTTGGAGATGTCCATGGCGCGAGTCTAGCGCCTGCGCCTGCGCCGGCGTCCTCGCCGCAGCCATGCCCTTTGTCACATGCACGCGGCCGGCGGCGTGGCGCACCATCGGCGGACCCGTCGCTCGCGCGACCCAGCTGAACGTGGAGCCTCCCGATGGACAGACGTGATTTCCTCAAACTGACCGGCGTGGGGCTGGGCGGCCTCATGCTGCCCGCGTTCGCAGGTCGCGTGATCGCGGCCGAAGAGCTGCTGAGCACACTCGATGTGGCCACCAAGAAGAAGCTGGCCGACGTGGCGCTGCAGGCGGCCAAGGCCGCCGGCGCCAAGTACTGCGACGTGCGCATCGGGCGCTACCTGCGCCAGTTCGTGATCACGCGCGAGGACAAGGTGCAGAACATCGTCAACACCGAATCCACGGGCATCGGCATCCGCGTGATCGCCAAGGGCACCTGGGGCTTTGCCGCGACCAACGAACTCACCGCCGATGCGGTGGCCAAGGCCGCGCGCGAGGCGGTGGCGATCGCCAAGGCCAATTCGGTGGTGCAGTCCAAGCCGGTGGAACTGGCGCCGGTCAAGGGCGTGGGCGAGGTCAGCTGGGCCACGCCGATCGTCAAGAACAGCATGAGCGTGCCGATCAAGGACAAGGTCGACCTGCTGCTCGGTGTCAATGCCGACGCGCTCAAGGCCGGGGCGAGCTTCGTCAACTCGATGATGTTCCTCATCAACGAGCAGAAGTACTTCGCCTCGACCGACGGCTCCTACATCGACCAGGACGTGCACCGCATCTGGGTGCCGATGAACGTGACCGCGGTCGACCAGAAGTCGGGCAAGTTCCGCACCCGCGATGGCCTGTCCACGCCGTGCGGCATGGGCTACGAATACCTCGACGGGCGCAAGGAGGACAAGGTCGAGCTGCCGTGCGGCGTCACGGTGTACGGCAATTCCTACGACATGCGCGAGGACGCGATCGCCGCCGCGCGCCAGGCCAAGGAGAAGCTCGTCGCGCCATCGGTCAAGCCGGGCAAGTACGACCTCGTGCTCGACCCCTCGCATACCTGGCTCACCATCCACGAGTCGGTCGGCCACCCAACCGAGCTCGACCGCGTGCTCGGCTACGAGGCCAACTACGCCGGCACCAGTTTCGCCACGCTCGACAAGTGGAAGTCGAAGAACTTCCGCTGGGGCAGCGACAAGGTCACGATCTACGCCGACAAGATCGCCAAGGGCACGCTCGGTGCGGTCGGCTACGACGACGAGGGCGTCAAGACCCAGCAGTGGGACCTCATCAAGGACGGCATCCTGGTCAATTACCAGGTGATCCGCGACCAGGCCCACATCCTCGGCCTCAAGGCCTCGCAGGGCTGCTGCTACGCCGATTCGTGGTCGAGCGTGCAGTTCCAGCGCATGGCCAACGTGTCGCTGGCGCCGGGCAAGGACAAGCTCGCTCCGGCCGAGATGGTCAAGGGCATCGAGAACGGCATCTACATCGTCGGCGATGGCTCGTTCTCGATCGACCAGCAGCGCTACAACGCCCAGTTCGGCGGTCAGCTGTTCTTCGAGATCAAGAACGGCAAGGTCACCGGACCGATCGAGGACGTCGCCTACCAGATCCGCACGCCCGAGTTCTGGAACTCGTGTGCCGCGGTGTGTGACGCGAGCGACTTCCGCTATGGCGGCTCGTTCTTCGACGGCAAGGGCCAGCCCGGACAGGTATCGGCGGTGTCGCACGGCTCCAGCACCGCGCACTTCACCGGCGTCAACGTCATCAACACCGCCCGCAGCCTCGGCTGAGCACTCGGAGAACCCACCATGACCATCTATTCCGAACAGCAGGCCAAGGCGATCCTCGACAAGGCCATCCAGGCATCCAAGGCCGACGGCTGCACCGCGAGCCTGGGCGGTTCCAACAACGGCAACATCCGCTACGCGCTCAACAGCGTGTCCACCAGCGGGCTCGTGAGCGAGTGCGACCTCGCGGTCGAAGTCTCCTTCGGCAAGCGCACCGGCACCGCCACCACCAACCGCTTCGACGATGCCTCGATCGAGGCGGTGGTGCGGCGCGCCGAGGAACTGGCGCGGCTCGCGCCGGAAAACCCCGAGTTCATGCCGCCGATCGACAAGCAGAGCTATCGCGCCAGCCCCACCTTCAACGCCAACAGCGCCGCGGTGACCCCGCAATACCGCGCCAGCGTCGCCGCCGCCTGCATCGAGCCGTGCCGCAAGGACAAGCTCACCGCGGCCGGCTTCTTCAGCGATGGCCACAGCTTCACCGCCACCGCCAACAGCAAGGGCAATTTCGGCTACCAGCAGTCCAGCGGCATGGACTTCACCTGCACGGTACGCACCGACGATGGCAAGGGTTCGGGCTGGGTCGCGCGCAACCTCGCCGATGTCGCCCAGTTCGACGCCAAGAGCGAAATCCGCACCGCGATCGACAAGGCCAAGCGCTCGGTCGATGCGCGCGCGCTGGAGCCGGGCAAGTACACCGTGATCATGGAGCCGGCCGCGACCGCGGGCCTGATCTCGTTCATGATGTTCAACTTCGATGCGCGCCAGGCCGACGAGGGTCGCAGCTTCCTGTCGAAGAAGGGTGGCGGCAACAAGCTCGGCGAAAAGCTGTTCGACGAGCGTGTGACGATGATCGCCGACCCGTGGGATCCCGCGGCCGCGGTGCTGCCATGGGACCAGAGCGGGCTGGCGCGCGAACGCACCACGCTGATCGACAAGGGCAAGATCAACTACCTGCACTACTCGCGCTACTGGGCGCAGAAGCAGGGCAAGAAGGCGGTCGGCCAACCCGGCAACCTCATCATGCTCGGCGGCGACAAGTCGACCGCGGACCTGGTCAAGAGCACCAAGAAGGGCGTGCTGGTCACGCGCACCTGGTACATCCGCATGGTCGATCCGCAGACCGTGCTGCTCACCGGCCTCACCCGCGACGGCACGTTCTACATCGAGGATGGCGAGATCAAGTACCCGATCAAGAACTTCCGCTTCAACGAGTCACCCGCGATCATGCTCAACAACATCGAGGAGATCGGCAAGCCGGTGCGCGTGGGTGATGACGAATCGCCGTTCGTGATGCTGATCCCGCCGATGAAGATCCGCGACTTCACCTTCACCTCGCTGTCGGATGCGGTGTGACCCGAGGCAGTGACGCGGCGCGCGAGGCCGGCACCCGCCGCGCCGCGCCGCGCGCGCAGGCCGTCCCCCAGGGCTGCACGCGCGCGCAGTTCCTGCGCCTGTTGTTGTTCGGCGGCGTCGGCGCGGTGCTGGCGCCGCGCCTGGGCGCGGCACCCGTCGTGCCTGCGGATGCCGGCGCCGCCGCGGCCGCGGCCGGCCACGATTTCTGGTTCACCCGCCTCATGTACGAGTCGGGCGACTGGGATGTCGACACGCGCATGCCGTCGAACCTGCTCGATGCGCTGATCCAGTACACGAGCCTGCGTGTGGACACCACCGAGCACGTGCTGCCGCTGGCCGACCCGCGCATGCTCGGCGCGCCGCTGTGCTATCTCGCGGGCCACAAGCTGGTCGAGTTCAACGCCGACGAACGGCGCAACTTCCAGGCCTACGTGCGCAACGGCGGCTTCGTGCTGGTGGACGATTGCAACCACGACATCGACGGCCTGTTCGCCAAGTCGTTCGAGCGCGAGATGGATGCGCTGTTCGGCGCGCAGGCGCTGCGCAAGCTGCCCAACGACCATGCGCTGTATTCGAGCTTCTTCCGCTTCGACGGCCCGCCCAACACCGGCTTCGAACTCAACGGCTGGGGCGACGACCTCGTCCACGATTACCTCAAGGGCATCGAGATCGACGGCCGCCTGGGCGTGCTCTACAGCAACAAGGACTACGGCTGCGAGTGGGACTACGACTGGCGCAACAAGCGCTTCCTCGCCCAGGACAACACCCGCTTCGCGGTCAACATCGTGATGTACGCATTGACGAACTGAGGCGCGGCGGCACAGGCCGCGCCGTCTCGCGCGCCGCCCGGCGCACCACCGCTCCCTCCATCCACCCCGTTGCCGATTCCCAGCCATGAACGCGCCGATCAGCGAAGCCCGAGTCCAACAGCAACTGGCCCGCCTGGGCAGCCTGCGCGAGGCGATCGCGCGGGTGGTGGTGGGCCAGCACGAGGTGATCGAGCAGCTGCTCATCGGCCTGCTCGCGGGCGGCCACTGCCTGCTCGAAGGCGTGCCGGGCCTGGGCAAGACCCTGCTCGTGCGCAGCCTCGGCCAGGCGCTCGCGCTGGATTTCCGCCGCATCCAGTTCACGCCCGATCTCATGCCCAGCGACATCATCGGCACCGAACTGCTGGAGGAGGACCACGGCACCGGCAAGCGCCATTTCAAGTTCCAGCGCGGCCCGGTGTTCACCCACCTGCTGCTCGCCGACGAACTCAACCGCACGCCGCCCAAGACCCAGTCGGCGCTGCTCGAGGCGATGCAGGAACGCACGATCAGTTATGCCGGCGTCACCCACGCGCTGCCGCGGCCGTTCTTCGTGCTCGCCACGCAGAACCCACTGGAGCAGGCCGGCACCTATCCCTTGCCCGAGGCGCAGCTCGACCGCTTCCTGCTGCACATCCGCGTCGACTATCCCGACGAGGTCGAGGAGCGCGCGATCGTGGCCCAGACCACGGGCGCCGCGAGCGCCACGATCGAGCCGGTCATGTCGGGCGAGGAACTGCTCGCGCTGCAGGCGCTCACGCGCCAGGTGCACGTGGGCGATGAACTGCTTGCGTGGATCGTGCGCCTCGTGCGCGCCACGCGCGTGGCCGACGGCGCATTGCCGGCCGTGCGCGAGTGGCTGCGCTGGGGCGCGGGACCGCGCGCGGGCCAGTCGCTCGTGCTCGCGGCCAAGGCCCGCGCATTGCTGCACGGGCGCCTTGCCGCCACGCGCGAGGACGTGCATGCGCTGGCCGCGCCGGTGCTGCGCCATCGCCTGCTGTTGTCGTTCGCTGCCGAAGCCGAGCACAAGGGCAGCGACGATGTGATCGCGGCCGTGCTGGCGGCGCTGCCGGCGCCGTGAGCGGCGCCATCGACGCGGTCCGATGGCCATCGATCCGATCCCTGCCGAGGTCCGCGCGCGCTTGCGCGAACTGCGTCTGGGCACGCGCCGCGATGCCGGCGGTGCGGGCCTGGGCCAGCATGCGAGCCGCAGCCGCGGCGCTGGGTTGGAGTTCGCCCAATACCGTGCCTACGAGCCCGGCGACGAGCCGCGCCGCATCGACTGGAAGTTGTACGGGCGTTCGGACCGCTACTTCGTGCGCGATGCCGAACGCGACAGTCCGCTCGAACTGTGGCTGCTCATCGATGCGACCGCATCGATGCAGCAGGCCGACGGCGCGCGACCGGCCTATCGCAAGTTCGACGCCGCCTGCCTACTCGCGGCCTGCGTGATCGAGCTGGCGCTGCGCCAGGGCGATGCGTTCGCACTGGCCACGCTCGGCGCGGCCACGCCGCTGCTGCTCGCGCCCGCCGCGGGTGCGCGCCAGCGCGACCGCTGCCTGATCGAACTGTCGCGCATCGATCCCGCGGGGCGCTGGCCCGCCAATGGCCAGGCGCGGCAGGTCACTGCGCGCATCCCCGCGCACGCATTGGTGCTGCTGCTGTCGGACTTCTTCGACGCGGGCGCGGTCGAGCTTGCCCATCGCCTCGCCGATGCCGGGCGCGAGGTGCTCACGCTGCAGTTGCTCACCGCCGACGAGCGCGATTTTCCGTTCCATGGCGGGCGGCGCTTCATCGATCCCGAATCCAACGCGCAGCGCCATGCCGAAGCGGCCGCGGTGCGCGAGCGCTTCCTCGCCGACTTCGGCGCCGCGCGCACGGCGCTCGCACGCGGCTGCGCCGCGCGTGGCATCCGCCACACCGAAGGCTTCCTCGATGAGCCGGTCGATGCGCCGCTGCGGCGCCTGTTCGGCGCACCCGAGGTGCGGCGATGAGCCTGGCCCTGCTGGCGCCGCTCGGCTTGCTGGCGCTGCTCGCGCTGGGCATTCCGCTGCTGCTGCACCTGGTGCGCCGCAGCCAGCTCATCGACACGCCGTTCGCGGCGCTGCGCTGGATTCCGGCGCACGTCCAGCCGCGGCGCCGGTTGCGTGTGGAGCGGCCCTGGTTGCTGTTGCTGCGCCTGCTGCTGCTGGCGCTGCTCGCGGTGCTGCTCGCGCGGCTCGTGCTCACGCGCGAGCCGGCCGCGCCGGGTGGCGATTGGGTGGTGGTCGCGCCCGGCGCCGATGTCGCGGCCGCGCGCGCGCAGGTGGCCGGCCCCGCGCAATGGCGCTGGCTGGCGCCGGGCTTCCCGCCGCTCGATGCCACGGGCGCACCCGGCGCGACCGCGACCGCGAGCCTGCTGCGCGAACTGGATGCGAACCTGCCGACCGATGCGCGCCTGCGCGTGGTGGTCCCCCACACCCTCGCGGGACTCGACGGCGCGAGCCTGCAGCTCGGCCATGCGGTCGACTGGATCGTGGTCGCTGGCACCTCGCCCGTGGCGCCGCCGGACGCGGCCACGGCGCAGATCGTGCACGTGCGCCATGACGCCGCTGCCACGCCCGCGCTCGACTGGTTGCGCGCGGCGGTGGCGGCATGGAACGTGCTCGAACCGGCGCGCTACACGCTCGATGCACAACCGCTGGCGGCCGGCCTGCCCGCCGCGCCCGGCTGGCTGCTGTGGCTGGGCCGGTCGCCACCACCTGCGGCATTGGAGCGCTGGATCGAACGCGGCGGCGTGGCGCTGGTCGCGCCCGCGCAGGACGCCGCGGCCACGCCGCTGTGGCGCGACGCCGACGGTCGCGTGCTCGCGGCCAGCCGCGCGCTCGGTGCAGGACGCCTCATCACGCTGCCCACGGCGCTGGCACCGCACGAGCTGCCGTGGCTGCCCGACGCGCGGTTTCCGCTGCAACTGCTGGCTGCGTTGCGCGGCCCGCTGCCCGCGCCCACGCGCGCGATCGCAAGCGCGGTCGCGCCCACGCGCGCGAACGTGCTGCCTGCCGGCGGCGCCGGCGCAGCCCCGCGCGACACGCAGGCGCTCGACGGCTGGCTCGCATGGGCGGGCGCGCTGCTGTTCGTGCTCGAACGCCTGCTCGCGACGCGTCGCCGCGCCGAGGCGCAGGCATGAAGGCGGCTGCGCCATGGCTGCGTTGGCAGCGCGAATGGCGCCTGCGCCGCATCCTCATCGTGCTCGCGCTGGGTTGGCCGCCGCTGCTCGGGCTCGCGGCATGTGCGCTGCGCCTGGGCGCGGCGACCGGCGCGCTCGGCATCGTGGCCGGCGCCTTGCTGGCGAGCGTGCTGGTGGCGCTCCACTGCGCGCGGCGCGACGAGCGCGCCGCGCTCGCGCACCGGCTCGATGCGCTCGAGCCGACGCTGGAAGACAGCGCTGCGCTGCTGTGGCGCGATGAGGCCGGGCTCACGCCGCTGCAGGCGCTGCAGCGCGCACGCCTGCTGCAGCGCGTGGCCGCGCTCGCTCCGCGGTTGCGGCCGCGCTGGCCGCGCCGCGCACTGGCCGCGAGCCTGCTGCTGGCGGCGGTGCTGTTCGCGTTCGCGGCCTCCTGGCGCGCGCCGCCGGGCGCACCCGTCGCGCCGGACGCGCAGGGCCGGGCCGCTGCGGGCGCCGCCACCGCCAGCCGCGTGGTTGCGGCCAGCCTCGCGATCGAGCCGCCCGCCTACACCGGGCTGCCCGCGCGCAACGAGCGCGCGCTCGATGCGCGCGTGGTGCAGGACGCGGCCGTGCACTGGCGCCTGCGCCTGGCGCCGCTGCCGCAGCGCGTGCGCCTGGAGTTCCACGATGGCAGCCAGCTTCCGCTGCAGCGCGAAGGCGAGGACTGGGTGGGCGGGCGCGCGCTGGCGCTGTCGAGCCTGTATCGCATCGAGGTCGAGGGCGCGCCGCCGCTGGACGATGCGCTGCATCGCATCGACGTGATCGCCGATCGCGCGCCCACGATCCGCATCGTCCAGCCCGCGCACAGCCTGAACCAGCACGACGGCCACGCCGCGAGCTGGCCGCTCGAGTTCGAGGCCGACGACGACTACGGCATCGCCGCGGCCGAGCTGTCGATCACCCACGCCCAGGGCAGCGGCGAGAACGTGCGTTTCAGTGAACGCAGCATCGCGCTCACGGGCAGCGCATCGGGCAGCCAGCGCAGTCAACACTACCGCCATGCGCTCGACCTGGCCGGGCTCGGATTCAGCGCCGGCGATGAGCTGATCGCGCGCCTCATCGTGCGCGACAACCGCACGCCCACGCCCAACACCACGCGCAGCGCCGGCCTCATCCTGCGCTGGCCGCTGCCGCGCGCGGCCGAGGGCGCGGGCCTGGACGGCATCACCCAGCAGGTGCTGCCGGCCTACTTCCGCAGCCAGCGCCAGATCATCATCGACACCCAGGCGCTGTTGGCCGAACAGGACCGGCTCACGCCCGAGCGCCTGCTCGCGCGCTCGGACGGGATCGGCGTGGACCAGAAGATCCTGCGCCTGCGCTACGGCCAGTTTCTCGGCGAGGAAGCCGAAGGCGCCGCGCATGCAGCGGTCGAAGCCGGCCACGCCGCGCAGGATTCGCAGCTGGGCGCGCTCGCCGCCGCGCACGAGGCCGGCCCGGCGCATGACGAGGCGGCGGATGCGTTCGGCCAGGCCGACGACGTGAGCGAACGCTTCGGGCACGTGCACGACATCGCCGAGGCCGCGACCCTGCTCGACCCGGCCACGCGCGCCACGCTCAAGGCCGCGCTCGATGAAATGTGGCAGGCCGAGCTGCAGTTGCGGCAGGGCGCGCCGGCCGCGGCGCTGCCCTACGAGGAACGTGCACTCGTGCTCATCAAGCAGGCGCAGCAGGCCACGCGCATCTACCTCGCGCGGGTCGGGCTGGAACTGCCGCAAGCCGACGAAACGCGGCGCCTGTCCGGCGCGCGCGAGGGCGTGGCCGACGTGGCCGGCAGCCTGTCCGGGCACGACGCCACGGCCGCGCCACTGGTGCGGCTGTGGCAGGCGCTGGACACCGGCGCGCCGCCCGACTGGGACGCCGCGCTGCGCGACCTGCGCGCGGCCGGGCCCGCTGGCGCGCGCACGCTCGACGTGCTCGCCGCGCTCGACCGCGCGCGCCGCGAGCCCGACTGCGCCGAGTGTCGCGAGCGCCTGCGCGCGGCGTTGTGGCCGCTGTTGCCGACCCCGACCGCGCAGGTGGCGCCGCGCGCCGCCGCCGATGCCGCTGGCGCGGCGTACCTGCAGGCCTTGCCCGGCAGCCACGGAGCGCCGCGATGAACCTTGCGCTGGCGCCCGCGTGGTTGCTTGCCGCCGGCACGCTGCTGGCCTGCGTGCGCACCTGGCGCGCGCGGCCGCCGCGCGCGCTGTTGCGCTGCCTGCTGCAGGTCGCGGTGGCGGCGGCGCTGTGGCTGTGCCTGCAGCCGCCGAGCCGGCCGCAGACGCACGCGCGCGACGAACTGACCGTGCTCACGCCCGCAGCCAGCCCGGCGCAGGTCGCCGCGGCCGGCGGCACGCTGGTGGCCTTGCCCGGCGTCGAGGCGCCGCGCGGCGTCGAGCGCGTGGCCGACCTGGGCAGCGCGCTGCGCGCGCATCCGCAGGCGCGATCGTTGCGCGTGATCGGTGGCGGCCTGCCTGCCCGCGACCGCGACGTCGCGGCCGGCCGGGTCGGCGCGTTCGAGGCCGCGCCACTGCCGCCGGGCATCGCCGAACTCGATGCGCCGGGCCAGGCGGTGGTCGGGACGCAGTGGCGTGTGCGTGGCCGCATCGAAGGCGCCGGCGGTGCCACGCTCGAACTGCGCGACCCCGCCGGCGCGCGGGTCGCCCACGCGGGCAGCGACGCGCAAGGGCGGTTCGAACTCATCGCCGGCGTCGGAGTCGCGGGCAGCGTGACCTACAGCTTGCGCGCACTCGATGCGCAGGGCGCGGTGTTGGACGAGGTGCCGCTGCCGCTGCACGTGCGCGCGGGCAGTCGCCTGCGCCTGCTGGTGCTGGCCGGCGCCCCCGATCCGCAGCTCAAGTACCTGCGTCGCTGGGCGCTCGACGCCGGCCTCGAACTGGACAGCCGCATCGGCCTGAGCAGTGGCGTGGCCTTGCTGGAAGGCCAGCCGCGCCTGGATGCGGCCACGCTCGCGGCGACCGACCTCGTGATCGTCGATGAGCGCGCCTGGGCCGGGCTCGATGCCGCGGACGAGGATGCGCTGCGCGCCGCCGTGCGCGAGGGCCTGGGCCTGCTGCTGCGGGTGCGCGGCGCCGTGCCCGATGCGGTGGCGCGGGACTGGCAGGCGCTGGGTTTCGCGGTGCGGGCGCTGGCCACTGCGCGCGAGGTGGCGCTGGGCCAGGCGCTGGGCCCGCGCGCGGCGCCACTGGTCGCGTTGCCCTTCGCGCCGGATGCGCCCGACGCGGCGCCGTTGCTGCGCGGTGATGACGCCACGCCGCTCGCCTCGTGGCGCGCGCTGCAGCGTGGCCGCGTCGGTGCGATGTGGTTCGATGGCGATTGGAAGCTCGTGCTCGCGGGCGAGGGCGCGGCGCACGCAGGGCTGTGGAGTCGGCTCGTGGCACAGCTCGCGCGCGCCCAGGCCGAGACCGCGCCGCAGCTGCCCGAACGCGCGCAAGCGGGCGCGCGCACCGTGCTGTGCGGCGTGCAGGCCACCGACACCGTGGTCGATCCGCAGGGACGGTCCGTGCCATTGCTGACGGTGGCGCAGCGCGATGGCAGGCACTGTGCCGGATACTGGCCGGCCACGACCGGCTGGCACGTGCTGCTGCGCGGGTCCGAGCGCTGGCCGTTCGCGGTGCTGCAGGACCCGCCCACGCATGCGCTCGCGCGCGCCGCGCAGGCGCGGGCCACGCGCGCGCTGCTGGGCACGGCGCCCGCGCCCGAACTTGCCACGCGCGCGGTGCCGCTGCCGCGCTGGCCGTTCTGGCTCGCGTTCCTCGCGCTGGCCACGCTGCTGTGGTGGCTGGAGCGGCCGCGGCAATAGTCGCCCACGCGTGCGCAATTGCGCCGCAAGGTGCCAGCAACATGCACTGCGTGGCAGCGTTTTGCGGCCAATGTCAGCTTGCGCACGCGCGGGTCGCATTGCGACAGGACCAGGCGCGCGGGGTGTCAGGCTCGATACGCGCGCGTCGCATTGCGACGCCGCCGCGCGCCGCGGGTGTGCGGGCCACGGTCGCCGCGTGTGCGTGCTTCGGCGGTGGGTGTCAGCGGCAGCCGCGCGCCTGCGCGGCCAACTCCTCGCGCTGGCGGCGCAGCGTCGCCAGCGTGTCGCTGGACGCGCGGCGGATGCGACCATCCAGCGCGTCGAGTTCGCCGCGCAGCCAGGCGCAGGCCTCGGCCGGACCCGCGTGATGGCAGGCGTCGGTCACTTCGACGTAGTAGCCCGCGGCTGAACCCGGCGGCGCCGGGCGATGCGGGATGTGGGCCGCGCCGGGTGGGTGGCTGGCCAGTCCGGAGGGCCCGCCATAGGCTTCGGCCAGGCTCTGGTTGCGCCCGTCGAGCACGCCGTAGGGCACCCAGTGCGTGCGGCCCACGCCGCTGCTGCTGATGTATTGGCTGCCATCACCGGCACGACACAGGTGGAAGCTCGGTGGCGGGACCTGTGCCACCGCCGCGGGTGGCGGCGCCTCGACCGCAGGGGACGGTGCCGCCACGGCGGGCGGCCGCGCCGTGGGCGGCGGCAGCGCGGGCGCGGGTTCCGGTGCAAGCCGCGGCCGGCTCTGCCGGTATCGGCTGGGGCAGGGCGAGTCCTGGAAGCGCACGCCGTCGGCGCCGTCGCAGCGATACACCTCGCCCGCGCGCGCGGGCGCCACGCCCATCCCCGTCCATGCAAGCGCGGGCATCGCCAGCACCAGCCACAACAGGGATTTGTAACGTGTTTTCACAGTCGCCCTGAAGATGGCACAGCTCGTGCAAGGTCCGTGGCGTGAATCGTACGCGGATGAGGCGTGGTGTTGCGACATGATCGTGCAGGGGCGTAGTGACAGGCTGATCGGCTGGTTGTGCCGCGTGCTGGGTGCACTGGCCGTGCTCGCAGCGCCGATGCCGGTGCTCGCCGCCAACGAGGTGCCGATCGCGGTCGAACGCTTCGATGCGACGATCACCGATGCCGATGTCCCGGCGTTGCTGCGCGGTGCGTTCGACGGCGCACTGCGTGCGCAATCCCCCGCGGCGGTCACGCCGCGGCCGGGCCACACCACCTGGTACCGGCTGCGCCCGCTGGCCGAGTGGGTGTCGCCCGAGGCACCGGTGCTGGTGATCTCGCAGGCCAACGACATGGTGGTGCGTGTGTACCAGTCGCCCGACTCGCCCGGCGCGCAGTACAGCATCTATCGCGCCGACAACACGCGCGGCTATTCGCGGCGCGTGCTGCTGGTGCCGCTCGATCATGGCTGGAAGGCGAACTCGCCGGTCTACCTGCGCGTGGATGCCTCGACCGCGGTGGCGCATGCGTTTTGGGTCACCGACCGCGAGTCCGCGCATGTGGCCGAGGTGGTGCAGGCGCGCAGCGACGTGGTCTGGCCACTGGTGCAGCTGGCCTTCCTGCTCGCCGCGCTCGTGACCGTGCGTACGCTGCCCGACCGCGCGAGCCTGCTGTACATGGGCCTGTGCGCGAGCATCGCGCTCGCCACCGCCTACAAGTCCGGCCTCGGCTTCGAGTATTGGCCGCTCAGTTCGATGGCGGCCTTGGGCATACGTGCCAACGTCGCGGCCGCGCTCGTCACCGCAGCGTGTGCGCTCGCCCTTGCGCGCGAGCTGCTCGACCTGGGCCGGCGCGCACCCTGGCTGTCGCGCGGGTTCGCCGGCGGCAGCGTGCTGCTGCTGGCGTGCGCGCTGATGGCGGCGTTGCCGCTGCCTGGCACGCCGGTGGTGATGCTCGGGGCCACGCTGGTGCTGGCCGCACTGTGGTCGTTGTGGATGGCCGGCGCGTGGTGCGCCTGGCAGCGGCAACGCAATGCCGGCCTGTTCGTGCTGGCGTGGACGCCCGCGGTGTTGCTGTTCACGGTGCGCGTGGCGCAAATCGTGGCGCAGGTTCCGTCGCCGCGATCGTTCGGTCTGCTGCAGTCGATCACGTTCGCGTGCGCCTCGCTGGGCATGCTCGCGGTGCTCGCCCGACGCAGCCTCAACCTCGCCTTGCCGCGTGCCGGTGATGTGGCGTTGCGCGAACGCGATGTACTCACAGGCACCCTCAGCCGCAGCGCAGGCTTCGCGCACCTGCGCGCGGCCTTCATCCACGCCCGCTCGCAGCGCCAGGAGCTGTCCTTGCTCACCTGCGATCTCGCGCCCGAACTGCGCGCGCGCGCCAGCGCGTCCGGACGCAGCGAGCTCGACGCGTGCCTGTGCGAGGTGGCCGCCATGCTGCGCGAGGCGGTGCCGCGTGGCGAGGTGCTGGCGCGCTGCTACGACGACCAACTGGTGGCGCTGTTGCCGCGCCGCGGTGCGGCCCAGGCACAGGCCATCGCGCAGGACCTGGCAGCGCGCATCGCGCACGTGCCGGTGCAGCTGGGCGGGGTGACGCTGGCCACCGCGCTGGCGGTGGGCACGGCCACGCTCGATGATGGCATGCGCACGCCCGACGAATTGCTGTCGCGCGCGGTCGCCGATGGCGAGGCCGCGCATGCGCAGCGCCGCCGCGCCGCCATGCCGGAGCGGCCGGGCGCCTGAACCATGCGCGCCGGCTGCAGCGGCGGCGGTGCTCGTCAGTGCAGCGTCTTGTACAGCCCCGGCTCGAAGGCGTCGACTGCGATCACCTCGTCGCGCGCGTCGCGTGCCTCGTTGAGCAGGTCGTACTCCTCGCCGCTGATGACCCCGGCGGCGACGCCCAGTTCGTCGAGCATGTAGCCGGGCGCACGGTCGAGCCGGCCTGCGCGCACCGCGTCACGCAGCTTGGTCTCGATCGGCAGCGCGCGTACGGCCTTGTCGAGCGCGGCCTCGAGCGCACCCAGGCCCGGCTCGGACGCCGGGGGCACGAACACGTCGGCAGTGAGCGTGCGGCGCGCCTCGCGATCTTCGAGGATGTCGCGAGCGACCTCGCTGCCGAGTCGGTCCGAGGGCGGGCGGAAGCGTGCGCCGAGCGGAAAGATCGTGCACCGGAGCAGCGCCGCCACCCAGCGCACCGGCAGGTTGTCGATCACGCCCAGCAGCGCCTCCTGGATGCGGTACAGCGCCAGTTCGGTGGCCCAGCGCGTGAGCGCGAAGTTGGCGCGGGTCTTGGGTTCGTCGTGGTAGCGCTTGAGCGTGGCGCTGGCCAGGTACAGCCAGGCCAGCGCGTCGGCCAGCCGCCCCGACAGCTTCTCGCGCCGCTTGAGCGAACCACCGAGCGTGCCCATCGCGGTGTCGGACAGGATCGTGAAAGCGGCGGCGAAACGCGACAGGTGCTGAAAATAGCGACGCGTGTCGTGGGTGGCGGGCGCCCCGGCCAGGCGCGAGCCGGTCCAGGCCAGCAGCTTGGCGCGGACCGCGCGCGTGCAGAACACGTTGAGGTGGCCGAAGATCGCGCGGTCGAATGCGGCCAGATCGTCGTGCGCGACCGCGTCGATTTCCTGCTGCACGAACGGATGGCAGCGGATCGCGCCCTGGCCGTAGATCATCATGGTGCGGGTGAGGATGTTGGCGCCCTCGACCGTGATGCCGATCGGCACCGCGTCCCACGCGCGCGCGAGCGGGTTGCGCGGGCCGCGCTGGATCGCGCTGCCGGCGCGGATGTCCATCGCATCGCTCACGACCTGGCGCATGCTTTCGGTGAGGTAGGCCTTGCAGATGTTGCCGGCCACCGCGGGCTTCTCGCCCGCATCGAGTGCGCCGCAAGTGAGCGTGCGCGCGGCGGTCATGAGCCAGGTGAGGCCAGCGATGCGCGCGAGCGGCTCCTCGATGCCCTCGAAGCGCCCGATCGGCGTGTCGAACTGCTCGCGCACGGTGGCGTAGGCACCGCAGATGCGCGTGCACATCTGCGCGGCGCCGATCGACAGCGCCGGCAGCGAGATCGAGCGGCCCGCCGCGAGCGATTCCATGAGCATGCGCCAGCCGTTGCCGATCTGGGCGCGGCCGCCGATCACCGCCTCGTCGAGCGGCACGAATACGTCGCGGCCGACGATCGGTCCGTTCATGAACGGCACGCCCATCGGATCGTGGCGCAGGCCGATTTCGATGCCCGCGGTCGAACGTTCGATCAGCGCGCAGGTGATGCCGCGGTCCTCGACCTCGCCGATGAGCTTGTTCGGATCCTTGAGGCGGAAGGCAAGCCCGATCAGCGTCGCCACCGGCGCGAGCGTGATGTAGCGCTTCTTCCAGTTCAGGCGCAGGCCGAGCACCTCCACGCCGTCGATGAGGCGCTTCTCGACGATGCCTTCGGATTGGGTCGCCGCGGCGTCCGAGCCAGCCTCGGGACCGGTCAGCGCGAAGCACGGAATCTCCTCGCCGCGGGCGAGGCGCTCCAGGTAGCGGCGCTTCTGCTCCTCGGTGCCATAGTGCAGCAACAGCTCGCCCGGACCGAGCGAGTTGGGCACCATCACCGTGACCGCGGCCGTGATCGAACGCGTGGCCAGGCGTGTCACCACGCGCGAATGGCCGATCGCCGAGAAACCCAGGCCGCCGTACTCCCTGGGGATGATCATGCCCAGAAAGCGCTGCTCCTTGATGTAGCGCCAGATCTCGGGCGGCAGGTCGCGCTGCTGGTAGACCTCCCAGTCGTCGAGCTTGCGGCACAACTCCTCGACCGGACCGTCGATGAAGGCCTGCTCCTCGGCGCTCAGCGGCTGGGTCTTGAACGCGAGCAGCTTGTCCCAGTCGGGCATGCCGCCGAACAGGTCGCCCTCCCACCACACCGTGCCCGCCTCCAGCGCGATGCGTTCGGTCGCGCCCAGTCGCGGCAGCACCTTGGCGAATGCCGGCATCACCAGGCGCGACACCAGCTGGCGGCGCAGCGGCGGCAGTCCGAACAGCAGCGCGAGCAGTGCGAGCACGCTGCACGTGGCCACGAACAGCGCTGCGTGCTGCACGCCGCCGATGCGCCAACCCAGCAGGCACACGGCCGCCGCGGCCACCCAGGCCAGGAAGCCCAATCCGCGGAAGGCGAGTGCGGCGAACACCAGCACGGCGACGACGAGCGTGATCCACAACATGGCGACTCCTCGTGGTCCAGTGGTCGCGATTATGCGACGGCGCAGCTGTCGCGTGGCTGCATGGCGTGGGCGTGGCGGCGCAACTTGTCTAGAATCGACCGATGAAGAGCAAACCCGAGATCGTCAACAACTGGCTGCCGCGCTACACCGGCACGGCCGCCGAAGCCTTCGGCCAGCACATCCTGCTCACCAACTTCGGCCACTACGTCGACGTGTTCGCGCAGTGGCACGGCGTCGAGGTGCAGGGTCGTGACCGGCCCATGCCCAACGCCACCGCCGATGGCATCAGCATGATCAACTTCGGCATGGGCAGTCCCAACGCGGCCACCGTGATGGACCTGCTGTCGGCGATCGCGCCGCGCGCGGTGCTGTTCTTGGGCAAATGCGGCGGACTCAAGAAGAAGAACCAGCTCGGCGACCTGATCCTGCCGATCGCCGCGATCCGCGGCGAGGGCACCTCCAACGACTACCTGCTGCCGGAAGTGCCCGCGCTGCCCGCGTTCCAGCTGCAGCGCGCGGTATCGACCATGATCCGCGACCTCGGCCACGACTACTGGACCGGTACCGTCTTCACCACCAACCGCCGCGTGTGGGAGCACGACGTGGCCTTCAAGGACTACCTGCGCAAGACCCGGAGCATGGCCATCGACATGGAAACCGCGACGATCTTCGCGGCCGGCTTCGCCAACCGCATTCCCAGCGGCGCGCTGCTGCTGGTGTCGGACCAGCCGATGATCCCCGAGGGCGTCAAGACCGAAGCCAGTGACCGCGTGATCACCTCCAACTTCGTCGATGCCCACATCCGCATCGGCATCGAGGCGCTCAAGCTGGTGCGCCGCAACGGGCGCAGCGTCAAGCACCTGCGTTTCGAGAACGGCGAGGAAGCCTGACGCGGCGGTCAGCCGCCACCCGCGCTGCGGCGGTGCGCGTGGATCGACATGAGCACGCCAAAGCCCGCCAGCAGCGACACCGCCGAGGTGCCGCCATAGCTCACCAGTGGCAGCGGCACGCCGACCACGGGCAGGATGCCGGTCACCATGCCGCCGTTGACCATCACGTACACGAACAGCGCCATGCTGATCGCACCCGCGAGCAGGCGCGAATAGGTGTCGCGCGCGTTGGTGGCGATCCACAGGCAGCGCGCGATGATGAACAGGTACAGCGCGAGCAGCAGCGCCACGCCCACCAGGCCCCACTCCTCGGCGAACACCGAGAAGATGAAGTCGGTGGTGTGCTCGGGCAGGAACTCCAGCCGCGATTGCGTGCCATGGTGCCAGCCCTTGCCCCACACGCCGCCCGAGCCGACCGCGATCTGCGACTGGATGATGTGCCAGCCATTGCCCAGCGGATCGGCTTCCGGGTCGATCAGCGTGAGTACGCGGTTTTTCTGATAGTCGTGCATCGCGAAGTGCCACAGCAGTGGCACCGCGGCGGCGGCGCTGGCCAGCAGCGTGGCGATGCGCCACCACGCCAGTCCCGCGAGGAAGATGCCGAACGCGCCGCTGGCCACGATCAGCAGCGCGGTGCCGAGGTCGGGCTGCTTGGCAATGAGCAGGGCCGGCACCGCGATGAGTCCGCCGGCGCTGGCGAGCGTGCCCCAGCCCGGCGGCAACGGGCGCAGGTTGAGGTACCACGCGACCATCATCGGCATGGTGAGCTTGAGCAGTTCCGAGGGTTGGAAGCGCAGTACCTTGAGGTCGAGCCAGCGATTGGCGCCACGCCCCTCGCCGAGCACGATCACCACCGCGAGCAGGATCACGCTGCCCAGGTACAGCCATGGTGTCCAGTTGCGCAGCATCGACGGCGGCACGCGCGCGATCGTCACCATCACCACGAGCCCGAGTACGAACCGCAGTGCCTGCGACAGCACCTGTCCGCGATCGAGGTCGCTCGCGCTGTAGAGCGTGCCCAGGCCGATGCCCATGAGCAACAGCAGGGCGCCGAGCAAGGGCAGGTCCAGCCGCGGCTTGCGCCAGGCCACCGACACGCGGTAGCGCAGCTGCGCGAGCAGGTCGCCGATCATGGATGGCCCCCGGCCAGCGCCTCGCGCTGGCGCTGCTGGTCGCCCGGCAGCCACACGTCGAGCATGTGGCGCGCGATCGGTGCCGCATCGCTGGCGCCACTGCGGCCCGCCTCGAGCGCGACGATGATCGCGATGCGCGGATTGTCGGCCGGCGTGAAGCATTCGAACAGCACCTGGTGGCGTTCGATCGGGCTGGCGCTGATGCTGGTCCAGGTTTCGTCGGTGCGTGAATAGCGCTCGGCGGTGCCGGTCTTGCCGGCGATCGGATAGGGAAAATCGCCGCCGACCGCGCGTGCGGTGCCCGCCTGCAGCACTTCGACCATGCCGCGCTGTACCGCCTGCCAGTTGGCGGGGTGGTCGATCACGCTGGCCTGCTCGGGCGCCAGTGGCAGCAACCGCGGCGCGCTCGTGCCATCGTCCTGCACCGCGCGCAGCAGATGCGGCGTATGCGGCACGCCGCGTGCCGCCAGCGTGGCCACCGCGTTGGCCAGCTGCAGTGGGGTGACGATCCAGTAGCCTTGGCCGATGCCGGCGATCACGGTCTCGCCCGGGTACCAGGGCTGGTTGAAGCGCGCGCGCTTCCACTCGCGCGAGGGCAGCACGCCGCTGCCTTCGCCGATCAGGTCCACGCCGGTGGCCTGGCCGAAGCCGAAGCGCGACAGGTACGCGCTGAACCGGTCGATGCCCATATCCAGCGACACCGAGTAGAAGTAGGTGTTGACCGAGCGCGCGATCGCCTGCACCAGATCGACGCGGCCGAAGCCGCCGCGTACGTCGTCGCGGTAGGCGCGCGACTGGCCCGGGATGAAGAACTCGCCAGTCGACAGCACGGTGTCCTCGGGGCGGCGCAGGCCCAGTTCCAGTCCGGCCAGTCCGACGAACGGCTTGATGGTCGAGCCGGGCGTGTAGGTGCCGCGCAGCAGGCGGTTGAGCAGCGGCTTGTCGGGCGCATCGAGCAGGGTGCGGTAGTCGGCGCTGCTGATGCCGTTGACGAACAGGTTGGGGTCGAAACTGGGCACGCTCACCATCGCGAGCAGTTCGCCATTGCGCGGGTCGATCGCGACCGCGGCGCCGGCGCGGCCCTGGAAGGCGGCCTCGGCCGCTTCCTGCAGCCGCGCGTCGATCGACAGGTACAGCGTGTCGCCGGGCACCGGGGCGACGCGGCCGGGCAGCACACGCAGCGGCCGGTGGTCGGCGTTGACCTCGACCTTTTCGTAGCCGACCTGGCCGTGCAGGCGCTGCTCGTAGCTGCGCTCGATGCCGGTCTTGCCGACGTGGGTGGTCGCCGCGTACTGGTTGGCGTCGAGCCGGGCGAGGTCGTTCTCGTCGATGCGACCGACGTAGCCGACCGTGTGCGCGAACTCGGCGCCGAGCGGATAGGCGCGCGTGAGGTAGGGCACCACGTCCACGCCCGGGAAGGCCCAGCGGTTGACCGAGAAGCGCGCGATCTCCTCCTCCGACAGCTTGAGCCGCAGCGGCACACCTTCGTAGGAACGCTTGCGCTTGCGCAAGGTGTTGTAGCGGCTGATGTCCTCGTCGCTGACTGGCAGCACCTCGGCGAGCCGGCGCACCGTGTCCTGCACGTCGCCGGCCTGCTCGGCGGTGACCTCGAGCCGGAACGCGGCCACGTTCTCGGCCAGCAGCACGCCGTTGCGGTCGTAGATGAGGCCACGCGCGGGTGCGAGCGGGCGCGTGAGGATGCGGTTGGCGTCGGAGCGCGCGCTCAGGCGCGCATGCTCGCGCACCTGCAGGTACGCAAAGCGCAGGCCGAGCCCGATCAGGCACAGGGTGATCAGGGCAAAGCCGGCCAGTGCGCGCCGCGCGAACGTGGCCGCCTCCACGCGCGCCTCACCGATCGGTTTGTGCGCGTGGCCGCGGCGGGAAGTCCAACGCAGGCGCTTCATGTCAGTCGGCGCTGCGCTGGTACAGGCGCGCGCGGTCCAAGGCCAGGTACAGCAGCGGCCATGCCAGCGCGCCACTCACGGGCGCGATCCAGAACGTCGCCGGCGGCATCGCTTCGCCGGCGAAACCGCGGATCATGAGCGTGACCACGCGGTCGTTGAGCAGCAGCACCAGCAGCGCGAGCGCCTGCTGGGCGAGTGGGAACGCGCGCAGGCGCGCGCGGAAGCGCAACACGATGAACGCGAGCACGAGCAGGCGCATAGCCTGCTCACCGAGCAGTTCGCCGATGAGGAGGTCGCCGCACAGACCCAGCACGAAGGCGCGGCCCAGACCCATGCGCTCGGGTGCCTCGATCGCCCAGTACACCACCACCAGGCCCAGCCAGTACGGCTTGAACGGCTCGGCCAGCGGCGGCAGCGGCATCAGCTGCAGCGCGAACGCGACCAGCACGGTGGCACCGACCAGCCAGGCTTGCAGGCGCAGGCGGCTCATGGCCCGCCTTGGGACGTCGTGGCGGTCGCCGCCGCGGTGCCGGCCAGTGTCGCGGGCGGGCCGTAGGGCTGGGGCTGGTCCTGCAGCAACAGCACCTCGCCGCTGCGGTCGAGCGCCGCGGCGGGATGCGCGCTGGCGACCAGGAACAGGCCGCTGGCGTCCGGCCCCACGGTGTCGATGGTGCCGACCGGAAAGCCGGCCGGGAAGCGTCCGCCCAGACCCGAGCTGAGCAGCTTGTCGCCGGCCTTGATGTCGGCGCTGCGCGGGATGTCGCGCAGTTCAAGCCGGTCGGTGGCGCCGCTGCCGTAGGCGATCGCGCGCAGGCCGGTGCGCTCGACGCGCACCGGGATCGCGTGGGCGGGATCGGTGATGAGCATCGCGACCGAGGTGTTGGGCAGCACCTCGACCAGTTGGCCCATGATGCCGTGCGCGTCGATGATCGGTTGCCCCACCATGGCGCCTTGCCCCGTGCCCACGTCGAGCACCACGCGGTGGCGGAACGGGTCGAGGTCGACGTCGACCAGGTGCGCGAACTGCACCGCGAGCCCGAGATCGTGCTGCGCATCGAGCAGTGCCTTGAGCCGCTCGTTCTGCGCGAGCAACGCATCGAGGCGGTTGAGCCGCGCCTGCGCCAGCAGCAGTTGTTCGCGCAGCGCGCGGTTCTCGTCGACGAGCTGGTGCTGGGTCGCCACCGCATCGCGCGTGGCGCGCGCGACCTGCGCGGGCAGGCCGGCGAGCCGATAGGCGGGTTCGACCACGACACTCGCCGCGCGGCGCAGTCCCTGCAGGTAGTGGCCGCGGTGGTCGAGCACCATGAGCGTGATCGCGGCGGCCAGGTACAGGATCAGGCGCAGCGTGCTGGCACCGCCCTCGGCGAACAGGGTGGCGGCTTTGTCACGGGCGATGGCCATGGCGGCGGGGTTCAACAACCACGTTCGAAGGCGTCAGCGGCAGGCATCATGCCGTCCGTCGCGCCTGGCACGCGCGTGCTGCATCGCACGCCGCCTCATTCGGAGGCGAAGAAATCGCCGCCGTGCTGGTCGACCAGCTCGAGCGCGCGGCCGCCACCACGGGCGACGCAGGTCAGCGGGTCGTCGGCGACATGCACGTGCAGGCCGGTTTCCTTGGAGATGAGCCGATCGAGGTCGCGCAGCAGCGCGCCGCCGCCCGTGAGCACGATGCCGCGCTCGGCCACGTCCGAACACAGTTCCGGCGGGGTCTGCTCCAGTGCGCTGCGCACCGCGCTGACGATGCCCGACAGCGGCTCGTGCAGCGCTTCGAGGATCTCGTTGGAGTTGACCGTGAACATGCGCGGGATGCCTTCGGCGAGGTTGCGGCCGGAGACTTCGATCTCGCGCACCTCCGACTGCGGGAACGCGCAGCCGACTTCGAGCTTGATCTTCTCGGCGGTGGATTCGCCGATGAGCGTGCCATGGTTGCGGCGCACGTAGTTGATGATCGCCTCGTCGAAGCGGTCGCCACCGATGCGCACCGACTGCGAATACACCACGCCGTTGAGCGAGATCACGGCCACTTCCGAGGTGCCGCCGCCGATGTCCAGCACCATCGAGCCGCGCGCCTCGTGTACTGGAATGCCGGCGCCGATCGCGGCCGCCATCGGTTCCTCGATGAGGTACACGTCGCGCGCACCGGCGCTTTCGGCCGATTCCTTGATCGCGCGCCGCTCGACCTGGGTCGAACCGCACGGCACGCACACGAGCACGCGCGGGCTCGGGCGGAACATGCGCGCGCGGTGCACCTTCTTGATGAACTGCTTGAGCATCTCCTCGGTCATCGTGAAGTCGGCGATCACACCGTCCTTCATCGGCCGGATCGTGACGATGTTGCCGGGGGTGCGGCCAAGCATGCGCTTGGCGTCGGCGCCCACCGCCGCGACCGAGCGCGGACCGCCCGGGCCACGGTCCTGGCGGATCGCCACCACCGAGGGTTCGTTGAGCACGATGCCCTGGCCGCGCACGTAGATGAGCGTGTTGGCAGTGCCCAGATCGATCGACAGATCGTTGGAGAACAGACCGCGGAGACCTTTGAACATGGCGCGGTGCAAGCCTTTGAGGATGCAGGGGAAAAGTGCGCCAGTCTAACGGAGGGGTAGCGGGCCGGCAAGGAAATCGAGGTTAAGAAAGCCTTGTTTTCCGTGCTGTTCCGCACAGCTTGGCGTCGTGCCGGGCGCACCGTGATCGACCCTCGCGCCGCGCGCACCGCGACCGGCTGCGGCCATGACGGCGTCTTGCGCTAAGCTTTGCAGCTTTGCGCCCGCCAGCGGCGCGCCCCGTTGCCTGCACCGGAAGGTTTCGATGTCTGCACTGATCTGCGGTTCGCTTGCCTACGACACCATCATGGTCTTCCAGGACCAGTTCAAGAAGCACATCCTGCCCGACCAGGTGCACATCCTGAACGTGTCGTTCCTCGTGCCCGCGATGCGGCGCGAGTTCGGCGGCTGCGCCGGCAACATCGCCTACAACCTCAAGCTGCTCGGCGATGATCCGATCCCGATGGCCGCGGTCGGCCAGGATTTCGGGCCCTATCGCGCCCATTTCGAGCGTTGCGGCATCCGTCTCGACCAGGTGCGCGTGTGCGAGGACCAGTTCACCTCGCAGTGCTTCATCACCACCGACCTCGACAACAACCAGATCACGGCCTTCCATCCGGGCGCGATGTCGCGCTCGTGCGAGCGGCGTGTGCGCGACGTGCCGGGCGTGAGCTTTGGCATCGTCGCGCCCGACAGCCGCGAGGCGATGCTGCAGCACGTGGATGATTTCGCCGCGCTCGGCGTGCCGTTCATCTTCGACCCCGGGCAGGCGATGCCGCTGTTCGATGGCGAGGAGTTCCGCGCCATGATCGGCAAGTCGACCTACGTGATCGTCAACGACTACGAATCGCAGCTGCTGCAGGCGCGCACCGGCTGGGACGCGCGCGAGATCGCCGCGCGGGTGCAGGCCTACATCATCACCCATGGCCCGCGCGGCTCGGTGATCCACCTGCGCGACGGCAGCAGTCACGAGATCCCGCCCGCGCACGAGCAGCGCGTGGTCGATCCCACCGGTTGCGGCGATGCCTACCGCGCCGGCCTCATCTTCGGTCTCATGCACGGCTACGACCTGCCCACCAGTGGACGCATGGCCTCACTCATGGGAGCGCTCAAGGTCGAGCATCCGGGCACCCAGAACCAGCGTTTCGACTACGCCCATTTCGCGGCGCAGTTCCAGCGCGAATTCGGCCATGCGCTGCGGCGTTGAGCCACCTGTCACCCTCAAGCGGAGAATCGCCATGTCCAAGCCCTCGCGCGCGCTGCGCACCGCCGTCCTGTTCGCCTTCATCGGCGCGATGTCGGCTTGCGGCGCACAGGGACCGTCGGTCGAACTCAAGGGCCAGCGCATCAGCGTGGAGGTGGCAGACACCGAGGCGGCGCGCGAGCACGGCCTGATGGAACGCACGCAGATGGCCAAGGACCACGGCATGCTGTTCGTGTTCGACGACGAGGCGCCGCGCTCGTTCTGGATGAAGAACACCAGGATCGCGCTCGACATGTTGTTCTTCGACGGCGAGCGGCGCCTGCTCAGCGTGCAGCACGACGTGCAGCCATGCACGGCCGACCCGTGCCCGGGCTATTCCAGCGGCGCGCCGGCGCGCTACGTGCTCGAACTCAACGCGGGCCAGGCGCGCGCATTGGGCGTCGCGCCCGGTGACGAGCTCACGATCCGGCGTTGATCCGCGCGCGCCGGCGGGGCCGGTTCCAGTTCGAACGCGAACGGCAGGCCGCAGCGATATGGCACCAGTGGCGTGGTCGCGCTGATCGCGGCGGGGTCTTCCAGCGGTACGAAGACATGCATGGCGTGGCTCCCGAGTGGCAGCCCCATTGAAGCCGCCCGCGCGGGCCGGGCGCAGTCACACCGCGGGCGGATGTGGACGCGGATATGGCCGCCAGCGGGCGCGTGGCCGCCGGCTCAAGCCTGCAGCAGCTCGAAGTCGGCCTTGGTCACGCCGCAATCCGGGCAGGTCCAGGACTCGGGAACGTCTTCCCAGCGCGTGCCCGGCGCGATGCCATCCTCGGGCCAGCCCTCGGCTTCGTTGTAGATGAAGCCGCAGGCGATGCAGATGAAGCTGCGGAAGGACACCTGGGTGGGAACGGCGGCGCTGACGCTGGACATGGAAAGCAGGCAAGGCGTTGGGTCAGGCCCGCATTGTCGCAGCGCGTCGCGGCAGCGCCAAGCGCGCGGCATGCCGCAGGCGACACGCTTGTCACCGCATCAGTCGTCCGCGCCGTTGAAGCCGTCACTGAACAGGCGGTCGTTGAAGGCGACGCCCGCGCGCAGGTAGCTGCCGCGTCCGGTGGCCCACAGCGACCGCGCGTGGCGCGTGCCGGGCAGGTCGTAGGCGACCACGCCGGCGGCGGTGGTCTGGATCACGATCTCCAGCTCGCCATCGGCATCGATGTCATCGAGCGTGGGCGCCGCGAGCGCACCGCTCCAGCTGCCGCTGCGCGCCGCGGGCAGGTTGAGCACGTGCAGCGCCTGACCGTGGCTGTCGAGCACGTGCAGGCGGCCCGATTCGCCGTTGCCGTTTTCGCCCCAGCTCGTGAACAGCACCTCGGCGCGCCCGTCGTTGTCGAGATCGGCCACCACCGGCTCGGAGGCGAAGTGGCGGCCGCTGCCAGGGATCACGTACGGCCACGCGTGGTGCTCGGTGCGGTCGAGCCACCACGCGTGCAGCTTGCCGTCGTAGCTGGGCAGCAGCAGTTCGGCGCGGCCATCGTGGTCGAGGTCGGCCACCACCGCATTGGCGGCGATGCTCTGGATGATGTTGTAGTCCTCGGCCAGCGGCGCGCCGCTGGCGCCCTGCGCCGGGATCACGGTCCAGTCGAATGCGCCCGCGGCCCAGCGCGTGCGATCGCCGCGCAGCAGCCACAGGTCGTAGTACAGGCTCTGGTACGGGCTCGCGGCGCAGTTGTATACGTTGCCGGGCAGCACGAGCTCGCGCAGGCCGTCGCCATCGACGTCGGCGATCGCGGGCGCGGCCGAGGCGAAGTTGGGCCGGTGCTCGCTGCCGCAATGCGCGTAGCCGCGCAGGTCCACCGCATGGTCGACATGCACGCCCACTTCGGCCCAGGTCTTGCGGGCATTGCCATCGCTGCTGCTGCCGTACATCGGGTGGGCTCGCAGCTGCACGCCGTTGCGGTCGAGCGTGGTCACGTAGTGGGTGTCGGTGGGCGCGATGATGTCGGGGTAGGTGTCGGCGTCGAGGTCGGCGACCGCGAGGTTCTGGTTGTACATGCCCGCGCCGTAGCCGGGCTCGCCGTTGTGGCGCGCGGGCCAGCCCGGCCGCACGCCGCCACCCGCGTTGAGCACGCTGACCTGGCGCGTCGAGGTGTTGGTGGCCACGCCCACGATGATCGCGAACCGGCCGTCGCGGTCGAGGTCGGCCAGCGCGAGCGAGCGCACCTCGCCGCTGGCGAATGCCGCCACCGGCCAGCCGCTGCGCAGGCTGCCGTCGAGCCGGTGCACGCTGACTTGTCCGCCCGCGCGGCCGACCACGATGTCGACCTGGCCATCGTGGTCCAGGTCGGCGATCGCGACGCCGGGCCAGACCCGACCGCCATGGGTTGCGCGCCAGCGCAGCCCGCCGTCGAGGCCGTCGAGCGCGACCAGGTCGTAGGATCCGGCCACCACCTCGCGGCGGCCGTCGTCGTCGATGTCGACCACGGCCGGCGAGCTGTACCAGCCGGTCTGGCACCATGAGCTGAAGCAGCCGCCCCAGGCCCACTTGAGCACGGGCACGGGCACCGCAGCCTGCGCGCCGCTCGCGGTGATGATCCAGATGCAGATCCACAGCAGGCGTTGCATCACGCTCTCCGGCCCCATGCGAGCCTGCATTGTCGCCCGGCGGCGCGCGCCTTGCCCCGGCCTGCGTCACGCTTTGGCGCCAGCACCGCCGGCGCGCGTGTACCATGGCCGTTTGCCAGCGGCTCGCGCATGGCCGTGCGCGCAGGCCGGCCGGCGCCACAGACGGAACCCACATGAGCACCAACCACGAACTGTTCCAGCGCGCGCTCGCGCACATTCCCGGTGGCGTCAACTCGCCGGTCCGCGCCTTCAAGTCGGTTGGTGGGGAGCCGTTTTTCACCACGCGCGCCGACGGCGCCTGGCTGTGGGATGCCGATGGCAAGCGCTACATCGACTACGTCGGCTCGTGGGGACCGATGATCGTCGGCCACAACCACCCGCAGGTGCGCGCGGCGGTGCAGCGCGCGGTGGAGCAGGGCCTGTCCTACGGCACGCCCTGCCCGGACGAGGTGACGATGGCCGAGACGATCGCGCGCCTGGTGCCCTCGGTCGAGGTCGTGCGCATGGTCAACTCGGGCACCGAGGCGACCATGTCGGCGATCCGCCTCGCGCGTGGCGCCACCGGTCGCGAGCGCATCGTCAAGTTCGAAGGCTGCTATCACGGCCATGCCGACAGCTTCCTGGTCAAGGCCGGTTCCGGCGCGCTCACTTTCGGCGTGCCGACCTCGCCGGGCGTGCCCAAGGCCCTGGCCGACCTCACGCTGACCTTGCCCTACAACGACCTCGCCGCTGCGCGCGCGTTGTTCGACGACTGCGGCGACAGCATCGCCGCACTCATCGTCGAGCCGGTGGCCGGCAACATGAACTGCATCCCGCCGGAGCCCGGCTTCCTCACGGGCCTGCGCGAACTGTGCAGCCGGCACGGCAGCGTGCTCATTTTCGACGAGGTGATGACCGGCTTTCGCGTGGCGCTGGGCGGCGCGCAGGCGCTGTACGGCATCACGCCCGACCTCACCACCTTCGGCAAGATCATCGGCGGCGGCATGCCGGTGGGTGCCTACGGCGGCCGTCGCGACCTCATGGCGCAGATCGCACCGTCGGGGCCGGTGTACCAGGCCGGTACGCTCAGCGGCAATCCGGTCGCGATGGCCGCGGGCCTGGCCATGCTCGAACTGATCCAGACCCCCGATTTCCACGCCCAGCTCGACCGGCGCACGCGCCTGCTCACCGATTCGCTGCAGGCGGTGGCCGACGAGGCGGGCGTGCCCATGACCATCAATCGCGTGTGCGGCATGTTCGGCCTGTTCTTCACCCGCGAGCACGTCACCCGCTATGCGCAGGCCACCGCCTGCGACGGCGCGCTGTTCAACCGCTTCTTCCACGGCATGCTCAAGCGCGGCGTGTATCTCGCGCCCAGCGCCTACGAGGCCGGCTTCGTGTCGATCGCGCACAGCGACGAGATCATCGCGCAGACCACCCAGGCCGCGCGCGAAGCCTTGCGCGAGGCGATCGCCGGCTGACTGCCAGCCACCGCCGCACGCGAACCCCGACCCGGCCACGGTCCCACAAGTCCGGTGTCGCGGCGGTGCGGACGCGAACACCGTGCCCAGTTCGGCAAGCGTCGGCCGGTCGGGAAGCCCGTTGATACCTGCCACGCCGTTGCCGGAGCGAAGTAGGGATTGACCTCGTCACCCAAGACTCTACGAAGTAGCCGGTGGCCCGGGGAATGGGGCGCAGGTCAACTGCAACCGCACCGCTTGCCGGAAAACGGTTTACTTGGTCACTTGCAAAGGGAGTCCATGCACGAATTGTCAGGCAGCAGATTCTACTTGCCAGCCTGGGAAAACCAGTACGGCAGGATGGCAGTGAAGAGCACGGCCAAGCACCTTGGCGCGCTCAACACCAAGATTGACGCGGCCATTCTCGATGCTTGAAATGGTGGTCTGCGGGATGCCGCAGAGTGCCGAGAGCTGAGTCTGGCTGAGGCCTTGCAGCTCACGGATGATGCGAACCGACTCACCGGGGGTGACGTCGATGCGCTTCTTGGCTGGGATGAACTTGCGCATATCAGCGTTTCCGATAGTCATGCGGGGTGACGCATACAACCTGAACAATCATGACCGCAGCCTCCACGGAGTAGATGACTCGCCATTGCTCGTTGAGCCGGGATGATCTGAAACCCTTCCAGTCTCCGGAGAGCGCTTCATCGCGGAAGCCTTTGATGGCGCGCAGTCCCTGCGGGCCGGAGAGCATTGCGATGTCTTTCCATTTCTCGTAGCGCTTGAGGATCTCTGCTGGCACGCGCCCTGAGGAGAGCTCTTTGTCCGCTTGGCGGTGTTCCCGAATCGTCCACATGCCACATTGTGGCTAGTACAAATATGATCTGTCAAATGCGGGTGATGTGTGGCTGCTGCCTAACGCTGCCCATCATGCGCGTGCGTTTCGCACGTCGCGTGCATGGGCTTGTTATGCTTTCTGATTGCCCGCAAGGGTGGCGTCCCCAGACGTGGCTATAGTTCGGGCGTTCTTTCCAGTAGGCGGCGCCTGGCATCTTCGTCGCGCGCCTCCTTCTTAGCGTTGCGCTCCCTTTCAGCGATGGGATGCCTTTGCGGCGGAGTTGGATGGCTAGTCGGGAGTGACTGCTGTGCTTCCTGCCCAGCAGCGCGGATCTGTCTCAATTTCTCCATGTCGGCCTTGGCCGACTCCCGCCCGAAGTATCCCCCTGCTGCCATACCGACAACAATTAGGATGGCTGTGATGATCCAGCCGTCGGAGTCATTCTTCTGTTTTGGTACGCTGACATTGCCCCTTGACGGGCCAGAAGGAACGCGCCGCTTGCCGATGTTGTACGCGACAGCGATGGTGGCTAGCTGAAGAAGAAGCAGGCCTGCGGTAAAAATGCTGCCAAACAAGGTGAAGCATGTCCAGCCTATCGTCGTAAGTGCCAGTGCTCGATTTCCGACACGTGCAGCACCTAGGATCGTGATGAAGATCACGATCTGAAATGTGATGACGCCTGCGGAGACTAGATAGCCCATGTTCTTCTGCCGTCTAACGCCAGAGTTAAGCCGCGCCGCGAAGCGGCGTCGGCTTGAATGATCGAATGGACTCCCCTCGTGTCGCCATACGGCTTCGATGAGCCAGACGGAGCATGATGCTCCGGACACGGGATCACCAGAGGAGTCCGCCATGCATGCTACGCCCAAATCCGCCAGCGTCACCACCGTCGCCGTCGACCTGGCCAAGGACGTGTTCGAGCTCGCCTTCGCCGATGCCGATGCACACATCCTCGAACGGCGGCGACTGACGCGCACGGCGTTCGCGCGTGCCTTCGCCAACCACCCGCCGCTGCGCATCGTCATGGAAGCCTGCGGTTCGGCGCACGACTGGGCCCGGCGTTTCATCCGGCTCGGCCATGCCGTCGAATTGCTGCCTGCGCACGAGGTGCGTCCGTATGTGCGCAGGAACAAGACCGACCGCACCGATGCGGCCGGTTTGCTCGAAGCCGCGCGCTGTGAATCGATCCGACGCGTGCCGGTCAAGACGCCCGAACAGCAAGGCATCCAGGGTCTGCATCGCGTACGTGAGTTCCACAAGGCGCAGCGCACCGCTGCGATCAATCTTCTGCGCGGTCTATTGCGCGAGTTCGGCGTCGTGATTGCGCCGGGATCGGCGAAGGTGCGACCGGCCGTGCTCGCCGCGCTCGAGGACGCCGACAATGAGCTGCCCATGACGCTACGCCACACGCTCAAGACCGTGCTCGATGCGATCAGCGCGGACGAACGCGCGATGGCGGCGATCGAAGAGCGTCTGCAGGTGTTCGCCGAGGGCGACCTGCGCAGCCAGCGCCTGCAGCGCGCCGGCGGTGTCGGTCTGATCACGGCCACGGCCCTCGGCGCGTCCGTCGGCGACTTCGACCGCTTCCCGTCCAGCCGTCACTTCGCCAGCTCACTCGGACTGACGCCGCGTGAACACTCCAGCGGCAACACCCGACGACTCGGCCGCGTCACCAAACGCGGCGACCTCTACCTGCGCATGCTGCTGATCCACGGCGCACGCGCGATGTTGCGCAGTGCCAAGCTCGCGAAGAAGAAGCAGCAACCGCTCGATCGCACGCGCGCCTGGGCGCTGGCCCTGTCCGAACGTGTCGGCCACAACAAAGCGGCGGTCGCGCTCGCCAACAAGCAGGCCCGCCGACTGTGGGCGGCCGAGCATCACCGATCCCGCTTCGACCCCGATCACATCAGCGTGCATCACACGCTGACGCCCTGAGTTCCCACCCCGCGTTGCACCGAGTGACGCCGATGGCCAACGAGTCGGCCCACGGGACGAGCAAGCCGATAACACTTCTGGCCCTGTGCGGCCGATTGAACGTGTGGCTTCGTCCCGGCGGATTCCATCATGGCCCGAGCGCCAGCCGCTCGCCCCAAGGCCGCATACACGACTGCAAC
>WBZR01000462.1_pt1 | contig 65551 bp, 63 predicted proteins | sample 5204231 | NCBI WGS metagenome assembly WBZR01 (sample SAMN12412403, study PRJNA552823) | activated sludge metagenome | isolation source: activated sludge from anammox sidestream of wastewater treatment plant... | place: USA: Virginia | collected 2017-08 | reverse complement strand
AGCACCCGGCCACGCATCTCGTCCGCCACCAGGTACTGCACGATCGTCGAGGCACTCACCATGGTACCCACGACCGCGAACCCGAGCGTGAAATTGACCGTCGCCGTGAGCGGCACGTTTCGGGAGTGGCCAAAGATGATCGCGCTGACAGCAAAGAGCAGGACCATCGCCGTGAGCGTGCGGCTCTTACGCGTCGCGTGGTGGTTGCGGGCGAAATAGACAGAGGCGACAGCAGCACCCAGCCCCCACGTCATGGCGATGAGCCCGAACTGCGTCTTCGAGAGGCCAAGGACTTCCGTCATCCAGAGCGGGCCAAGCGTTGCCGGGCCGGGCATACCGACCACCTGGAGGATCAGGACGAGCAGGATGATGCCGAAAATCGCACGGTCGCGGCGCGTGTAAGCCAGCCCTTCACGGATATTCGCGACCATTCCCGCGCCACGGTTCGCCCCACCCATGCTGCGGAATCGCAGGGCGGCAATGAGCGGGAGGATGAGCACCCACGCGAGCAGCGAAAGCAGGTAGACCATCCCCGGGTCGAGCACCGCATTGAGCAGCCCCACCAGCGGCAGCGAGAGAGGCGTGGTGAGCTGGTTCGCCATCATCTGCAGCCCGATACCGTTCGAAAGGTCCTCCATGCCAACGATCGCGGGGGTGCTCGCGTTGCGCGTGGGCTGGTCAATCGCAAGGTTCCCCGCCGCGAAGAAGGTGAGTACGAGTAGCGGCGCGACGGTGAACTCCCCGAGTGGCTCGGTCAGCATCAGCAGGGCGATGAGGGCGTTGATACAGAGCGCCGCGGACTCGCAGAAGAGGAGCACCCGGCGGCGCTCGAAGCGGTCGGCAATCGCACCACCGATGAGGCTGAAGAGGAGCATGGCGAGCCCGCGCGAGGCGGCGATGAGGCCCACGTAGAGAACCGAACGCCCGGGATACTCCGCCTGCACCCAGAACACCTGGGTGAGGAACTGGATCGGCATCACGAAGCCCACCAGGGTGGTGCCGAGCAGGAGAAGGCGGAAGTCGCGGTGAGCCAGCGCACGCAACGATTGGTGGCGGGTGAACAACGATTGCTGGCTCATGCCGGGATTCTAGCGGCCCACGAAGCCTGAGTGTTGGAACCCATTCCGAATCCCGCAATCCGCACCACATGCTCCCGTTGGGCATCTGCCCCGCCGGCCGCTACCCATCCCGGGCAATGCCCGGCGCTACAACCCGAAACCGCGGCGCCGGCGATCCGCCAGGGGCGCCCGTTGCGACTTCGATGGTGCAGGCGAGCTGCCGGCAGGCCTCGCGCAGGTCCGCGATGACGGTATTCGTGATGCGCACACCACTGTTCGGCTGGCCGGGCTGTTCCGAGGCCCACGTGTGGATACCAGCGACCTGTGCATACCCCGGGCTCGCCGCGTTCGACGACCAGACCGGCGCGCCGCTCTCGCCGGGCCCCGTGTCGATGGCGTACGCCAGGGTATCGGCCTCGAATGACGCCCACCCCGCGGCCGAATCGCGCCACATCGTGCCGTCCCCGAGATCAGTTGGGTAACCGGCGATCTCCGGTGCGAAGCCGGGCGCCTCGAGCTGGTCATCGGTGAAGACGCGGAGCGCGAGCCAGTGTGCATCCCGCGCCAGGTGATCGTCGGGCAGGCGAATGAGACCCCAGTCCTGGTCCGAATCGCCATCTGCGTCGATGAACGCGTCGGGTACCCACCAGTCGGTGGCGAACTGCGACCCAAACGGCTCGATCGCACCGTCTTTCGCCGGTACCACGCGGACATGCATCGCCCAGGCCCCGGTGACCGGGTTCCAGAGGCAGTGGCCTGCTGTAAGCACCGCGTCGGGACCGATGAACGCCCCGCTGCACGTCTCCGCGAGCTGGCCATCATCGTCATACGCCTCGATGGCGGCTATGGCGCTATACGGGAAGAGCGTCGTGGCCGTCACGCGGGTGCGGTCATCGCCGCCAATGACGCTCGGCTCCAGCGCCCCCTCCCCGGCAGGGCCGCTCAGCAGCCCGGTGACACGGGACCGATCCCGCTGCAGTTCAGGGAGGGGCCGCGCATCCGCATGGCCAGCCGCAATGGGGAGCGCCATGAGCACGGCGAGGAGCACGGCAGACGGGGTGACCAGCAGCAGTTCGCGTACAAGCCGGCAACGGAGAGCACGGCGAAAGACGTCCATGGCATGGGTATCGGATCACTGGGCAGGGCCGATGAGGCTCAGGCCCAGGCTTCGAGCCGTGCCTCAAAGGCCGCGCGGATCGGTTCCAGTGCCGTCTCCGGGATGCACCCCGAGAGAAAGACAATCCGTCCCTGCAGGTAATCGCGCGCCGACTCGATGCTCGTCACGTCGTCGCTATCAACGGCCTCGCCGAAGAGCGCGTTCGCAAGCGTCGCCGGGTCGGAAGCGATAGCGGCGCCTGCCGCCTCGTCCGATTCGAGCGGCGTCCCGTAGATCCTGCTCAGCTGGGTAAGTGCGACGCCCACCGGCGCACGGTAGCAGGCACATCCGGCGGCGGCCAGCGCGCGGCATCCCGCCCGGCGAGCGATTCGACGGCCCTCCCCGCCCGCCCAGATCAGCGCCGGGCCGCTACTGGTGGCGGGTGGAGATGCCGCCATCGACCGGGATGACCGCGCCCGTCAGGTAGCTGCCCGCCTTCGAGCTCAGGAAGATGGCGGTCCCGGCCATGTCCTCGGGCTCGCCGATCCGCTTCAGCGGGCAGCCCGCAATGATCCCGGCTCCGAACTTCTCGAGTGTCTCGTGCATCATCTTGCTTTCGAACGGGCCCGGCGCGATGGCGTTCACGGTGATGTGCTTGGGCGCGAGCTGGTGCGCGAGGACACGCGTCATCTGGTGCACGGCTGCCTTGCTCGCCGAGTAGGCGTAGGTCTCGAGCGTTGGCGCCTGGAGCCCGTCGATCGAGCCGATATTGATGACCCGCGCGGGGTCGGCGTGGCTGCCGGCCTTCTCGAGCGCAGGCACGAGGAATCGCGTGAGGTGGAACACACCCTTCACATTCGTATTCATCACCTTGTCGAAGGCCGCGTCGGGGAACTCGGCCATCGGCGCACCCCAGTTCGCCCCCGCGTTGTTCACGAGGATGTGGAGCCGGTCCTCACGGGCGGTGATCGCATCGGCGAGAGCACGGGCGCCTGCCTCCGTCGAGATGTCGCCGGGTATGGAGATGCACGCACCGAGCTTCGAAAGTTCGGCCGCCGCGGCGTCGCAGGCATCAGCCTTGCGTGCCGAGATGTAGACCTTCGCCCCGGCTTCAACGAAACCCTGGGCAATCATGTAGCCGATACCGCGCGAACCGCCCGTGACGAGCGCAACCTTCCCCGAGATATCGAACAGGTTCTGCATCTGCTGCCTCCATCGCCGGTCGTCGCGCCGGTCCGCCTGCGATTGTCGGGTCCCGCGGAAGCAACGTCGAACCGCCCCCGGCGCTGTCACGGGCCAGCGAGTCGATTACACTGCCCGAACTCCTTCACGCCGGAGCACCTGAATGGACCCCGAGATCGCCGCCCTCCTGCCCATCCTCGAAGCCGACACGGCGAACACCCTGCCGATGCTGGAGAACGATCTCGAAGGGCTCCGGCGCGCGCGCTACGAGCGATCGAAGCCACTCATGGGCACCGGTCCCGCCATCCACCGGCAGGAAGACCGCACGATTCCCGGCCCGGGCGGCGCCATCCCCATTCGCATCTACATCCCCGAGCATCCGCGTGGCGCGTACCTCCACATCCACGGTGGTGGCTGGGTGCTCGGCTCGCACGAGTTCGGCGACCCGCAGCTTCGCCGCATCGCGAACGAGGCCGGCGTGGCCGTCGTGACCGTCGGCTACCGGCTGGCGCCCGAGCACCCGTACCCGGCGGGCCTCGAGGATTGCGTCGCCGCCGCCCGCTGGCTCGCGGAGAATGCCGCCGGCCTGGGCGTCGAAGAGCCCCGCAACCTCGCCGCCGGGGGCGAATCGGCCGGCGCGAATCTCGCCGCGGCCATGCTCCTCTACCGCCGCGACCACATGGAGGAGCCGTTCCGGGCAGCAGTCCTCACCTACGGGGTCTTCTCGGCGATCTACGACCTGCCCTCCATGAGAGCGATGTACGACCGTCGGCTCGTCCTCAGCGGGCCAATCATGGAGTTCTTCAGCCGCGCCTACGCGCCAGGACGCGACCTTCGGCACCCGTACATCTCGCCGCTCTACGCCGACCTCAAGGGGATGCCCCCGGCACTCTTCAGCGTGGGGACACTCGATCACCTGTACTCGGATTCGCTGCTCATGGCCGAGGCCTGGAGCAAGGCGGGAAACGAATCCGCGCTCTGCGAATACCTCGACGGGCCGCACGGATTCACCAACATGCCGCTCGGGCTCGCCGAGGAGGCGAACCGCCGCATCATCGCCTTCCTCGCCGAGAAAGCTGGCAGCGGCTCGGCCGGCGGCTGAGATTACGCCGCATCGCGTGAGACTCGTTCGGCCGCACGCTCCCCGGTCACCAGCCGCCGCCCCATCACCGACTGCAACCAGGCGATATCCGCCTGGAGGTGGGCCACGCGGCGTTCCCGTGCGATACGGTCCCACTCCTCCGCATCACGAGTGCGAAGGGTGCGCTCCTCGTTCGTGAGCGTTCGAGCAGCCGCCGCCATCCGCGGTTTGAGCACCTCGGGCAGCGCATCGGTGTCGGTGAGCCGTGCACACCCCACTGCGAGAGCGAAGATCGGCGACTCCAGCGGTGCGCTGGCCAGCACCTCGCGGATATCCGCCGCGACGATCGCCCCGGCCGCGCCCGTAAGGTGAAGCTCGCGCTGAACGTGGCCGCTCACCCCGCGGACCTCCTCGGCCCGAACGAGGCCGTCGCGAACCAGCGCATCGACCCGCCGGTAGAGCGTGCTACGCGCAACCGGGACCCCGATCGCCTGCAGGTGCTCGAGGATCGAGAACGAATGCGCCGGGCTCGCGGCGATTGCAGCAAGGATCGGGAAATCGTCGTGCATGGAGACGACTATCCCCCGGATGACAGCGCGGGTGAGCACGGGAAACCCCGCATTGGGGTTGTCCGCACCCCCGCTTCCCGGATGAGCAGCGCGCACCTCGCTCGCCATGTCCTCCCGGGAGAGAGCACCTCTCCGCGTAATGTACGGTCGTGCGCCGCCGCCAGCCGTTACACTGGCCCCCGCATTCACTCTCGGGAGTTCGCGCCATGACTACCCAGGCCGCCGTCACCGACCGGTTTGTCACCCTCAACGGCCTTCGCTTCCACTACCGCGACTGGGGCGATCCCACCGCGCCGCCCCTCGTCCTCCTCCATGGAGTCACGGGGCACGCCCGCACGTGGGACACGTTTGCCGCGGCCATGGCCAGCCGCTACCGCGTCCTCAGCCTCGACCAGCGGGGACACGGCGAATCAGATTGGGCCGATGACTACGCCCCCGAGCGCCGCGTGGAAGACCTCGCAGCATTCGCAAGCGAACTGAGCCTCCAGGAGTTCAGCCTCCTCGGGCTCTCGATGGGCGGGATCTGCGCCTATGGCTACGCGGCAAAATACCCGGAACGGCTCCGAAAGCTCGTCATCGTCGATATCGCGCCGGAGCTCGAAACCAGCGGAATGCGGCGCATCGGCGAAGGATTCGCCCAGCGCAACGAGTTCGACGATCCCGAGGAGGCAGTTGCGCAATCGCGCGCGGCGAATCCGCTTGCACCCGTCGACGCGGTCCGCCATCGCGTACTCAACAACCTGAAACAACGCGACGACGGCAGGTGGACCTGGCGCCACGACCCGAACGTATCGGGCGTCGCCCGCGGCCCACGCCTCGACCCGGAGCCCGTCTGGGCCTCGTTGCGGGCGATTACCTGCCCCACGCTCCTCATTCGCGGCGCCGAAAGCGACCTCCTCGGCCGCGCCGCCGCCGAGCGGATGACGCGCGAAATCCCGAACTGCACGCTCGTCGAAGTTCCGGGCGCTGGCCACAGCGTGCCGCTCGACAACCCCGCGGGATTCCTCTCCGCCGCGGGCGCGTTCCTATAGCACCCGCTCGTGCGGAGATAACCCGGGCGCAACGAAAGGGGACCGTTTCCGGTCCCCTTCTTGCTGTCGGTGCAGCGTCGCGTCAGTGAACGGAAGCAGCGACGACACCATTGGGGATATCGAAGCCCAGGTTGGCGAACCGGAGAATGCTCGCACCGATGATCGCCTCGGCGCCGGCGGCATCAAGCATCGGCTCGAGCGCGCGCGGCAGCTTTCCTGCCTGGATCTCGAAATCCTTCCCATCGAGCTGGATGGGCACGGGATAGAGTTTCGTCGAGAACGACCCGAAGCCGGGGTAGAAGTCCCTGGCCGTGCCGACCGGCGTGAGGCCCTCGAGCAGCTCGCGCCGCAGATACGACACCTTCGCCCCCGTATCGAGGAAAGCGCGGCGCTCCGCACCGTTCACGGCGATATGGATGAGCGGCACTCCACTCACGAACGATGCAGGGAAGTAGCTCCATCCAGGTCCCTCCGGGTAGCGGCCAACAGTCAACGCACCCGCACCCCCGCTGGTCATCTCGAGGACGAACGGAGCCGAGCCGAGGATGTCGGCCCCGAGCAGGGCCTGGACGGGAATCCTGGCCAGCTTCCGCAGCTCATCCATGTCGAAACCGTTGAATGACTGCATGAGCGGGAAGGTCCGCTGGCCAAATGTGATCGACCCGTCGCCAATACTCACAGGTGACCCGGTGTCGATGAGGCAGCGCTTCCCGTCAATCACCGCGACCGTATGCCCCTGGATGAGCCAGGCCATTGTACCGACCGCCCCCGGGTGTCGTTCGCCAACATAGCTGGCTTTCCCGGCAGAGCGGGCGTTCCGCCGCGATTCAGTCCGTCCGTACACCTGGTTCTGGCTCATCAGGTGGAGCTCCTTGCGGTTGCGCGATCCCCAGTCCTGGTCGGCGTTCGCATACATGAGCTCGAGTTCTTCGACGAGGACCGCAACACCCGGCAGTCCCTCACAGTAGGCGCGGAAAAAGGTCAGCTCCTGTTGGAGGTAGTGGCGAATCTCCGCCCCTGCCCCTGCCGCATTGAGCTGCACCACCTTGCGCGTCACGGTCGACTGCCACGTCCGGGCAACACCCTCCGAGATCGCGATGTCCCGTGGCTGAGCGCCGTTCTTCGGCTCCTCCGCAAACTCGATCACCGCACAGGCAGCACCCGTCTCGAGTTCAGTATCGCTTCCGGGCCGGCGCCATGTGGCCGGGCATCGGAAAACGAGATCTTCGCCAGCCACCCCTTTCGGCAGAAAGAGCCGGAAAAACGCGGTCCGCTTCCCTCCCGAGACCATCGCTCCGAGGTTCGCGGTAAGTGCCTGTGCCCGCTCCTCCACCGGGAAGCCGCTGATGCACTCGGCACATACACCATCGGGGAGCTGCAGGTGGATGTGCACCAGTTCGGCCGAAGTCGCCTGCAACTCGCGAAGGTCCGCGACCACCACCTCGGCGATTTCGTGCGGGCGTTCGGCATCGTGCATCCGGCCGCCTCCCGCATCGGCTATCACCGAGATCTGTGCCTCCGAATAGCCATCGCCAACACCGACCGTGGAGGTCTGGAGCCCCCGCTGTGCGAGTTCACGTGCATGGGTTGCGAGGACATCCGGGTTGATGATGCCAGCATTGGCATGGCCATCGGAAAGGAGCACCACGCGGTTCGTCAGCCCCGGGTTCGTCTCCATTACGACCGCAGCGCACTCCGCGCCCTTGAACCAGCCAGCAGAGAGGTTCGTCCTCCCGCGATCCGCGATCCGGGCGATGGCGTTCGCCGCCGCGCTCTTACCCGCAGCGGTGAGCCGTACGCCATCGACGTGGAGGACGGTGTCGTCGGCGAACGACACCACCGAGAGGATGTCCTGGTCCCCAAGGCTGTTGGCGACGGTGGTCGCCGCCTGCCTGGCTGCCGCCAGGTTGGGGCCCGCCATCGAACCCGAGGCATCGATGACGAGCGCGACGTTGACCGGCCGGGGCGGCTCATCGTGCTCGACCGATGGCGCGGTGACCTCGACGGCAAGGTAGCGGACTGAGCCGCCCCCGCTCCAGGCATAGGCCCGGTCGAACGAGGCAGAAATCGTGAGACCATCAGGGTTTGTCATACGGTTACTCCGAAGCATGAGTCAGGAAGGGACAGGGGAAGCGCTGGCCGTGCTTCCCAGTAAAGAGCGCGGGTGCGTCAGAAGATGTCGGGACGCGATTTCGGTCTGCTAAGCCACTGCCTTACTGGTTGAGGCCACCGAGCAGGATCTCGCGGAGGTAATCCGCGACGCGCTCGAGGCGGGCGAGTTGGACCGGCCCCTCGATTCCGCGAACGTGCAGTTCGAAATCGGGTGTGACGGGGATGCGCGTCCAGTCCTGGCCCTTCGCCTGGCGGGCGACGAGCTGGTGCTGAAAGAGCCGGGCAAGTTCCATCGCGAGTTGATCGACGGGTGTCGGCGGCGCTGGTGGTGGGCTCGAGAGCAGGCTCGCCCGCCGGCCTCGCATGGGCCCGGGAGGCGGTTCTGGCGTCTCGCTTGCACGCTGGCTTGCACCAGGCGCTGGCTGGACGCTACGAAGGTAGTCGAGTGCGGAACCCGTTGCCGGTGCACGCGGCTCGGCCCGCATGGTCGAGGCGAGGTGGCGGACGTCGTCGGCCGTCACATCGCGCAGCGCCGACCGGACATCCTCGAGGGAGAGACCCTGTTGTTCCTTCAGGGCCCGGATGGCCAGCAGCCGATCGGCGTGATACTGCGAATAGCGCGCATAGCGCCCCCGTGACTCCGGGCCGCGAAGCAGTTTCTGCTCGATATAGCTGCGGATGACCCGGCGATCGAGCCCGGTTTCCCGCGAGAGCTCATCGAGGGAATAGCCGGTTTCTTCCGTCTTCGCCATGTTCTCCATTCTACGCAAATAATGCCCCATTGTCAACATGGCGCATTAGATACATTGAAGAAATTCCCCCTTTTTTAGCCCCTCCTGGCAGCCTGCCAGTACTCGCCCGCGAGTCCAAAACAGCCACGATCTGGCCGGTTCGCAGGCAGATTGACAACCGGCCGGGGTACCCGGAGGATCGACGGCCACGGCGCGAAACCACCGGGCTGACCAGCCACCAGTGGGCGCAAGGCGTTGTACGAGGTGACCGCGATGGAGATGCAGGACGTGCTGGCACTTGGCGCCGAGCTCCGTAACTGGGGCCGCTGGGGCGCGGACGATCAGATCGGCACCCTCAACTTCATCACCCCCGCGAAGGTCATCGAAGCCGCTGGCCTCGTCCGCAGCGGGAAATCGTTCAGCCTCTGCATCCCGTTCGATGGAAAGGGCCCCCAGTCCGGGGGCGGCCGGTTCAATCCCCTCTACTTCACCAGGCTCGATGGCGGCGATGATGCGATCGGCGCCCAGGACATGATCCCCGGCGGAGCGCGCTTCCAGGACGACTTCGTCGTGATGCCCCTCCAGACAGCCACGCAGTGGGATTCCCTCTCGCACTGCTGGTACGACGGCCGCCTCTACAACGGCGTCCCGGCGGGTTCCGTCTCGAGCACCGGGGCGCGGCGAAACGGCATCGAGCACACCAAAGACCGCTTCATCACCCGCGGAGTCCTCCTCGATATCGCCCGGTCGAAGGGCAAGCCGTGGCTCGAGCCCGGCTACCCGATCACCGTCGCCGACCTCGAATCGTGTGCCGTACAGGAGGGCGTGAGCATCGGCACGGGTGATGCGCTTCTCGTCCGCACGGGCCACCAGGCCCTCTGCCGCGACCGCGGCTCCTGGGGAACGTACGCCGGTGGCGATGCGCCGGGCATGGCGATAGAAACGGCCCGCTGGCTCCACAGCCACGAAGTCTGCGCAATCGCCACCGATACCTGGGGGATGGAAGTACGCCCCAACGAGCCGCCGAACGCCTTCCAGCCGCTCCACATGGTCCTCATCCGCGATATGGGGATGTCCGTCGGCGAGATCTTCTTCCTCGACCAGCTGGCAGAAGACTGCGCGAGCGACGACGTGTGGGAGTTCATGTTCGTCGCCCCATCGCTCCCGTTCACCGGTGCAGCCGGGTCACCGGTCAACCCGGTGGCGATCAAATAGCTCTTTCGGCGCCCCGCGGTTGATCGCTGCCACCCCGGCCGCCCTGTGGGTAGAATCACCGGATGCCAGAGATTCCCGAACTCGAGGCGATCCGCTCCTTTTTCAATGAGCAGATCCGTGGCAAGAGTATCGGCGCGGCTGAAGCGCGGATCCCCGTCGTCTTTCGCACCGGGGCAGCCGCGATTCGCGAGACACTCCCCGGCGACACCTTCGCCGAGGTGGACCGCCACGGCAAGTTCCTCCTCTTCGGGCTGAAATCCGATCGCATCCTCGCCATCAACCCCATGCTCACCGGCCGCTTCCAGTACGTCGATGAGGCGAAGAAGCTCTACGCGAAGACGTGCCTGCGGCTCGAAGTCGTCGGCGGGCGCTCGTTCCGTTACTCCGACGAGCGCGTGATGGGGAAGATCTACCTGGTTGGCGCCGGCGAGCTTGCCCTCATCCCGAACTGGGCCACGAACGGGCCAGACCTGCTCGACCCCGAGCTCGACGAAGTCGCATGGCTCTCCCGGATGAAGAAGTACCGCGGGCAGATCAAATCCGTCCTCACCAACGCCGCGTTCGTCCAGGGCATCGGCAACGCCTACGCCGACGAGATCCTCTGGGAGGCACGGATCAACCCCTACACCCCCCGGACAAAGCTGAGCGAGGCCGAACAGGTGCGCCTCTTCCACGCTGCCCGGGCCGTAATGGCCTGGGCCACCCCGCTCGTTCGCGACAGCATGGTGAAGGGTGACACGCTCGACTACGAAGAACGGCGCGACTTCATGCGCGTCCACCGGCGGGGCGGCCAGCCCTGCCCGCGCTGCGGTTCGTCAATCAGCGAGATCACCGCGAACCAGCGCATCACCAGCTTCTGCCGCACCTGCCAGCCGGGGGATTTCTGAGCGCCGGGCACCGGGCTCTCAGTAACGAGTGCGCTCCTCGCAGCGCGGCCAGGGAGGTTGCCGGCACTCAAGATTCAGCGCCGGCCACCTCTGTGATGGCAGCGGCTACACCTCGATAGGCCAGCATCGGCCCGAACAACAACGTGCCCGCAGCAGCAAACTGGATAGCAACCGCGACAAAGAGCGTCTCGCGGTAGCCAAGCCGCTCACCGAGAACGCCGCCGAGTACCGTACCCGCCAACGATGCCCCGAACTCACCAAAGCGGATCGTTGCGTTCATCCGGCCGAGCAGGTGCATCGGTGTGATCGCCTGGCGAAGGCTCACCGTGTGCACCTCATAGAAGGTCCATGCCGGGTCCGTCACCAGCTGGTTCGCCACTAAGAGCGCCACGCCAGCAACGGATACGCTTGCGGCAAGCGGCATGAAGAGGCTGCCCGCCGCCCGCAGAAAGGCGGAGACGACGATCGCCGGCCCGAGCGCACCGAAGACCCCCGGGCGGCCGGCGAGTGCCGCACCCGCAAGCGATGTGAGACCGCCCACGGCAAAGATCATCCCGAGCGTCCCCGCGTTGAACCCCACCTCCCGAACGAGGTAGAGCAGGTAGACAACGCCTAACATCCGGGCACTGCCCATGGTGAGCAGGTTCGCCAGGGCGATGCTCCGCAGCATCGGCGCCGAAGCGACAACACGCAGGCCAGCAATCGCCTCGCGCACCACGTGCTCGCGCTCATGCCCTGTCGCCGCATGGGGCTCCGGTGTCTGAATTCGCCAGAGCGAGACCGCGGAAACCAGGAACGATGCGGCGTCGATGAGGATCGCCCCCGGCCCCTTGAGCACCTGCACGAGCCAGCCCGCGACTCCGAAGCTGCCGAACTCGGCGACAGATGCACTCGCCGTGAGCTTGGCGTTGCCTTCGATAAGCTCGTCCCGGGTCACCAGCGTCGGCAGGTAGGCCTCATAAGCAACGTCGAAAAACACCGTCAGGGTGGCGGCAAGGAAGGCGGCAATACAGAGATGGGTGAGGGTGAGCACTCCGAATATCGCAGCAACGGGGATAGTAGCGAGTACCACCGCCCGGCCGATGTCGGCCGCGATCATGATCGGCCGCCGCCGCACGCGGTCGGCCCAGACGCCGGCGAAGAGGCCCACAGCGAAGCCGGGCGTCATCCCGGCCGCAGCCAGGACCGCCACGCCAAAGGCGCTTGCATCCAGCCAAAGCACCGCCGTGAACTGCATGGCGAGCATGCCGATGAGAGTTCCGAAGATGGAGACAGTCTCGCCAAACCAGAGCCGGCGAAAGTCGGCGTGGCGCCAGAGACCGGTGAAATATCGATGCACGAGGACTCCTCGGTGTGGTGGGCGGCAGGCGCCGCGGGAGGCCAGGCCAGGGGAGCGAGCGCGAGGAGCGAGAATACGAACGCCAACACCATCCGCGCCAGCGGCACTGCCGTGGCGGGAGAGCGGAGGTTCAGCCGCAGTGCGGCCAGGGGGCGTAGCCCCGGTTACCCCCTACGCCCGGGGGGGCGTGATGCCGGTGACGAAGCACACCTTCATCGGCAAAGAATCCTCGCCAGTGAGCATAGCGAAATCGGATGGCAGCGGCTACACAACGAGCTCGCGAGTGAACCTGGCGACCCCGATGACCCGGCCGCCAACCTCTCGAATCGGCACGGCCAGGTCGTCGTAGTAGCTGTCCCGGCGGGGCAGACCATAGCGGTTCTCGGGCAGGTCCCAGGCGATCCGAATCCGCGGATTGTGCACGATCGCGCCCTCGAAGGCTGGCCCGAGCGCGACGCTCATGCCGTTCGCGCGCGGTAGCCGGTCAGTGAGCACATTGAACATACCAACACCGTGCTCGCGCGAAGGGACACCGGCCATCTTCCGGTTCGCCTCATTCATCCCGAGGAGCGTTCCATCCGCCGCATAGATGACTATCGCTATTTCCGCATGCTCGAAGACACTGCTGGCGATCGTAGCCACCGTCGTAGGCGCACCACCCTGTTGCTGCTGCCGGTGCGCGTCCGCCTGGCCGCGAACCGCGAGCGCTTCGACCGCCTCGAAGCTGTAAAAGACCGAACGCAGGATCTCATCCCAGGTCACGCCGCTGTGCAGTAGCTCGCCCGCTATCTCGCGGAGAGCGCGTTCGTGGCGGTCCCGGGCATCGAGCAGTGCCGCAAGGCTGGCGAGCTGTGCTGGACCGAGCGTGGGAAGGAGTTCATTGAGTGCAGCCTCGGCGAGCGACTCGGCGACGAGCGCCTCGATGGCAAGCTGGCGGAGATTGCGGAGTGGCATCGAGACGATAGGCGAGTCGGACACGGGCATTCACCATGGCACTGACGTGGCGCCAGTCTTGTAACAAAACTCGGTGCCGTGCTGCAATCCCTCTACCGTCATTGCCGGCAGAATAGTTCGTGTACACCTGTGTGCTGCTTCCCATCGCTCGGTAAATGACGGGTTTCGAATCACCGCGTGGCCAATCTGCTACCATGGATGCAGTCCCGCATGGTGCGGATAACAGGAGACCCTTTCCCTTGGCCTTTGCCGACAAGCAAATCGCATGCCGCGATTGTGGCACCCACTTCGTATTCACCGCCGGCGAGCAGGAGTTCTACGCGAACAAGGGGCTCATGAATGAGCCCACCCGCTGCCAGTCGTGCCGCTCGGCACGGCGCGCCAGCCAGAGCACCCTCGAACAGAACGACGGTTACGTGCGCTACGGCAACTTCGCCAGCTTCGGGGGCAAAACACCCCGCCAGATGCACCCCGCTTCCTGCGCCGAATGCGGCCAGATGACCGAGGTGCCGTTCGTCCCGCGCGGCGAGCGCCCCGTCTACTGCAGCTCCTGCTACAGCAAGATCAAGCCCCCCCGCGAAGAGCCTGCCCGCCAGTAAGCGCAGCCGCCACGGGGTCCCGGTCCCCATCGGGACCGGCCAGGCCCTCTCGAACCCCTGTTTCGTGGTGCTCGTTCTCGGCCCCTCCCCGGCGCGGCTCGCTCATGGGCTCTCGCTGAGCCTGCCCGCGGCGATACCAACGAAGACCCCCAGCACGGTCTCGATGATGTGCGTGAGCGTCTCGCGCACGCCGGCATCGCCATTGGTCAACCCCATCAGCACCAGGCCGCCAAGCGACAGGACGAGCACGGCCGCGAGCACGCTCACCACGATGGAGACCAGCCGTCCAACCGGTACCTCGCTGCTCATCGCGCCACCACCCGGCCGGTTGCCCGCACGATAACCGCCGGCCGAAACGGGTGCAGCAGCCCGTGCCGCATCAGCCCGCCCGCCGCCCGCGCGATGATCACCGCTGCCCGCGGCCACCCGCTCAGTTCGAATCCTGCGGTCCGTTCGATCGTCGTCATTCCCCACCTCCGGCTCGTTTGCAGCCCACTCTCGCGGGAAGAACGGCCTACCGTGGGCCCCCTGCTGACACCCGGCCGCCAGTTGTCGCGAACGAGCGATTACACCGCAAAGCCTCGCTCCACCCATACCGGGGGTGTGCGAAAACCGACCCCTTCGCACGCGGGACTACCGCCGCCGCGCCACCTGGAAGATCGTCGTGTGCCGTACCCGCGCGAGCTCCTCGCCCCGTTGACCGAGCATCAGGCCATCGATCACCGCGTAATGGTCACCGTGGCGCTCGAACGTGTCGTGGACCCGCCCGGCAAACGTCACGCGCTGGCCGGTGAACGCCGGGGCGAGGTGCTGCACCTGCGTCCGCGTGTGGATCGACGGCCCGTAATCGTATGAGTGATGAAAGAGCGGCGTGAGCTGCGTGACAATCCACGCGGGGTGAATGCGCCCGGGTTCACCCTTCCAGCGCGGGTCTTCATCGCGGATCTTGTTCTCCACGTACTCGGCCATCAGCCCGGGGGTCACCTCGTGGAGCATCGGGCGAAGGTCCTGCCCGACCGGGATATTCTCGGGGGTGAGGACGGGCAACACGGCGGGACGCGCTTCAGCCTCACGCCGCACCGGGGTATCGAGCTCGCCGAGCCACGGCGCGGCTCCATATCCGAGCGAACCCACGATGCACCGCTCGCCCGCCTCGTTTGCCAGCGAAAACGCATACTCGCCAGCAGCCGGCCGGGTCACGCGGATCGTGAGTTCATCACCGGGATACACGGGCCGCCGAAAGCGCACATCGGCCCATCCCGCGTCGATCCAGCGCTCACCCATCGCCGCGGCGATCGGCGGAATGCACCACCCGTAGACTGTGACCCCGCCAACGAGCGCAGCCTTGAATCCGTATTCGGTGGCCACTTCGGTCGAATGGATCGGGTTCGGGATATCGGGCTCGTCCGGACCGTCGAGGTACGCGGTCATCCGGCGCTCCGCGATCGCCGGCAGCCAGCGCATCTGGATGTGCGTCTCGGTCTCACTCGTGGGTTCGAACCCCAGCCGGTCATAGAGCCGCCGCGCGCCGGGGTTGAGCTTGAGCACCTGCAAACGCACGGCGCGCCCCCGTCCCTGCAATCCCCGGATGAGGCCCGAACCGATCCCCTGGCGCCGGAACGCGGCGGCCACTTCGATGTTCTCGAGCTCTACCTCACCACCGTCGTCGCTCACGTCGATGAACCCCGCGAGCCGGCCGTCGCAGAGCACCGCCTGGCGCACGGCAGGGTCCCAGTGCTCGCGAAAGAACGGCTCCTGGACAGCGTCGTCCCACGACCCCCAGGTCGCTTCAACCGCATCGCGCAGCGCCTCGCGGTGGATGGCATACATCGGCGCGATGTCGTCACCGGTCACAGCTCGAAGTGAAATCTGCATGACGGGGAACTATACGAGAGAGCAGCCCGCTCCGGCATCAACCGGCAGCCGCGCCCCTTGTCACTTGTCACACAGCACGCCCCACTCGACGATGTGGCCGCACCGACCATCCATCGCCTGGAGAACCCATGGATTACCAGCAGATCGAGTACACCGTCGATGGCGACGGCATCGCCACCCTCACCCTCAACAGGCCCGAGCAGCTCAACGCCTTCACCAACCAGATGAGGGAGGAGATGATCGACGCCTTCGACCGCAGCGACGCCGATGACACGGTGCGCGTGGTCATCGTCACCGGCAAAGGACGTGGCTTCTGCGCCGGCGCCGACCTCTCCGGCGGCGCCAACACGTTCGCATCCAGCGAGCGGGGCGGGCCCACCGATATCCGCCATTACCGCGATGGCGGCGGGCAGCTCACCCTCCGCATCTTCGAAAGCAAGAAGCCGGTTATCGCCGCCGTGAACGGCCCCGCCGTCGGTGTCGGCGCGACCATGCAGCTTGCGATGGATATCCGCCTCGCCTCGGAAACGGCACGCTTCGGCTTCGTCTTCACCCGCCGGGGCATCGTGATGGAGGCCTGCAGCTCCTGGTTCCTGCCCCGCGTGGTGGGCATCCAGCAGGCCACGGAGTGGGTCTATAGCGGGCGCGTGTTCAACGCGCAGGAAGCACTCGACGGGCGGCTGGTCCGCAGCGTCCATGCCCCTGGTGAGCTGCTACCCGCCGCACACGCCATTGCCCTCGAAATCGCCCGGAACACCTCGGGCGTCTCGGTTGCCCTTTCCCGGCAGCTTCTCTGGCGCGGGCTCGTGGCCGATCACCCGATGCAGGCCCACATGGCCGATTCGCGCGGCATCCTCTCCATGGGCGGCTCTCCGGACGCGAAAGAGGGGGTCGCCTCGTTCCTCGAAAAGCGCGCCCCGGTGTTCCCGATGAGCGTTTCCCGCGACCTGCCCGATCTCTTCCCGTTCTACCGGACCCCGGAGTTCGAATGAGCAGCCACTGAGGCACGGGGGGTGAGGAGAGAACCACGAAGCCCTTCGAAAGAGACCCCCGCGTGACACCTCGTCCCCCGTGCCACCGCGGCTCCTCTTACTGGTAAATGACGACGTCCGGCTGCGGGATGAGGTCCGAGACGGTCCCCGGCGTCATGAGGTCGGCGTCCTGCGTATAGAAGAGCTTCATGCCGCCGTGTTCGGCGCCGTCATCCTGCACAAACGCCTGGTACTCGCTCTGCTTCGCAGCCGCGTACCCGAAACCGTCGATATCGATGACGAGGTCGACCCCCGGCTCATCGGCGATTGCCGCCTTGTTCGTGATCATGTCGCGGGTGAACTGGTGGACGATGAGCAGCTTGTTCGGCAGCCCCTCGCGATCGATGAGGCCCTGCAGGAGCTCCTGTGCCCGGTTGATCATCGCAGCGTCCATGCTCCCGATGACGGTCCCCGGCGGCCCGGGAGTCACCCATTCGGGGTCGAGCGCGAGGTGGACGCGCGGGTTGCGAAGATACGGCTCGACCCGGGCGAACTCGGCATCGATCGTCGCATGTCCCATCTGGAGGTCGAGGATGACGAGCCAGTCGTGCTCGGCCGCGAGGGCGATATAGGCGTCGATCACCTCACCTGGCAGGTGGCCCAGGTAGGTGCCGTCCGGCCCGGGGCTCGCGAGGGCCAGTGCGGCGATGAGATGAACCGCCGGGATGACCGTCCGTGTGCCATTGACCGCGTCGTATGCGGCGGCCTGGGATTCGAGCGCGTTCGCCAGTGCCGCCGAGCTGTCGAACTGTCCCAGGACGCCGAGCCCCGGGATCCCGGGGTACCCGTAGTAGGCGATGACCTGGCAGTTCTGGAGCACCGACTTCGGGGGCGCGGGCCGGAGCGTGAAACTATCGGCAACACGTGGTTGGTAGCACTTGCTCGCAACTGCAGGCGGCGGCGGAACGGGCGTCGGCGTGGGCACCAGGCCGTCGCGCGCCACCATCGGCGCCACCGCACGCCGGCGCGGCCCATCGGCCGAACTTCGCACGATACCGAAACCTGCCGCCGCCATCCCGATGATGAGCAGGACGCCCGCGAGTCCAGGCCACCACCACCTCAAACCCGATCTCTCACAGGCTCCCAGTCTACGGAGTGTGCCCGTGTGAGAGTACCTGGGCCGGCTTCGGGGGCAGTTCTATTACTCAGGCCACCCTGAGCGGCCGCTTGAAGAAGTACCGCTGCCAGGGAAGCTCCGGTGGGTCGATGACCGAGACGAGCTCCCAGCCGTCCTGGCCAAGGAGCCGCATGGCATCCCAAAACTCATCCGGCGAAAACAGCTTCCTCGTCTGCAGGTTCGGGTGACTGAACTCGAGCGTCCGGATCGTGAGGTCCGACGTACCACCCCAGAAGAAGCTCGCGTACTCCCACTGTTGCATCGTTCTCCTCCACCAGCTCCGGCTGTTGTGAGGTTCGGTGCGCGGCCTGCCCCATTACATGCGGCGTCTCCCCGATCTGCAGGTGACCAGGCGGTGGACATGATCGTCATCAGGTACATTTAGCGGTGCACGAAGTGCTATGCTCGAACGATGCCGGTGAAACCACCACAATCAGGCCAGGCGGGAAGCTGGCGCGATGGCCTGACGGCGATGCGCCACTGGCAGTTCCGCTGGATCTTCTACAGCAACCTTGCCTTCTTCTTCGCCATGAACGGCCAGTTCGTGGTCCGCTCCATCCTCGCCTACAAGCTCACCGACAGTGCGCTGGCACTCGGTTTCGTCAACCTCGCCGTCTCCATCCCCATGCTCATCATCTCGCCCTTCGGCGGAGTCATCGCCGATCGTGTCGAAAAGAAACGGCTGATGATGGGCTGCCAGCTCGTCCTCCTCGCCAACGAAGCCACCATCTTCCTGCTCCTGGTTTCGGGCCTGCTCGCCTTCTGGCACCTCCTCGTCGTCGCCGTCATCATGGGCTGCGTCTTCCCCTTCTCCATGCCGGCACGCCAGGCGGCCGTGGCCAATATCGTGGGCAAGAAGGACCTGGCAAACGCGATGGCACTCAACATGGGCGGCATGAACACCGCCCGCGTGGTCGGACCGGTAACCGCCGGCTTCGTCGTCGCCTTCGCCGGCATCGGCTGGATGTACGTCATCGCCGTCACCCTCTACCTCGCCGCGTTCCTCCTGATGGCGCGCATCGACCAGCAGCCGCCAGCACCGGTCGACGTCAAGAAGTCCGTCATCGGCGACCTCGTCGATGGGCTGCGTTACGTCCGCGACGACCCGCCGGTGCGCATCCTCCTGACACTCTCGTTGGTGCCAATCCTGCTGGCCATGCCGTTCCAGTCGCTCCTCGTCGTCTTCGCCGAAGACACGTGGCACGTCGGCGATTCAGGGCTCGGCATGCTCCAGGCCGCGGCCGGTCTCGGTGGCATCATGGGCTCCATGGTCATCGCCTGGAAGGGCAACACGAAGCGCAAGCTGCGCCTCATGATGTCGTCGCTCTTCGCCTTCTGCGGCACCCTCTTCCTCTTCGCGATGAGCCCCTGGTTCCTGCTCGCACTGCCGCTCGTCCTCGTGAGCGACATCTTCGCCAACATGTTCAACACCGTGAACAACACCACGATCCAGATGCTCATCCCCGATTCGGTGCGCGGGCGCGTCGCGAGCCTGATGATGATGACCTTCGGCCTCACGCCACTTGGCACCATGCCCGTGAGTGCCTTCGCCGATGCCTTCGGCGCGCCAGCCGCCGTGGCCACCGCATCCGCCATCACGATCGCCGTCTCGATCCTCTTTTTCCTGCTCAGCCCTTCGCTTCGCCGCATCGACTCCATCGACCGGATGGACATCGATGTCGTCCTCCCCGCCCGCAAGCCAACCGCGGCCGAAGCAGCAGCAAGCGCCGCCGGATAGGGATCAGGCGTCTTCGCGCGGGAACGCCCAGGCCACCTCGATGGGCGACCCTTCGAGGGTAACCACCGCCGCACCACGGTCGTACTGTGGTTCACGCTTGCGCTTTGCAGCCCGGTCTTCCAGGTATGCCGAGAGCGCATCGGCCGCACCCGGTCCCGCAAAGTGCACCTTCCCGCAGCAGCAGTGCTCCATCCCCGGCGCGGCTGCCGCCGGGACCGCCGTGGGCGTGCAGTCACAGCCACAGACGTAGGTCACGCCGTTCCCTTTGTCGGTCGAAATCATTCGGAATACAGGGGTTTCCATCAGGGTCTCCCGGGTCTCTTGGTACAACCAGTGTACTCCGCCCGAACGAACCTTACGCAGGCGCTGCCCGGTGGCCGCAGCACCCGGGCAGGCGCTCCATGCCATCAGCGCGCGATGGCGTCGACCTCCGCCATCTCCTCGGCACTGAGTTTCCACTCGCCCGCCTTCGCGTTGAGCTCCACCTGTTCGGGCCGCGTCGCACCCGCGATGACGCTCCCGACGTACGGCTTCGAGGCCAGCCAACCGATGGCCAGATCGGTTAGCGAGTGGCCACGGCCCATCGCAAACGCATCGAGCTTCTCGAGCATCTCGTAGTTGCGATCGCTGAGGATGCGGTCCGCCATCGGCGCGGAGGCAGCGCTCGAAAGGCGCGCACCCTCGGGCTTCGGCTGGTCCTTCCGGTACTTACCGGTGAGGAACCCGCTGGCCAGGGGGAAGAACGGCAGGATGCCGAGCCCATACTTCTCACACGCCGGTACGAGCTCCCGCTCGATGCCACGGTTGAGCAGGCTGTACTCGTTCTGCGCGGAGATGAACGGCGATAGCCGGTCGCGCTCGGCGACGAAATGCGCCTCGGCGGTCTGCCATCCCGCGAAGTTCGAGGCGCCGATATAGCGCACCTTCCCCTGCCGCACCAGGTCATCGAGTGCCCGCAGCGTCTCCTCGATCGGCGTCCGCGGGTCCGGGACATGCATCTGGTAGAGGTCGATGTAGTCGGTGCGAAGGCGGCGAAGGCTGCCCTCGACGGCCTGGATGATGTACTTGCGTGAGCCACCCTGTTGCGGGATCGGGCCCTCGCCGAACTTGTTCCCGAACTTCGTCGCGACAACCACCTGGTGCCGGCGTCCTTCGAGGGCCATGCCCAGGTACTCCTCGCTCCGGCCATCGCCGCCATACACATCGGCCGTATCGAAGAGCGTGATGCCCAGGTCGATCGCGCTGTGCACAACGGCGGCCGATTGCTGGGGGTCGCAGCGGCGCCCAAAGTTGTTGCAGCCGACGCCGACGACAGATACCTGGAGGCCGGAGCGGCCCAGGTTGCGGTACTCCATGTTGAGCAGACTCCCGGGAAAATGAATGAGACGGAGTATACGGCGAGAGCGGGCTAACGACCGGGCCAGCACGAGAACGGCGAAGGATGCGCGAGGCGAGAGACCGTCAGCATCGAGCGCGGCTTTCAGCGACAGCCGAACGCGCTCGCCACGGGCACGATCTCAATCGGCGAAACGGACGACGGGGCTGGTCTTGCCCCAGAGCTCTTCGAGCCGGTAGAAGGCACGCTGTGCCGGCGAGAACACGTGCACGATGATGTCGCCGAAATCGAGCAGCACCCAGCCGCTATCGGGCGATCCTTCACGGTGGCGAAGGTCGTGACCCTCCGGCTTGAGCTCCTTTTCCAGGTAGTCGGCGAGCGCGTTAAACTGGAGTGGCGATTGCGCCGTGGCGATCACGAAATAGTCCGTGAAACTCGATACGCGTGAGACATCAACGAGCGCGATGTCGAGTGCTTTACGTTCAGCAAGGATGTCGACGGCCCGCTGGGCCAACGCTTCAGAATCCAGGGAATTGCGCTCCCCTCCACGAATCGCCCGCCATCCCAGGTTGCTCGGGCGCGAAAGGAATTCTACCACAACCATGGCCGCACCCCGTGTTGTCGTCGGTATGTCGGGCGGAGTCGACAGCTCCGTCGCCGCCGCCCTCCTCACCCGGCAGGGTTACGAAGTCATCGGCGTTACCATGCGCCTCTGGGCCGAAACCCGCCCCGAAGCATTCAGCGGACGCCAGCAGTGCTGCTCGGTCGAGGATATCGACGATGCCCGCCGCGTCGCCGGTCAGCTCGGCATCCGCCACTACGTCATGAACTTCGAGGACGAGTTCCGCGCGAAGGTGGTCGATAACTTCGTCGCCGAATACGCCGCCGGGCGCACGCCAAACCCCTGCGTCCGCTGCAACGAGCACATCAAGTACCGTGCCCTCATCGACCGCCTGCCCGCACTCGGCGCCGATTACATCGCCACCGGCCACTACGCGCGTGTCGTTCACAACGCACCGTCTTCAGAGCCCGGTGCACCGCCACGGCACCGCTTGCTGCGCGCGGCCGACGCTTCGAAAGACCAGTCGTACGTGCTCTACATGCTCCAGCAGGAGCAGCTCGGGCGCCTGCTCCTGCCTGTCGGTGAGTTCACAAAGGCCGAGGTGCGCGAGCACGCCCGCCAGCTCGGGCTCGATGTCGCGGCCAAACCCGATAGCGTCGAGATCTGCTTCGTACCGGGGAACGACTACCGCGCCTTTGTGGAGCAGCGTGTCGCGCTCCAACCCGGCGAGCTCCGCGATGCAGCCACCGGCGAAACGCTCGGCGAACACCGCGGTGTCGCGGCCTACACCCTCGGCCAGCGCAAGGGACTGGGCGTGGCCGTGGGCGAACCCCGCTTCGTGACCGACATCGACCCGGTGGCCAACGTTGTCACCATCGGCAGCAACGACGACCTCCTCCGCGACACCGTCATCGTCGCCGAAACGCGCTGGACCGCCGGCGAACCACCCCCGGCCGGCACGCACCTCCAGGCGAAGGCGCGCTACAAGGCCGAACCTGCCGCGGCATCGCTCATCGAGGCGTCGGGGGAGAGCGCAACCGTCCGTTTCGACCGGCGCCAGCGCGCACTCACCCCCGGCCAGGCGATCGCCTTCTACGACGGTGACGAGGTGCTGGGCGGCGGGACCATCGCATCCGTCCCGCGCACCGGCTCGTAGGAGAGCCCCTACCCCCAGGTAACGTCACCCGAGAGGCCGGCCGGGAGCGGTCGCGCGCGAAACGCAGCCGACTCGGCCTTGCTCGCGCCAATCGTTGTCCGGTTGCCATGCCCCGGGTAAACGTGCGTCTCATCCGGAAGCGCGTAGAGGTGCGTCTCGATCGACGCTATCTCCTGCCGCAGCGCCTCGTTCGAAGACGAGCGGCCGGGCCCGCCGGGAAAGAGCGTGTCGCCAACGAAGGCATGCTGCCCGCAAACGTACGTCGTGCTGCCCGGTGTGTGGCCGGGGACACTGAGCACCCGGAAGATGAGGTTCCCGATCTTGATCTCATCACCGTGGGCCACGGCCGCGTCGATCTGCCCCTCCTTCAGCCACGGCTCGCGCGCATCGGCGTGGAGGGTGCAGTTGAAGTGCCGGCGCAGGTGATCGAGCCCGGCCGTGTGGTCCATGTGCGAATGGGTAAGGAGGATGTGCGCTGGCCGTACGCCCGCCTCCCGGGCAAGTGCGATGCTCTTTTCCGGCTCGTCCGGGGCATCGATGAACGCGGCCTCGCCAGTCGCCCGGTCGATCACCAGGTAGAGGTTATTGGCGTAGGCCCCGGCCGGCCCGGCCATGCGGATTTCGAGATCGCCATCGCGAACCGTTTCCATCGTTGCCCTCCCAGGGTTTGGGCATCAGCCTAACGAACCCTCGAAAGGCGTGCCACCGCCGGACCACGGCCGGATCGGTCGCTACAACTGCGACGTGCAGAATGCGCAGCGGCGCGCGTCGATCGGGATCTCACTCAGGCATTCGGGGCACTTCTTCGTCGTTGGGTCGGCTGGCGGCTCCTTCCGCGACCGTGCGATCAGGAAGTTCATGGGCTGGATGACGAGGAAGAAGATGACCGCCGCAACGATCACGAAGTAGATGATCGAATCGATCAGGCCGCCATAGAGGAAGTCCTGCCCGCGGATGGTGAAGACACGGTTCGCAAACTGGTTGCTCCCGCCAAAGAGGCCCAGCAGCGGCGTGATGAACCCCTTCGTGAACGCCTCGATGACCGTCGTGAACGCTGCACCGATGACAACGGCGACAGCCAGGTCGATGACATTGCCGCGCAGCAGGAACTTCTTGAACTCCTGGAGCATCGCAGAACTACTCCTCGTGGGTGGAATTGGCGGGATGCTACAGGGTTACGCCGAACATGGGAAAGGTCCTGGGCCCCGCGTGGAGCCGGACGTGTCACGCTCCCCCCGGTCCGGAGGCGCGGCCATTTCCGCTCACCGGAGCCCGCTACTCTCGCCCCCGGTTCCAGCGGAAGAAGAGCACGGCCATCGCCGCCGAGGCTGCCGTCCAGAGCACGAGCACGAGAAAGACACGCTCCAGGTGCCATTCGCCACCATAGTCATGCGCACCAACCCACTTCGGCAGGAAGACGTAGCGAAACCCCTGCGCCATCCACTTCAACGGAAACATGCACGCCACCACCTGCAGCCAGCGCGGGATCTGCGCGTACTCGAAGTAGACCCCCGAGATGAACTGCAACATCAGTAGCGGCACCTGGATAATCGGCGCCGCCGAATTCGAATTCGGAATGAGCCGGGTGTAGGCGATGCCAAAGAGCGAGCACGAGGCCACACCGAGCACGAACACGGCCACGAACACCACCCAGCGCGACGGCTCCGCGGGCAGGCTCATCCCGAACAGGGCGACGCCGAGGACGAGGATGATGACCGCCTGCACCGCCGAGATGACCAGTGCAACACCGAGCTTTCCGATGAAGTACGACGACCGTGGCAGCGGCGTCCCGCTCAATCGCTTCAGGAGCCCGTCGTGCTGCTCGACGGCGATCGTCCCGGCAAGGTTCGCGAACGTCGTGCTCATCACACCCGAGGCGATCATCCCGGCAATGAAATACTGCGAAAATGCCACCTTTGCCCCGTTGGGCCCTTCGATATCCCCGCTGAAAACCGTCGAGAAGATGACCACGAACAGTACCGGCAGCAGGAACGTGAAGAACGCCAGTTCCGGTGTACGAAAGAACGTGCGAAGCTCGGCGATAGTCCGCAGATAGCCAAGACGAATAGTCCTCCCCGGTCCGCCGGGCGTACGCTTCGCCGCTGCCGCAGTGGTCACTCGGCATCCCTCCGCGCGCCCGCGGGCGTGTGCTCATCGATCATCCGCAGGTAGATCTCCTCGAGCGACGGCCGAACCACCTGGAGCCCCGGGATCTCGGCCAGCCCGTGGTCCCCGGCCCACCGCGCGAGGACGCCGACAGTGGCCGTCGGCCTGTCGGTCGCCACCACGTATGTCCCATTCTCGGCGCGTACCTCGCCAGGGAGTTTTGGGAGCGGCTTGCCCGCAAGCTCCGGCGTAATCTCGAGCCGCACCAGGGTCTGCCCGCGCGCGCGGCCGCCCACCTCGCGAGGGCTCCCAATCTCAACCATCCTCCCCGCGATAATCACCCCGACCCGGTTCGCGAGGTGCTCCGCCTCGTCGAGGTAGTGCGTCGTGAGCACCACGGTCCTCCCCAGGCTGGTCAGGCCACGAACAACGTCCCATGCCTGCCTCCGGGCGGCAGGGTCGAACCCCGCCGTTGGCTCATCGAGGAAGATGAGTTCGGGGTCGCCAACGAGCCCGAGAGCGAGGTCGACACGGCGCTTCTGCCCCCCGGAGAGGTTGCGGCAGCGCTCCTTTCGCTTCTCCTGCAGCCCCGCGAGACCAATGACCCGGTCCACGCTCATCGGTGCAGGATAGAACGCCGCAAAGTGGGCGATGACTTCCTCAACCGTCAGCGCATCGAAGAGATTGCTGCTCTGCAGGACGATCCCGAGGCGCGCCTTCCACGCGCTGCCCGCCGTTCGCGGGTCTTCGCCCAGGACACGTACATCCCCCGCCGTCCGGTCGCGAAACCCCTCCAAGATCTCGACCATCGTCGTCTTTCCGGCTCCGTTTGGCCCAAGGAGTCCAAATACCTCGCCGTGCTCGATCTCGAGGTCGATGCCACACAGCACCTCCAGCCGCCCATAGCTCTTCCGCAACCCGCGCACCTCGATTGCCGCACTCATGGAGAAAGAAGATATCGGATCCTGCCTCGAGCGGGCAGGCCATTTCCGTCCCGGCCCCGGGGGCCACAACCACGCTTCGTCATATATGTCCGTTGTGGCACACTCCCCCGGAGGGGAGTCCAATCATGACCAGGGCCTTGCATCCCATCGAGCTCCACTACACCGGCGACGGCTTCGCCGAGCGAATCCTCGCGGTGGCAAAGGAAGCGGGAATCGAACGCATCACTCCGGAAGTGCTCGGCCCGGCCGATGAGTTTCACACCGGCGGTCTCCCCGCCACCCGCGACCTCGCCCGCCTCGCGAGCTTCGAGCCCGGCTCCCGGCTGCTCGATATTGGCTGCGGCCTTGGCGGGCCCGCCCGCGTGCTCGCCCACGAGTTCGGCTGCGACGTTACCGGGGTCGACCTGACGGCCGAGTTCATCCGCTCGGCGAACATCCTGGCAGAAGCCTGCGGCCTCTCGGACCGCGCCCGTTTCGTTGTGGGGAACGCCCTCGCGCTCGACCTCCCCGACGCAAGCTTCGATGGCGCGTGGACACAGCACGCCGTTATGAACATCGAAGACCGGGCCACCTTCTACGCCGAGATCGCGCGCGTGCTCAGGCCGGGGGCGAGGTTCGCGTTCTTCGATGTCTTGCGCGGTGCCAACGCCGAGCCGCTCGACTACCCGCTGCCATGGGCAGCCGAGCCTTCGATCAGCTTCCTTCACGACGTGGCCCGGACACGCGCACTCGTCGAGGGCGCCGGATTCGAAATCCTCGAATGGCGCGAACTCACGCAGCAGGCCCCCGTCCTCAACAGGCAGGCCGCGGCCCTCGCCACTCCCGGCCTCACCCTCCGGATCATCCTCGGCGAGAGCTTCGGCGACCGCATCCGGAACATCGCTGCCGCCACCGCCGACGGGCGCCTCACCCTCCTCCAGGCCGTCTGCCGGAAACGATGACGCGCCTGTCATAGCCCCGGGACCGTGACCGGCGGGAGGGACAGCCGCGCCCGCCCGGGCGGTTCAGGCACGGCTTGACACCCCGTCGCGCGATCCCAACAATGCGCGCCATCTCCCGAACGGCAGGGGACTCGAGGGACCCGGGCGAATGAGCGCTCTTTCCGACCGGCTTCGCGAACTTCGTCACTCCCGCCGCCTCACCCAGGCCGAACTCGCTCGCCGCTCCGGCATCTCCGTCGACTCCATCGAGAGCTACGAAACGGCCCGCCGCCATCCGCCACGCGAAACCCTGATCGACCTCTGCGATGCCCTCCGCCTCGACCCGGGCGTGCGCAACGACCTCCTCACCATCGCGGGCCACGAACCCGAACTCGCTGGGCCCATCGTCCAGATCCGGCAGCGCCGCCTCGCCTGGGAGACCATCCAGCGCGAGGCCCAGGAGTACACCTGGCCCTGCCTCGCGATGACCGAACACTTCGAGATCATGGGCTGGAACAGCGCCGCCAACGACGTTGCAGAACTCGACCTTGGCCGCGACCTTGCAAAGCCCGGCGCACGCCAGCTCATGCGCATGGCAGCCAGCGACTGGTTCTACCCCAGGCTCTCCAACTGGGACACCGTCATCTCCGTGATGATCGGCATGTGGAAGTACCAGGCCTTCGACGTGAACGATCCCGCGAACGCCACCACCTACTTCAACAACCTCGTCCAGGACCTGGTGAACGACTCCCCGGCAGTCTTCCCCAGGTTCGTTGGGCTCTGGACCACCGCTGAGCCAGCCGGCAATATCCGCCACAGCTTCCCCGTCGAATGGCGCCTCGGCGATGGGCGCATGCTCCGCTTCGACGCGACGATGGGGCCCTGGAGCCAGTTCGACTTTGTGGCCGCACTCGACTGGTTCCCCGCCGACGCCGCCACCTGGCGCTACCTCGATGAACGCCGGAAAGCCCGTGGCAACGCACCCGCCGAAGGCCAGCCCCAGGAACCCATGCTCGCCGGGATGAAGTGGAACGACCTCCTCCGCCTCGGCAGGGAACGGTTCGGCTTCACGCGCCGCGAGCTTGCCAGCCTCACCGGCATCTCCGATGACACCCTCTACAGCTACGAAAGCGGGCGCCGCCGCCCCTCCCGCGAGACCCTCGTCGCGCTCTTCAACACCATGCAGCTCGAGACACTCGCGGCAAACCAGATCCTCCACGAAAACGGCTACGACCTCGAACCGTCCGACTGGTCCCGGTTCCTCATCGGCGATACACCACGCGCGAACAAGCTCCACAACACGACGCGTGAACTCGTCGGCTGGGAGGGGATCCAGCGCTACATTGCCGCCCACCGCTGGCCCTGCTTCATCGTCGACGGCCGCTGCGAGGTGAAGTGCGCGAACGATCCCGCTATCCGTCTCACCGGTATCGATTTCGCGGCGATGGCCCCGGAAGCCCCCAATCGCAACCTCCTCCACCTCGTCACCGACCCGGCGTTCCGGCAGTATGTGCCCGGCTGGCGCGAGGTAGCGGCACACATCCTCCCCGGGTCGCTGGCCCCCTATGTCTCGGGCGATGCCCGGGATGCCGAGTCCTCCTACTTCCTCGATGTCGTCAACACCATCCGCCGCCGCGACCCGGACGTGATCCATGAGCTCATCAGCCTCTGGCAGGGTGCCGAACGCCCCGCCCTCCGTGCCCGTCACGTGTTCCCCCTCAGTTGGCGCATCAGCGACGGTACCCTCCTCGACTTCCACGTCATCATCTCCCAGTGGAACGACATCGACCCCGCCTGGGCCATGGACTGGCACCCCGCCAACGCCGAAACCTGGGAACGCATGAGCGTATTGACGAGTAAAGGGTGACCGGTGGCACAGCTTCGTCCCCGTCCATCAGCACCGGCTAACCCGAAGCCGGTAGAATCGGACGGGCGGACACCCACCACCTGTCGCCTGCCACCTGTCACTACCCGGAGGACACATGCCACTTCGTATCGGTTTTGTCGGCGCCGGCGCCAACACGCGCGAACGCCACATTCCTGGTTTCGCGGCCATCGAGGGCGTCGAACTCGCAGGTGTCGCCAACCGCACGCGCGAAAGCAGCGAACGCGTCGCGAGCGAGTTCGGCATCGCCCGCGTCTTCGATTCGCCCGAAGCGCTCATCGCCGACCCGCAGATCGACGCCGTTTGCATCGGCACCTGGCCCTACATGCATCGCGAGTACACGATTCGCGCCCTCGAAGCAGGTAAGCACGTCCTCTGCGAAGCGCGCATGGCTGCCACCCTCGAAGAGGCCGAGGACATGCTTGCTGCCCACGAGCGCCACCCCGAGTTCGCGGCGCAGCTCGTACCGGCGCCGTTCGACTTTCGCCTCGGGCCAACCATCACCCGCCTCATTCGTGAAGGAGCTATAGGCCCCGTTCGCGAGGTCAATATCGCCAGCCAGAACGGCAGTGCCCTGAACCCGCAAACCCCAATCCACTGGCGCCAGCAGATGCAGTACTCTGGCCGCAACATCAGCACCCTGGGTATCTGGAGCGAGGTGATCCTCCGCTGGATCGGCGACGCAAAGCGGCTCACCGCCAGCGGCAGGGTGTTCATTCGCGAACGCCCGGGCAGTGATGGTGGCACGGCCACGGTCGATATCCCCGACACCGTGACCGTCACAGGCGAGCTGGCGAACGGCGCGCACTTCACCTACCGCGTCAGCAGCGTCGCCGCAGGCGCCCCCGATAACGGCATCAATATCTTCGGCGCCACGGGCACGATTCGCTGGCTCCCTGGCGATACCGCCACGATGGCCCGGCACGGCGAGCCGTTCACCCCAATCGACCCCGACCCCGGGACAGACCGCGGCTGGCGCGTCGAAGCCGACTTCGTCGATTCGGTGCGAAACGGCACACCTATCCGCCTTACCAGCTTCGAGGACGGCGTTCGTTACATGCGCTTCGTCGATGCCGCCTGGCGAAGCATCAACGAGGGGCGCACCATCGAGATCAACCCCTGACAGCCAGCTACCGCGTAGCCAATCCGGCAGTCGCGAGCCCCGGCGCACACGCGCCATTCCGGTTCATGCCTGCTGCAGGAACTCCACCCAGTTCCCGTCCGGGTCTTCGACCATCGCAATCGAAACACCCGGGCGAATCTCCCGTGGCTTCACCACCACCCTGTAACCCGCTGCTTCGCAGTGGCCTGCCACTTCGGCGACGTCAGTCACGGAGAGGGTGAAGTATCGGATCCCCGTCGCCCCCTGGATGCCGCCCGGAGGGGCCTTCGCCTCGGGCGTCTTGTCGAGTGCGACCAGCTTCAGCAGCGTTGTCCCGCAGAGCACACGGTGCATCGTGCCGCCTCCGCCAGGCATCGGCGTGTCGGCGACATGCTCGAGCCCGAGCGTGTCGCGGTAGAACCTGAGCGCCGCCTGGCCATCGTTCACCACGATGCCCAGGTCGATTGAGTCTTTGGTTAGTTGCATCTCTCTCCAGCAATCGGCGATTGCCGATTCTCGGTTGCAGGCTCGCGATTGTCGACCGGGCCATGGCTGGGCTGCCACGCGGCTCTCCGAGGTGCAGGCTGCTCCGGACAACGCTGCAGGCTCGCCGGAGTTGCCGGCCAGGGGTTGCAGATGGCCGTTCCCATTACCCTCTCGCTCGCCAACCACCTTCGCCTCCCGCAGCGGCGGCCAGCAATCTCGGCGGTCGTCACCTCCCGAAGAGGCGGCATGGATCTCCTCCGCTGGGAACGCCTCTACACCGGCGCCGAGCCGGGCGAACCGCACACGGCAGCGCTCGCAACCGATGGCAGCCTCGTGCGTGCACGCAACCACGCGGGCCAGGTCCTCGTCTGCCGCACCCCCTCACCCGGGCCGGGCGCCAACTTCTCCTCGTGGTCGAACCTCGGCGCCTGCGCGTCCGCGACGGGGGTCGCCCTCACCGCTCAGTCCGGCGAGCTGTTGCTCGCGAGCGTTGCGTCATCGGGGCTCGCAGTCGAGATCCGTGCATCGGCCGACAATGGCGTCTCCTGGACTGCTCCTACGACGGTCGTCAGCGAGGCATCGCCGATTTCGAGCGTGGCTCTTGCCTTCAACCCCGCCGGCGATGCCTGTCTCTTCTACCTGCTCGGCACCTCTGCCACTCTCAAGCGCCTGCGGCGCACGAGCGGCACATGGGCCGGCTCGGGGACGACCTGGACGCGCGGCGGGCTGGTCGCCAGCATCACCGGCGTTGCTGCCTGCCACGACAACCTCGATTTTGCGCTCTTTCTCACCGGCACCGAAGTGACAACCGCCAACCCTCGCTGCTGGGCCGTGACCATGGGCGATCTCGCCTTCCCCGCCAATAGCTGGACGGGGCTCTTCGTAGTGGCCGAGGCCGATGCAGCAAGTACGGTCACCTTCACGGCGCCTTCAATCGCGAACATCGCCGGTGACCTTCGTGGCGCATTCGTCCGGGCCGACGCCGGGCCTGTCGCCGCCAGCCAGGCGATGGAGACGCGGCCAATGGCGCTCGGAGGAACCGCCGGACCATGGTCGGAGCCGATCCCCCACGAAGCAGATGGTGCGGCGGGGCTGGCCTTGCTCTCCACACCCGGAACCACCGCATGGGCCGCCACCCCGTCGGGCATCTGGCGTTCCCCGCGCGGCGGTTCGCTCGATGTCTCCAGTGCCGTCTCGAGATGTCGCTACCGCCTCGAACCGCGAGCGGCCCACTGCCAGGTCGAGCTCAGCGACCCGGCTGGCGATATTGCCGCCGACCCGCTGCTCTTCCCCGGCGCGGCACTCACGCTGACACCCGGGTACGCGTCCGGAGCGGGCGGGGCGGCCGAATCTGGCGTCATCGTCGAGTTCACCATCGACCGGATCTCCTCCCGCCGCAGCGCGGGCGGGCGAACGCTTACGATCGATGCAACGGGCCCCTGGGAACTCCTCCGCCGCTGGCATGCCCCGCAGTCCTGGCAATCGGCAGCGGGGGCGCTCACCAGGAGTGCCATCTTCAACCGTGTATGCGGCCGCGCGGGGCTTCTGTCTGCCGACGCGGCCCTGCCCCACGATCCCGGCGGTGAGTGGATCAACGGCAGCCCTGCATTCGCGTTGCCCGCGGGCGAATCGGCGGCCAGCGCAGCCGCACGTCTCCTCGATGCCGTCGCGGCCGAGATTGTCCCCGGGGTGGGAGTAACCGTCCGCTCGGTCAGTGCAACCGATACGAGCGATGCTGGCTACGGCGGCCCGGGCGACGTGCCCGTTCTCGCACTCGAAACCGTTGGCCAGCCGTCCACTGCATGGGTTCGAATGCAGGGCAGCGGGCGGAGCGCCGAGGCGTTCGACCCCCGCCGCGTTGCCACCGGGGCGCCGGGTGTCGCGATACTCTCCGACCGCCAGCGCGCAACCAACCCGGCCGTGAGCGAAGGTGCCGCGGCGGCAATCCACCGCGCAGCGATGCTCTCGACCGCCGCCACTCTGCGCATCCCCTTCGACCCACGCCGTGAGCTCTGGGACGTGGTCGCAGTCACGAGCCCCGCGGACGGCCTCGCGGGAGCGATATTCCGCGTCATCGGGCTCAGCCTCGACTATCGGCGCGGACCGGCGGGATCGCGCTACGACGCAACCCTCACCCTTGGAGAACGCTGAATGGCCTACCGCGGCACCCTCGTTTCGTTCGACTCAGGCGCCTACCGGGCGACCGTACGCCCCGATGGCTCGGGAGCGCAGTCACTCGCGAACCTGCCAGTGAGCCGCGCAATTCCCGTGGCCGAGATGGTTGCCGGGCGCCGCGTCGTCCTCGACGCTGGCGCTGCCCTGGATCCGGATGAGCTGGTCGTCATCGCTGTCTGGTAGGCCACGGGCCCGGGGCCTCACCGCCTCCCGGGGATGGGCGGCCGCCACCTGTCCCAGGGACCATCCCCGTCCGATGGTAGAATCAGGTCATGGCCACCACACCAACGAGCAGCACGGGTTCTGGCGAACGCCGCTACCCCGAACTCCCGCCACGAAACTGGACCCCCGAACAGGCCGAGGCATGGCTGCAGCGTGTCCGCGAGCACCAGGATGCGATCATCGCACGCCGCGGCCGGGCGTTCAGCCGCGAGGAACTCGACGATCTCCTCGAAGCGGTAAGAGAGGGCCGCGATTAGTACCATCCTCGATTGTAGCTTCGTCGTCCACGCGCTCTTTCCGCGCCAGCAGACGCAAGCAGCGATGATGGAACTCGGGTCGCTGATCCATACCGGACGGCCGCTGGCAGCGCCGGATTCTCTGTTTCTCGAGTACGAGTCGCTTCTTCGAAAAGCGGTCAATCGCCGCCAGATCACCGTCCGCGAGGCAGACAACGCCTTCGAGGATCTCCGCAGCCTCCAGGTCACGATTATCCCCCTCGACGAACCGCTCCTCGCCCGTGCCTACGAACTTGCCAAACTGCTCGGACAGTCCGACGTGTTCGATGCCGCCGGTTACGCCACCGCCGAAGCCTATGGCGCTGAGTTCTGGACATCCGACCGGCGCTTCGCAAATGCTGCGAACACAGCGAACCTGGGCTCGGTTCGCTTCATCCCCTGAACACAGCAAGGTGCAGAATGGGCAGTCCTCCGCGGCAGCCCTACACCGCTTGGCCACGTCTCCCGGGAACAACCGCTAAATCACACCGCCGATCGTCTGGCCTTCTGGCGGGAGCCCCTGCCGCGCGACGTGGCGTGTCTCGCCCGTCAGGCTATCGTTCGTGATCTGCTCGATGAGAACATCGACAACCTCGTTCGCTTCGATCAGGGGCATCGCCATGATCGCCGCCTCGACCTGCTCGCGCTCCGCCTCGCTACGGTTCCGTGCACGCACGCTCTTCCCTACCAGCGGCGTACGCACCACCCCGGGACAGACGGCGTTGATCCGAATCCCAAGCGGCTTCAATTGCTCTGCCATCGCCTGCGTGAAGAACACCACGCCCGCCTTCGTCGCCGAGTAGACGGGGTCCGCTGTCCACGCACGCAGACCACTGGCCGAGGCCGTGTTGAGCACAACGCCCTTGCTGCGTGTCAGGGCGCTCAGCGCAGCCTGCGTACCGAGAATGGGCCCCAGGAGATTGGTGCGGACCACCGCCTCCATGCGCACCACGCTCATGTCCTTGAAATCGCCCTCGCCCACGGTGATACCCGCGTTGTTGTGGAGGATATCGAGTCCCCCGTAGCGGCGCTCCGCCTCCGCCACCATCGCCGCAAGATCGCCAGGCGACGTGACATCGACATGAAAGAACGACGCGACCCCGGGCATCTCCCCGACCGAATCGGCCACCCGGCGCCCGCCAACATCATCGATGTCGGCAACGAGCACCTTGGCCCCGAGCGAGGCCAGCCGCGTCACCATCGCTTCGCCAATACCGGAGCCCCCACCCGTGACGATCGCAACCTTCCCGGTAATGTCCATGCCGAACCTCCCCTATCCCCCGATGGATAGCACGGTTCTACCGTCCCTGCCCGTGCCGGGCAAGCTCAGGAGGCAAGCGAACTGGGCGGTGTAGCCGCCTTGATCAGCCTGGCTATATCCTCCAGGCCGTACGGCTTGGCGATGAGGCGCAGCCCGTACCGTTCCGTGAGCTCCACAACCCCGGCATCAGTCGTCGCTCCCGTCGCGATTACGATGCGATCGAGCAACCCCGGAGCGTGCTCGGCGATGCGCGTGACGACCTCGTCCGCCGTTTCCGTGGCGAGCCGGTAATCACAGAGAATCAGGTCCGGCATATCGGCCGCTGCCCGCTCGAACGCCTCCATCGCGTTCTGAGCGACACTGCAATCGTGCCCCATGCTCGTCACGAGCCGCTGGCACACCTTGCGCAGGCTCGGCTCATCATCGACAACGAGGACACGCACCCGGGTAGTGGCCGCTTCCGCCGGCTCGGCCAGAGGTTCGGGCGCGGCGGCCGGCGCTGCTGGAAGCACAACCCGGAACGTCGTGCCAGCGCCGGGAGCCGATTGCAGCTCAATCGACCCGTTGTGCGCCCGGACGATCGAGTAGCTCATGCTCAGGCCCAGGCCTGTGCCCTGCCCATGCTTCGTTGTGAAGAACGGTTCGAAGATGCGCGCCGCCGTCGCATCGTCCATCCCCGCCCCGTTGTCAGACACCTCGATTACCACGCGGCCGTCGAGTGTCTGCGCCCGGATGGCGATCGCCCGGCGCTCCTGGCCCAGGGTGGCATGCTCGGCATTGGTCACCAGGTTGAGCAGCACCTGCGTCAGCTGATTCTCGTTGCCCCATGCCTGGCAGCACGCTTCAGCGAACTCCATCGTCACGTCTATCCGCTCCTGCACCCAGCTGTTCCGTCGAAGCCGCTCGACGTGCGCGACCACTTCTCGAAGATCGACCAGTGACGGCTCGATCTTGCCCGGCCGGGCGATGAGGAGGAGGTCCCGCACGATGTTGCGAGCCCGCAGCGCCTCCTTCTCGATGATGCCGACTTCCTCGGCGATGGCGTCGTTACCAGACGACTGGGCAAGCACCTGGGCAAACCCGAGGATCGCCGTGAGCGGGTTATTCAACTCGTGCGCAACGCCGCCGATGAGTTCACCCAGTGCCGCGAGCCGCGACGCCTGCTGCATCTGCGTGCGCTGCTCCTCCTCCTGCCGTTCGCGCCGGACATCCTCGGTCACCTCACTGGCAACGATGAGCATGCGATAGTTCGGATCATCGAGCGGCAGCATCTCGAAGTCATACCAGGCGGGGCCATTCGGTCCGGCCAGCTCACCCCGTCCCCGTCCCGCTTCCCTCATCTCCGCGGCCCGGCGGTATGCCTCGCCAATCTCGCTCCCCATCCGCTCGACATGCTCGTCGACCGTACGAAGGCTCCGCCCGGGGTCGACGATCCGGACAACACGCTCCCCCGGTTCGTTGACGAAAACAGCCCGGAGTTCATGGTCCAGCAGGATGACTGCCTCGGAGAGCGACGCGAACATGAGCTGGTAGAGTGCTGCGAGCCGCGCCGATTCGGCTGCCCGGCGCGCGTTTTCCATCGCCGGGCCAACGATCTGGGCAATGAGACGGAAGAGCCGCTCCTCGCGCTCACCGAGCGGATGGTCCGGGTCCCGTGTGCCGATGTAGAGCAGGCCCGTCGGCTGCCCGGCACTGTATGTGGCCGTGATGATCACCCGCTGAACATCCGGCCGGCCGGGGTGCCCTTCTGGAATCGGACCGTTCATCGTCTGGATCGTCGCCTGCCCGGTCTCCCGCGCCGCTCGTTCAGTCTTCTCGAGCGGGACCCGCCGCCCGCGAACAGGGGCTACGTGAACACCATCGTCACCATCGATGTAGGCAAATGCGATGGCCGGTTTCGGGATCACTCGCCGCAACGGGTCAATAATCCCGAGGATCAGTGCCTGGTCGTCCGATTCCCGGGCCGCGACCGCCGCGATCTCAGCCAGTAGCCGCTGCTCCCCGGCCTCCTGGAGCGCCCGCTCTGCTGCTCGCGCCGACTCCATGCCCGCACCGATGATCTGCGCAACCAGCCGGAAGATGCGGAGTTCACGCTCGCCAAATACGTAGCCAGGCTCGCACGATCCGGTGACGAGGATGCCGACTGTCGAACCGCCAGCCCGCGCAGCCGTCCCGGCGACACTCTCGACCCCGAAGTCACGAAGCCGGGCCAGTTCCTCCGGGATATCCCGGAACACGTGCTGCCCTTCCACGTCGACCAGGCGGGCGAGCTCGCCTCGCGGGTAGCGTTCGAACCTGCCTCCGCGAATCGGGAAGACAAGCTCATCACCTTCGATATACCCGTACGCGAGGAATGGGCGTGGCACGAGTTCGAGCAACGGCCGGAGCACCGCCGCCCCAAGAGTACGCGGATTTGGCTCCCTCGCCGCAGCCGCGGCTACTGCCGCCACGATCCGCTGCTCGGCCGCCTCCGCCGCGCTCCGCTCTGCAGCAAGACCGTTCGCCATCGCCGGGCCCACGATGCTCGCGATCCGCTCGAGTAATGCACAGTCCCGGTCAGTGAACAGGTGGCCGGAATCACTCGTCCCGGCAACGAGCAGGCCGATCGTCACCCCTGCCGAACGTGCCGCCGTCAGCACATGATGCTGTGCACCCCCGGCAGCCAGCATCTTGCGCAAAGCCGGCGACGCATCATCCGGCACTCCCCCGATGGCAACCTGTCCTTTCTCGATAACTGCCTGCACATACGGTCCGATTGGCACCTGCCAGGTCGGGCCGTCCGTTTCGCAGGTAAACGGCAGGCTCCCGTCGATGAATGCAAACTGGATCGACGATTCGGGTATGAAGTCCCCAAGGGCCGGGCGCAGGGCAGCCGCAAGTGCGCCAGGAGTCGATTCGCGCGCGGCGATCGAAGCGACGTCGGCAAGAATCCGCTGCTCACACGCTTCCTGGCGGGCGCGCTCATCGGCAATCGCCTTGGCAACTGCCGGCCCGATCGCCTGGGCCACCTCCCGCAACAGGCGGAGCTCGCGCTCGCCGAAGCGAAACCCGTCAACGCTCGAAAGGACGACCAGCAGGCCGGCGACCTGCCCGCCGACGAGCGCCGCTGTCGCCGACCATGCACCCGTTCCGGCCATCTCCATCGGGGCGCGAAAGGCTGGAGGAACACGTTCATCACTGGTACTGCCAGCCGATTGCCCCGCCCCCATCGCCCGCTCGACGAGTGCCGCAAACCCGGGACGGTGTTCGCGTTCGGAATCGCCGTGAGTGTAGTCGGTGAGCACCGGCAGGCCATCCTCGACCATCACGTAGCCTGCCCACGCACCGGGCACCATTGCCCCGAGCAGCTCCGTCAAACGGCGCGTAATCTCCCGGGGATTCGGTTCGCGCGCGGCAAGCGCGGCAGCCTCGGCCACAATCCGCTGGTCCTCCGCCTCCGCCATGCTCCGTGCCAGCCGCAGCTGGTGCGCAACGGCCTGCGCCAGCAACTGCCCAACGAGCGCCAGGAACTCCATCTCGTCGCGAGCGAACGGGCGGCTCGAAGCGCGTGCCACAGTCAACACTCCCACCGACTCCGATGAGTGCCGCAGGAGTGCAACGGCGAGGCGCCGCAACCCACCCGCAACGAACTCCCTCTCCAGCCCCGGCCCATCGGCACGCGGTTCAACCTGGAACGCCCGGTAGTGCACGCGCTCGATGGCGTCGAGGTTCGCGCCCGCCCGGTCGATCCAGCGGTCACCGGCCGACGCCCCGTGCCACCTGTCCCAGTTGAACATCTTGAAGCGTTCGGAGAGGTCCGCGCGCACGGCAAGGCCGACCTGGTCGAACTCGATCGCCTCCGCGAGAAGCGCCGGCATCCGCGAGAACATCCCACTGACCGGCTCACCATCGTTCAGGAGAATGGAAAGCTCGTTGAGCAGCCGGCGGCGCGCCGCTTCCGCCTCCGCACGGCCAAGGCGCCTGTTCTGTGCCAGCGACTGCGCGAACAGCGTGGTCAGCACCTCGAGGAACTTCGCCTCCTCCGCCGCAAACCCGGCACGGTCGCGCCGGGCGAGCGCGAAGAACCCATGAAAGTCCGCACCATCATGAAGCAGGCAGAGCATCCCCGTGGTCAGCCCCTGCTCGATGGCGTTTACCCGGAGCTTCTCAACCGCCTGCGGTGCGAAGCGGCGCACGATGCTCCGAATTGGGCGCGACGTGTCGAAGCCCAGGTCACCGGCCGTGAATGATGGCGCCGCCTGGGCCCCTGCTGGCGAAATACCGATCAGGTCGAACCGCTCCGGCTCGGTACCATCGGCCACGTACATCGCGGCATGGTCGAACGGGATCACCGGCCCGAGCACCTCGATCGCACGCCCAAACACCCGCGCAAACGGTTCGCCCCGGCTCAGGAGCAACGCTATCTCATTGAGGAGCCCGGCCCGCGCCGCCTCGCGCTGCGTCCTCTCGAGACGCCGCTGGTTCGCGATCGCCTGCCCCAGCATCGCCGAGATAGTCTCCAGCAGTGCACAGTCGCTCGGATCGAACGGCTCATTCTCGAAACGCCCGAGCGAAAACATGGCAACCGGCGCACGATCATCCTCGATGACGACAGACGCGACCCGGTCGAGCCCGCTCGCCGCGAGCATCCGCGCGCCGCTCGTCTCCAGCCGCGACGTCCGAAACTGCTGGACTGGCGGGTCCCCGGCCCGCCGCTCCACGATCCCGAGCTCAGAGAACGAGATGACCTCGCCGACCGGGCGGCCGAGGACGGGCTGCGCACCGACGACTTCCATCGTCTCTGCATCGCCCGGGCGTACCATCAGGTTCACGTAGTCGAAGCGGACCGCCTGCTCGAGCAGCGCGAGGATCTGATCGAAGAGACGCTCGACCCGTTCGCCCGCGTTGACGAGCAACGCGAGTGAGTTCAGCAGTGCGCCACGCGCAGCATCGCGGCGCGCCCACTCGAGCCGCCGTTCATTCGCAATCGCCTGGCCAAGCATCCCGCCAACCGTCTCGAGAAAGGCCGTGTCGGATGGTGTGAGCGCCCGGTTGTGACGCCGCCCAATCGTGAACATCCCGAGGATTTCGCCACTCGTCTCGATGAAGATGGTGGCCATCCGGATGATGCCTGCCGCGTGGAATTGCGTGGTATCACCATTCTTGAAACGGTCGGTACGGTACTCGAGCACCTTCTGCCAGCTCGACCGGTCCTGCGGGACATCCAGCTCCTCGAAACTGTAGGATTCTCCGGGCCGCCTCGAGAGCTCGGGTGCACACCCCACCATCACCATCCGCCTCGTGTCACCCACGCGCATGAGGAAGCTCACGTAGTCGAAATCAATGGCAGCTTCGAGGAGCGCGTGAACCCGCCCGAACACCCCGCCAATCGGCTCACCCTGGTTGAGCACGAGCGCAAGCTCGTTCAGGAGTGCGGCCCGCGCCGCTTCACGGCGGGTGTTCGCCAGTTCGATATCCTGTGCCAGCGCCGCGCCCAGCAACTGCCCCGCCTCGGCGAGGAATGCCACCACTCGAGGGTTGAACCGCCGCGGGTCCTGCCGCGCCACCGTGATGGCCCCGATCGTCCGTGATCCCGAGAGCAGCCGTGCCGACCAGACGCGCTCGAACCCGCTCTGCGCGAGACGATCGCCCGACCGTTTCTCCACGTGCGCCGGCCGGTACTGCGTCCCCTCCGGGCCATCCGGCAGGGCCGAGATACCGAAGCTCCGCTCCGTGAACAGTGCACCCGGCACCGCCGGCGCGATTACAACCGGGTAGGTGCCAACGATCCGTGCGTATCGCGGATCGTCGACGACGACGACGAGCGAGGCGTAATCGAACTCGGCCACCTGCAGGAGCTGGTGCGAGAACGCCGCAAACACTTCGCCCACGCTCCGCCGTTCGCTCATCAGGCGGGCAAGATCCAACAGAATGGCGCGCTGTTGTGCCGTCAGCTCGTCATCGGCGTTCGTCATTCATCGGTACCTTACCGAATCTTCGTCGTTGACCCTACAGTTCCGGTATCAGGGAACACCCTATCCGGGCCGCGACAAGCGGCAATTGGACATCGCAGGCAGTCCGCCGAGCCTTCAATGCGATGAATACCGTCCAGTTTGGTCCCACCCTCGTCACTGTCGCAGCCGTCACCGGCCTCCCCCTCTCGGGTCCCATCACCAGCCGTTTCGCCGAGCGGGATATCGCCGAGCACACCGGTGGCCACACCGGCGCCGATATCGGGGCCGCTATCGGCACACCCATCCTCGCTCCCGCGCCCGGACTCGTCCTCGAGGCCACCGCGAGCGATGGCGTCTTCGGCACCTATGTCACCCTCCGGCACGCCACCGGATTCGTCTCGCTCTACGCCCACCTCTCCCGGCTCGATGTCCGCACCGGCCAGCGTGTCCTCGCCGGCGACCTGCTCGGCCTCGTTGGAATGACCGGCCTGACGACCGGCCCGCACCTCCACTGGGGCCTTGCCGAGAACGGTTCCCCCCTGGTGGCCGGCCCACACCTGCGCGACCCCTTTGCATACTGCCACCCGGCCCCTCTGCGGATTGACCGCGACCGGTTGCTCCGCTCCGTTTCACTCGCACTACTCGGTGCGCTGCAATCAGCAGGGGCGCTCTTCGATAGCCATGAACCGGGCGACTTCGCGGGCTACCCGGCCGCTTCCCCCGAATCGCAAATCCTTGCCATCCAGCGCGCCGCCGACCCGTTCCTCGGCGAGTGGGCACACCTCCCGGAATAACCTGCCGCGAGGCTCGAAGCACTCCCGTACACTGGCCGGGTGTCTGCCTTCCACGTCCGCGCCGCAACTCCCGATGATGCTGCCGCCGTCGCAGCCATCTATGCCCGCCAGGGGCACGAGCTCCCCGGCGCTCCTGCCACGCCCGGCGGCTTCGAACGCCTCATCCAGACCGGGCACGCCTTCCTCGTCGCCGAACGCACGGGCCACCCTTCCGGCGCCGTGCGCTGGTGGGACGATGACGGCATCGCCTGGCTCGACCTGCTCGTGGCCGCGAAACCCGGCGCTGGTCCCGCACTCATTCACGCGGTTGAGCGCCGGGCGCAGGATCGGGGGCTCCGGCTCGCTCGCATGCGCGTTCCCGAGACCGGCCGTATCTCCGGCTGCCTTGCCCGCTGGGGTTACCTCCCAATCTCGCGCGAACGCGGCGAATGGGCAGGCGCCCCCGAACCACTGCTGGTGCTCGAAAAGCGGCTCGCGCTCCTCACCGTCCGCGAGCAGCGCCGCTCCGACGCCCCTGCCATCGGCATGCTGACCGGCGAAGACCCCTGGACCTTCGAGCAGGGCGCCCGCCCGGGCTGGTTCGTTGCCGCCGACGGTGACCGCATCGTCGGCGTCATCTCTGTCCGCGACGCTGGCGCCGGGTTAGCCCATATCACCGAACCCGTCCTCCGCGACGGTTACGGCGGACGGAATCTCGACGCCTGGATGGTCGACCGCTGCGCCACCTACGCCGAAACGCACGGCTACCACACCGCCGAACTCCCCCTTGCCGAGACAACCCGCCACCTGCGGCGCGCGCTCGAAGATCGCTCCTGGGATGTCGATGGCGCCCGCTACATCCGCCGCTTCAGGAACCCCACGCCAGACGACGAGCACTGATGGCCGTGCTCACGGATACGGTATCTGAAGACGGTCACAGATTGCTCGCACCAGCTTGTTGCTGATTTCCTGGTGGCGCGGAATGCTGGTCGATTGTCGGATGGCAGGATTCCAATACAGCGTGTGGTTGCCGCCCTCGCGCACGAACTCACAGCCGTGCCGCTCGATATGGCGGATCACATCACCCCGCTTCACGCTGCGCCAATGCGAATAGGCTGCCGGACTGCAGTGCCATGTTCCTTCTCAGTAAGCTCCCTCTGGAAGCGCAGCACATCCTCCAACGCCCCCTCGAGGCTTACGCGAGCCTCTTCGAGCGTTCGTTCCTGTGCAAAAACCCCGCCAACTTCCTCGACCCAACCTATCCACCACTCCCCATCCTGCTCAAATACACCTGTAAATTCTCTCATCACGGAGCCTCCGACCCGGTCATTTCCCTGGGACCGTATCCAGGTATCCGGTGCCACGAACTTCCTCGTCCTCCCGCGAGTGGCCCAACGACGCAACCCGCGGCACTTGGCCTATCGCCCCGGCCAATCCGCCAATCCCCACCCTTGCGATTGGCTACCATGTCCTCGCGCATCGCCCACCCTCCGGCCCGAATCGTACCACGCGGAGCCGGGCCGCCTCAGCGAAAAAGGGGCTCGCACTTGCGAGCCCCTTTTTCGATATTCGCCACACGAACGAACCTACTTCCGCTCCGCCTGCACCTGTACATTTGCGGGGAGACCGCTCTCCTTCGCCAGCGTTTCGGTGCTCCGCTGGAAGAGCGGCTGTGCCGCCTTGTCGGCCGCCTTGAAGAGCGGCTGCGGGTAACTCCCGATGAACACCACGCCCACCATGAGCGCCGCACCCAGGGTCCACAGCGCCGGGCTCACCCGCCAGCGCACCTGCCCCTCGTCCGGGCCAAAGAGGTACATCTGGCGGACGATCATCAGGTAGTAATAGAGGCTGATGAAGCTATTGAGCACTGCCAGCCCGATGAGCCACATCAGTTCGTCCATCGTCGATGCCTGGAACATGAAGAGCTTCGTCGCGAACCCGGCGAAGAACGGCAGCCCCGCAAACGAAAAGAGCGAAACGGTGATGACCAGCGCCAGGAATGGCTGCGTCTCCGCCAGTCCCCGCAGTCCGCGAATGCTATCGTCGCCCGTCCGGTTGTAGTGGGCAGTGAGCGCAACGAAGAGCGCCAGCGTCGAGACCACATATCCCGTGATATGGAAGATGAGCCCGGCCGAAGCGTTCCTCCCCACCTCTGCGTCGCCATAGCCAATCGCTGCGATGACGACCAGCATGTAGCCCACCTGCCCGATGGAGCTGTACGCCACAAGCCGCTTCATGTTGGTCTGCTGGATGGCGATGAGGTTGCCGGCCGTCATCGTCGCCGCAGCAAGGACGGCAAACGCCCAGTTCCACTCCTTCGCGTCCACCGAGAAGGCCGCGCTGAACAGCCGCAGGATCAGGGCGAACCCGGCCACCTTCGAGGCAGTCGACAGGAACGCGGTGATCGGCATCGGTGCGCCTTCATACGCATCGGGCGCCCACATGTGGAACGGAGCGGCCGACACCTTGAAGCCTACCCCGGCGAGAATCAGCATGAAGCCGGCGATCACCGCCGGGTCGGAGTTGCTCGAACGCTCGGCGAGTGCCCGCGCAATCCCGTCGTAGGTCGTCGTCCCCGCAACGCCGTAAATCAGGCTCATGCCATAGAGGAACATCGCGCTCGAGAACGCCCCGAGGAGGATGTACTTCAGGCTCGCCTCGCTCGCCAGGCGATCGCGCTTGAGGTAGCCGACAAGAATGTAGAGGCAGAAGCTCAGCAACTCGAGCGAGATGTAGGCGGTGATGAGCTCCCGCGCCGCCGCCATGTAGACGAGCCCGCACGCCCCCACCAGCAGCAGCCCATAGTATTCGCCCGCCGCCCGCGTCCGGCTTCGGAGATACGTCGCCGACATGATCGCAATCGCGAAGACGATGCCCGCTGCGAGGACGCGCATGTACGTCGTGAAATTGTCCACCTGGATGAGGCCCTGGAAGTTGTTCGGGTCCTTGTCCAGGTAGAACAGTGCCGAGACCCCCCAGGCGAGCGCCCCAAGAGCAGTCAGGTAGGCAAGAACGTCCTTGCGAATCCTCGGCGACCAGAGTTCGACGCCGATGACCAGGATCGCAAAGCCCGCCGCGATGTATTCGGGGATGAAAATGGTGTAGTCGCGCAACCTAGCTCACCCCCGGGAAGTTCAGGACCGTCGCACTAATCCGGTCCGTGAACGGCGCCCACCAGACACCCATGAAGAGCATCGCACCGAGGAGCAGCGAAGCCGCCGAGACTTCGAGCGGCGTCAGGTCCTTCAGGTTCGCCCAGCGTATGTTGAACGGCCCAAAGAACACCTGGCCCATCAGGCGGAGCATGTAGGCCGCCGCCAGCATCGCCGCGAAGATCGCCAGGCTCCCGAAGAGCGGGTAGGTCTCGAACGTCCCTACGAAGATATGGAACTCGGCCGTGAAACCCGAGAAGCCGGGCAGACCCACGTTTGCCAGCCCGGCAAGCACATAGGCGATTACCCAGAGCGGCATCACCGTGCCGATACCACCGTAATCCTTCAGGTCGCGCGTGTGTGCCTGGTCGTAAATCGCGCCGATGAGGAGGAAGACGAGAGCCGTCATCACCCCGTGGCTGAACATCTGGAGCACCGCTCCCGTCACACCGATCTGGCTCATCGTCGCAAGGCCCATGAGGACGTACCCCATGTGCGAGACCGAGCTGTAGCCCGAGATGAGCTTGAGGTCGCGCTGCGTCAGCGCTGCCGTCGCCCCATACACCGCACCAATCACCCCGAGCACCATCAGGCCGGGCATCCAGAACGCGGCGCCTTCCGGCAGCATCTGGATACCGAGCCGGATGATCCCGAACGCCCCGAGCTTCATCAGCACGCCCGCGTGCACCATCGAGACCGCCGTCGGTGCCGACATGTGGCCGTCGGGCGACCAGGTATGGAACGGCCAGAGCGCCGCCAGCACGCCGCAACCCACCACGAGCAGCGGGAAGAACGTCTTCTGGAAGGTTGGGCTCAGCGTCCCGTCACTCCCCGCCTTCCACAGCGTCTGCATGTCGAACGTCCGCATCCCCGCCTCGTGGAAGACGGCGAAGATACCGATCCAGATGAGCACCGACCCGCCCACGAGCATGAGCGTCAACTTCATCGCGCCGTACTCTTTGCGCGTCGAACCCCAGATGCCGATGAGCAGGTAGAGCGGCATGACCGCGAGCTCGTAGAAGAAGAAAAAGAAGAACAGGTCGAGCGAGAAGAACGTGCCGTAGACACCGCCCACGAGCACCCAGTAGAGAATGAAGAAGTCCTTGGTCCGGAAGTCGAGCTTCCACGAGATGAGCGCCCCCGCGAACGCGACCACGCCGGTGAGCAGCGCCATCGGCGCCGAGACGCCATCGACTCCGAGATAGAGCCGGATACCGTCCTTCCCAAGGAACGCCGTGTTCTCTACCCATGTCCACTTGAGCTGCATCTGGATGTCGCTCGCGTGGTTCGATTGGTAGGCCACGAAGATATACACGGAGATGCCCAGCACGATCGCCCCGCAAATCACGGAGACATACCGCGCGGCCATCTTGTTGGTGCCGGGGACGAACAGGAGAATCAGCGCTGCCAGCAGCGGCGCCACCACACTGGCAAGGACAACGTAGCCCTGGCCCTCGTCGAAGGTCATCTGGTTAAGCCCTCACCACCAGGCCGACGAACGCAAGCCCAACCACGCCAAGCGCAATCGCCATCGCGTAATTGGGCAGCTTGCCGGTCTGCAGATACTTCAACAGGTAGCCGCTGAAGCCCGTGAATTGGGCCGAACCATCAACTCCTGTGTCGTTCACCAGGTAGCGGTCGAACCACGAAACGATGTAGCTGAAGCCGAGGACCCCACGGTCGATCACCTTCTGGTACATCTCGTCGACATAGAACTTGTTCTTGATCAGGCCATAAAGCCCCGGGTTCCACTCCGCCAGCCTTGTCGATGTCTCCAGGCTGTTACCCCAGTACATCCACGCAGCCGACAGGATGCCGGCGGCAGCGATAACAACCGATCCGCCCGCAACGCCCCAGTTGATGTGGTAGCGCTCCGGCTCATCGAGAAAGACGAACTCCGTGATACCGCCGGGGAAGCCGAGTGCGCTCCCCACGCCGTGGAAAACCACGAATCCCGAGATAACCGCCAGCGCCCCAAGAAACATCAGTGGGAACGTCATCACGAGCCCGGATTCGTGCGTGTGCTCGTACACGTGCTTGTCCATCGGCTTGCCCATGAACGTGCGGATGAACAGGCGCGTCGTGTAAAAGGCGGTCATCACTGCGGCAAAGCCAAGCAGGATCAGTGCCCAGCCACCGCTCCAGTGCTGGGTCGAATGCAGGATCTCGTCCTTCGACCAGAAGCCCGCGAACGGCACGACACCCGCCAGAGCCAGCGACCCCGCGAGGAACGTCGTGCCCGTGATCGGCATCTTCTTCCACAGACCGCCGAGCTTGTTCATCTCCTGGTTGTGGTGCGTCGCGTGGATGACCGAGCCCGAACCAAGGAAGAGGAGCGCCTTGAAGAATGCGTGCGTCATCAGGTGGAACATCGCCGCATCGGGGCGCCCCGATCCCAGGGCAACGAACATGAACCCCAGTTGGCCCACCGTCGAATACGCCAGCACCTTCTTGATATCCGTCTGTGCCAGCGCGATGAAGCCCGTGAGCAGCGCCGTGATCAGCCCCACAATCGTGATGACCAGCATCGTCCCATCGGCGACTTCGAAGGCGGGCAGCATGCGCGCCGTCAGGTACACCCCCGCCACGACCATCGTCGCCGCGTGGATGAGGGCCGAAACCGGCGTCGGGCCTTCCATCGCGTCCGGCAGCCACACGTGGAAAGGCACCTGCGCGCTCTTGCCCATGCACCCGCTGAAGATGAAGAGCATCGAGACGAAGAGGTACCGCTGGCCGATATCGCCCTTCTCGGCCGCTTCGATGATCTCGTGGATGTTGAAGGTGCCCGTCGCCTTCCAGAGCAGGATGATGCCAATGAGCAGGCCAACGTCGCCAATACGCGTCGTGACGAACGCCTTCTTCGCTGCCTCCGTCGCCGAACGCTTCTCCCAGTAGAAGCCGATGAGCGCGAACGAGCAGACACCGACGAGTTCCCACGACATGTAGAGAAGGAGCAGGTTGTCGGCCATCACCAGCATCAGCATCGATGCCGCAAAAAGCTGGAGCACCGCGAAGAACCACCAGTACCGCGGCTCACCCTTCATGTAGCCGATGGAGAAGATGTTCACCATCAGCGCCACCGTCGTCACCACCCCGAACATCACGATCGTGATCGGGTCGACGTAGATCCCCATCCGCAGGTGGAAGTTGCCGATGTTCGACCAGTCGATGTCGGCGGTCATCGGCCAGTTCGACTGCCCGTTGTGCAAAAAGTCGTAGAGCACAAAGAAGAAAAGCACGAACGACGTGCCAATCGACAGCACGCCGAGGTAGTCGCCCTGCCGCGGCAACCAGCGCCCGAAGAAAGTCATCACGAGGAAGAAGCCCGCCGGGATGGCAGCGAGCAACCAGGCCTGTTCAGCTCCCATGCGTTATACGGCCCCTTCTACCACTTCATGATGGCCGCTTCGTCCACGTTGCTCGTGGCCCGGTCGCGGAACAGGCGGATGACGATAGCGAGCGCGAGGCCCACTTCAGCGGCGGCCACGGTGATGACAAACACCGCGAAGATGGCCCCCGTAATCTGATTCGGATCGAGGTAGGCGGCAAAGGCGATGAAGTTCAGGTTCACCGCGTTCAGCATCAACTCGATGCTCATGAGCACCAGCACCGCATTGCGCCGCGCCAGCACCCCGTACACACCGAGCGAAAACACGATGGCACTCAGGACGAGGTAGTTCTCGAGTGGGACCATGGCTACTCTCCCTCCTCCTGCCGCGCAAGGATGATGGCCCCGACCAGGGCTACCAGCAACAACGCCGAGGCGATCACGAACGGCGCACCGAACTCCACGAAGAGCTTCTCGCTGATCGTCCCGATCGGGATGTTCGCCGGGCTGTCCGGTATCGCGCTCGCCCAGCTCGTGTCGAGCATTGCGCTCACGAGCAATGCGATGAGTGCCACACCCACCGCCAGGGCAAACGGCCGCTGGTCACTGTCCACCGCTTCAGCCCGCCCGGTCGCGTCCATTCGCGTCAGCATCAATGCAAGGAGAATGAGCACCGTGACCGCGCCGCCGTAGATGAGGAACTGGACGAGCGCAAGGAATTCCACCGTGAGAAACACGTACATCGCCCCGATCCCGGCGAGGCTCAGGATGAGGAAGATGGCACTATGGATGACCGAGCGTGAAAACACCACGCCCGCCGATACCCCCACGATTGCCACGGCGAAGAACCACCAAAGAACCTCAGTTGCCATTAGCCAGCATTCTCCGGGACGGTGCCGCCGAGTTCACGGATAGTAGCCGCAACGTCCTCCGGGATAGGTTCACCGTTTGCCAGGGCCTCACGCGCTTTGCGCTCAGCGCGCATGCGGCGCGCGCGAACCTTCTCATAGCTGTTCGGGTCGCCCTTGGGGCCAATGCCGATGCCCGGCGGGAACACCATCTTCCCGTCTTCGGTAGCCGGAGCAGCAGCTCCGCCCGCGGCGGGGGCAGCACCCGCTGCCGGCGGGGCCATGCTTGCCCAGATCGATCCACCGGGAGCGAGGTCGCTCCCCAGGTCGTACAGCGTCTTCGCGATGTCTTCGGGGATCTCCTCCCCTGCCGCCTGGAGTTCCTTGAACTTCCGCTCCGCACGCATCCGGCGTGCACGCACCTTCTCGGCACTGTTCGCGTCGCCCTTCGGGCCATCGCCAACGCCCGGCGGGAAGCGCATCGAACCGTCAGGATTCGTCCCTGTGAGCGGCACGCCTGCGGCCGCGGCAGCACCGCCACCTGCGGCAGGTGCAAGCGTCGCCCAGATCGTGCCACCGGGCGCCAGGTCGCTCCCGAGATCGTAGAGCGTCTTCGCAATGTCTTCGGGGATCTCCTCCCCTGCCGCCTGGAGCTCCTTGAACTTCTTCTCCGCTCGCATCCGGCGGGCACGCACCTTCTCGGCGCTGTTCGGGTCGCCCTTGGGGCCATCACCAACGCCCGGCGGGAAGCGCATCGTCCCGTCAGGGTTCGTCCCCGTGAGCGCCACCCCGCCACCGGCTGCACCGGGAGCCACGCCCGCGGGTGCGGCCGCCTCGCCCGGCTTCATATTGCTGTAAAGGGCGATCCGGTCGAGCACTTCCTGTGGCACAGCCTCGCCGCGCGCCTCGTACTCCTTCTTCTCGCGCTCGGCGCGCATCCGCTTCGCCCGGATTTTCGACTCGGAGAGGATCTCGACTTCGCCACCCGCTGCGGCGGCACCCGCAGCAGCGGCGGTGGGTGCCTTCACCTTCGGCTTCTCGGGCTCGCGCTCCTGGATGGCCGCGGGGCCGCCCTCGGCGATGCGCTGGAGCTGGATTTCGCGGTCCTTCGGGAACGACCCCTTGAAGCTCTCCTCGGGGAGCGTCTCGCCCTTCGCCCGCGCTTCATTCTCAGCGATATTGTCCTGCGGCCGGAACGGCACCACGAGCCCTGCCCGCGAGTTGTGCAGCAGGTCGTCGATGTCCATGTGCAGGTCGCGGCGGTCGTAGGCCGCGTGCTCGTGCCCGCTCCAGTTGTTGTCCATCACGATCGCTTCGAAGGGGCAGACCTCGACGCAGATGTTGCAGCGCATGCAACGCCCGTAGTCGATCCAGAACTTCTCAACGATCTTGCGCCGGTTGCTCGTCCCCTCGGCGTACTTCGGGTTGTCGATCATTGTCGCCGTCATGCAATCGACCGGGCAGTTGCGGACACAGACGTTGCACCCCGTGCACGCCGGCTCATCGTGGTCGAAATCCCAGGTGAGCACGGGGAAGCTGCGCTCCCGGAGCGGCAAAACGTGCCGCTCGTCCGGGTACTCGATAGTCACTGGCTTGCGCAACGCCGCAGAAAGCGTGACGCCAAGGCCCTTCAGGATACCTTTCATACCGATGTCCCCTGCGCCTGGCGGTAGCTGCCGACCAGGCCCTTCGTCCGCCGCCGGGGTGCGCGGACCGTCCGCATGATGACGATCGCCACGAGCACTGCCGCACCGATACCGCTCGTCAGCGTCAGCAACTCCTGCGGCCAATCGTAGACAAGGATGAACCCGTTCATCAGCAGCTGGAGCAGCGCCAGCGGCAGCAGCACCTTCCAGCAGAACGCCATCAGCTGGTCGATCCGCAGGCGGGGCACCGTGGTACGCACCCAGATGATCGCCGTGATCCAGAGGAAGCTCTTGATCGCCGTCAGCGCGAGTTGCCAGCCCCAGCCCCAGTCGCTTCCCATCGGATACTCCCACCCACCGAGGAAGACGAGCGACCCGAACACACTCCAGGCACCCATCGACGCATACTCCGTGAGCTGGAACATCGACCACCGGATACCCGAGAACTCGACGAAGTAACCACCCGAGATCTCCGATTCGGCCACCGGGATATCGAACGGCGCGCGGTGCAACTCACTCAGCATCGCCGTGAAGAAGATGAGGAAGGCGAGCGGCTGGAGGAGGATGTAGGGCCGGTCCTCCTGGAGCATCGCGATCGCATTGAGATCCAGTGTCCGCGCGATCATCGCCACCGCCAGCAGGCTCATCACCAGCGGGATCTCGTAGCTCACCATCTGCCCGGCCGCGCGCACACCACCGAGCAGCGCAAACTTATTCCCCGACCCGAGACCCGCCATCATGATCCCCACGATGTTCAGGCCCAGCACCGCAAACACGAAGAACATCCCGAGCGTCAGGTTCCGGACCCCCCAGTCACGCGCGAAGGGCAGCACCGAGAGCACCATCAGCACCGGGATGAACGTCAGGTGGGGAGCAAACTCGAACACCCAGCGGTCCGCGTTCTTCGGCCGCAGGTCCTCTTTCGTCACGAGCTTGATAGCGTCCGCAAAGCCCTGGAGGAGGCCCCATTTGCCCGTCTTCATCGGCCCAAGCCGCATCTGCATCCGGGCAACGAGCTTCCGTTCACCGTACGTCCAGTAGACGACGAAGAGCGTCATGATGAGGACGACGATCACCACACGGATGATCGCATCGATCCACGGGTAGCCGAAAAACGGTTCGCCGAAGCTCATTTGTCCACCTCACCCAGCACGATGTCGAGCGACCCAAGGATGATGATGGCATCAGCCACATAGGTGCCAACCACCATCTCGCGCAATGCCGAGAGCGTGCAGAAGGACGGGCTCCGCAGCTTCATCCGGTAGGGCCGGTTTCCACCCCTCGACATCGCGTACACACCGTATTCGCCCTTCGTCCCCTCGTACCGGAAGTACGCTTCAGCATCCTCGATGCGAAGCGTCTTCGGCAGGTCGGGATTCAGCACCAATCCGCCAGGCATCTGGTCCAGGCACTGCTCGATAATCTTCATGCTCTGGTACATCTCGGCCAGGCGGACGAAGAAGCGGTCGAAGACATCGCCCTGCTTGCCGACCGGGATGTCGAACTTCAGGCGGTCGTACACGCCGTACGGCTCGGCCTTGCGGATATCCCATGGAATACCTGTGGCACGCAGCACCGGCCCGGTAACACCGAGAGCGATCGCCCGCTCCGTCGTCAGCGGCGCGAGCCCCCGGCAGCGCTCCACGAAGATCTCGTTCCCCGTGAGCAGGCCATCGAGATCGTCGATGCCCTGCTGGATGCAACCCAGCAGCCAGCGGATACGGGCCTCGTAGTTCTCGGGCAGATCCATCGAGACGCCGCCGACGCGCATGTACGTCGGGAACATCCGGTCACCCGCCACTTCCTCGAAGAAGTCGTAGATACGTTCCCGTTCGCGCCACGCGTACGTGAACGAGGTTCCGAACGAGCCAACATCCGCGCCGAACGCCCCGAGGAACATGAAGTGCGAGTTGATGCGCGAAAGCTCGGCCATGATCACCCGGATGTACTCCGCCCGCTCCGGGACGGTAACCCCCGAGATCTTCTCGATGGCGTAGCAGTAGGCGGCTTCGCAGGCCATGCCCGCCAGATAGTCCGTCCGGTCCCAGTAGCCCATCGCCTGGCGGTAGTCGTTGTTTTCGCTCAGCTTTTCGAGCCCGCGGTGCAGGTACCCGATATACGGTTCACAGTCGACGACCCGCTCCCCGTCGACCGTCAGGAGCATGCGGAACACGCCGTGCGTCGCCGGGTGTTGCGGCCCAATGTTCACGGTCATGTCGACCGTGTTCATGTTCGTTTCGTCGGCGAGGGTAGCGGTCGTGTCTTCGGGCCAGAAGTGCGCCATTAGAAGTTGAACCCCGCGCTGGTGTCTTCGATGCCCTGGAAGATCTCACCCTTCTGGAGCGGGTGCGCCTTGAGCAGCGGGTGAATGTGCAGGTCTTCCTCGAGGAGCAGGTTCCTCGGGTCCGGGTGGCCATCGAACACGAAACCGAACATCTCCGATGCCTCGCGCTCATGCCAGTTGGCCGCCGGCCAGAGATTCACCAGGCTCGGGACCACCGGGTGTCCGGCCTCCGTTGGCACCGTCACCTGGACCGCGTAGCCGTACTTGAACGAGTACAGGTTGTACTTGAGCGCCATCGTCTCCACGAGGTCGACCCCCGAGATGTTGCGCAGCAGGTCGAACTTCAGGTCCTTGTGATCGCGCAGCCCCTGCATCAGCGCCGGCAGCTGGTCAGGCGTCACCCGGATATCGACATCGGTCTTCGTCTCCCCGAGCTCCATGGTGACGTTCGAAAGCGCGCGCTGAATCGTCTTCGCAAGCTCAGGGCGCGGGACCTGCGTCCCAATCGGGTACGGCAATTTCTGCTCTTGCTGCGTCATCCGACCATCCGCTTGTCTTCCATGATCTTGCGCTGGAGCGCGAGAAGGCCATCGATAAGCGCCTCGGGGCGCGGCGGGCAACCCGGCACATAGATATCCACCGGGATGATCTTGTCGACACCCTGCAGCACGCGGTCGTACTCCGTGTAAGGGCCCCCATTCGTGGCACAGGCGCCCATGGAAACCACCCACTTCGGGTTCGGCATCTGCTCGTAGAGCAGCTTAATCGCCGGAGCCATCTTCTTCGTGACGGTGCCCGAGATGATCATCACGTCGCTCTGGCGGGGGCTCGCCCACGGCACAATCCCGAAGCGGTCGAGGTCGTGATTGCTCATGAACGTGCCGATCATCTCGATCGCGCAGCAGGCCAGGCCGAAGGTCATCGGCCAGAGCGACGACTTGCGGCTCATCGCAATCACGGTGTCAGCACCAACCTGGGCCACGCCCGGGAGCACGATCTTGTAGGCCGAACGCGCCTGCGGGAGCTCAACAGGCTCGAGCCGCTGGGCTTCTGCGCCGTAGTCCGGCACATACGCCGGGACATTCGCATGGGCGGCTTGTTTCTGCGTCATTTCCACTCCAATACGCCACGGCGCCACGCGTAACCAAGGCCCAGCGCCAGCACACCGATGAAGACGAGCATCTCGTAGAACACAAACCTCGGGAAATCGAGGAAGGTGATCGCCCACGGAAAGATGAAGACCGTCTCCACATCGAATATCAGGAACAGGATGGCGATGAGGTAGTAGCGAACGTGGACCTGCGCCCAGTTCCGCCCGATCGGCAGCATGCCGCACTCATACGACACAGCCTTTGCACGTTCCCGCGCGAAGGGCGCCAGGAGGCGAGTGCCGATGAGCGCCGTGAAAACGAGGATGAACCCCGCGATCGACGCGATCATGATCGCGGACCACTGGTCGTAGAAGCTCATGAGCCGGCCCTTTCAGCGCTTTGGCGCAGGAAAAAGCGGAGCCCCGGTACGCTGGTGGGCGAAGCGGCTCCGCTGGTCATGAAAATCCGGACTCCCAGGCTCTCTAACCGGTAAACGCCCGGTCAGTTTGCTTGTGATTTGGCACACAAGAAGATACCGCCGGACGTTGGGGGCGGCAAGTTTCCGGCAAGGCCCCCTCGCCCATTCGCCCATTCGCCCACTCGCCCTTTCGCCCGCTCACCCATTCGCCCTCTCGCCCTTTCGCCCTTTCGCCCTTTCGCCAAACGCGCCCTCTCGCTTTACACCCGCTCCCGAAAAGCGTTGACTTTCGCCACCACCATTCGAGGAACCAACCATGGCTTACACCGACCTCACGCTCGACATCCAGGACCACGTCGCCACCGTCACCCTCAATCGCCCCGAAAAGCTCAACGCCCTCAGCCGCGGCCTCCAGAAAGACATCCTCGACGTCTGCCACGAACTCAAGCACGACGACGCCGTCCGCGCGATCGTCTTCACCGGTGCGGGCCGCGGCTTCTGCTCCGGCGCCGACCTCTCCGGCCCCCGGCCAGAGGGCCAGGAGCCAACCTGGCAGGAGATGATGGACGAGGATAGCTGGGTCGGCCGCCAGGCACGCGCTGTCTATTTGATTGACAAGCCCACCATCGCCGCCATCAACGGAGTCGCCGCAGGCGCAGGCATGTCCCTCGCCCTCGCCTGCGATATCCGCATCGGCAGCGAAAACGCCCGCTTCAAGACCGTCTTCATCGAACGCGCACTCGCGCCCGATGCCGGTATGACCTACTTCCTCCCCCGCATCGCCGGCACAGGCAACGCGCTCGATATGATCCTCACGAGCCGCAGCGTCCAGGCCGATGAAGCTCTCCGCATGGGCCTCCTCCAGCGCCTCGTCGCCCACGACTCACTCGTCAGCGAAGCCCAGGCCATCGCCGCCCAGATCGCCGCCCACCCGCCAATCGCCGCCATGATGTCGAAGCGCTCCGTCCAGCACAGCCTCGACGCCGATTTCGATGACCAGCTCCGCTACGAGATCCGCGCCATCGAAATCGGCCGCCGTGCCACCAACGACGCAAAGGAGTCCATCCAGTCGTTCCTCGAAAAGCGCAACCCCCGCTACACCGGCCATTAGGCCACAGGCAGCGAGAGGGCCAATGGCCGGGCCCATTCGCCCTCTCGCCCATTCTCCCATTCGCCCTTTCGCCCTCTCGCCCTTTCGCCCTCTCGCCCCCTCGCCCTCTCGCCCTCTCGCCCTCTCGCCCTTTCGCCCTTTCGCCCATTCGCCCTCTCGCCCTCTCGCCCTCTCGCCCTCTCGCCCTTTCGCCCTCTCGCCCTCTCGCCCTCTCGCCCTCTCGCCCTTTCGCCCATTCGCCCATTCGCCCATTCGTCCATTCGCCCATTCGCCCCCTCCCTCCGTTAACTTTTTCAAGAGACCGGCGTTATCTCTAGTACACAGCCCGCAAGGCTGGCTATGCTCGAAAGGAGGACGGTCGGGGCTTAGGGAGAAGTCCAGAGGCACAGTCCAGGGGGCTTGATGAATAACCCGGTTGAAGAGCTGGCGTCCGGGTTCGATGAGCAGGCAGTCGTTCTCGCCGCTCAACGAGGCGATCAGGCAGCGCTCGGCGAGTTGTATGAAACATACTTTCCGCGCGTCTACCGCTACGTCGCCACTCGCCTCTCGAATACCGAAGACGCCGAAGATGTCACCGAGGAGATATTCCTCCGGATCATTGACAACCTCGGCAGCTTCGAGTTCCGCGGATTGCCTTTCGGCGCCTGGGTCTTTCGCATCGCACGCAACGAGGTCGTCTCCCACGTGCGCAAACAGAAGGTCCGCTCGGCCACTTCTCCCCTCGATGAGTTTATTCCCGATGCCAGCGCAGACCACGTGACCGAGGTCGAGACGGCACTCACCATCGCGGTCGTTCGCGAGGCAGCGGAAAAACTCCCCGAAGCCCAGCGCCAGGTTATCGCCCTTCGTTTCGGCGCCGGCCTCTCCGTCGCCGAAACCGCCCAGGCGCTCAAGAAGACCGAAAACAACGTGAAAGTCCTCCAGCACAAGGCGATCGCAAAACTCCAGCAGATGGTGAGGCGCGACTGATGCTTCGCCACCTCTTCGAACACAAGGCCAGCCAGCACGATACCGTCTTCGCCGAAGCCCAGGCCCTCATCGACGACGGCCTCGACCTCGATTTCGTCCTCGGCCTTTTCCCCGAAGATGCCGACTGGCTCCGCGATGAACTCGCCTTCACCGGCGAACTCACCGACGCCATCGCTTTCGCCCCTCCCAGCTACTACTTCGAAGGCACCCTCAAGAGCCGCTTCATCGCTGCGGGCAGAGCGGCCGCCCAACCGGTCGCCCCGGCCACCGTCTCGCCCCTGCGCACGGCCTTCGCCAGCCTCGGAGTACTGGCCGCCACGGGAATCGTTGGCGCCATCACCCTCGGCTTTGTCACCGCCGGCGAAGCCGTCCCCGGCGATTGGAACTACACCTTCAAGATCGCCAACGAACGCCTCCAGTACGCCCTCTCCAACGGCAACGAGCGCGTCGATATCCAGCTTCGCCAGGCCGAGGCACGCGTCTACGAAATCAAGACCCGCACCAGCCGCGGCGATGTCAGCGCCTCCGACCTCGCAAGCCTCCAGCGTGAAGCCCAGGCGATCGCCGACCTCGCTCGCCAGCAACCCCTCGATGACTTCCAGCAGGCCCGCGTCAAGGCCATCGCCGATACCAGCAAGACCGTCTTTAGCGATGTGCGTGCCGTGAAACCGGCCCTCGACCCATCGGTCAAGGCCGCCAGCGCCGCCGTCGACGACGCCGTCACCACCGCGCTCAGCCCAATCGCCACGCCAACCGCGACAGCCACAGCCTCACCGGCCGCAAGCCCAACCGCCAGTAGCACTGCGACGAAGACCGCTTCCCCTTCGCCCGATGCAAGCCCGGCAAAGAGCGCCACACCGCAACCCACCGCGACCGCCACATCGACACCCGAGCCAACCGCAACCGCCTCGCCAAACCCCTCCGAAACCCCGGCCGCAACGCCAACGGTATCACCCGCAAGTTCGGCAACCCCATCCGCCACGAGCCATCCCTAAACCCGCGGTTTACGCCGCGGTTGCCCGCTCGCGGGGACCCGCCCTACCCTCGAAGCGCCCCCAACCCGGAGGATGAATGGCTCGCTTCCTGATGGCTGCCATGGCAGCCGCTTTGCTCTCGGTCCCCCTGCTCTCCGCCGCCTGCGGTGGCAGCGATAACGACAAGAAACCGCCCGCTACCGGCGCCGCAACCAGCGCCGCGTCAGCCACACCCACCACCGAACCCGGCAAGGAGGGCCTCGCCCAGCCAACCGTCGAGGACCGCGTGCTCCCCACCCCAACCCCCGTCCCCGCTGATGGCGTGGTCCTTACCATCGTCGCCGGGAAAACAACACTGACACCGACCCGCGCGGACCTCGAGGGCTACCCCACGACGAAGCTCACCGCCGGCGGCAAGGAGTACTCGGGTATCACCGTCCAGGCGTTCGGCGACAAGGCCTCAGCCTCGCCAGGGAGCATGGTCACCATCCAGGGCATCCGTGCCGATGGCAAACGCGCCGGCTTCATGCGCGGCCTCCTCAAGGACCTCGGAAATAACACGCTCCTCGTCTCCGACGCCTCGGGCCACCTCAACGCCATCTCCAGCGAGTCGGAACCCGACCTCTGGCTCACCTCGGTCGTCTCCATCACCTTCCAGCAATAGCGCCAGCCGCTCGTCCTCGGCCTCCCAGCGCCGAAACTCGTCGACCGCACCGGGCTCGAACGCCTGCATCACCCGCTCCCACTCGGCGGCCGATGCAGGCGGCAGCCCGTGCGCCAGCCGCCCCCGCAGCTCCACCTCGGCCAGTGCCTCCTCTTCAGCCAGCGGCGATGGCCCGAGCCCGGCGAGCACGCGCAGCACGGTTGCCACCACTGCCCCCTCTTTCGATTCGAACTCGGCGGCCGTCGTAAGCCGCTCGATAACCCACCAGCCAGTCTCGCGCAGGTCGCGCGCCACAACGGCAGCCGGCAGATCTCCCATACCGGCCGGCTGCTCCTGCCGACGGGGCTCTGCCTCGCGCATCCGCCTGTGCCACGGGTGCGGGCACCGTGCCGCCTCGAATGAGCACTTCCCGCCTGATTTCGTTGGCGCACCACAGACCTCCGCCATCCCCCGAGTCTCCCGGCCAGGCTCGCGAAAGCCGAAGGCGCGCACTTCACCCGGTCAACAGATGACGGTTTCCAGGCGTGGTGAAGCCGCGAGCCTCGCAGCCCGCGGCTTCACCGTCCCCTCCCATGTCTCCGTCAGGCCACGAACGCTTCGGTTTGCTCCCCACGGCCTCCGGCATCTTCATCGACGACGAACGTGTAGCCAATCCCCATGTGCGTCTTGATAATCTCCGGCTGGCCCGGATTCCTTTCCAGCTTCGCCCGCAGCCGCGAAACCCAGACACGCAGGTACTGCGCGTCGTCACGATATTCCGGCCCCCAGACCTTCGCCAGGATGTCCTGGTAGAGCAGCACCTTGCCCGGATGCAACGCGAAATGGTGCATCAGCAACCACTCCGTGCGCGTCAGCGAAACCGGCGCACCGTTGCGATAGACAATCCGCTTCCCGAGGTCCACCGCCACCTCGCCCGCGCGCACCACGTGCGGCTCACTCGGCGCGGCATTAATTCGCCGCAAGACCGCCCGGATGCGCGCGCCCAGTTCCTCTGGCCCGAACGGCTTTACCACGTAATCGTCAGCGCCGAGTTCGAGCCCTCGAACCTTCTCCACGTCGCGATCGCGCGCCGTCACGAAAATAACCGGGACGTTCCGTTCCTTCCGCAGCCGCTTCATCACCTCGACACCGTTCAGGTCCGGCATCATCAGGTCCACCAGCGCGATGTCCGGGCGCTCCTCCCGGGCGAAGGCAATCGCCTCCTCACCCTTCGTGTGGGTGACCACCCGGAAACCCTGCTCCCCGAGTTCGAGCGAGATGACACGGAGGATTCCCGCATCGTCATCGACTGCCAGTACGAGCGGCTCTGTCGTGGTTGCTGTCATTTCTGTCCCCCGTAGCTCGTATCAATACCAGCAAATAGTGAGCCCGAACCCCCGTATGGGTGTTCCACGGTAGCGAGCAAACGCAACAAAACGGTTACAACATCCCTGGCGCCCACCCCGCACCGCTCACCGCGCCACCATGCGTACCTTCCCGGCGCCCACGGGACTCCTTCCCGGGACACCGGGAATTGTGCTGATGACACCCCATCGCCTGTCCGCGCAGAGTGTCCACGACACACCGGCACCAGAGGGTTTGCAATGACATCGTCCGCCATCGCCGCCACCAAACCGGCCATCCACCGCCCCCCTCAGCTCACCTGGGCCGTCGCCATCCTCGTCATCACCAACATCGCCTTTATCGCCCAGTCCTTCATTCCACTCGACGGGGAAGATGAGATACCCGTCGCGGCAATCGTCGTTTCCGTCATCATTAGCATCCTCACCTTCGCCCTCTGTTGGCCGTTGTGGAATGCGAAGTACTGGGCTGCAATCGCCACCACAATCGTTACCGCCCTCAACGCCCTGAGCGGCATCCCTGGCCTCTTCGACCCCCCGAGCGGCATCATCGTCGCGATGATCCTGGCCGGCATACCGGCTGGCCTCATCCCCATCTGGCTGATCTGGCATCCCCGCTCTCGCCAGGCCTATGCCGCAGCCGCCGGCCGCTAACGCTGCGCCCCCGCGAGCAGTACTATGGCGCCCCGGGGAGGAGCCTGGGATGCAGGCAGCAGCTCCACTTGCACGGCACCCAGAGAGTAATCAGTCCAGCAGTCCGACAGCCGAACGGCAACCGCTCGAAATGCACGGGCGGCTGCTCGCTGGCGCCCGCGTGCTCTTCGTCGCCTTCACCCTCATCGCCCTCGAAGAGCTCGTTCGCAACAATCACTCCCTCGACGGCCGATACCTGACCGATGATATGCCCAACTGGCCCCGTCACGAGCAGATCGTGCGGGGCCTCGGCATGCTCCATGTGTCGAGCGACCTGCCCGCCTGGTGGTTCCTTACCACCACCTACGTCGCCGCCATCATCAGTTTCACACTCGCCGCAATCCTGTTCCGGTTTCGCTCTCGCCAGCCGATCGCACTCCTGGTCGGCATATTTCTCATGTCCACCGCCGTTGCCACCTACCCCGCCGACCTCAACGAGCTCGCTGCGAGCCACCCATGGCAGGCATTCCTTGGCTCAGTCGCCACGTTCCCCTTCCCTGCCGGCCTCGTGACGCTCTGCTTCGTCTTCCCCGATGGGCGGTTCGTCCCCCGTTGGACTGTCTTTCCGGTCGTCCTCACGCTTGCCGGGCTCGCAATCACCTTCTTCCCGGCACCCCGCGAAGCGACACTCGGCGGGGCGCTCGGCGATGCCGTCCAACTCGTTGCCTTGCTCATTCTCGCTATCGGCGCCCAGGTCCACCGTTACCGGCACGCTTCTGGCTTCGCCCAGAAGCGTCAGTTGCGCCTGTTCCTGGTTGGCTTCGGCTTGCTTCTCGGCTTCTTCGTCGTATTCAACCTCGCGATCGACCTCGGCAACCTCGACCGGCCCAATTTCCCGCCCGTCCTCGCAGCACTCTTCGCACTCGGCATCGGTATGGTGCTCACCCTCACATCCGTGCTGCTCGGAGTCCTGCTCGCCGCATCAATCCTCCGCTACCGGCTGTTCGATATCGAGCTCATTCTCAGCCGTACCCTCATGCTCGCCGGGTTCACGGCCACCATAGCGATCATCTATCTCGCCATCGTCGGTATAGCCGGATTCGTATTCAGCGGCGCCACCAATGGCTACGCCACCGTCGTCGCGGCCGCCCTCGTGGCCCTTGCCTTCCAGCCACTGCACCACCGCTTGCAGGGAGCAGCCAATCGCCTCCTCTACGGAGAGCGCGACAACCCCTACGCCGCACTCTCCGGGCTGAGCCACCGCCTCGCACTGGCCAACACCTCCGTCAACGTCCTCGACGAGATCGTTGGCGCCATCACCAACACGCTGAAGCTGCCATATGCCACCATTCGCCTTGCCGGTAGCGATCGCGTCGAAGCTGCTCGCGGAACACCCGCGCCAATCGCCCTCCGCATCCCGCTCTCCCATGCGGGCCAGTTCCTCGGCGACCTCGAAGTTGCCCACTGGCCCGGCACCAGCCTCTCCCCCCGCGATCGCCGTCTCCTCGAAGATCTGGGCCGCCAATCGGGTGCGGCGATCAGCGCGGCTCTACTGACGCAGGACCTCATCCGCTCGCGAGAGCGCCTCGTCAACGCCCTCGAGGACGAACGGCGCCGCCTCCGCCGTGACCTCCACGATGGCCTCGGGCCGCGCCTCGCCGGTATGCTCCTCCGCCTCGATACCGTCCGCGATCGCCTCGACCCCGGCTCAGAGGCCGAGGCAGCCATCGCCGACCTTGGCGAGCTGATGGCCGAAGCCATCACCGATATCCGCCGTCTCGTTTATGGCCTCCGCCCGCCCGCGCTCGATGACCTCGGGCTCGTCGGCGCTCTGCACCAGGCCATCGCCACAACGCCCGGGGCTGTCTCCGTCACTATTCGAACCCCCGAACCGATGCCGCCCCTGCCCGCCGCAGTCGAAGTCGCCGCCTTCCGCATCGCCCAGGAGGCGCTGACCAACGTGCTCCGCCATGCCCACGCCTCCGCCTGCGAACTCCAGATCGAAACGCGCCCGCGCGCGCTCGTCCTCTCCATACTCGACAACGGGCACGGCCTGGATGAATCCTCGCTCCCCGGTGTTGGCCTCCGTTCGATGCGCGAACGCGCCGAAGAGCTCGGTGGCTCGCTCACACTGGAGCCCCGCGACGGCGGCGGGACCGTCGTTCGCGCCATCCTGCCCTGCATACTCGATGAGGGGCCAACCACCCCATGAACGAACACGAATCCATCCGCATCATCATCTCCGACGACAACGGTGAGTTCCGCGCGGGGCTCTGCGGCCTCTTACAAGCCCAGCCCGGCTTCGACGTCATCGCCGAAGCGACAAACGGGCTCGAGGCTATCGATCTCGCTGGCCGCCTTCATCCCGATCTCGTCCTCATGGACCTCCAAATGCCCGTGATGAATGGGATCGACGCCACTCGCAGGCTCAGCGCAGCCTGGCCCCACATCGGCGTACTCGTGCTCACCATGTTCGAAGACGATGATTCGGTCTTTGCGGCCATGCGTGCCGGGGCTCACGGCTACCTGCTGAAGGGCGCCCGCAAAGCCGAGACCATTCGGGCCGTCACCGCTGTCGCAAACGGCGAAGCGATCTTCAGCCCCTCAATCGCCCGCCGCATGATGGGCTTCTTCCTCGCTGCACGGCCCGCCGCAGCCGCCTTCCCGGATCTCACCGATCGTGAGCGCGAAATCCTGGGCCTCATTGCCCACGGCAAGGCGAACAACGAGATCGCCGACAGCCTGGCCCTCTCACTCAAGACGGTGCGCAACCACGTCTCGAACATCCTCACCAAGCTCCAGGTCGCCGATCGCACCCAGGCCGCCATCCGCGCCCGCGAGGCAGGCCTGTAGGCGGTTCCCCCCTCACTCGGCCGGGAGCTTCGTGTCCTCCGTACGCCACAGGTACCAGCAGGCCACGGTTGCGAACGGCCGCCACGCAGCACCAATCGCCTGCACGTCGCCCGGGCCCGGTAGCGCTTCCAGCCCGTACTGGTTCTTGATCGCGCGGTTGATACCCACATCATTCACCGGCAGCACATCGGGCCGCCGCAGGTGGAACATCAGGAACATCTCCGCCGTCCACCGGCCAATACCCCGCACCCGCGTCAGGTGCGCCACGATCTCCTCGTCCTCCCAGTGATCGAACCGTTCGTTCCCCAGTTCGCCGCTCGCGAAGTGCTCCGCCAGCGACCGGAGCGACGCGATCTTCTGGCGCGAAAGACCCACCCCGCGTAACTCGTCATCCGTCCGGGCAAGGAGCGCCTCGGGCTTCGGGAACTCCCGCTCGAGCGGCACCCACGCGGGGTCGGTACGTGTTACCCCCGCATCGAACTCCTGGTCCGGCTCGAAGAGAGCGATGAACCGGCCAAAGATCGTCCCCGCAGCCTTCCCGCTCAGCTGCTGGTAAACGATCGACCGGGAGAGCGAGCGAAAGCTGTCGGCGCTATCCTCTCGCATTCCGAACGGCCCAATGGCCGCGATGATGCGGTCCATCACCGGGTCGTTTGCGCGGAGGTGAACGGTGGCCTCGTCGGCATTGAGGATACGGCTCATACATCGATCAGGGTAACCGTTCGCCGAGGCGGCAGGTATCGCCCGTGGCCATCTTCCCAGAGCCCACCCACGCTTCGTTCGAAAGCCGGCCAATCTCCACAGAGCACCGATCTCCTATAGCCCGGGTCTATGCCTCGTTCAACTCCTATCCGTAGCTCGGCTGGCTCACCGCGAGTACAATCGTCAAACCTGTGCCGCCGGGCGCTTCCACGTGAATCCCGGAACTCCACGCACCCAGGATCGTTGAATGGAAGACGTCGTCATCGTCAGCGGCTGCCGCACGGCCATTGGCCGGTTCCAGGGCTCGTTCTCCGATGTCCCCGCATCCGACCTCGCAGCCCATGTCATCCGCGAAGCCGTCAACCGCGCCGGTATCGAACCCGATACCGTCGAGCAGGTAGTGATGGGCATCGTCGGCCAGGTCGCCGAGGATGCTTACCTCTCGCGCCACGCCGCCGTCAAGGCCGGCCTCCCCATCGGCACACCGGCCATGAACGTCAACCGCATCTGCGGCAGCGGCCTCGAGGCGATCAACACCGCTTCCCGCCTCATCCAGAGCGGCGATGCCGAAGTCGTCGTGGCCGGCGGCGCCGAGAACATGACGCGCATGCCCTTCTACCTGCGCAAGGCCCGCTCCGGCTACCGCCTCGGACACGACAGCATCGAAGACGGCATCATTCACCTGCTCAGCGACCCCTTCAAGGGCTACCACATGGGCATCACCGCCGAAAACCTCGCCGAGCAGTTCGAAGTCACCCGCGCCGCCCAGGATGAGCTCTCCGCCGAATCGCAGCGCCGTGCCCTCAACGCCATCGAACAGGGCTACTTCAAAGACCAGATCACCCCGATGACCGTCAAGGTCGGCCGCGAAGAGAAAGTCGTCGACACCGACGAGCATCCCCGCGCCACCACGGCCGAGGCCCTCGGCAAGCTTCGTCCCGCCTTCAAGGAAGGCGGTGTCGTCACCGCCGGCAACGCCAGCGGCATCAACGACGGCGCCGCCGCCCTGGTCCTCATGTCGGCCTCGAAGGCGAATGAACTCGGCCTCAAGCCAAAGATGCGCATCGTCGCCCGCGCCGAAGCAGGCGTCGACCCCAGCATCATGGGCAGCGGCCCCATCCCGGCCATCCGCAAGGCCCTCGAGAAGTCGAAGCTCAGCCTCAGCCAGATCGATACGATCGAGCTCAACGAGGCGTTCGCCAGCGTCGCCTGCGCCTGCGCCAACGAGCTCTCACTCGACCCTGCGAAGACGAATCCGAACGGCGGCGCAATCGCCCTCGGCCATCCGATCGGCGCCACCGGCGCCATCCTCGCCATCAAGGCGATGTACGAGCTCGAGCGCACCAACGGCCAGTTTGGCATCGCCAGCCTCTGCATCGGCGGCGGCCAGGGCATCGCCACCGTCTTCGAGCGCCTCAGCTAAGGCAACCGCCCCCGGGCGGACACGCCATCCGGACCACTATCGAGAGGACCGCGAGCTATTCGCGGTCCTCTCTGGTTCTTCTCCGCATGGGCAGATGGGCCCCGGATCCGGGCCGTCGGGCCGATGTACCACGCCATCGCACACCCTACGGTGAATTCCACGCTTCACGCTCCCAAGGAGAACGGAATGTCGCGGATTGTTGTCCCGCTCGATCAATCGCCGCTCGCCGAGGAGGCGCTACCCTGGGCCGCGGCCATCGCCCGCGCCCGCGATAGCTCCATCCACCTCGTCACGGTCTATCGCTCCGACCCGCATTTCTGGGAGTTCGCAGACATCGAGCCCGCCGGTGCATCGCAGGCCGTCGAATCGCTCCCGGCCTATCTCGATGCACTCTCCCGCCACCCGGTGCTCTCCGGCATTCGAGTCACCACGGAAGTACGCAACGGCGACGTCCCTGGCGAGATTCGTGCCATCTGCGAGCGAGGAGCAACCAGCCTCGTCGTGATAACCACGCGCGGCAAGGGCGGCTTCGAAGGTACCGGCCGCGGCAGCGTCGCCGACAAGCTCGTCCGAACCCTGCCGGTCCCCGTCCTCGTGGTCCCGCCGGGCGCCGGCGAAGCCACGCTCAGCACGATGCTCGTCTCCCTCGATGGCTCGAAGGCTTCGGAGCAGGCGCTCGGCCTCGCGCGGGAACTCGCCGGAGCCAGCGCAGGCAACCTCCACATCCTTCGCATCATCGACCTCAGCGGCAGCTTCCGCGTCGTCGGGCAGGAAGAGCTCGAAGAACAGCTCTACCAGCGCGCCATCCGCTACGTCCAGAAGATCGCGCATGAGGGCGAGGTCCCCGTCGTCCTCCACGGCCGCGCCGCACGGATCATCCGCGAGTATGCCCGCGGCAATCACTGCGACATCATCATCATGGCAACGCACGGTTGGAGCGGCGAAATCCGCCTCGAGCTCGGGAGCGTCGCCGACGAGGTTACACGCCTCAGCGACCGCCCCGTCCTCCTCGTGCGAGTGCCCGCCGAGTAGCACCATCACCGGGCGTGAGTCCCCGCCCCACGCCCGGGCCGATCGGCCCATTTGCAATGGGCCGATCGGCCGTCACCTCCGCGGCACCTGCCCCTTAGCGTCATGCAAAGCAGTTTCTGGACAGGGGAACCCGCACGCATGAAGTTCCACTGGTTCAATCTGATGCCCTACCCCTATCTCCCCGATGACTTCACGGAGAAGCACCGGAGCGTCTGGGTGGACGTCGATTCACGCCTCTACGACCCGGTCAAAGGCCACCAGATCTATAACGACTACCTCGATCTCCTCGAGTTCGCCGCCGACCTCGGCTTCGATGGCATCGGCGTCAACGA